>Ga0268266_10002573_pt1 | contig 19242 bp, 14 predicted proteins | sample KBSS13metaG_FD_190356 | JGI IMG/M metagenome (GOLD analysis project Ga0268266, IMG submission 190356) | Switchgrass rhizosphere microbial communities from Kellogg Biological Station, Michigan, USA - KBS S1-3 metaG (SPAdes) (version 2) | ecosystem: Host-associated > Plants > Roots > Rhizosphere...
ACCTCGCCGCGGATCACGCGGGCGTAGCGGGTCCAGTAGACCAGGCCCAGGATCAGGATGATGTTGAGCTCGCTCGGGCCGACGATGGCGGCAAGGAAGATCGCGAAGGTCAGCGCCGGCAGCGCGAGCCAGGTGTCGGTCACGCGCATCACCACCTGGTCCGCCCAGCCGCCGAGATAGCCCGACAGGATGCCGAGCAGGGTGCCGGTAACGCCGGCGACCAGCACGGCGGTGATGCCGACGATCATCGACACACGGGCGCCGAAGATCAGCCGCGACAGCACATCACGCCCGACATGGTCGGTGCCGAGCAGGTAGGCCATGCTGCCGCCTTCCTGCCAGACCGGCGGCCGGAAGCGGCGCGCCAGGCTGCCGACCTGCGGGTCGTACGGCGCCAACAGGTCGGCGAAGACGGCGACGAAGGCGATGAACAGCAGGATCGTCACTGGGATCAGAGGAAAGCCTTTCATCCGCCAGAACGCAGTCGAGCGCGGGGCGGTGGTGGCGACGAGCGTTGCGGTCTCGGGAGGGGTAATGACAGTCATGGCCGTCAGCTCTCCAAGCGAATGCGAGGATCGATCAGGGCGTAGAGGATGTCGACCAGCAGGTTGACCAGGATGATCATGCTGCCGCCGATCACGACCACCGCCTGGACGACCGGGAAGTCGCGGAAGGTGACACCCTCGTAGAGCAGCCGGCCGATGCCGGGCCAGGCGAACACGGTCTCGACCACGACCGCGACGTTGATCATCACGACCAGGTTGATGCCGGCCAATGTGATCACCGGGATCAGCGCGTTCTTGAGCGCGTGCTTGCCGATTACCAGCGACTCCGGCAGGCCCTTCAGCCGTGCCAGCTTGACGTACTCCGAGCCCATCACCTCGAGCATCGAGGAGCGGGTCAACCGCATGTGCGCGGCGGCGAAGTACCAGCCCAGGGTGAAGGCCGGCATCAGCAGGTGCAGGATGGTGCCGGAGCCGGAAGAGGGCAGCCAGCCGAGGTAGACCGAGAACACCAGGATCAGCACCAATCCGACCCAGAACTGCGGCAGCGACAGGCCGAGCAGGGCGAAGATCTTGCCGGCGCTGTCCCAGAAGCGGTCGACCCGCACCGCGGCCAGGATGCCGCTCGGGATGCCGATCAGCAGCGACAGGCCCATCGCCACCGCCGCCAGCACCAGCGAGTTGGGCAGGCGCTGGAAGTAAAGCTCCAGTACCGGCGTTCGGTAGTAGAAGGACTGGCCGAGGTCGCCGGTGAGGAAGCTGACGACGAAAGCCCAGTATTGCACCCAGAGCGGCTGATCGAGGCCGAACTGGTGGCGCATCGCCTCGATGTCCTCGGGACTGGCGCCGGGCTCGACCAGCAGGCTCACCGGATCGCCGGTGACGCGCACGAACAGGAAGATCGTCAGCGACAGCAGGAACAGCGACAGCAGGGAATAGCCGGCGCGGCGGATGATGTACTGCTTCATGACAGCCGCTCCCTGGAGCGAGTCATGTCTTCCGAACCACGAGCTTCCAGCTCGCTCATGCTCATGAGCGAGCGGGACGCTCGCGGTCCGGAAGAGCATGAGAAGACGAAGAGATCTGTTTCATCGAAATGGAGCATGCTCTAGGCCTTGCCCTTGAGGGTGAGATCTTCGTAGGGCGCCGTGTACGGGAAGCCCTTGATCAACCCGAAGCCCGATTGTCCGACCTTCGGTCCGATGCCGGAGATGAACGCCTGCTGCCAGATTGGTGCGAATATCGCCTTGTCGTGAACGAGTTGCTGCAGGCGATGCAGGACCGTCTCGCGCTTGGCGCGGTCCATCTCCGCGGCCTGCTCGGCGAACAGCGCGTCGATGTCGGGATAGTTGCCGTAGACGTAGGCGCCACCTTTCACCGCGAAGGCTTCCGCGCGCGTCGCGCAGTTGCCGAAGGCGCCGGAGGCGCCCTGCACGATGTTCTTGAGCTTCCTTTCGGAGTAGGCCTTGAAGAACGCCGCGCGCTCCAGCGGACGCAGCTTCACTCGGATACCGACTTCCCGCAGGTTGTTCATCACCACTTCGGCGATATTGGCGTAGGAGGTGTCGCAGTAATAATCTCCGGCATCGAAGCCCCGCGCATGCCCTGCCTCGGCCAGCAGCTTGCGCGCGCGCGGCGCATCATAGACGGGAGCCGGCGGCGGCCAGTAGAAGTCGAAATTCTCCGGGAAGATGCTGTTCGTCAGGAGCGAATAGCCGAGCGTCAAAGCCTGGTTGATGGTCTTGTGGTCGAGCGCGAGATTGACCGCCTGCCGCACGCGCCGGTCGTGCCATGGCGACTGGGCGTCCCACTGATCGGCGAAGTACAGCCAGAACGTCGCCGATCCCACCGCCGACTTGATCGCAAGGCCGGGCGTGCGGGTGAGTTCGTCGGCCAGCTCGCCGCGGATCGAATAGGCGATGTCGATCTCGCCGCGCTGCAAGGCCGCCAGTCGGGTCGCCTCGTCGGGCACCACCTTGAAGACCAGCCGCTTGACCGCCGGCGGCTTGCGCCAGTAGCCCTCGAACGCCTCGCACACCAGCTCGACGCCGGGCGTGAAGGAGACGAACTTGTAGGGTCCGGCGCCAACCGGAGCCTTCTTGAAGCCGTCCTCGCCGACCTGCTCGACGTACTTCCTGGGCACGATCCAGCCTGCACCCGTGGCGCTGGCGTAAAAGGTCAGGAAATCCGGCCACGGCTCGTTCAAGCGGATCGTCAGCCGATGCGGATCGTGGATGTCCACGCCGACGACCCGCTCCTTCAACGTCTTGCTCGATGAGCCGCGATAGCGCTCGAGCGAGAATTTCACGTCGTCCGCCGTCAGCGCCTCGCCATTGTGGAACAGCACGCCCTTGCGCAGCGTGAAGGCGTAGCTCAGCCCGTCCGGCGCCATGGTCCAGGATTCGGCGAGGCACGGCGCCATCTGGTCGTCCGGCATCGCCTTCGCCATCGCGTCGTGCATGGCGTACAGCATCATGAACGGCGTGATGATGCCGGCGGTCTCCGCCGGATCGAACCAGGTCGGCGCCAGGGAGACGTGCGAGGCGATGCGCAGCTCGCCCTGCGGTGCCGCGCCGGCTGCGCGGGGCGCAGCGCCGATCGCGACGGCCACGGAAGCGCCGAGAACGTCGCGGCGCGTGATGCGGGGAAGTGGCGGAGCCATGGTCGGCCCTCCGCTATGCGCCGCCCTTCAGGCGGACGTCTTCGTAAGGCGCGGAATACGGATGGCCGGAGATCAGGTTGAAGGCAGCGTCCTCGACGCGACTACCCTGGCCGTTGAGGAAGCCGAGCTGCCACAGCGGCGCGTAGACCGTGCGCTCGTGCACCAGCCGCTGCATGCGGTGCAGGAGCTCGGTGCGCTTGGCGCGGTCGATGGTCTGCGTCTGCTGCACGAACAGCTCGTCGATGTCGGGGTAACTGCCGTAGACATAGGCACCGCCCTTGACGACGAAGGTCTCCATGCGCGTCGCCGCATTGCCGAACGCGCCGCTGCCGCCCTGGATCAGGTTGCGGTACTTCTTCTCGGAATATTCCTTGGTGAACGCGGCGCGTTCCATCGGCCGTAGCTTGACGCGGATGCCGACCTCCTGGAGGCAGTTGAGCGCCGCTTCACCCAGGTTGGCGTAGGACTGGTCGCAGAAATAGTCGCCGCCGTCGACGCCGTTGCGGAAGCCCGCTTCCGCCAGCAGCTTGCGCGCCGCGGCCGGATCGTACGGGGTCTTCGGCGGCTGCCAGTAGCCTTCGTAGTCCTTCGGCACGATACTGCCGGTGATCAGCGAATGGCCCAGGGTGAGCGCCTGGTTGATGCCGTCGTAATCGAGCGCCAGGGTCACCGCCTTGCGCACCTTGGGATTGGACCACGGCGACTTCGGATCCCACTGGTCGGCGAAGTAGATCCAGAACGGCGAGTTGATTACCACCGGCTTCAGCTGCAGCCCCGGCGTGCGCTGCAGCTCCTCGGCCAGCTCGCCGCGGATCGAGTACGCGATATCGACCTCGCCACGCTTCAGGGCCGCGAGCCGCGTGGCCTCGTCCGGGATGACCTTCCAGATCAGCCGCTTCACCGTCGGCGCCTTGCGCCAGTAACCGTCGAACGCCTCCATCGTCAGCTCGACGCCGGGAGTGAACGAGACGAACTTGTAGGGGCCCGCGCCGATCGGCGCCTTCTTGAAGCCGTCCTCGCCGACGCTCTCGACATACTTCTTCGGCACGATCCAGCCGGCGCCGGTGACGCTCGAATAGTAGAGCAGGAAATCGGGCCACGGCTTGTTGAGACGGAAGACGACGCGGCGCGGATCGGGTGTCTCGACCGCCGCCACGTTTTCCTTGATGAAGCCCGCGGCATTGCCGCGATAGCGTTCGTAGGAGAACTTGACGTCTTCCGCCGTCACCGGCTCGCCGTTGTGGAACTTGGCGCCGGCGCGCAGCACGAAGGTGTGGCTCATCCCGTCGGGAGAGGCGGTGTAGGTTTCGGCGAGGCAGAGGTCGGCCGGCTTGCCCGGCATCGGCTTCACCAGCCCGTCATGCAGGGCGTAGAGCAGCATGAAGGGCGTGACGATGCCGGGCGTTTCCGCCGGATCGAACCACGTCGGCGCCAGCGAGACGTGTGCGGCGTAGACGATCTTGCCGTCCGGCGCTGCGCTCGCCGGTTTCGTGCCGGCGGCCAGGATCCCGAGCGCGGTGAGCCCGAGCAGCTCGCGGCGTGTCGCGAGCTGCTCGCGACCTGTCGCGCGCACGGCAGTGCTCGTGGTGAGGGCATCGTCATGGTCACGTCGAGACGGGAACATGCGTTTCACTCCCTGTTGCCCGCGGTCCTGGCGAGCCGCGGGTGGCGGCGCTGTCGGGTTACTTCTGTTTAAGCGTTACGTCCTCGTACGGTGCGGAATAGGGGTGGCCCTGGATCAAGCCGAGGGCGGATTCGCCCACTCGCTTTCCCTGGCCATTGAGAAGGGCGAGCTGCCAGAGCGGCGCAAAGATCGAGCGCTCATGCACGAGCTGCTGTATCCGGTGCAGCAGCTTGGTGCGCTTGGCAATGTCGAGTTCCACCGCCTGCTCGGCGAACAGCGCATCGATCTCGGGGTAGTTGCCATAGACGTAGGCGCCACCCTTGACCACGAACGCCTCCAGACGGGTCGCGGTGTTGCCGAATGCGCCGGACGAGCCCTGGATGAGGTTCTTCAGCTTCTTCTCGCCCCAGTTGGTGAAGAAGGCAGCGCGTTCCAGCGGACGCAGCTTCACGCGAATGCCGGCTTCCTGCAGGTTGTTGAGCACCGCCTCGCCGAGATTGGCGTAGGAGGAGTCGCAGGAATAGTCGCCGGCATCGAAGCCCTTGGGAAATCCCGCCTCGGCCAGCAGTTTCTTGGCCTTTGCCAAATTGTACTCGGCCGCCGGCGCCTTCCAATAGAAGTCGAAACTGTCGGGAATGATGCTGTTGGTGACCGGCGAGTAGCCGAGCGTCAGCGCCTCGGAGATCGACTTGCAGTCGATCGCCAGCCGCGCCGCCTCGCGCACGCGCTGATCGTGCCACGGCGATTTTGGATCCCACTGGTCGGGGAAATTAATCCAGAAAGTGCCCTGGATCACGACCGGCTTCAGGGTCAGGCCCGGAGACTTCTTCAGCTCCTCGGCCAGCTCGCCGCGGATCGAATAGGCGATGTCGACCTCGCCTCGCTTCAGCGCGGCCAGCCGCGTCGACTCCTCGGGCACCACCTTGAAGACCAGCCGTTTCACGGTCGGTTTCTTGCGCCAATAATCGTCGAAGGCCTCGAACACCAGTTCCACGCCCGGCGTGAAGGAGGCGAACTTGTACGGCCCTGCCCCGACCGGCGCCTTCTTGAAGCCCTCCTCGCCAACCTCTTGGACATATTTCTTCGGCACGATCCAGCCCGCGCCGGTGGCGGAACTGTAGAAATTCAGGAAGTCGGGCCACGGCTTCTTCAGGACGAAGCGCACGCTGCGCTCATCCGGCGTCTCCACCGACGCCACCCGTTCCTTCATCAGCGACGCCGATGTGCCGCGATAGCGCTCGAACGAGAACTTCACGTCCTCCGCCGTCACCGGCGCGCCGTTGTGGAACTTCGCGCCGGCACGCACGGTGAAGTCGTAGCTGAGCCCGTCCGGCGCCATCTTCCACGACTCCGCCAGGCACGGCTCGGCGGCGTTGCCCGGCATCGGCTTCACCATCGCGTCGTGCAGGGCGTAGATCAGCAGGAAGGGCGTGATCATGCCCGGCGTCTCCGCCGGATCGAACCAGGTGGGCGCAAGCGAGATGTGCACGGCCCAGGTCAGTTGCCCTTCGGGACTGGCAGCGAGCGCCGTACGCTGTCCGGCAGCGACGATGCCCAGCGTCGAGAGCGCAAGCAGATTGCGGCGCGTCAGATCGGAACGCCTTGACGAGTCGAAGCTTCTGCTTCCGCCCATGCGCGTCTCCCATCACCCTCTTCCGCAGAGGGCCTCGGCTTCGGTCGGGAAACGATTCGTCGTGTCGGGACGCCGCCTTGCGACGGTTTCAGCGAACGCCGATGCCTCGTACGATCGGCCGAGCGAACAGCTCTACGAGTCCGAAGCCGCGGACTCAGATCTGCGAGCCCGCCCTATTCAGCACGGACACGGCCGGCAGCCGGTAAACCGACGGCTGCCACCGACAAGAAGACGATGATCGACCTCGCCTGAAGTGAGTGTTTCCTACCTGTCCGTCACGCCCGCTTTGCGCGGTACGCTGGCCCTCGATGGGACCTTACGGCAACGTTACGCGTCCGGGTGCTACCGGGCAACGAAATTCCGCCAGTCAGGAAAGATGCCTCGACATGCCGAGGATGGGAGGTGCTCATGGTCAAGGGACCGCGGGTCTCCAGACCCGCGGTCCCTTGACCATTACGATTACGCCGCCCGAACGAGGCGGGGCATGGCACCCTTGCCGCGCACTGCCGCTTCCTCGAACTCGGCGGCGGCAATCGCCCGGTCGAGAGCGGCACGCAGTTCCTTCGCCGTCTCCAGCGTCAGCTCGATTCCGGCGCGCGCGCCGACATCGAGGTTGGCGTTGATGAAATCGAGCGTGATGACGTCGCCCAGCGGGGCATGGCGCGCGTGGTCATAGGCGACGACCGCCTGCGAAAGCGGGAACCAGTCGTCCCCGCGCTTCGCCATGCCCTCGGCGCGGGCGATCTCGATGATGGAGGTGCACATCGCCGCGCTCCTACTTCGCCAGATGCTTGCCGAAGAAGCCGAACACCTTGCTCCAGCCGTCCATCGCCTGCTCGACCCGATAAAGCGGCCGGTGCCAGTAGAAGAAACCGTGGCCGGCGCCGTCGTAGCGGTGGAACTCGTAGTTCTTGCCCAGCTTCTTGAGCTCCGCCTCGTGCTGGTTCACCTGCTCGGGGCTGGGCGCGCGGTCGTCGTTGCCGAACAGGCCGAGCAGCGGCGCGGCGAGGTCCTTCGTCATGTCGATCGGCGCGACCGGCGTCTTGGCGTTGAGCTCCTCCTTGCCCATCACCACGCGGCCGCCCCACAGGTCGACGACGGCGTCGACGTCCTTCTTCTGGCAGGCATAGATGAAGGCGTGCCGGCCGCCGGAGCAGGAGCCGAACAGGCCGACCTTGTCGTTGAGGTTGGGCTGCGCGCGCATCCACTGCACGGCGGCCGCGGTGTCGCCGACCATCTGCGAATCGGCGATGCCACCGTCGGCGCGCACCTTGGCGGCGACGTCGTCCGGATTGCCATCGCTGCCGCCGCCCTCTCGCTCATAGAGGTTGGCGCAGATCGCCATGTAGCCGTGATGCGCGAACCGCCGCGTCGTCTCGATATACAGCTCGCTCCATCCCGGGAGATGGTGGATGAGCACCACGCCCGGGAAGGGGCCCGCGCCCGACGGCTTGGCGACGTACGCGGTGATCGGCGTTCCCTTGTCGCCTTTGAGCGTCACGTTCTCGCAGGTCATGCCTCGGTAGAATGACATCGATCTTCCTCCATGGGCGTCAGTCTTGATCGTCCGCCAGCGCTTCGCGGGACCGGCGTCGAGAAGCGGATCGCGCTCCCTTTGCTGCCGGGATCGTAGCACGGTCAGTATTCGACGATCCCACGCCGGCGGCAACTCCGGCGTCCGTCACGGATCTGCAATCGCTGTTCGGAAGATCGTCCCTAGGCGTGCGGCACCTCGAACAGTTCGCGGATGCGGCCCACGAGCCAGGCAACCGATCGCGGACCATCCGCGTCGCCCTGGCCGGTTTCGGTCGAGCCAACCTTCGTTCGCCGCGACAGCGTCACACTGATCTCGTCGGCCATGCTCGGTCGATCGCGCATCAGCGTGCCGAGCGCAGCCTGACCGACTTCGTAGACCACGGTGGCGGTTAGCGCCCGCACCGCTCCCGTCGCGCCGCTGCCCGTGAACAGTCCGCCCTCGCCGAAATAGTCGCCGGGGGCAAGCCGCTCCAGTTCGGCCTCGCCGTTGCCCTTGTTGCACATAACGGCGACGACGCCGCTGCGGATGACCATCAGCGCGTCGAGCTGGGCGCCCTGCTCGACCAGCACCTCGCCCTTGCGGTAGGCCTTGCGGGTCATGGTTCCGGCCAGCGCTTCCTTTTCCGCCTCGGTGAGCGACGCAAACAGCGGCACCGCATCGAGGAGCCGCATTGCCGTGGTCCGCGGCGCCGCGGCGGCCGGCAACAAGGTCTGCCCTGCCACAGGGACAGGCGCTTCGGCAGGCGGTGCAAGCTGCATGCCCGCGGACCGCGCGTGACGATAGATCAGATCGTAGACCTCGTGCCTTGCGGCGGCGGATGCAGCAAAATCCCTGACGCGGAACGACAGCTCGAATTCGATCGCATGGGCATCCAGCGACTTGATCTCCATCAAGGGCGCCGGCGCGGTCATGATCGAGTTGCTGCTGAGCAGCGCCGCCTCCAGCACGTCGCAGACCGCCGATGGTGCCGAGGTCGGCACGATGCGGATTCGCAGCTTCACGCCGTGACTGCGATTGGGGCTGCTGAGGTTGGTGAGCTTCGCCTTGGCCAGAACGCTGTTGGGCACGACGACGAGATCGTTCGTGCCGTTGAGCAGGTGGGTCGCCCGCCAGTTGGTCTCGACCACCCGGCCCTCCAGGCCCTCGCCGAGCACTACCCAGTCGCCGACCTCGTAGGGCTTGCTGAAGTTCAGCGCGATGCCGGAAAAGACATCGGCCAGCGTGCTCTGCAACGCGAGGCCGAGGATGATCGCGAACACGCCCGACGTGGCAATCAGCGTGCCGACCGGCGCGCTGAACACATAGGCCATGATCGACAGTGCGGCGGTGAGGTAGATCAGGCCGACGATCAGGTCCTGGACCAGGCGGCCCTCGCGCGGCCTGCGCTCGAAGATCAGGAACACGCGGACGCAACCGGTGAAGACCCAGGCGGCATTCAGCCACCAGATGATCTTGGTGAGCGCGATGAAGACACGCTCGACGGCCGGCGTTGCATCGGGAGCGATCTCGTATGGCGCGATGCGGTGGTGATACAGCAGCGCCGTGAGCGCGATGAAGAAGACAAACTGGAAGAACAGGCGATGCGCAGGATATTTGCGCAGCAGGATGCGCACCAGCACCGCGCCGGATACGGCAAGCACGCCGATCTGGACAAAGGGATCGGCGGCAATTGTCCGCAGGCCGAGCTCGCCCATCACGAACCGTCCGGCGGCGAGGATGCTTTCATGGCTTCGAGGGCGCCATGAAGTTGCGCCACGACGTTTGCGCCCTCGCCGATCGCGCCGCCGACCCGCTTGACCGAATTGGCGCGAACGTCGCCCACGGCGAAGATGCGAGGCCTGCTCGTCTCATGCGCCGATGGCCGATGCCCATCGGCCGGAGATACGACATCCGCGCCGGTATGAACAAAGCCGGACTTGTCGAGCTCGATGCCACATTCCTTCAGCCATTCCGTCGCCGGCTCCGCGCCGAGGAACAGGAAGACGTGACGGACCGGCAGCGTCGTCTCGGTCCCGTTCGGCCGATGGCGACAGCGCACCGCCCGAAGGCCTTCCTGCCCCGAGCCGATCAGCTCGACGATTTCCGTGCCGGACAGGACCTCGATGTTCGGCGCCGCCTCGATGCGCTCGGCCAGATAGCTCGACATCGTCTCGGCGAGGCCGCCGCCGCGCACCACGATCCGCACCTTCGCCGCATGCGCCGAGAGGAACACGGCCGCCTGGCCCGCCGAGTTCCCGCCACCGACGATGATCACCTCCGCCTGGGAGCAGAGCTTTGCTTCGATCGGGGAAGCCCAGTACCAGATGCCCCGGTTCAGGAACTGGTCGAGATTGGCCAATGCCAGCTTTCGATAGCGTGCACCCGACGCGACCACGACCGACTTCGCCTGCACGTGCCACCCGTCGGTCATCTGCAGCGTCATCGGCCGTCCGTCGTCGGCGCAATCGAGCCGCGACACCGTGACTGGAAGGACGAACTGCGCGCCGAATTTCTGCGCCTGCACGAACGCGCGGGCGGTCAACGCCTGCCCGGTGATGCCCGTCGGGAAGCCGAGATAGTTCTCGATGCGGGCGCTGGCACCGGCCTGGCCGCCGAACGCCTGGCTTTCGACGACGATCACCGACAGCCCTTCGGAGGCGGCATACACCGCCGTCGACAGGCCGGCCGGCCCTGCCCCCACGATCGCCACGTCGTAGACCTGTCGCTCCGTCGTTTCGTCGAGCAGGCCGACGGCGAGCGCAAGCTGCTGCTCCGACGGATTGCGCAGCAGGGTGCCGTCCGGACAAACGACCAGCGGATAGTCCGCCTGGCTGGGCGACAGGCAGGCAATCATCTGCACCGCGTCCGGATCGATCTCGGGATCGAGGACGCTGTGAGGCTGGCCGTTGCGGGTCAGGAAGACCTGCAAGCGGATCATGTCCGGCAAGGTCAGCGGACCGACCAGGATCGGCCCGGCGGCCTTGCTTTCGATGAGATAGACCCGACGCAGGATCAGCGCGCGCACGATACGCTCGCCGAGGTCGGCCTCGGCCACCACGAGCGATCGCATGCCCTCCGCGGGCACGATGAGAGCCTCCATGTCGCCTTCAGCGCGCACGTCGACCGGCGACGGCAGGCCGGACAGCTCCGCAAGCTCACCGGCGAACTCGCCCGGCCCCATTTCGACGATCGGCGACAGGCGGCCGAGGCCGTCATGCTGCGACACCGCGAGCCTGCCGCTCAGCACGATGCACATGCCCGGGCTCGGCGCACCGTTCCTCGCGAGGAACTCTCCGCCCCGGTAGCGCTGCCTCCGGCCGAAGCGCTCGATGCGGTGCAGCTCGGCAGCGGTGAGGACCGGAAACATCTGCGGACGCCGGCTGTCCGAAACCAATGAAGAAACCATCTCGGCCATTGGCCTCCGATCATCCCGCCGCCAATCCGGCCGGAGACTACTACGACCGGCGACCTCGACCCTAGCGTAGCGAGAAAGGACCGATGTATCGACATCGTGGTCCGGCTGGTCAGCGGCGCTCAGCGGCCTCCCGCACGCACGCGAGGGCGCTTTCGAAGAGCGAGCCGGCTGAAGCGCGGTCGACACAGTCGGCCAGGATGGCCGGCGGCATGGTCGGCTGTGCGCAGAAGATGCGCATGAAATCGGCCGCCAGTGCGGTCTTCTGCGTGGCTGTCGCCGCCCGCCATTCAGGCGATGTCATGAACAGGATCGATCCCGCGGTCAGTTCTGCCGCGCCAAGAGGGGACGCAACCAAACCGAGCAACAGGACGAGCCACCATCCCTTCACTTCGGCGGCCCCCTTCACTTCGGTGGCACGTCGAGTGCCGGATTCTTGTCGAAGAAGTTGAACGGCCGCAGACGGAAACCGTGCCACAACGCCGGCATGGCCGGCCAGTCCTCGGCGCGCGGGACATGCCGGAAGCCCATGACGGTCCACAGCACGAGGTCATGGCCGTCGATCGACCGGCCCGCTTTCACCCAGCGCGGCAGCCCGTCCATCTCGGGGTTTTCGTTGGGATAGGCACCGGCAGCGAACTTCTGGTCCGGATCGAAGGCGGTGGCCCACAGCGTGTAGGCGGAGAACCCGGCGCGCACCTGCACGGGGTCGTCGGGGGCGAGGATCGAGACCGAGGTATGGCCGGGCAGAAGCTGATAGGACGTCGGGTAGCCGAAGGCGTTCTTGCGGCGCGTGCTCTCGACGCGGAACTGCGCCGCGCCCAAGGGGGTCGTCACCGGCCCTTCGACGGCCATCGGCTGGCGCTCGACCTGCCACAGGCTGCGACGCGGCCCGTCCTGGGAGAAGCGACGCGGCACGATCCGGTCCTCGACCAGCCGGTTCTCCGAACCGTCGACGTCCATATCGATGCGGAACGCCAGGTAGTGATCGTGGTTGACGGCCAGCAGGTGTGGCGCGACCAGCGTTCCGGAGACTGTATCGGCGGCCGCCGTCGGATCGTCGAGCTTGCCCGCGGCGACGCGCTTGTTGTCGACGATGCCGTAGGCGCCCAGGCGCACGTCGATATCGCCGGCGCGGCCAAAGACGTAGTCGACGAGGTAGTCGTAGTTGCCGACGACCGGCGCGCTGCGGACCACCAGCTCGGTGTTGGGGCGCGCCTCGAACGTGTTGTTGACGACCTCGTCGTGCCGCCACAACGGCTCACCCGTCGGACGCTCGAAGAGGCACACGACGCCGCGCATTCCGAGCGGTGCGCCCTTGTTGTCGGCGATCGTGGCATCGAGGAACAGCGCGGTCGCCGGGCAGTCCACTCCCGGCCGCAGCGGCGTCGACAGCAGGCCGAAGCCGTATTCGCCGATGTCCATGTAGGCACGGAACGCCCAATGCGGCGAGGCATCCATGTAGGGCACGAACATCTCGCTGGCGGACATCTGGTAGGCAACGTCGCGCGGTCCGCCCTTGTCGTCGTAGCGGATCAGCGACAGCACGGCGCCGGGCCGCGGTTCGAGGCGGACGTGGAACGACCACTTGTCCCAGCGGACCAGCCCGTCGCGCAGGACGACGTTCGAGCCGTCGGGCGCGACGATCTCGACCGGCTTGGGCGGCAGGCGCGACCTGTCGGAATTCTCCCACTTGTGGCTGGGCGTCTCGGGCGGCAGCGGCACCGCGCCGAGGTCCAGGAGCTCCACCACCTTGCGTTCGGTGACGTCGACGGTGGCCAGCAGGTTGTCGATCGGCTTGCCCCACAGGTTGTTGTCCGCCCCTGTCGTCTCGGCACACGGCACCTTCATCAGGCGCCGTCCCAGTAGCGCCGGCGCCACCACGGGGCCGACGCTGAGGGGAAAGCAGGCGACCGCATCGAGCCTGGTGATGCCGCGCCGCGCCACGGCTTCACGCCATCCCGCGTCCTGCTTGACGATATCGGCCGCGGCCAGGAGTTCCTCGACTGTCATCGACGCCTGCCGGTTGGCGATCGGCGTCCACGACACGACCTTTCCCTGGGAAAGATCGAGGCGCGCCTCGGCGAGCTGGCCTTTGCTCAGCGCCACCGCGTTTGCCTGACGGCCAAACGGCTTGCCGGGTGACCAGTCCCGCACGTCGGCCTTGCCGGGCTCCGCCAGCGACAGAGAAACGATCCGGTCGCCATCGGCCAGATGGTTCGCCGCGCGCAAGAGAGCGACGGCCTTCTCGATCTCGGACGGCGTCAACGCGTCCAGGGGATGTATCGGCGCAGCCGACACAGGGACCCCGGTCTGCGCGCGCAGGGACATCGGCGCCGCCATCGCCACAACGGCGCCAACGAGGAAAATGAGACTCCGCATACCCGCTCCCCCCAATTACGGCCGATACCATAACCCAAAAAACGGCGTCCGGCCGGACTGGCATCACGCTTCGTCGAGCATGCCGGGCTTGGCTAGCGCATGGCGAGGCAGGCGCCGATGCCCATGCTCAGGCCGGTGGCGATCAACAGCGCACAGACGAGCGCCCGCAACAGCCTGGGCGACAAAGGCGACGCGCGCCGCGCGGCGTAGATCGTCACGACGAACACGACCGGCAGGGCTTCCGCCGTGAGCTGCAGGGACAGCAGCGAGAACTGACCCGACGGGACGACGATGAGCAGCCGCAATGCCGTGCCGAGCCCGAAGATCACCATGAGCGACTCCCGGATCCGCTCCAGGGACATCGGTTGCCGATATAGCAGGTAAACAAGGGGCGGCCCCGAGGCCGAGAACATGCCCGCCAGGATGCCCGCCACGCCGCCGGTCAGGGCATACACCGCCGGCGACGAGAGCGACGGCAGCGGCTTCGCGGCGCGCCACAGCGACAGCGCGCAGGCCACGATGCTGACCCCGAGGATAAGACGAAGGACCTGGTAGGCCGTTCCGGCGAGCCAGACGAGCAGCAACGCGCCAACCACGATGCCGACCGCGCTCGCAGCGAGAGTCGGCACGAGCAGAGGGTCGATGCGCAAAGCCCGGCGGCGATACAGGAAGATCCACGCCGTGCAAAAACCGAGGACGGTGGTCGCATTCACCGCATCGGGCAGCGGCACCAGATTGGTGGCGCCCACCAGCCCGAGCAGGATCAGCGCCAGGGCGAACCCGGTAAGCGCCTGCGCGTAAACGGCTCCGGCGACGAAAGCCAGGAAGGTCGCGTGGGTCCAAAGCTGGGCGCCGAATTCCATCAGCGGGTTATGGTCCCCCGACGCTCACGGTTTCAAAGGGATATCCGCCGCCAGTCCCGCCAGGGGAAATCCACGCGCTCGCGGCAGGGATGACTCTCCGAACGACGAGGCCCCGATCCTGTCGCTTCGGTCCTCAGCCGCGGCCCATGGCGTAGAACTCGCGGTTCGGCCGCATGCTGGTGACGTTTGCCAGCCGGTTCGACAGGCCGAAGAACGCCGCGATGGCTGCGATGTCCCAGACGTCCTCCTCATCGAAGCCATGGGTCGCAAGCGTTGCGATATCGGCATCGCCGACGAGATGTGCGGACTGGCTCACCTTCATGGCGAAGTCGAGCATCGCCTTTTGCCGGGCGGTGATGTCGGCCTTGCGGTAGTTGACCGCGACCTGGTCGGCGATCAGCGGGTCCTTGGCGCGGATGCGCAGGATCGCGCCATGGGCGACCACGCAATACTGGCACTGGTTGGCGTTCGAGGTCGCCACCACGATCATCTCGCGCTCGGCCTTGCTGAGGTTGCCGGGCTTGTCCATCAGCGCATCGTGGTACGCGAAGAAGGCGCGGAACTCCTCGGGGCGATGGGCGAGAACGAGAAAGACGTTGGGAATGAAGCCGGCCTTTTCCTGCACGGCCTCGATACGCGCGCGGATGTCGGCCGGCATGTCGGCAAGGCTGGGAACCGGAAAGCGGCTGATGGCAGGATCTTCGGCGGACATTGGCATTCTCCTTGGACGCGCAGCTCAGAGGTCGCGAGCGTCGGTATAGCTCAACCGTCCGGGGAAATGGCAGGCGACGCGTTGGCCCGCGGCGGCTTCGAGCAGCGGCGGCTCCTCCCGGGCACAACGCTCTTCGGCGATCGGGCAGCGCGTGCGGAAGCGGCAGCCGCTCGGCGGATTCAGCGCGCTCGGCGGCTCGCCCTTCATCGGTACGTGCCGCCGCGTGCGCTCGACGCGCGGATCGGGCACCGGCGCGGCGGAGATCAAGGTGCGCGTATAGGGATGCAGGGGACGCGAGAACAAGGCCGCGGCCGGGCCCACCTCCATGATCTTGCCGAGATACAGCACCGCGATGCGGTCGCAGACATGGCGCACCACCGCGAGATCGTGCGCGATGAACAGATAGGTCAGCCCCAGCCGTTCCTGCAGATCGACCATCAGGTTGATGATCTGTGCCTGGATGTTGACGTCGAGCGCCGAGATCGGTTCGTCGGCAACCACGAAATCCGGCCCGACCGCCAGGGCGCGGGCGATCGAGATGCGCTGCCGCTGGCCGCCGGAGAATTCGTGCGGAAACCGTTGCACCGATTGCTGCGGCAGGCCGACCAGATCGAGCAGTTCGTCCACTCGCGTGCGGGCCGCCGCCGCATCCCCGGTGATGCCGTGCAGGATCAGCGGCCCGGCGAGGATCTCGCCGATCGTCATGCGCGGATTGAGCGACGCGTACGGGTCCTGGAAGATCATCTGCAGGCGCCGCCGCAGCGGGCGGATCGCCGACTGGCTGGCATGGGTGATGTCCGTGCCGGCAAAGACGATCTTGCCGCCGGTCGGTTCGTACAGCCGCGTGACCAGCCGCGCCAGGGTCGACTTGCCGCAACCCGATTCGCCCACCAGGCCGACGGTCTCGCCGGCAACGACCTGCAGGTCGACGCCATCGACGGCGCGCAGCACGCGCTGGCGTGCGAAGTAGCTCTCCTTCGCCAGCGGAAAATGCTTTTCCAGGCCCGAGACCTCGAGGATCGGCACGGCCGGTGCCGGAGCGGCCGGCGCGGCAGCCCTCGGCTGGGCACGCTCAGGGGTGCGCAGTGCGCCGCCCGCCTGCGTCACCCAGCACCGCGCAGCGCGCCCGGCCTCCACCGGCAGCAGCTCGGGATGCTCCGCGCATTTCTCGATGGCGAAGGGGCAGCGCGCCCGGAAGCGGCAGCCGGACGGCCAGGCGCGCGGGTCGGGCGGCTGGCCCTCGATGGTGATCAGCCGGCGATCCTCGGCCTGCGCATCGATCCGCGGCGCAGCGTGCAGCAGCGCCCAGGTATAGGGATGGCGCGGATCGGTCAGCAGATCCTCGGGCGCACCTTCCTCGACCACCTCGCCGGCGTACATCACCAGCACGCGCGAGCAGATGTTGGCGATCACGCCGAGGTCGTGGCTGATCAGGATGACGGCAGTGCCGAGGTCACGGTTCAGCCCGCGCAGCAGGTCCAGGATCTGCGCCTGGATCGTCACGTCGAGCGCCGTGGTCGGCTCGTCCGCGATCAGCAGCGACGGCTCGTTGGAGAAGCCCATGGCCAGCATCACGCGCTGGCGCATGCCGCCCGAGAACTGATGCGGAAACGAATCCACGGTGCGGTCGGCCGAGGCCACGCCCATGCGCCGCAGCAGATCGATCGCGCGGCTGCGCGCCGCCGCCGCGGTGAAACGGCCGTGCGCCGTCATCGCCTCGACGAGCTGCCGCGCGATGCGCAGGACGGGGTTGAGCGACGTCATGGGGTCCTGGAACACCATGGCGATCTCGCGCCCGCGAACGCTGCGAATTCCCTCGTCGTCGAGATGCGCGAGGTCGCGGCCCTTGAACAGGATCGACCCGCCGACGATCCGCGCCGGCTCGTCGAGCAGGCGCATGATCGACTTGGCGCAGACGCTCTTGCCGGAGCCGGATTCGCCCACCACGCCCAGCGTCTCGCCGGCACGCACGTCGAAGCTGACGCCGTCCACCGCGCGGACCGGACCGGAATCCGTCAGGAACCAGGTGCGCAGATCGCGCACCTGCAGCAACGGCTCGGCCACCAACGGCTCGGGGGATAACGGCTCAGCGGCGTTTGGCATGCGGATCGAGCCAGTCGCGGAAACCGTCGCCCATGAAGTTGAAGCCCATGACCACCGTCAGGATGGCCAGTCCCGGGAAGGTGGCCACCCACCATTGCTGCACCAGCTCACGCCCTTCGCCGACCATGGCGCCCCACTCCGCCGTCGGCGGCACGGTGCCCAGGCCGAGAAAGGACAGCCCGGCGAACACCAGGATGGCGTTGCCGAGGTCGAGGGTGACCAGCACGATGAGCGGTCCAACGGCGTTGGGGATGATCTGGCGCAGCAGGATGTGCGCCGGGCCGAAGCCGATGGACTGCGCCGCCTCGACGTATTCCATGGAGCGCTGCGAGATCACCAGGCTGCGCGAGAGCCGGGCGAATTTCGGCCACCACACCACCAGCATCGCGATGGCGGTGTTCACCGTGCCGATCCCGAGCGCGGCAGCGATCGCCATCGCCAGGATGATCGGCGGGAAGCAGAAGACCAGGTCGGTCAGCCGCATCAGGCCTTCTTCCGCCCAGCCCCGCGCATAGGCCGCGGCGGCGCCGAGCAGCGTGCCGAACAGCGCGCCCACCAGCACCACCACCATACCGACGGCAAGCGACACGCGCGCGCCATAGATGACACGGGTCGCCACGTCGCGGCCCAGCGCGTCCGTGCCGAGCCAGTTGCTGGCCGACGGCGGCTGCAGGCGCATCGCCACATCGACGAAGTTCGGATCGTATCGGGTCAGCCACGGCGCGAAGATCGCCGCGATCACCCAAGCCAGGATGACCGCCGCGCCGAACGACGCCAGCCCGTAGCGACGGAGCCACCGGGTGCGCGGCGAGGCGACCGCGGGAAGAGCAATGTCGCTCATTTCTTCACCACACGTGGATCGAGCAGGGCGTAGGACATGTCGACCAGGAAGTTCACCAGCACGAAGATCGCCGCGACGATGGCAGTGACGGCCATGATCGCCGGAAAGTCGACCGTCACCGCGCTGCGGAAGGTGTACCGGCCCAGGCCGGGCCAGGAGAACACGGTCTCGGTCATCACCGCGCCGGCCAGGAGGTTGGCGTAGGCGAGACCGCCGAGCGTCACCACCGGCAGCAGGGCATTGGGCAAGGCATGGCCGGCGACGATCATCCGCCCCCGCAGGCCCTTGGCCTTCGCCACCCGCACATAGTCCTGCGACAGCGCCTCGAGCATGGCGGCGCGCGTGGTGCGGGTGATCAGGCCCAGCGTGGAGGCGGCGAGCACGATCGACGGCAGCACCAGATGCGCCGCAGCGTCATGGAACGTCTCCCAGTCGCCCTGCAGCGCGGTGTCGATCAACAGCAATCCGGTGATGCGGTCGGGCGGAAAGGAGACCGGATCGAGCCGCCCCGGACCCGGCGCCCAGTTCAGCCAGCCGTAGAAGACCGCGAGCGCGATGAAGGCCAGCCAGAAAGTCGGCGCCGAAACGCCGACGAGCGAGACCGCCCGCGCGACATGGTCGATGACGGTGTCACGCCGCACGGCCGCCAGCACGCCGAGCGGCAGGCCCACCAGGAGGGAAAGAACGAAGGCGACGGTCGCGAGCTCGAGGGTCGCCGGAGCATAGTCGATGATGTCCTGCAGCACCGGCCGCCGCGAGGAGATCGACACCCCCAGATCGCCGTGCACCAGCCGCTCGAGGAACAGCCAGTATTGTTGCCACAGCGGCAAGTCGAGGCCCCACTGGGCGCGGAACGCCGCCACCTGTGCCGGGTCGGAGGCCGCCATGTCGCCGAGGGCCGTCAGCACCGGATCGCCCGGCACGGTGTTGGCGATCAGGAAGATGACGAGGGTGGCGAGCAGCACCATCGCCACCGAGACCACCAGGCGCG
>Ga0268266_10002574_pt1 | contig 19241 bp, 16 predicted proteins | sample KBSS13metaG_FD_190356 | JGI IMG/M metagenome (GOLD analysis project Ga0268266, IMG submission 190356) | Switchgrass rhizosphere microbial communities from Kellogg Biological Station, Michigan, USA - KBS S1-3 metaG (SPAdes) (version 2) | ecosystem: Host-associated > Plants > Roots > Rhizosphere...
GCATAGACTTCGTGGTCGGTCAACGACCGTGGCTCATTCCACGGCATCGCCCGGCGGATGTAATCGAACAGCGGCGGCGCGTAGGGCCAGTAGTTGGCGATGGTGGTCCTGGACGCGTCGATGCCCCTCAACTGGATATCGCGGATAATGATCGGCGGCGCCGGCTGCCCGCTCAGCGCCTGGGGCGTGCCGCGGCCGCCATCGCCATGACAAGCCGAACATTTGGTGACAAAGATCGCGGCGCCCTGCGCCGCGGTCCCTTCGCCGGCGGGCAGGCCCGTGCCGTCGGCCAGGATCTCGATGTCCCAGCGCGCCATGTCGGCGGGGCTGACGGGTTTGCCGAGATTCGGGCTTCCCGCGCCGGCGGCGAGCGCACTCCCTGACAGTGACAAGGGCAGTGACAGGCAAAACAGGGCCGCAAGCGCGCGATTACGCATAGGCATGCGACACCTTCCCGCGCGCATCCACGGCCCAGCTCGTAATGGCATTGAAGTGATGGTTCCGGAACGCCACCACAGGCGGCACGGTATCCAGCTGGCCGCGGGCGGCGATGAACTCCGCGCGCGTGGGTTGGAAAGAGCCGTGGTCGTCCCACGCCCGGCTTTGCAGAATGACGGGCCTGCCATCCCACCGCCACGGCATGCGGAAGCGGGTGAAGGCTTTGCTGTACACCGGGGCCTGCAAGGCGGCTTCGCCCCAGCTCTTGCCGCCGTCGGCCGAGACCATCACCTTGGTGATCTTGCCCTTGCCGGAATAGGCGATGCCGGAAATCTCATAATAGCCGGGCGTTTTCACGTCCTGACCCGGTGATGGCCGGGTGATGAAGGACTTTACCTCGTTCAGGAATGTGAGGTTGTAGCTTTTTCCGGATGGCATCGGCTCGGTATAGACCTGCGATTCCCAGAAGCTCATCGCCGGGCTCGGCACCAGCTTGATGCGCCGCAGGAACTTGACGTTCATGTTGCCCTCATAGCCGGGCAACAATAGCCGCATGGGAAAGCCGTTTCCGGGCATCAGCGGCTCGCCATTCTGGTAGAGCGCGATCATCGCGTCGTCGAGCGCCTTGGCCAGGGGCACGCTGCGCATCAGATGCGGTGCATCCGCGCCTTCGGCGATGAACCATTTCGCCCGTGGATCGATGCCGCATTCGTCCAGCAGCATCGACAGGGGCACGCCGGTCCATTCCGCGCAAGAGGAAAGTCCATGCAGGGCCTGCACATCAGCCTGTATCGGCTTGGGCGAAAACAAAGGCACGCTGTTGCCGCCGCATTCCACGAAGGCGGGGCGCGAGATCATGGGGTACTTCAGGAGCGCATCGACCGTGAAGACCAGCGGCCGCTTGACCAGGCCGTGGACCAACAGCCGGTGCGCCCCCGGATCTATCTGGGGAATGCCGGTATGGTTGATGGTGAAGTGCAGGCCGTTGGGCGTGCGCGTTCCTTCCAGAAGATGATGCGGCGTGCGGGACAGGGAGGAGCGCGGCTCGAATTTCGGATTTGCCAGCGTACGCACGACATTTTTCGCGAACTTCGAAGGCGTCTGATAGGCGGGCGTGTCCTCGCCCATCTGAAGGCCCCAGGGCTGTTCGATCAGTTGCTCTGCCCCAGCGCCCGTCGCACCCGCGCCAAGACCTGTGCCCACCAGACCGGCGATGGCGGCGCTTCGGCCCAGCAAGGCGCGCCGGTGCAAAAGGCCATTGCCCGCGACCTGTTCCACGTCATCCGGTTTGTCGGGAAGGTTGCTACGCCGTTTCATCGCGCTCCCCCATATGTTCGGGCTTCAGGAGCTGGCGCAGATTTGCCGATGGCCCCCACGACCGTATCGGCTGATTGAGGCAGATAGGAATGGGGCTGGCAACTGGCTGCCGCGACATGACAACCGGTCAATATCTCAGACTGATGGGAGAAGCCTGAAAAGGCTGACGTGCCAAGGCGCCGATATATACCAGCGTAGCAATCGAGGCAGGGCGGCCGCTACCGCTCAGTCGTCTCTATAAACCTTCTCACGGCGCTCATGCCGCTCCTGTGCCTCGATAGAGAGCGTGGCGATGGGGCGGGCGTCGAGCCGCTTGAGCGAGATGGGTTCGCCCGACTCCTCGCAAAAGCCATAGGAGCCGTCCTCGATCCGGCGCAGCGCCGCATCGATCTTGGCGATCAGCTTGCGCTGGCGATCCCGGGTCCTGAGCTCCAGCTGGCGCTCGGCCTCGGTGGAGGCACGGTCGGCGAGATCGGCATGGGGCACGGTCTCGGCCTGCAGATTCTGGATGGTCTCGCGGCTTTCCTTGAGGATTTCTTCTTTCCAGAGATTGAGCTTGCGGCGGAAATATTCGCGCTGACGCTCATTCATGAAGGGCTCGTTTTCCGACGGGCGATAGTCGGCAGAGACCTGGTTTGCCATGCACACTCCCTTCGACACGCTACGCGTGATCGGAGCGAGAGACTCAAAACAAAAACGCCCCGAGGGCCGGGGTTATAGCGGTGGCCGAGGGCCTCCGGCAAACGGAATTGCGCGCCGCAGCCAAAGCCGCACAGAAAATAAGCCGGGCCCATAAAAGCTGTGCAAAACAAGGGGTTCGCGGGGAGAGGTTCCAGGCCCGGAACCGACATGGTGCCGCCATGTGGGCGTCACAAAAAGTTTTTGCACTGCGGCGAAACTGTCCGGGAGCCGCAATCTTTCCCATATGCAGCCCAAATGGAGGTCCCATGTCGCACAATCCCGATGTCAGCCCCGCCTTCTCCCAACTGGGCGATAGCCTCGTGCAGGCCGCTGAAAGCCAGCGGCTGTTGTTCCATGACGTGACCATCTTCGTCCGCGACGAAGGCTTGCGTTTCACCAATCGCCGGCTGGAGCGCAATGGCGAGGCGATGGAGAAAATGCAGAATTGCCAAGGCTTGCCCGGCCTGATCGGCGTGCAGCAGGAGTGGCTGCGCGGTTTTGTGGAAGACTATCTGGCCCAGCAGATGCGCCTGGCCGGTGCCCTCCGCGGTATCGCCCATAATGTGGTGGCCAGCGCCACGGAAACGGCGTCCGAGAATATTGACCGCATGCAGCAAGAGGGCCCGCAGGTCGCCGAGGTGGCTGGTCAGCAGATGGAACAGATGGCGCAGGAAACCCAGCAGGTAAATACCTACGTTCAGCAAACCCAACACTGAGATGAGCGGCGCGCGTAGCGCGTGAGCAGGACCTGAGAGGTCCATAGCGACAGCACATAGACAGGGCCGCGAGCCAAAGCGAGCGGCAGGGGTGCGCCCCTGCCGCGGCGTGGCACTACGCTGACGCAAGCCACAAGAGGTAGTAACTGAGGTCAAGGGCGACTACCGAGGCCACCTCGGGGCGGTGCGTCTCGCATGGCCCACTGGCTAAATTGCACCAGGGGGGCAGATGGCGTTGCGAAGGGCGCGTAAGTGTTGAATTCTGCGGAAGTTCCAGGCAGGACGGCTGAATGCGACTCTTCGGATTAGTTTTAATACACAGCCAACCGAATACCAGGACCGTCGACGACTAATCCAGCGATGACCGACCACGGCCTAATCAATATCTCTTCTCGCGACTTGAGTGCAGCCATTCATCCGCTGGGTGCGCAGCTCTTTGCCCTGCGCGATCAAAGCGGCCGGGACCTGCAATGGAATGGCAACCCAGAGGTCTGGAAGGGCCGCGCACCGATCCTGTTTCCCATTATTGGCGCCCTTGTTGGCAATCAGTACAGGCTTGACGGCGAGGTATTCAGCCTCCCGCGGCATGGCTTCGCACGGGACAGACTGTTCTCGCTGCTGGAATCGACGTCAGCGAGCGCAACTTTCCGGCTGAGCTGGGATGACGAAACATTCAGAGTCTATCCATTCCACTTTGAACTCGATATGCGCTTTGGGGTGACGGACGCGACCCTGCACGTTGTCGCGACTGTAAGGAATCTCGAAGATGAAAAATTCATGCCCGCCAGCTTTGGCTTTCATCCCGCATTCTGCTGGCCTCTACCTTACGGCAAGCCTCGCTCTGCCCATGTCCTGAAATTTGAGAAGGACGAGCCTGCGCCGATCAGGCGCCTCGATTCTCAGGGTCTTATCCTGCCTGACAAGTTCGCAACACCGGTAGTCGAGCGCGAGCTGCAATTGCACGATGATTTATTCAAAGCCGATGCCATCATCTTCGACGACATTGTCAGCCGGCGGCTTCGCTATGGCGCGGAGCAAGGCCCCCAACTTGAGCTTGCATTTCCCGGGATGCCCCAGCTTGGCATTTGGACAAAGCCTGGCGCAGATTTCATCTGCATCGAGCCGTGGTTCGGATTTTCCGATCCGCAGGATTTTTCCGGCGACCTTCGGCTTAAACCCGGGATAGCCCTGCTCTCGCCGGGTGCGGTCAAGGAATTCGCCATATCGATCTCATTGCTGGTTTAGCAAGTCGAGGCAATTCTCCCGGCGGCGTTTGCAGTCGTTCGCGATAACAAATGACAGGCAACGAGCGCGACAGTGGGCTCCTGCTGTTGCGGATTACTTGCAGGATATCTTTCGTCTCGATTTGGGACTCTGAATGACGCAGTCGCGGGCCGTTGGTGGAATGGCTAACGTCTCCGCCTGGCAGTGAACTTGCCCCGAACGCTGTCCTGCACGCAGGCCCGGGTTAGAACTTCATATTCACCAATTGTTGAGCGGCTGCTGTCACATTCCCCGTCGGAGGCGCTATGAACCGCTAGAAAGCGGTTCGATGCTGCACGCCGATCGAGTGCCGATCAGGATGGGCGTTTTGGCTTGCGCCTGACGAGGACTGATTGACTGTCTCTATGCCAACCCGTGACGACCGCTACTATTTGGGGCTCGACCTGATGCGGTTTGCCGCAGCTTGGCTGGTGGTGCTTTATCATTTTGGCCAGTTCGGCTGGAAGTATCCCTCGATTCATCCCGCGCCAGACCAGGTCGCATTCCCCTTCCTGGATCGCATGACCGCTATCGGCTCTGTCGGCGTCGAAATATTTTTCCTGATTTCAGGGTTTGTAATCGCCGGCAGCGCTGTTGATCAGACGCCCGGCCATTTTGCCTCTCGGCGGGCAATCCGGATTCTCCCTGCGTTGTGGGTATGCAGTATTTTTGCCTTCGTCGCCCGCCTAAGCACAGGAGAACCGATCTCAAGCCTGGCGGCCGCGCTTCTGAATTCGGTTCTATTGTCGCCGCGGGGTCCATATATAGACGGCGTGGTGTGGACGCTTGTCGTGGAAGCGGTATTTTACGCGCTGATCTTTTTTTGTCTCTTCAGACGCGAGCCGATCCGCCTGGTGAGGCTGGCCCAGTGGATCAGCGGCTTCAGCGCAGTCTTTATAGCCATAATGTTCACAGCTGACATGCTGGCTCCATCAATACCTTTCGCTGCAAACCTTCTCGGCATTTGCGACAGGTTTCCGTTCAAGGTTGCGCTTCTGAGGCATGGCGTATTCTTTGCGGCCGGGATTCTCATATGGGCCCAGTCCACCCATGGAATCGGGCGTCGATACATTATCTATCTCCTCGCCCTTTTGATTCCGTGCTCACTGGAGATTTCAATCCTGCGCGAAGGGCTCCTCAATATAATGGTCAGTCTCGCTCTCTGGTGGGCGTCGCTCGCTCTTCTGGCCGCCTCAGTCGCATGGCCAAACAGGCTCTTCCGGGCGATGTCACCATTTACCTCGGCGCTGAAGGGTTGCGGGCGATTGAGTTATCCTCTCTACCTAAGCCATCTCACCATCGGCTCCGTTATCGTTCCCGCCATGTTTCGGCTGGGGATGGGTCCAATTCCAGCCCTGATCGGGGCGCTGGCCACAGTAATGCTCCTCAGCTATCTGGTGATGCAGTATCCTGAGCGAGCCATGCAAAAATACCTCAACTCGCTTCTGCGGGCGCGAGGTCGAACTGCAGCAGGCCCATATCTCAACGTGCCTGCCGAATGAGCTCGTGACGCTGGGTACAAACGTAAACCCGACTAGTTTCTGCTACGCGATCGATTGATATCGCCAGCACCGCCGCAAGCGTCACCGATGGCCGATCGCCATTGCTGCCGACGCACAGATCTGATCGGGTATAACGGACCGGAGTTTTGGTTTCCGTCCATAAGGACTTGAGGTCCCATGGACCCTCTGCTTAAGTAAGAAAAAGCGGGGATTCTGGAATTTGGCTGGCAACCAGATGACTATTGCCCAGCGGTTCGAGACCGTAAAGTGGCACCCAACGGGCTTTGACTATCTGCGGATCGCCTTGGCGCTCGGTGTCATAGTCTGGCACTCGTTTGGCCTCTCCTATGGCCGCCAGTATGCGCACGAACTGGCTCTGTCGTTCGCCGGCGTTTTAGAGGCACCCATCGTTCCGATGTTCTTTGCCCTGAGCGGTTTCCTGGTGGCTGGCAGCCTTGAGAGAAACACGCTGCCCGTTTTTCTTGGGCTGCGGGCTTTGCGCATCATTCCAGCGTTGGCGGCGGAAGTTTGCCTAAGCGCGTTGATCCTTGGTCCGCTGTTAACGATGGATGCGACGCGGCTGTATTTCGCCGACCCAAAGTTCGGCGCATATTTTCTCAATATTGTGGCTGATATCCATTATCTGTTGCCTGGCGTTTTCCATGGCAATCCGTATCCCGACATTGTCAACGGACAGTTGTGGACGGTCCCGCTGGAATCGAAGTGCTATATCGCGCTGGCAGGTCTAGCCATCCTCGGGATTGCGAAGAGGCGTTATTTTTTTCTCGCCGCGGCTATAACCTTGAGCCTTGGTCTTTGGTATCTGCACAGGGGGCAAGCCTCCGACAGCGCGCCGCTCGTTGTTGGCTTCATGGCTGGTGTGGCGATCTTCCGCTTCAAAAACGTGATTCCGTGGAACCGCTGGTTGGCGCTCGCATCGCTTGTCCTGATGATAATTGCTTTCCGCCTTCCCGGCGGCGTGTATTTTGCGGGCTTCCCGACCGCATATCTCACCGTCTGGGTCGGACTGCTGAATCCCAGAAAGATTTGGCTTATTAGAGGTGCCGATTACAGCTATGGCCTGTATCTCTATGGTTTTGTGATTCAGCAGGCGATTGCCAGCCTCCTTTCCTGGTCGCATCAGTGGTACTGGAATTTGTTATTGGCCGTCCCTGGCACTGCGCTTTTCGCGGCACTCTCCTGGACATTTGTGGAAAAGCCCGCCCTTCGCGTTCGAGAAATGCTCCCGTCTCTCGAGAGGTCTACCGCTCAGGCCACCGCCGCCTAGTCATCAGACGACGGCGCTTTGGCAATCGGAAGCTCATCTGGCTCATCGGCGCTCTGGTAAACGCAACTTCGCATCCTTGGCAGCCGTGTTCATCAAGAAGCGGCTCCAAATCGTTAACGAGAAGTTCCCGTGGAACTATGAGAGCAGCTGCGGCAATTGCGCTCAAATAAAGAAACTGCAAACCCAAATTTTGACGCACGAAGGTTTTTTACGTTTAGGCGCTAAGTTCGTGGCCTCGCCTTCTATTTATAACGTTTGTTAGCTGGAGATTTTATGACGGAGTTTTCGGCTGGCCCCATTCTGGTTTCCGGGGGGGCCGGGTATATCGGCAGCCACGTCGTACATGCGCTGAAGAAGGCCGGCTGGTCGCCCATCATTATCGATGATCTGAGCAATGGCCATAAATTTGCCGCCGGACTTGCTCCGACATTTTATCGCGGTGACATTGCGGACTCCGACCTTGTTTCTTCAATTTGTCGCAAATATCGGCCCAAGGCGGCGATGCATTTTGCTGCCTTCATCGAAGTGGGTGAGTCGGTAAAAAACCCGTCCAAATATTTCAACAATAACCGGGACAAGGCCGCCGCCTTCTTCCGCACTCTCCAGAAAGAAGGGGTGAAGAATATCGTTTTCTCGAGCACGGCGGCGGTCTATGGCGAAACGGAAGACGGTATTGCCCTGACCGAGGACTGCCCAACCCTTCCGATCAATCCCTATGGGGAATCCAAGCTCGCAGCCGAAAAGATCCTGCAGGCAATCCCGGGTGTGAGCAGTGCGATCTTGCGATATTTCAACGTCGCCGGTTGCGCGGCCGAGGCGGGAATAGGGGAGGCTCACTATCCCGAAACGCACTTAATTCCGCGGATCGTGGTCCCGCTGATCGGCGCGTCGGCAGATATCCAGCGTCTTCTGGGTTTGGGGCAGGGCTTCAAGATCTATGGCGATGACCACGACACGCGGGACGGGACTGCGGTCCGCGACTATCTGCACGTGCTGGACCTGGCCGACGCGCATTTACGGGCCCTAACGTACCTCTTGCAGGGCGGGAAGAGCTCGATTTTCAATTTGGGCAGTGGGTCGGGCTATTCGGTCAAAGAGATCGTACAAGCCGCCCGCGATGTGCTGAAGCAACCGGAATTTGCGCCAGAAGTCCTGCCTCGGCGGCCGGGCGATCCAGCGATGCTCGTTGCCAACAGCGAAAAAGCTCAAAAAGTGCTGGGCTGGCGTGCGAGCCGCACTGTGTCGGAGATGATTCAGTCAGCGGCGAGCTGGCATCGCACCAGCCAATATCAGGACGCTATTCGCGCCAAGGCTGCTGTTTTCACGCCCTGAAGAGCGTAGCCAAATAAGTCATTGAGCGTACGGGATAGTTTACTGATAAAGGATGGTAACGACGTCGCGGATCGCATTCCGTCTCCATCATCCGGAGTTGTTTGGCTATCATGAACGGCCATTTGCCCAATGATCCAACCGAACGCGCTGCTTCGGAGGCCACCGATCCGTTTGCGGTGAAGGGCGGAGAGGGCGGACTTAAGCGCCAGTCACTGCGCGGGTCGCTTGCGACATTTCTTGCGCAAGCGATCAAAATGGTTATCCAGATCGGTTCGCAAATTGTACTCGCGCGTCTGTTGTTTCCTGCGGAATATGGCCTTGTCGCAATGGCATATCCGGTGGTCGCTTTCCTTCAGGTGTTTAACGACATTGGTCTTGGCCAGGCCATAGTTCAGCGACCGGTGCTGGAGCAGAGACAGGTCTCGGCCTTATTCTGGCTCAATCTGGGCGTCAGTTTCCTGCTGTCGCTCTCTGTTATCTTGATTTCGCCGCTGGCGGCCTGGGCCTATGGCGAACACAGGCTCATCCCGTTGCTCGCGGTGCTGTCGATGACGCTGCCTATCGCGGGCGCCACCATCGTGCCCGGGGCCTTGCTGGCCCGGCAAATGCGATTCGTGCTTACCGCGCGGAACGAGATTATCGCGGCCTTGTGCGGAGCGGCCGTGACGATTGCCTGCGCGCTAAACGGCCTTTCCTATTGGTCCTTGGTCGCCGGTCAAATGGTGCTCTTGATCACGGCCAACATTCTGGGCTGGTGGGCTGTGAAATGGCGGCCATCATGGCCCAATCCCCTTGCGACGGTTTGGAACGATGTGAAGTTCGGCGCGAATATAACGCTTTCCAATCTCGCCGGCTTTGTTACCACCTCGGCCGACAATATAATCGTGGGCCTTACAACGGGCAAAGTGGCGCTGGGTCTTTATGATCGCAGCTACAATTTGGTGGTCCGCCCGACCATGCTGCTCATGGCTCCAATGAGCCGGGTTGCCATACCGGTGCTCTCCAGGCTGGCTGAAGACCCGGCCAAATATCGCGCCGCCTATCTTCAGATCGTTCGGGGAACAACCATTCTGCTACTGCCGGCGATGTTGGTGTGCATTTCCAACGCCAGAACACTGATAGAGGTTTTGCTTGGACCCCGCTGGCTCAGCGCAGCGCCGATTTTTGCGTGGCTGTGCGTTGGAGGATTGACCTCCGGACTGTATGCAAGCGCGTCCTGGCTATTGGTATCCCAAGCCCGGACGAAAGAGTTGAGGCGCCTCACGTTCTTTGCCGCTGTCATCAACGTCGCTTCCTATTTACTCGGCGCCATTTGGGGTGTTGTAGGCGTGGCGGTGTCCGCTTCTCTGAATTTCGTTTTCCTGACGACCCCACTCCTGGTTATCGGCACAACCCGGCGCGGACCGGTTGACCATAAGGACATGATAGCTTTTTGCGCCCCGTTCCTGTTTGCGGGAGCCGGAGCTTATATCGTGCTGACGTTCGGCTTGGGCGAGTTGCCGCTGCATGGTGCGCTCCGCCTCGTGGTCATGACGTTGGCAAGTTATGCGCTGGTGACAATCCTTTGCCTGGTCAGCGCGGAAAACAGGCGCCTGTTGGGCAGCACGGGTCAGTTGTTGAGGGACTTGCGCTGACCGGTCAGACCGGTAGATTGGCCAACATTCCGACCGGACGAGTCGCCTTGGATCTGCTTGAACAAATCACGACAAATGTGGGCCGTGGGCCGCATTATGAAGAACACCAGGAATCTCTTCCTCCGCCGAAAGATCCGCTTGTCAGGCTGATTGCCTTTTACTTGCCGCAATTCCACGCCATCCCGGAAAATGACGAATGGTGGGGCACCGGCTTCACCGAATGGACGAACGCAACAAAAGCCATTCCACGTTTTGTCGGCCATTATCAGCCGCGGCTGCCTGCCGATCTCGGCTTTTATGACGCGACCCGGCCGGAGGTGCTGGCGCGGCAGGCGGCGCTGGCGAAGCAGTATGGAATTTTCGGCTTCTGCTTTCACCATTACTGGTTTTCGGGCCGGCGTGTGTTGCAGCGGCCGCTGGAAGTGCTGCTGGCCAACCCCTCGATTGATCTTCCGTTCTGCGTCAACTGGGCCAATGAAAGCTGGACGCGCCGGTGGGACAGCCAGGAAAAGGACATCCTGCTCAAGCAGGAATTCTCTGACGACGACGATCTGGCATTCGCCCGCTCTCTGGAGCCGTTGTTCCGGGATCGCCGTTACATCCGCATCGACGGGCGGCCGCTGTTATTGATCTATCGCGCCGCCCAATTTCCCGATGCAGCAAAAACCGTTGCGCGCTGGCGCGAGCATTTCATCTCGGTTGGCCTGGGCAATCCGTATATCGCCATGGTTCAGACGGCGGGAAGCAAGGAGATCGAGGACTACGGCATGGATGCCGCGGTGGGCTTTCCCCCGTTCTGGAAATGTTTTGATATTCCCTGGCAGCCGGACCTCAAACTTCTTGATCCGAAATTCTATGGGGTGGTGCGCCGCTACAAGGATCTGGCGGACGCCACGATGGCCGGCTATCGGGATGATGGGCATGTGTTTCCCGGCGTCGTTCCATCCTGGGACAACGAAGCCAGAAAGCCGCAGCGGTCGACATGCTTCAGCGGTTCAACGCCGGTGCTCTATGGGCGCTGGCTGCGGACCGCCTGTGCTACCGCCTTGCGCAAGTTCGCAGGCGATGAACGGCTGGTGTTCGTCAATGCCTGGAACGAATGGGCGGAAGGCGCGTATCTAGAACCTGATCGTCATTTCGGGCACGCCTATCTGGCCGAGACGCGCCGTGTCCTGACCAGCCTTCAGCCGGACATGGATATCGAACCGGTGGTGGAGAGTGAGAGCTGGAAGGCGCCCCGGATCACGCTCGAGCGGCGAATTCGGCGCGCGGCCCGTTTGAGTCTAAATTTTGTCGCAAATTGCGCGGAAGCATTGGCGTGGAAGTTGCGGGGCCGTTGATGAACACGGATGGCAAATCTCTGGAAATCCCTCACGAAACTGGCACTATCGCGTCGTTTCTTGATCCGAACGCCATGGCATCCGACAGTGTCTACAAAAAGGCCGCGCCGCCCACGGCGGAGTATTACCACAATGACCGGGCGGAGATGCTTCAATTCCTGCCGCCCAATCCCACGCGGTTGATTGATGTCGGCTGCGGCGAAGGCTTGTTCGGCGCGGCGGTAAAAACCCGCTATCCGGGCTGTGAGACCTGGGGTGTCGAGCTGGTGGCCGACGCCGCGCAAAGAGCCGCGCTGCGGAACGACCGTATTATCCAGACCCCTTTCGAGACCGCGGCTGAGCTGCCCGACTCCTACTTCGATGTCGTCACCATGAACGACGTTTTGGAGCATATCCCTTGGCCCGAGCCGGCGCTGTCGACCGCCAGACGAATTTTACGGCCAGGGGGAAAGCTGGTTCTGTCCCTTCCCAACGTCCAGTTTCTTTTGAATGTGCTCAATCTCGTAAAGCGCAACGACTGGGAATACGAGGATTGGGGCATTCTCGACCGCACGCATTTCCGCTTCTACACCACCAAAAGCGCCGCGCGCCTGTTGGAGCGCAATGGCTTTCAGGTGGAAGCGATCACCGGAATCAATGCCATGCGCCCGAAATGGTACTACCGGATGATCTTCCGGCTGGCCCCGCAATATTTTCGCTGGATGCCATATTTCCAATTCGCGATCGTTGCCCGGCCTCAATAGAGGGAGCTTATTTCCCGATATAGGCGTATGCGCCGATATCCACGGGATTACGCCTTTCACGGCCTTCGATATCGGTTCGGGGAGCCCCCTCGGCTGAGCCCGCTGCTATAAGCGGGGAGCCCTTTGCCGGATGCATGTCATATGCGAAGTGCTCCGGATCGAACTTGACGAAAGCCTGGGAAAACTCATCGGGCCATCTGAGAACGAGATTATTACCCGCATCAGGGTTTGGCGATCCGCGGCGCAGATTTCCGGCGATAGCATTGTTGCGACTCACATCGTTGTAAGTCTTTCCGGGAGGGTCGCCCTTGCCTAGGTGGATCAAAATCCAGGTTTTATAGGCCGGATTGGTGGGCGCTACGGTGTTATTTATGATCTTCCCGTTCTCCACACCGTAAAACGAAATGCCGTGCCAAGTGTTCGTAATTACGAGATTATTTGAGACCGTAACGCCGTCCCACTTACCGTCAAAGATAGTGATGCCCTGGAGGCTGTCAGCGGCAAGGGTGATGCCCGGTTGGGTTTGCGCAATAATCGAATTGCCTTCGATGATAATATCCGAATTCACAACAGGCAGGCGGTTGTAATTCCAGCCCTGAATTCCGTCATTGTGGATGCATTTGTTGTTACAGAGATTGTGTCCGTTGGTAATTCGATTTCCGGAAATGCGCACGTGGCTGCCGTAATGATCAATTCCGTCGGCGGCGAAGTTGTCTATCTTATTGTTGGCCGCCAGCAAAAACTTCCCATGTAGACCGGCCTGATCGCCGCCGAAATCGATACCGTTGTAGACGTTGTGAAGATTATTTTCGAGAACGGAGATACAGGAGGATTGGCGCGCGCTTATGCCATCGGATGGCCATTCCGTCGGCTTATCATCCAGCGCTCGCCAATTAAACTGGTCCTCTTCGGATGAGATGTTGTTGTGATCCAATATGATATTGTCGCTGTTTGTTACCAGAACGAGATTTCCTTGGTTGACGTGGTTCGGGCCCGTTACCGTCAGCCCGGTAAGACGCCAATGTGACGTGGTCCCGTTCCCGCCGATTGATATTTTCGTGAATCTGGCCTTCTGTCCCGGCCCGGCGGCAATTGTGATAAATCCATTTGCGCTGCCTCCGCTGAGAGAGAAGCTGCCATAGTCTCCCGTCATAAGGGTGATGGTATCGCCCGGTTTTGCGGCGCGGACTGCATCCAAAATCTGCCTGTAACCCGTTTGGCCGCGCGCTGCGGGATCGACGATCAGCTGGCGACCGGCGCTTTGTGCGGGCGCTGGCGAGCAGTTGGGGAAATAGTCCGATATGCCAGCCGCGAGTGCCGGGCGGCTGACGCATAGCAAGAGAAGCAGAAACGGAAGCTGGATTTTCATCGGTCCTCAATCCAAGACCAGTCCACAGCGCGATGCGGGCCGATCTTGCTGTCCTTCAGGTTATCTTCCGCGTCTGGGACGCCTTCTTAAGGGCGAGGGCCTCATCATAGGCCTCCTCCAATAAGCCCCACTTCAGTGTCCGTATCCCCGTCCTTATAACACGGGCCGGATTCCCTGCGACGATTGAGTTCGGTTCCACGTCTTTAGTCACGACGGAGCCAATGGCGACGATGCAGTTATCCCCGATACGAATACCCGGCAAAATGATCGAATGGGCTCCTATGAAGCAATTCCTGCCGATATAGGTGTCTGTATGCAAAACCCGCGTAAGATCGTGCGACAACACCACCGCCCCAAAGGCGATCAGTGTTCCTTGCCCAATATGGATCCCTTTGGGATTGGTGGAATCCAGATGGGCCTTCAATGAAATTTGCGTATCCGGGTGGATATCCATCCCCAGGTAACGCAGATACGCCCAGCGGCCGTAAATTATGACTTTTCGGAACAAGAGCGCCAACCTTTTGATGACCGACTTGTCGTCGGGCATTCTGCGAACAGGTCCTCGCGGCCCGGAAGCGTCGGTGCTGGCTGCAGGTGTTACGCCGCTGTGCATCGTATGCGCCTTACAAATACACGATCTGTCAGCATGGAAGATTTACGCGAAGTCAGTTTTTGCAGGCATTGACGAAGCGGAGTGTGGAAAGGCCGGCGCAGACACCCGCTTCGGATGTCGAAAGCGCCCGCACAACGCAACCAGCGCCCCCAGCATCATAAATACAACGGGGTGATTATCCTGCTGGCTGAAAACCGATTTGATTATGACAAACGCCACCAGAGCCACGCAGAGCGGAAGAATAAAGGATCGGTCGTCATCTTTAGGAGGCGAAAGATAAAGCCGCTTGAACCCTTCAAAGATGGCGATCGCAAACATCCCATAGTAAACAATAAATCCGAGCACTCCATATTCCAACACAATCGATAAATAGTAGGTGTCGATCGTTATCATGCCGGCCATATCACGGCCAAAACCCAACGTGTCGCCGCCCATGCCAATTCCGTAACCAAACGGCCATTCCATCAGCTTTTGAAAGCCCATAGTATATTGGGAAACTCGTGCGGCCGTGCTGTTGTCGTGAGACGCATCGCCAAGAATGAGGATCTTGAAGCGATGGACGAACATCAAAGCGGCAACGAGTACGCCGGCGGCCAGGAAAAATGAGAACAGAGACGAAGCGGCTACCAAGCTGCCCTTGTTGCGTCTCCAATGCTGGAACGCGGTCCAAAAGCCATAAACCAGCAGTACGGCCAGGCTTCCGACCATGCCGAGCTTTGCATCTGTCAGATAACAGCAATAAAGCACCACAGGGATGGAGCACGCGGCGTAAATGCGTGTACGGCCGGAGAAGCGGGCGGTTAAGAAGTGCAAGCCGAACGGCAAGCTGAGCGCCAGATATTCCGCAAGTCCGAGAGGCGTGCTGAATGTCGACTGAGTCCGGTAGATGTTTGTGCCAGCCCGCCGATTTCCGATCAGAATATGTTGTACCGACTCAGCGTCGATTTTGAGAAACCCGGGAATGTGCCCAACCCATGGCAATCTTTGAATTCGATATTCCCAAAGTCCGATCAAAGCGACAAAGATCGCCATGGCCCAAAGAATGTTAGCCCATTTCTTGATTTGGCCGGGTTCGCGAAACACATAAAGCGCAACAAAAAAACTTGCGGTCCAAGTCGTCTGTGCCACGACAAACTTTTGTATCGAGCCGGCGACGTCTTTGGAAAGGCCAATCGAAATCAGTTGTATTACGACGAATATGCTCAGTAGTGTCGGAATAGCAGGGAGAGAAGACCAGCCCTGTTTGAGCTGGCTTCGAACGTCCGCAGACATCGATATGCAAGCCAAAAATATAAGCAGAAGCGGAAAACTGGTGAGCCGAATAAGCGTGATCCAGGGTAGGCCCGGCAGGGCGATCGCCAGGTAATTGGGCCATGCGATCAGCGCGATGAACATGGCGTAAAACAGCACTTCCAGCGCGCGAGTGGGTGCCCAGTTGCTCTGCGGCAGCGCCCAGATTACGAGAAACATCAGCACCACCAGGGGCGCCATCAGGAACACGAAGGCGTTTGGCGCCAGCACGGAGAAGAAGAAGCCGTATATGAAGCAGAACAGCATCAGGCCGATGAGCCCGAAAGCGATCTTGACCTTGCTGCGCTTCAGGCGCCGGTAAGGCGCCAGCACCTCGGTTGGCTCCTTGGGAGCGCGAAGCCGGCGAAACCAGTCCGACCAATGCCGGCCGGTATGCTGAACGTCGCTCTGGAACATTCGATAGCGCAGAGTCCTAAATTGTTAACACAGTGCAACAGCTGTTATTCTAAGGCGCGGCCGTCAAAGAGTACAAGCAGGGTGCGGCAGGCCAGGGTGCCACTGGATTTGCGGTACGGGCCTGAGACGTCACCAATAATCGGGCGCTAAAGATCATCCCGCCTCGCCATGAGCGGGTAGGCGAAATCCTTGGCAGCCGATCGCCAGCGGAGCTTCCCATCATGCGTATTCTTGTAGACACCGGCGAGCAAATTCTCCGTGGCCCGCCAAAGCGCGCGGAATAACGAAGGAGCCAGGTAAACCCTCTGCCGCGCCTCTTGTTGCAAAAGCGCCTTCTCCCAAAATTGCGCGCAAAGCGTCCGGTCAAACAACGGGAATTGCGCGGCCACCTCCTCAGATATTCCGCCAATCAAGGCGCCGAATTCGGCTGCAGCCTGCCTGTAGCGCGCCGCGGATGCGATGGCGCTGGCCTTTGTGCCGCGTATAAAGCGCGGATAGGCGCCGAACAGGTTGCTGTCATGCTGCCGGTAGTCGACCAGCGACACGGGGATCAAGTGGCTATTCCCCAGCATATTGGCGAGAAAAAGTATCCAACGGTCATGGGCGAGCCTTTTGCCGTCGGAGATATAATCGGCTCCGCGAAGGTTTGGCGGCACCGCGGTCAACAGGCTGCGCCGGAAGGTCAAGGAAAAACCGTAGAAAACGGTCCATGGATCAAAGCTTCTCGGAGGGCAGAGCCTGTCTTCAACGATGCCCTGGGAGAATTGACCTATCACCCCACCCTCGGCGTCAATCAGACGCGCCGGATGAGCTACCAGCAGAGTGGAACTGTTGCCAAAAGCATCAGCGCACGTCGCGATTTTGCGCGCATCCCAAATATCGTCTTGGTCGCAGAAGGCCACAAGATCGCCTTTCGCGTGCAGGGCGCCCTGCATGAAATTGTCCGCGAAGCCCAGTGGGGGATCGTTTCGCAGCAAGTGCACCGGAACACTTGCGTCCCGGGCAAATTCGGACACGATCGCTATCGTGGCATCAGTCGAATTGTCATCGGTAATGATGATCTCACAGGGCGGTTGAGACTGAATTGCCAGGCTGCGCAGCAGCGGCGGCAGATATTTCGCGCCGTTACAGGTAGCCAACACCACGGAAGTCTGAGGCCTTGTGTCATGCCTAAGCATCCAGGGAATGGCCGCGCGAAATTATCGCCGTATAAGCGGAATTGCGGGTGCACAAACTTGCTGCATCGGCATGCGTGGGCGCAGCTTCGTCGATCACGCCAGATCCGTCTGCGATTTCGTTCTGCGCTTGACGCCGCTTTGCAAGTCGAGATCTAGGTATCAAGATCATAAAATTCTCCCGGCCCATCGGCCGGTATGCGAACCCGCCACCGTTCGTGCCGCCGTTCCAATTCGTTATTAAGGAAGCTGGACAAGGCTTCCACCGAATGGACCCCACTATAAAGGGTGATGAGCTGCTTCACCATCAACTGGCGCCGCTCAATCTCTTCAGCGGCATGAGCTTTGACGGGGGAAAGGCGGGCGTGAGAAGCAGTCTCCGCGGCCCGGGGTTTTTTTCGCAGTTCTGCCACAATCAACGCCAGCAGAACCCCAAATGCCATGGCAAGGAGAAGCGCGCATATGGCGAGAATTGTTGGCTGCCGAAAGATGCCGTTCGCAAGTTCCACCACCTGATGCCTTCCCCCGAGGCCGAAGAGCGGCCGATAGCCCGCAGCAGTTTTAGCTATGAATGATGGTTACTTGAAGAAGCGCGCCGCTTGCGCGCAACGCTTCTCACCCGTGACACAGAAAAGGCTTAAACAGCTTCAGAATACCCATCTGTGCGGCGCTGAGCGAACGCATTAACCTTTCAGACCTGCGCCCCTCCAGCGGCCAAGTTAACCGATTGAATTAAATGATGAATCATGAAATATTACCACGCTCCAACCGTACCCTGATACGCCTGTTGGCAGTTTCAATCCCAAATCTTGCGAGAAAGTGCTGGCATGAGTGAAGCGGCATCCGTGGGGCGGCGCGGCATCATCCTGGCCGGCGGCGCAGGGAGCCGCTTGTTCCCCGTGACCAAGAGCATCAGCAAACAATTGATGCCGGTCTATGACAAGCCGATGATTTATTATTCCATTTCCACGCTGATGCTGGCCGGCATCAGGGAAATGCTGATCATCACAACGCCCCGCGACAAGAATAGCTTTGCCGATCTTTTGGGCGACGGATCGCAATGGGGTGTGCGATTTCAGTATGCGATTCAGCCGGAACCTGGCGGCTTGGCGCAGGCATTCTTGATCGGCGAAGGGTTTCTTGAAGATCGGCCGTCGGCCCTGATTCTGGGTGACAACATTTTTTATGGCGAGGGGTTGGGGAAATTGCTGGCGAGCGCAAATCGCAACGCCAGCGGCGCCACCGTTTTTGCCTATCAGGTCTCGGATCCGCAGCAGTATGGGGTTATCTCATTTGATGCTGCCAACAAGCCGAACGCCATCGAGGAAAAGCCCACCAAGCCGAAGTCAAATTGGGCGGTCACCGGCCTGTATTTCTACGATCGCAAGGTCGTGGACTTCGCCAAATCAATCCAGCCCTCTGCTCGCGGGGAGCTCGAGATAACAGATGTTAATCGCCTGTACCTGGAAGCAGGCGAGATGCAGGTGGAGCGGATGGGCCGTGGCTTTGCCTGGCTCGATACGGGAACGCATGCCTCTCTGTTGGACGCAGGCATGTACGTACGTATCCTGGAGCAGCGCCAAGGCTTTAAAATAGCGTGCCCGGAGGAAATTGCCTGGCGCATGCGATATATTTCGACGGATCAGTTGCGTACGATCGCCGAGCCGCTGGTGAAAAGCGGATATGGTGACTACCTCCTGAATCTGCTGCGCGATACCGGGACCACTCCGTAGCCACCCCCAGCAATTGGTATGAGATGAAAATTATCGAAGCCGCAATTCCGGACGTGAAAGTCATTGAACCGAGAGTGTTCTCGGATGACCGGGGTTATTTTCTGGAGACCTGGAATGCCCAGGGCTTCAACCAGGCTGGCTTGAGCTGGACCTTTGTCCAGGACAACCAGTCCAAATCGCATCGCAACGTGCTTCGGGGCCTGCACTATCAGATCCAATCGCCGCAGGCGAAACTGGTCAGGGTGGTGACCGGCGCCATCTATGATGTCGCGGTTGACCTGCGCCGCGGTTCACCGACCTTTGGACGCTGGGTGGGGATGGAGTTGTCGGAAGCCAATCACCGGATGATGCTGATCCCGGTCGGTTTTGCTCACGGCTTCCTGTCGCTGA
>Ga0268266_10002576_pt1 | contig 19238 bp, 18 predicted proteins | sample KBSS13metaG_FD_190356 | JGI IMG/M metagenome (GOLD analysis project Ga0268266, IMG submission 190356) | Switchgrass rhizosphere microbial communities from Kellogg Biological Station, Michigan, USA - KBS S1-3 metaG (SPAdes) (version 2) | ecosystem: Host-associated > Plants > Roots > Rhizosphere...
CGGCTCGTGGGCCGGCGCATTCGGGCCGACGCAGTTCATGCCGACCGCCTTCAAGCGCTACGCCGTCGACGGCGACAATGACGGCCGCCGCGACGTCGTCGACAACGCCGCCGACCTGATTGCGTCGACCGCCAACAACCTCAAGAAGGACGGCTGGCAGACCGGCCGGAGCTGGGGCTATGAGGTGGTGCTGCCGGAGGGCTTTAATTTCATGCTGGCGGACAAGGCCAAGGCGATGACGATCGCGCAGTGGCAGCAGCAGGGTATGAAGCGGGCCGATGGCAAGCCGTTCCCTGATTCGACCGAAAAGGCCTATCTGCTGGCGCCGGCCGGCGCGCAGGGGCCCGGCTTCCTGATGCTGCAGAACTTCCGCGTGATCATGAAATACAACCCGGCGGAGGCCTACGCGCTGGCAATCGGCCATTTTGCCGACCGCCTGCGTGGCGGGCCGCCATTCGTGCAGCCCTGGCCGCGGCAGGAACGGGTGCTGTCGCGCGCCGAACGGCTGGAACTGCAACAGCTCCTGGCCCAGCGCGGCTTCTACCGGGGAACACCGGATGGCCAGTTTGGCGGCCAGACCCGGGAGGCGCTGCGCGGCTTCCAGGCCTCGATCGGGACGCCGGCGGACGGTTTCGCCTCCTCCGACGTGCTGGAGCGGCTGCGGGGGCGCTAAATCCAGCTTTTAGCTGCTAAAGTAACCCTGAAACCACGATTCGGCAGAAGTCTTGACGGTCAGGCCGGAACCCCGATTTATGGGGAAAATCTGCCCGCTTACGGCCCGATTCCGTTACTATATTTGCCACATCACGATCCATTGCGACTGAGCCGGATGCGAAAGCCAAAATCCTTTTTGCGCGTGTTCACCGATACCGGCCCGCTGGCCGTGCTGGCGGTTGTGATCGCGTTTCTGGTCGGGATCGTAGGACCGGCTTCCGCGCAGTTTTTCAATTTCGGCGGCTTCGGCGGTCCGCCGCAGCGGCAAGCGCCACAACGCGGCGGCGGCTGGTTTGGCGGCGATTTCTTTCAGCCATTCCAGCAGCAGCCATCTCAGCAGGCGCCACGCCAGGACTTCTCCCGCGCACCCGGGCCGGCCAAGCGCGACACGGTGGCTGAACGTAACGTGCTGGTGCTGGGTGACGCCATGGCCGACTGGCTCGGCTATGGCCTGGAAGACGCCTATTCGGAGCAGCCCGACATGGGCGTGATCCGCAAGCACAAGACCCTCTCCGGCCTGATCAAGTATCAGCCGCGCGGCGAGCCCGCCGACTGGACCGCGGCCGCCAAGGCCATCCTCGCCACCGAAAAGCCCGACGCCATCGTCGTCATGCTCGGCCTCAACGACCGCGTGTCGATCCGCGAGGCGGTCACCGAGAAGAAAACCGACAAAAAGGACGACAAGAAAGACGCGCGCGGCAAGCCGGGCGATGCAAAGCCCAAGCCCGAAAGCTCGACGGACAGTGCCAAGCCCGATGCCGGTAAGGCTGACGCAGCCAAGGCGGATGGAACCAAGCCAGACACTGCCAAGACTGATACCAAGGCCGATACCGCGAAGGCTGACGATGCCGAGGACGATGATGCGCCGCAAACCGCCACTCCCGAAAAGAATGCGCGCGCGGGCGGCGGGCTCTACGAGTTTCGCGATGAGCGCTGGGTCGAACTCTACGCCAAGAAGATCGAAGAGCTGATCGGCGTGCTGAAATCCAAGGGCGTGCCGGTGTTGTGGGTCGGCCTGCCCGCGATCCGCGGACCAAAGGGAACATCCGACATGCTGTTCCTGGATGCGCTGTATCGCGACGGCGCCGGCAAGGCCGGCATCACCTATGTCGACATCTGGGATGGCTTTGTCGATGAAGCCGGCCGCTTCCTGCAAAAAGGCCCCGACTTCGAAGGCCAGATCCGCCAGTTGCGCACGGCCGACGGCGTGTTCTTCACCAAGCCCGGCGCGCGCAAGCTCGCGCATTATGTCGAGCGCGAGGTGACGCGCCTGCTTGCTGCCCGCTCCGGGCCGATCGCCGTGCCGATCGAACCGGTAACGCCTGACGCCAATGTCGTGCCGGGCCAGCCGGCGCCGCGCCCGCTGGCCGGACCGGTGATGCCGCTGGTGGCCTCTTCCGTCGGCACCGATCAGTTGCTCGGCGGTCCCGGCACGCGACCCGCCGGGGTGGATGCGCTCGCCGCGCGCACACTGGTCAAGGGTGAAGCGTTGGCGCCGCCGGCTGGCCGCGCCGACGATTACGCCTGGCCTCGCCGGGAAATCGGCCGCGAGCAGGCTAAGGGCGATACGCCGGTAGCAGCCGCCTCTCCGAGTGGAACGGTGGCGGCAGTACCCGGACAGAGGCAACTTCTGCTGCCGCCGCCGCAGCAAACCTTACAACAGCAGAAGAGGCCGCCGCAGCAGTCGGTGCCGATGCAGATTCGGCCGGCGCAGAACAACGCTCCGTCGCTGCGCGATTTCTTCGGCGGTTTTGGCGCCGCGCCGCGTCAGCCTGCACCGCCTGCGGCCGCTCCACCGCGTGGACCCTTCGCGCCGGGCGCACCGCGCCCGCCGGGTAGTGTCGGACGATCGGCCGAGGTCCCGCCGGGCAATCTCACGCGATTCTGACGCCGTGCCTGAGACGCGCGTTTCCCGGCGATGCATTGATTGCATCGCCGGGCGCTCTATTTACGACCGACCTGGCCCTGACTTAATAGCGCCAGCGTGGCGGCGGACGGCGCGGCGGCCGTGTCATCAACAGTGCCAGCGCAAAACCAATTCCACCTGCGACCAACAATGCGCCGAGCGGGTTGTCCTGCACGGTTTTCGCCACCGCCTGCTGACCGCTGCGAACGGTGTCGCCGCTGTTATCATAGGCGTCCTTGGCATAATTGACGGCGGCATCCGTCGCGTCGCGAGCGGCATCCTTGGCCTGGCCGTAGAGATTTTGCACCGTGCCGGCGGCTTCGCGCGCCCGCCCCTCGGCTTGCGTCTTTGCATCGCCGGCCAAATCGCCGACAGTGCTTTCGACTTTACCTGCAAAATCCTTGGCCGAGCCGGCAATCCGATCCTTGTCCATCGGGTCTCTCCTGTTTTTCCCTGTATTTCATGGGGCTAACCGGCGAGACGCGTTCGGGTTCCTGAGGCGCGCGAAATGCCTCGGTTCAGAATGCTGGGCTCAAAGTATGAGCCCGCCATCGACCACGATGGTCTGGCCGATGATGTAGGACGAAAGCGGCGAGGCCAGGAACAGCGCCGCGCCGGCCATGTCGGCGGGCGTGCCGAGCCGCTTCAACGGAATCCGCTCCAGCGCGCCTTCGAGGCGCTTCGGATTTGATGTCGTCGCCTTGGTCATCTTGGTGTCGACCAGGCCGGGTGCGATGCCGTTGACGCGGATGCCGTTCTCGGCCCACGCCTCGCCGAGCGTGCGCGTCAAGCCCACGGCGCCGGTCTTCGAAGCGTTATAGGCCGGATTGCCCATGGTGGAGTGATAGGCGGCGGTCGAACTGACGATGATCAGCGAGCCCTTGCTCGCGCTCAGCATGGCGTGAAATTTGGTGGCGCATGCCATCAGGCTCATCAGATTGACTTCCAGCACCTTGCGAAAACCGTCCATTTCGAATTCGCCGCGGCGGTAGATCACCGCACCTTGCGCCAACACCAGCACCTCGAGCTTTTCGAACGGCGGCTTCAACGCCTCGATCGTTTGCGCGTTGCTGACGTCGAGCTGAAAATAGTCGAGCCCTTCGAGATGCGACCCTTCTTCGGGTGAATAGTCGGCAGCGCCGGCGCGGGTGCCGCAGATGGCGACATTCGCGCCCTTGGCGCGAAAGGCCTGCGCGATGCCGTTGCCGATGCCGCTGGAGCCGCCAACCACCAACACCTGCCTGCCGCTGAAATCCAGTTCGTTCATCCCTGCGATCCTTCTTTGTTGGGCTTTATCTTAAGCCTTCGTCGAGGAATTTAACCATCAGAACCTCGTCGTAATATCGCCCGTCATGCTTGAGGGCGCGCTTTTCATAGCCATACTCGACAAAGCCCATCGCTTCGTAAAGCCGGCGTGCGGCCTCGTTCTCGCTCACCACGGTCAACTGGACCATCTCGACGCGCCCGCGCGCATGATCGAGCACGGCTGCGACAAGTATTTTCCCAAGTCCGGATTTTCGCGCAGCGCTTCGGACATACATGGTCCACAGCAATCCCTTATGCGCGTGCTTCGTGCCTTCCTTCACGGTAAAGCCAGCTATTCCCATCAGTTGCCCGTCGATAAATCCGCCAAAAATATCCGCGCGGCGAATGGCCGCCTCGAACCACGACAACGGTTGCGCGCTTTCCTTCTCGAACGTGCTGCCGAACGCCTCGGGATTTTTCTGGAGAGCTTCCAGCCGTATCTCCCGGTACAGGACAGCGTCAGCGGGCTCCAGGCGACGCATCTGCGGGCCGTCAATATTGGTCACGATTGCACCTCGCTCGGCTTCGTTTGACCTGTCTGCGGATCGGTGCCAGCCTTGTCAATCCTTCCAGCACGCCCAGCCTTCATCGCAGGGATCCCATCATGTCCGATTTCAAACAGCTCAGCCGCTCGGTCAAAGGCCTGACCGTTCTCGTCACCGGCGCCGCCAGCGGCATGGGCCGCGCCACGGCGCTGGTATTTGCCGCCGAGGGCGCCAATGTCGCCGTCACCGATATCAACGCCGAGACCACGCAGGCCGTTGCCGGCGAGATCGCCGCAACCGGCGGCGCGGCGAAGGCATGGACGCTCGACGTCGCCAAGCCCGACGACATCATCAAGGTCGTCAACGATGTCGCCGCCCATTTCGGCTCGCTCGATATCGTCATCAACAACGCCGGCATCTCCGTGCGCGTCGCGATCGACGACGACGGTTATGAAGCCGCATGGGCCAAGGGGCTCGCCGTGATGCTGACCGCGCATCCGCGCATCATTCGCGCTGCGCTGCCGCATTTGCGCCGGTCGAAATGCCCGCGCATCGTCAACATCGCATCGACCGAGGCGCTCGGTGCGACCGCACTGCACAGCCCCTACTCAGCGGCGAAAGCCGGCGTCACCGGTCTGACGCGATCGCTCGCTGTCGAGCTCGGCCGCGAGGGCATCACCGTGAACTGCATCTGCCCGGGCCCGATCCGCACCGCGATCACCGAGCGGATTTCCGAAGAGCACAAGACGATTTACGCAAAACGCCGCACCGCGCTCGGCCGCTACGGCGAGCCTGAGGAGGTGGCGCACATGACGCTGAGCCTGTGCCTGCCAGCAGCCTCGTTCCTGACCGGCGCGGTAATCCCTGTCGACGGCGGGCTGATGGCGAGAAACGCGTAGCGGGCATGCGCCCGCAGCGTTGACTTGGACACGTTGGAGAGTAATTTTTCTCACAAGAGAGCGGGACGCACCGCCCGCCGCATCCTGGAGAGACGCCATGCCGGTTACGATCCGCCAGCTTCATCCGCATTTTTTCGGCGAGGTTTCGGGCGTTGATTTGCGAAAGCCCCTCACCGCCCAGGAAGCGGCCGACATCGAGGCCGGCATGGACAAATATGCCGTGCTGCTGTTTCGCAATCAGGACATCACGGATGAACAGCAACTGGCCTTTGCGCTGAATTTCGGCGAGCGCGAGCACGCTCGTGGCGGCACCGTCACCAAGAAGGAAGACTACCGCCTGACGTCGGGATTGAACGACGTTTCCAATCTCGGCAAGGACGGCAAGCCGCTGCCGAAAGATCACCGCACCCATCTGTTCAATCTCGGGAACTGCCTGTGGCATTCCGACAGTTCGTTCCGCCCGATCCCGGCGAAGTTTTCGCTGCTGTCGGCGCGGGTGGTGAACCCCAAGGGCGGCAACACCGAATTCGCCGACATGCGCGCAGCCTATGATGCGCTCGACGACGACACCAAGGCCGAGATCGAGGACATGATCTGCGAGCACTCGCTGATGTATTCGCGCGGCTCGCTCGGCTTCCTGGATTATACCGACGAAGAGAAGGCGATGTTCAAGCCGGTGCTGCAGCGGCTGGTGCGGACGCATCCGGTGCACCGCCGCAAGTCGCTGTATCTGTCATCGCATGCCGGCGCGATTCAGGGCATGAGCGTGCCGGAGGCGCGGCTATTGCTGCGCGATCTGACCGAGCACGCCACGCAGCCGGAATTCGTCCACGTCCATAAATGGACCTTGCATGACCTCGTGATGTGGGACAACCGCCAGACCATGCACCGCGTGCGCCGCTACGACCAGTCGCAGCCACGTGACATGCGCCGCGCCACGGTGGCCGGCACCGAGCCGACGGTGCAGCAGCAGGCGGCGGAGTAGAGAGAAGACCGTAGGGTGGGCAAAGGCGCACTTGCGCCGTGCCCACCATCCATCCAGCCCGTTGTCGTGAATGGTGGGCACGTTTCGCTTTGCCCACCCTACAAATCTGACCTACGCGTGCCCGGCCTCGTTCGACAGCATGCCGGGATCGATGCCGATCTTGCGCAGCGCGCGCAGGTATTTGTCGTCGACGTCGTCGCCGAAGATCAAATCCGCGTCGGCATCGCAATGCAGCCAGCCATTGTGCTGGATCTCATTCTCGAGCTGGCCCGGCGCCCAGCCGGCATAGCCCAGCGCCAGGATCGCGTGCTTGGGTCCGGTGCCCTTGGCGATCGCCTTGAGGATGTCCACTGTCGCGGTCAGGCAGATGCCGTCGTCGATATTGAGCGTTGCATCCTGGATGAAGAAATCGCTGGAATGCAGCACGAAGCCGCGGCCGGTATCGACCGGGCCGCCTTTCAGCACCTGCATGCTCTCGGCGTTTTCCGGCAGCTTGATCTGATCAGCCTTCTGGATGATGTCGAGCTGCACCAGCAGGCCGGGAAAATCGATGCTGCCGGCCGGACGGTTGACGATGATGCCCATCGCCCCTTCCGATGAATGCGCGCACATGTAGATGACGGAGCGCTCGAAGCGCGGGTCGCCCATCACCGGCATGGCGATCAGCAGCCGGCCGTCCAGGTAGCCTTCGTTGGACGAATTATCGCCAATGCCGGCGGCTTTGCGGCGGACGGGTTTCGGTTTTTTGCCTTCAGGGCTCATCCGCAAAGGCCTCTCTTGCTGAGTGCATATCCTGATATCGGGTTGGGTTTCTGTCAATCAAGCTTCCGGTATCATTCGGCGGCCGATCACACGCAATTCAATGGTTTGCCTCGAAACTTGCCTGTAAAGACGTCCCCATGATCGTGATGGTTCCCCTGCGCGCCGCGCTCGGCGTCGCCGCTTTGTGTGTCGCGTGTGCGACGTCGGAGGTTCGTGCCGAGGATGCCTCGCCGTGGCAACACGACGCCCATTCTGCGGTCCGGCTGCTGGCGGGATCGCGCAGCGGTACGGTGCTGCTCGGCGGCGTTGCCATCCAGCTGCAGCCGGGATGGAAGACCTATTGGCGGACACCCGGCGATTCCGGCGTCCCGCCCCGCTTCGACTTCTCCAAATCGGACAATGTCGAAGCGGTGACCGTGCTGTGGCCGGCGCCGAAGAAATTCGACGACGGCGCCGGCGGCACCGCGCTGGGATATAAGCAGCAGGTCGTGCTGCCGCTACGGATCGTCGCCAAAAATGCCGACAAGCCGGTGACGCTGCGCGCCCAGGTCAGTTATGCCGTCTGCGACAAGCTCTGCATTCCCGTCGAAGCCAATGCCGAGCTCGCCTTTGCCAGCGTGGCCAGCACCGAGGACGGCAACCTCTCCGACGCGCTCAATACGGTGCCCAAGCCCGCCAATATCGGCGATCCCAATCCGCTGACCATCCGCGACGTCAAGCGCGAGGGCAAGAACAACGTGCTGGTCGACGTCGTCGCGCCCGAGGCCAAGGAGGTCAGCCTGTTCGTCGAGGGGCCGACGCCCGACTGGGCGCTGCCGGTTCCCAAGCTGGTCGAGCAGAGCCCGCCCGGGGTCAAACGATTTGCCTTCGAGCTCGACGGCCTGCCGCCCGGCGCCAGCGCTGAAGGCGCCGCGCTCAAACTGACCCTGGTCGGCGGCGACCGGGCGTATGAGTTCAACGTCAGTTTGAATTGACTGTTTCGTCGTTCCTGCGAACGCAGGAACCCATACCGCGTGATCCCTCGATCATGGCATGGTAACCGAGACCTTCCGCCCAATATCCGCCGGTGGTTATGGGTCCCGGGTCAAGCCCGGGACGACAACGGGGGCGCTTCACCCAACCGAATCTTAACGAATGGTTGATACATCCGGTCATCGCCGCCGCCTCGCGGCGCGTTTCGGGGATGCAGCCTTGTGGCCGTGATGGATACGCAATCCGCAACCGCTCCGCCCGCCGGCGTGATCGCGCGCCTGCGTGGGCTGCTTGGCGGCTCCAGCGAAGCCTCCGTCACCAGGCGGCTGGCCGGCACCATCTTCGTCATCCGCGTCTTCAGCGCAGCGCTCGCCTATTTCTCGCAGATCCTGCTGGCGCGCTGGATGGGCGGCTCTGATTACGGCGTCTATGTCTATGTCTGGACCTGGGTGCTGCTGCTCGGCAGCATGATGGATTTCGGCATCTCGGCCTCCGCGCAGAAGATCATTCCGGAGTATCGCACAAGCGGCGAGCATGCGCTGCTGCGCGGCTTCCTTTCCGGCAGCCGCTGGATCACGTTCGCCGTCTCCTCGGTCGTATCCCTGCTGCTGGCGGGCGTGGTGAAGGGATTATCTGCGTGGATCGACACCAATGCGATCGTGCCGCTCTATATCGGCTGCCTGACGCTGCCGGCGTTTGTCGTCGCCAACACCCAGGACGGCATCGCCCGTTCGCATGACTGGATGCGGCTCGGGCTGATGCCGCAATTCATCGTGCGGCAGTCGCTGATCATCGGTCTCACCGCCGGCGCCTTCGTGCTCGGCTTCGATCTCGGCGCCACCGCCGCGATGTCGGCCAGCGCCGCCGCGGTATGGATCGCGATGATCGGCCAGATGATCGTGTTGAACCGCAGGCTCGGCAGCCACATCGAGGCCGGCCCCAAAGCCTATGATTTCCGCGGCTGGCTTGCGGTCTCGCTGCCGATCCTGCTGGTGGAAAGCTTTTATCTGCTGCTGTCCTACACCGACGTGCTGGTGCTGCAGCAATTCCGTTCCTCCGAAGAGGTCGGCGTCTATTTCGCCGTGGTGAAGACGCTGGCGCTGGTCTCCTTCATTCACTACGCGATGGCGGCGACGACGGCGCATCGCTTTGCCGAGTATCACGCGCAGGGCGACAAGCCGCGGCTGTCGGCCTATGTGGCGCACGCGATCCAGTGGACGTTCTGGCCGTCGCTGGCCGCGACCATTTTGCTGCTGGCGATGGGCAAGCCGCTGCTGTGGCTGTTCGGGCCGCAATTCGTGGTCGGCTACGACATCATGTTCATTGCCGCGATCGGCCTTGTCGTGCGATCCGCCATCGGCCCGGTCGAGCGGCTGCTCAACATGCTCGGCCACCAGCACATCTGCGCGCTGGCCTATGCGCTCGCCTTTGTCATGAACCTCGTGCTGTGCGTGGTGCTGGTGCCGCGCTTCGGCGGCCATGGCGCAGCGGCCGCAACCTCGATCTCGCTGGCGTTCGAGACGGTGCTGCTGTTCTGGATCGTGCGCCGGCGGCTCGGCCTGCACGTGCTGGCGTTCGGTAGATCACGAAGCCCAGCCGTCATCACCCGCGCAGGCGGGTGATCCAGTATTCCAGAGAAGTCAGCGTTTGAACCGATAGGCCGCGGCGTACTGGATGCCCCGCTTTCGCGGGGCATGACAAGTGTGGATTACTCCGCGGTCCAGCCGCCGTCGATCGAGAGGTTGGCGCCGGTGATCTGGGCGGCGTCGTCGCCGCACAGGAACAGCGCTAAGGCTGCGACCTGCTCCGAGGTCACGAACTCCTTGGTCGGCTGCGCGTCGAGGAGCACGTCCTTGATGACCTGTTCCTTGGTCATGTTGCGCGCCTTCATGGTCTCCGGGATCTGCTTCTCGACCAGCGGCGTCCAGACATAACCCGGGCTGATGCAGTTACAGGTGATCTTGAAGGTAGCAAGCTCCAGCGCCACCGTCTTGGTGAGGCCGGCGATGCCGTGCTTGGCCGATACGTAGGCCGACTTGAACGGCGAAGCGACCAGCGAATGAGCAGACGCCGTGTTGATGATGCGGCCCCAGCCGCGCTTCTTCATGCCGGGCACCGCCGCGCGAATGCCGTAAAACGCCGACGACAGATTAATGGCGATGATGGCTTCCCATTTCTCCGGCGGAAACTCCTCGATCGGCGACACGAACTGGATGCCGGCATTGTTGACGAGGATATCGACCGAGCCAAAGGTCTTCTCGCCGAGCGCGATCATTTCAGCGATTTCGGCGGGCTTGGTCATGTCGGCAGGCGAATGCACCGCGCGCACCTTGAAATCGGTCTCGATGCCGGACCGCTCTCGCTCGATATCGGCCGGGACACCCATACCATTAATAACGATATTGGCGCCGGCGGCGGCGAAGGCGCGCGCATACGCCAATCCGATGCCGCTGGTCGAGCCGGTCACGACGGCGGTCTTGCCTTTTAATGTACCCATTCCATTCACTCCTGCTTGGCTCCGGGGGACTTGGGACCATCCCTCGTCATATCGTAGGCCATCATGGTCTCGCCGGATTGCGGACGCTCCAGCACATCCTTGTGACGCATCGACTCATGAACGTCGCGGACCCCCGCGTTCCAGTGCTCGACCATGGCGACGTGCGAAAAGTCGTAGTCCTTGGAATTTGTCTCGTAATTCTTGCCCTTGTAGATCAGGTGCACGACCGTGACGGTGTTTTCCTTCGAAGCCTTGCGCAGGAATTCGACCGACGGATCGTTCTTCAAATCGTCAGGCAATTTGTCGAGCAGATCGCGCACCGCCTTACGTGCATTGTGGATCTGCTTGTTCTTGTCGGTACTGGTGCGGGTGCGGCTGGAATAGCGGATATCCTTTTCCCGCTCGGCGGCCTCGAGCAGCGATGTCGGCAGGTCGCCGCGCGCGCTGAACAGGTCGACCTGGAAGATCAGGAGGTCGCGATTGAATTCCTCCTCCAGCACGTGATCCAGCGGCGTATTGGAGGCGATGCCGCCGTCCCAGTAATGCTCGCCTTCGATCTCGACGGAAGGAAAGCCCGGTGGCAGCGCGCCGGAGGCCATGATGTGCTCCGGACCGATCTTCTTGTTGAGTTTCCTGAACTCGAAATTGTCGAAATATTTGAGATTGCCCGAGGTCACGCCGACCGCGCCGACGCTGAGCCGCGTCTTCAGATCGTTGATGCGATCGAAGTCGACCAGCCGTTCCAGCGTCTTCTTCAAAGGCGCGGTGTCGTAATAGCTCTGCGATTGCGGGCTGCCCGGCGGCCACAACGGCGCGGGCGGAACACGGGGCGTGAAAAAGCCTGGCACACCAAAAGTTGCGATCAGCGCGGCCGAGGTTTCGTTGAACAGCGAGCGCGCGCGGTCGCCCGGCGTCACCGGACTCCACGACACCGGCGACGATACCATCTCCCAGAATTCCTTGAGGCGATCGACGCGCGTTTCAGGGCCATTGCCGGCGATGATCGCGGCATTGATGGCGCCGATCGAAATGCCGGCGACCCATTCCGGCTCGAAGCCCGCCCGGCACAGCGCCTGAAACGCGCCGCCCTGATAGGAGCCGAGCGCGCCGCCGCCCTGCAGCACCAGTACGCGCTGCGCTTTGGCAGGCGTGGTTGCGGGCGCGGGGTTGGAATGATCCATCGTGACCGTCAATCAATGGGCAGAATGGTCGGCACCGTGGCGGCAGTTCGCGACGGCGTCAATCGGCGAGATCGAAGCAAGGATCACGCCGAGTTTACCGTTTTGTGAACCGTCGAAGCCCGTAACCGGATCTGCTTCAGGTTGATGCAAGGATGAGCGTCCAGAACACCTTGTATTTGGTATTTGGAGCATAGGTCGCCGCGATGCCCAATTTTGTGACACCGTTTTTGAGCATATTGGCCTTGTGCGGCGGCGAGTCCCGCCAGCCGGAGAAGGCTTCCGCCAGGGTGTGGTAGCCGGCCGAGATGTTTTCGACCGCGACCGTCGCCGGATAGCCGGAGGCGCCCAGCCGCTTATCGAGCGGGCCCTTCACATTGTGGTCCATCTTGTTGCGGGCCGCCATGGCCTGGGACTGCTGCTCGGCGAGCTTGGTCAGTTCGGGATCGACCACGACAGTGCCGAGGCCGTTGTTCTGGCGGTATTGCGAGATCATGATCGCCGCCGCGACCGTATCGAGCGTGGCGCCGGGCTTGGACATGTCGGTGTACATCGTCGGCTGCTCCGGCAGCTTGACGTCGGCCGAGCAGCCGGCAAGCAGCAAAAGCCCGATGATGGCGGTGGTCGCCCGTTTCAATGAAAGAATCCCCCGAAAAATCACAAAAGGCCGGATGCGGCCGTTGTTGCATACCAAGAGTGGCTGAATGGTGAACGGGGGCGGTAATTTGGCCTACCGCTGTCATCGTCCGCCTTGTGCGCAATTGCGCACTGGGGCGGACGATCCAGCATTCCAGAGACGTCAGTGATTGAAACTAACGAGCCGCGGCGTACTGGATACCCGCCTTCGCGGCTATGACGGCGGCGCTTGGGGCGCCATCCCGCCAAGGACACTAATCCTGGGCGGCAAAGATCCGGTAGCGGCGGGGCTGCAGGCTGATGATCTCGCCGGCCTGGAGTTCCCGGTCCCGGGGAGCGTCGATCTCGATCACGGTCTTGCCCCCGCCGCCCGAGAGCGCGATTTCCGCCCGCTGGATCGGGCCGAATGAGCGAACATGGCGCACCGCGCCTTCCAGCGATCCGGTTCCCGCCGGCCCGATCTGCATGTCATGACGGCGGATGAACAGCTTCGAGGCGCCGGAGGCCGCGCCATCGGCGGCGATGTTGAGCGGCTGGCCGCCGAGCCGCACCGAGCCGCCAGTAACCTCCACCGGCAGCACGATGGATTCGCCAATGAAGCCATGGACGAAGGCGGTGGCGGGATTGTCATAGACATCGCCGGGCGTGCCGATCTGTTCGATACGGCCCTTGTCCATCACCACCACGCGGTTGGCGACTTCGAGCGCCTCTTCCTGGTCATGGGTGACGAAGATCGAGGTGACGTGGATTTCGGAATGCAGCGAGCGCAGCCATTGCCGCAATTCTTTCCGCACCTTCGCATCGAGCGCGCCAAAAGGCTCGTCGAGCAGCAGGATGCGCGGCTCGATCGCGAGCGCGCGCGCCAGCGCAATACGCTGCCGCTGGCCGCCGGACAACTGGCTGGGATAGCGATTGGCCAGCCAGTCGAGTTGCACCAGATCGAGCAGCTCCTTGACGCGCGCGCGGATCGTGGCCTCGTCCTTGCGGATGGCGCGCGGCTGCACGCGCAGGCCGAAGGCGACGTTCTCGAACACCGTCATGTGGCGGAACAGCGCGTAGTGCTGGAACACGAAGCCGACATGGCGCTCGCTGGCGCCGTGTCCCAACGCATCCTCGCCATCGATCCGCACTTCGCCGGCATCGGGCCAGTCGAGGCCGGCGATGATCCGCAGCAGCGTCGTCTTGCCCGAACCGGATGGACCAAGCAGCGCCAGCAACTCGCCCTTGCCGACCTTCAGGTCGACATTGTCGAGGGCTGCGAACGCGCCGAACTTCTTGACGATGTTTCTGACTTCAATGGTCACTTGGATCGTCCCTTGTTTGTCCTTCGTCCAGACGCCGTTCGAGAACGGTCTTCACGACCAGCGTGATCAGGGCCAGCATCGCCAGCAGCGAGGCAATGGCAAACGACGCCACGAATTGATACTCATTATAGAGGATTTCGACCAGCAGCGGCATGGTGTTGGTCTCGCCGCGGATATGGCCCGACACCACGGATACCGCGCCGAATTCGCCCATGGCGCGCGCGTTGCACAGCAGTACGCCATACAGCAGGCCCCATTTGATATTGGGCAGCGTGACGCGGAAGAAGGTCTGCAGGCCTGACGCGCCGAGCGAGATCGCCGCTTCTTCCTCCTGCGTGCCCTGCTCCTGCATCAGCGGAATGAGCGAGCGGGCGACGAAAGGAAACGTCACGAAGATGGTCGCGAGCGCAATGCCCGGCACGGCGAACAGGATGTGGATGTCGTGCGCCTGCAGCCACGTGCCCCAATAGCCCTGCGCGCCGAACAGCAGCACGAAGACGAGGCCGGAGATGACCGGGCTCACCGAGAACGGCAGGTCGATCAGCGTGATCAGGAAGGTCTTGCCGCGGAAGTCGAATTTCGCGATCGCCCAGGCGGCGATCACGCCGAAGACGAGATTGAGGCCGACGGAAATCGCCGCGACCAGCAAGGTCAGCTTGATCGCGGACAGCGCCTCCGGTTCGGCGAGCGCGGCGAAATAGGCGCTGATGCCCTTCGAAAAAGCCGATGCGAACACCACGACCAGCGGCAGCACGACAAAGACGGTCAAGAAGCTGACGGCAAGCGCGATGATGACGAAGCGGACGGGTCCGGGCTCGGTCCGCAGGTCCTTTGGCGAAGCAACCGCGCGTGCCAAGTCGTCCGTCTCATGGTGCGACGGCGGCGAAATGGCAAGATCCGCAGTCGACGCGTAGGCCCTCAGCGGCGGCGCCGGCGTCACGAAGCTTGATGGCGTCGACATCGTCCGGGTCCTCAATGCGCGGGAATGCGGGTTTGCGCCCAGCGTTGCAGGCGATTGACGACAAGGATGATCAGGAACGACGCCAGCAGCATGATGACGGCGATTGCCGTCGCATCGGCATAGCGGAATTCGGACAACCGGATCACGATCAGGAGCGGCGCGATTTCCGACACGTTCGGCAGATTGCCGGCGATGAAGATCACCGAGCCGTATTCACCGACGGCGCGCGCGAACGCCAGCGCGAAACCGGTCAGCAGCGCCGGTATCAGGCTCGGCAGGATGACCCGGAACACGGTGTGCCAGCGGTTGGCGCCGAGGCTTGCCGCCGCCTCCTCGATTTCGGGATCGAGATCGATCAGCACCGGCTGCACCGTCCGCACCACGAACGGAATACCGATGAAGACCATCGCAATGAAAATGCCGATCGGCGTGAACGCGACCTTGATGCCGAGCTCAGCCAGCGGCCCGCCGAGCCAGCCCTTTACCGCGAACAATTGCGTCAAGGCCACGCCCGCGACCGCGGTCGGCAGCGCAAAGGGAATGTCGACAATGGCGTCGAACAGCCGCCGGCCCGGAAAACGATACCGCACCAGCGCCCATACGATGATCGTCCCCATCACCAGATTGACACAGGCCGCGGCAAAGGAGAGGCCGAACGAGAGCTTCAGCGCATTGAGGGTGCGGCGGCTGGTGAGGATGTCCCAAAACTGTCCGGGCGAAAGCTCAAGCGTCTTGAGAAACAGGCCAGCGAGCGGAATCAGGATGATAACGGAGAGCCATGTCAGGGTCAGGCCCATGGTAAGCCCGAACCCCGGCAAGCTGCTTCGCCGCGCGACCGCTGTGCTCACAAATCCCCCTGCTTCCGCTACCGCCGGCCGTCGACCAGATCAATTCTTGTAAATCTGGTCGAAAATGCCGCCTTCGCCGAAGTGATCTTTCTGCGCTTTGGTCCAACCCCCAAAAACGTCGTCGATCGTGAAAAGTTCAACCTTGGCGAAGGATTTTTCGTATTCCTTCGCAATCTCCGAATCACGCGGACGATAGGAGTTGCGTGCGGCGATTTCCTGACCTTCCTTGGTATACCAATACTTCAGGTAGGCCTCGGCGACCGCGCGGGTGCCTTTTTTGTCGGCAACCTTGTCGACGATAGCCACGGGTGGCTCGGCGAGGATCGACAGCGGCGGCGCCACGATCTCGAACTTATCCTTGCCGAACTCGCGCTGCGCCAGGAACGCCTCGTTCTCCCACGCCAGCAGCACGTCGCCGACGCCGCGCTCGACGAACGTCACGGTCGAGCCGCGCGCCCCGGTGTCGAGCACCGGCACGTTCTTGAACAGATCGCCGACGAATTTCTTCGCCTTGTCGGTGGAGCCGAACTTCCTCTCGGCGTAACCCCACGCCGCCAGATAATTCCAGCGCGCGCCGCCCGAAGTCTTCGGGTTCGGCGTAATCACTTGCACGCCGGGCTTGATCAAATCGTCCCAATCCTTGATGCCCTTGGGATTGCCCTTGCGCACCAGGAACACAATCGTCGAGGTGTAGGGCGACGCATTGAGCGGCAGGCGTTTTTGCCAGTCCGGAGAAATCAGGCCCTTGGTGGCGATGGCGTCGATGTCATAGGCCAGCGCCAGGGTGACGACATCGGCCTGCAGCCCGTCGATCACCGAACGCGCCTGCGAGCCCGAGCCGCCGTGCGACTGCTTGAGCTCGACGCTCTTGCCGGTCTCCTTCTGGTAGGCCGCCGCGAACGCCTTGTTGAAGTCGGCATAGAGCTCACGCGTCGGATCGTAGGACACGTTGAGCAGGGTATAGTCGGCGGCGATGGCCGAACTCGCCCAGAGCAGTCCAGCGACGAGCGGCAGAATGCGACGGATCATCATAGATCTCCATTCGGCTAGATGAAGCATACCATCAAACAGGGACGTATAAGTCGCGGCGAAAGGCCGCTTAGTCAACGAAACCGCATTTCATTGTTTGCAGTTCCGCAGCCTCAATGTCCTCTGAAATACGGCTGCTCAAGAAGTTTTCGTCGTATGGATACCGCATTCCGTCTTGGCTCTGCCGCGCCAGCGGCCGTCACGCGCGTTCTCGTCCGGCGCGGTCCGGCTCGAACACGGCATGCATCCGACCGACAGGTATCCCGAGGCGACCAAAGGATGCGGCGGCAATTTGCCGAGCTTGTAGATCGCCTCGATCTCGTCGCGCGACACGTTGGCGAACGGATTGAATTTCAGCTTCGCGCCGTCCTCCTCGACGACGGGAATCTCGGCGCGCGCGCCGCCCTGAAAACGCTTGCGTCCGTTGATCCAGGCCGAGAACGGCTTCAGCGCGCGCGACAACGGCTCCACTTTGCGGATGCGGCAGCAGGCATCGGGATCGGAAAACCATAATTCGCGATCCGGGTCCTCGCGCCCCAGCGTTTCGTCCAGCGGCTTGATCGAGCGAACGTCGGTAAGGCCGAGCGTGGCAATCAGCGTGTCGCGATAGGCGAGCGTTTCCTCGAACAGCCATCCGGTATCGAGGAAGATCACGGGAATTGCGGGGTCGACGTCCGCCATCACCTTGAGCAGCGCCGCCGATTCGGTGCCGAACGACGACACCAGGGCGAGGTTCTCGCGGCCAACGACCTTAAGCGCGGTTTCTATGACCTGCGCCGGCGAGGCGTCGCGCAAGGCATGGTCGAGCGTCTGCGCCGAATGCAGGATCGCGGCATCCGCGGCAAGGCCATGCTGTGCGATCATGCTCACTGGCCGGCACTCTCCGAATGACGCAACTGCATCCGCCGATTGAACGCGGTGACGCGGCCATCGCCGGTCGGCTGGTAGAACACCGAATAGCGCTTCATGGTCTCGGCGAACGCATCCGCGTCGGCGTCCTTTTTCACCTCGAAGGTGTCGAAGCCGGCGCGCGACATGAACACGAACTGGTCGCGCAGCACCTGGCCGGTGGCGCGCAATTCGCCCTCATAGCCATGGCGCTCGCGCAACAACCGCGCCTGGCTGTAGGCGCGGCCGTCGCGGAACGACGGAAACACCAGCGCAACGGCGGCTACGCGGGCGAGATAGGGCACGAGATCGTCGACGGAACGATTGTTCGGCCAGATCACGCCGGTCTTGCCCGGCCGGCGCAGCAACGTGTCGGGATCGGCGAGAAAGCGCTGCGCCGAGATCAGGATGTCGCCGTCAACAGGCAATTCCGCGCCATCGGCGACGTGGACGAACGGATCAGTGGTGATTCTTGCGTTCTTAACGAGTGGCATAGACCCGCTCCTTGAATGGCTCGACGCCCAGACGCTTCACCGTGTCGACGAACAGTTCCTCGGGACGGTCGCGCAAAGCGAGATAGGCCTCGACAATGTCTTCGATCACGTCGGCAACCTCCGCATAGGGAACGGCCGGACCGATCAACGCGCCCATCTGCGCGTTCTCGTCGGCGCGGCCGCCGATGGTGATCTGGTAAAATTCCTCGCCGTTCTTCTCGACGCCGAGAATGCCGATATGGCCGACATGGTGATGGCCGCAGGCATTGATGCAGCCGGAGATGTTGATATGCAGCCGGCCGATCATTTCGGCGGTGTCGTGGTTGGCGAAACGCCGGGTCAACTCCTGCGCGATCGGGATCGAGCGCGCATTGGCCAGCGAGCAGTAGTCCAGCCCCGGGCAGGCGATGATGTCGGTGACCAGGTTGACGTTCGGCGTCGCGAGACCAAGACGGTCGAGCGCTCTCCAGAGCTTCGGCAGGTCACGCTTGGCAACATGCGGCAGCGCCAGGTTCTGCTCGTGGCCGACGCGGATTTCTCCGAATGAATACTTCTCGGCGAGATCGGCAACCGCATCCATCTGGTCGGCGGTGGCGTCGCCGGGCGGGCCGCCTACCGGCTTCAACGACAACGTCACGATCGAATAGCCCTGCACCTTGTGCGGAGCCACCGAGTTCTTGCGCCACCGCTCGAACAGCGGATCGGCCGCAGCCTGCTTCAGCTCGTCCGGCATGTGCGGCAGCTTCTCGTAAGCCGGATAGGAGAAGCGCGAGCGCACCTCCTCGATGACGGAATGATCGAGCGTCAATCCGCCACCGTCCATCTGCTTCCACTCCTCGTCGACCTCGCGCGAGAATTTTTCGATGCCGAGTTCGTGGACCAGGATCTTGATGCGGGCCTTGTAGATGTTGTCGCGGCGGCCGTACTGGTTGTAGACACGCAGGATCGCCTCGACATAGCTGAGGATGTCGCGGCCGTGCACGAACGGCTTGATGGTCTTGGCGATGAACGGCGTGCGGCCGAGGCCGCCGCCGACCAGCACCTCGAAACCGGTTTCGCCGTCGGCATTCCGGTGCAGGCGCAGGCCGATGTCGTGGACCTTGATCGCGGCACGGTCGTGCTCGGAGGCGGTGATTGCGATCTTGAACTTGCGCGGCAGGAACGAGAATTCCGGATGCAGAGTGGTGTGCTGGCGCAGGATTTCCGACCAGATGCGGGGATCCTCGATCTCGCCCGGCGCGACGCCGGCCCACTGGTCCGAGGTGACGTTGCGCATGTTGTTGCCGGAGGTCTGCATCGCATGGATGCCGACCTCGGCAAGATCGGCCAGCGCGTCCGGCAGATCGGAGAGCTTGATCCAGTTGTACTGGATGTT
>Ga0268266_10002577_pt1 | contig 19232 bp, 15 predicted proteins | sample KBSS13metaG_FD_190356 | JGI IMG/M metagenome (GOLD analysis project Ga0268266, IMG submission 190356) | Switchgrass rhizosphere microbial communities from Kellogg Biological Station, Michigan, USA - KBS S1-3 metaG (SPAdes) (version 2) | ecosystem: Host-associated > Plants > Roots > Rhizosphere...
CAGATTGTTGATCAGCTGCCGCGCCGCTTGCGGGGACCCTGGTTGTTGAAATGCCTGACGCGCGGCGCTTTGGGGCGCTGCGTCGCCGGCTCGATTGACGGGCTGCGGCGGCTGGCGGCTGGTATCGGCTTCCGGCGCCGGCCTGACGAAGGGCTGCTGCTGCGGTGGCTCGGTTGCAAGCGCGGTGGTGATCGATTGGGGTACGTTCTGGTCGATCACCGGCTTTTGCGCCGGCGCATCGCGGCGCAGCCGGGCCGCGGCGCGCTCGATCATGTCGAAGCGGTTACCAGCCATCACGCACCCTTATGATGCATGCCGATGAAGGCAAGCAGTAATCCGCCATAGACGACGACCAGCATGACGACGGCCGCGGCAAAGGCCTTGGCGCTTAGGAACCAGTGCTTGGGCCGGCGGTCGAACGAATTGATCACCGAGATCGAGCCAAGGATCGGCAGGCCCAGCGCCTGCAAAGCAGTGGTAGTGCTGTAGGAGCTGTCGATCTGGCTCAGCACGAAGGCGACGCCGACGCCCGCGCCAAGCCCCGCGACCAGCACCATCGACAGGAACAGCGGCCGGTTGGGCGACGACGGCAGGGTCGGCACTTCCGGCGTGTCGATGGTCTTGATGTCGATCTTGTCGCCCTTCTTGTCGGCGTTCTCGGCGATCTGGGCCGATTCGCGGCGGGCCAACAGCTCGGTATAGTTCTTCTTCACGACCTCGTAGTCGCGGTCGAGATTGAGATATTCCGCCCCGACGCTGGGCGCCCGGCGGGCCTCGTCCTCGATCTTGTCGCGGTCTTCCTCGGACGACACAAGGCGGCGGCGTAGCGAGGCGATCTTGGTTTCCTTCTCGGAAAGCTGCGACGCCAGTTGGACATAGACCGGGTTCGCGATGTTCTGCGAGGTCGGCCCCTTCTTCTCTTTCACCTCAGACTGGGTCCGCGCGATTTCCTGCTGCACGGCGGCGATCTGGTGCTTCAGCGCGATCACCACCGGATGCTGGTCGGTGAGAGTCGACTTTGCCGTTTCGAGCTGGGTCTTGAGCTGGGCAAGCCTTGTCTGCGGAGAGGTCGACAAGCCATCCGCGCCGGCCGGCGCCTGGGATGGCTTCTCGACCGTGTCGAACTGCTGCTGCGCCTCGAGCTGCTTTTGCAGGCTGTCGCGCTCGGCAATCGAATCGTTCAGGTCCTCGGTGATCTTCTGGACGTCGGCGCGCGCCTGCTCCAGGCGCGAGAGGCCGTTATCGGCGCCGGGCAGCAGGTCGTAATAGCGGGCCTGGAATTCGGACTTCTTGCGCTCCGCCTCGCGCAGCTGGGTTTCCAGCCGGTCGATTTCGGTCTGCAGGAAGCGCTGGGCGCTGTCGATGTCGGTGCGGCTGTCGCCCGCGCTCGATTCCATGAACAGCGACAGCACGTTCGACACAACGCTCTGCGCCAGCTGCGGATCGGTGTCGGAATAGGTGACGGTGAACAGGTTACGGGTCTGCAGCTTGATCACGATCGCCTTCTGCAGGCGGGCGACCAGTCCCTCGCGGTCGGCATTATCCTTCACGCGGGAGTCGAGATCCGTCATGCGGATCAGCTTTTTCATGTTGCTGTTCGACAGCAGCGTGCGCTGCATGCGTTCCAGCCGCGCATCGACGTCGCTTTCCACTGCGATGCCACGCAGCAGCGGGGTCAGCGCCTCGTCGGAATTCATGTAGACGCGGGCACTGGACTCATAGATGTCCGGCATCCGAGAGACGACGACCCAGCCCACCAGGCAGATCGCCCAGGCCACGCCCACGGCATACCAGCGGCGGCGCCAGATGTCGCGCGCATACTGGAAGATTATGACCTTAAGCGAGCCCATGCGTCATTAGAACCAAGACTGAGGTATGATCAAGATATCGCCCGGCTGAACCGCCACGTTGGCGTCGATATCGCCGTCCTTCAACAGGTCGTTCAGGCGAACCGGAATCACCGCTTCCTTCCCGTTGACTGTCCGGATCAGCTCGGCGCGGTTGCCTGCGGCGAACTTGGTCAGCCCGTGGACCGCGATCATCACGTCCAGCACCGTCATGTTGGCCTGATACGGAATGGCCGACGGATCCGCCGCTTCGCCGACAATACGGACCTGTTGATCGAACGGACCATGAAACCCACCGACAATAACAGTTACCGTGGGGTCTTGAACATATTTTGTTAATTGAACCTCGATATCGCGGGCCAGCTGCGTCGGGGTTTTCCCCGTCGCCACCAAGTCATCGATAAGTGGAACCGAGATTCTTCCATCCGGTCTAACAGTCACGGTGCGGGAGAGTTCCGGCATGCGCCAGATGAAGATCTCGAGCGAATCCAGCGGCCCGATCCGATAGATCGCCTGCGATGCCTTGGACTGTACCACGGCCTCTGACGGGCCGGACGAACCGCAACCCTGGAGGACCAGCGCCAGCAAGAGGGGAGCGAACCGGATAAGACGCATATTCTTCATAAAAACTATTTGGACAGAAAGATATAGCAAGCGCGCCCCCTGGCGCAACGATCATGCGGGCCGCCTGTGTGCAATCTGGGGCGGTGCCTGCATGGCATTGGCAGCCGGGTGGGGGGTTGGTATGCACCTTGGACGGCTGACGATTCGGCCCGGCGCTGATTCGGGCCGGGTGCGCCTGAACACCGACCGGAAACGAAGAGGACCCGACCGATGACATCGCGCATGACGGCGGCGATACTCGGACTGATCGCCGGTATAGCCCTATTTTTCGCCCTGGCGTTGAGCTGGAACGGCACGCTCTCCGCCGTCGGGCTCGATCATGCCGGGCTTCTCGCCGGGCTTACGGGTGCGGCCAGGGTCGCCTGGACGATTTCGGGCGGCATCGCCGCCTTCGCCGTCGTCGCCTCGCTGGCGGCGTTGGCAGGAGGCATCGCCGAAACTGCCAAGCTGCGCCGCCGGATCGACGAGCTGCGCCTCGACCCGGCGATGGCCGGCAAATGGAACGCCGCCGACTGGCGCGCCGCCTTCGCTCCCACTGCCATCGCCGACCAGGCCGAGGCGATGATCGCCATCGTGCCGGTCGCCGAAGGGGAGGAAAGGCGGGTGGTGGTCGATGCGCCGCTGCTGCTCGGCCTCAATCGCATCTGGCTCGACCGGCTGACCTTGGCCTGGACGATCGGGCCGCTGTCGCTGATCGTGCTGGCGCTTTCAGGCACCCTGGCGCTGTTCGCCCATGGCGCGGAGGGTAAATGGGATGCCGCGCTTGCCGCCGGGACCGCCGCGGGATTCGCGATCGTGCTGGTTCAGTATGTGGCGCGCACAGTGCTGTCGCCGTTGGTGGACGGCGCGGTGGCGGCGGCCACTTCGGCGATCCGACCGCTGATCTCGGTCCATGCGCTGGAGGCGTATCACCCGGCGGCGGCACCGTCGTCCGTCGCCAGCCCGAAGCGGATCGAGCAGGAGGAGGCGGAGATCATCGCCGCCGCCCTGTCAAACGTGATCTGGGAACCGCTGGCGCGCCTGGCCGATACGGCCGAGCGGCTGGCGAACACCACCGGCGAACCAACGGCGATCGTCTCGCCGCCGCGCGATCAGGAAATCGAAGCCGCGATGGTGGAGATACGCGCCGGAATCGAGAAGCTGCTCAACAGCAACGAGGAAAGCTGAGCGCGTAGCCCGTAGGGTGGATAAGCGAAGCGTAATCCGCCGCAAATCCACCCACGGGTGCTTAAGGCCGCGCGACGCGCGGCTGGCGGATTACGCTACGCTTATCCGCCCTACAGTCAGGACCTCAGAGGACCGAGTCGATCCACTCATAGAGGGCACCCTTGGGCAGTGCGCCGATCTTGGTCGCGGCCAGCTGGCCGCCCTTGAACAGCATGAGGGTCGGGATGCCGCGCACGCCGTACTTGCTGGGCACGCCGGGATTCTCGTCGATATTGATCTTGGCGACGGTCAGCTTGTCGCCCTTGTCCTTCTGGACTTCCTCCAGGATCGGGGCGATCTGCCGGCAAGGCGCGCACCATTCCGCCCAGAAGTCGAGAAGAACCGGCGTCTCGGACTTGAGCACGGCGGTTTCGAAAGTGTCATCGGTCACGGCGGTGGTCACGGAAACTACTCCTTGAAGGTGTCAATGAAGTATGGGGAGGCGGCGCGTCAGGTCAAGCAGCGCTTGGGGCGTCAGCATTGACCGGCGTGGATGTCAGATATGCTTCGTAGGGGTCTAGTTGGACCGACGGCAAAGTGACTGCTGCCGGCCCGTCCGTCCAGACCAAAACGACGTCGATATCGCGATCAGGATAGATTTGGCGCAGTACCGCCCGATAGGCCGCCATCTGCGCCAGATAGTTCGCCGGCACGTCGCCGGGCCCGCCTGGCGGCATGCGCCCGGTCTTGAAATCGACGATCGTCACGCGCTCGGGCTCGACCAGCAGCCGGTCGATCCGCCCGGCGACGCCGCGCAGCCCGATCCGCCCGACGATCGGCACCTCGGCGCGCGATCCCGGACCGAAATAGCCGGCGAATTCCGCCGCATCGATCACCGCCTCGGCCTCGGCCAGCAACGCCGCATGCCGCTCGGCCGGGAATTCGATCAGCAGCTTCTTCGATGCTTTCCCGCGGTCAGCGGCAGGGATATCCGGCAGAAGCTGCAGCAGGCGGTGTATCGCCTTGCCCTTGCGGAACTTGGCCGAGTCTTCCGGTGTCGCTGGAGAGCGAACCGCCGGCTCGGCGGCGCCGGGATACTCGATCCGCGACGGCGCCAGAGGCACGAACGGCCGCGGCTCCGGCGCCGGCAACCGCCCCGCCCACTCGGGCAGGGGCAGCGCCCCCTGCGTCTGTTTTTTCTCCGGTTGGGGAAGTGTGCGCCCTGTGCCGGCATAGTCGATCCGCATACGGATGCGGCCGTCTTCCTCGGGAATCTCCTGTGCGTTCAGGCTGCGCATACCCGCCTCGACTAGCCCGTACCAGTGCCCCGCCGCGGGGCTGCGTTTGCCGCGCCAGCCGCCGATATAGAGCCGGTCGCGGGCGCGGGTCAGCGCGACGTAGAGCAGGCGGCGATATTCCCTTAAGCTCGCCCCATGATTGGCCGCGCCCAGATTGCCGCACAAGGTGGGGCGGACCTCGGCGCGCGGCGACCAATAGGGGATGGCGCGACCGTCGCCGGGATCGTGCCACAGCAGTTGAGGGCCAGTGTTGGCGCTCGGCACCTGCATGGTGTCGGGCAGGAAGACGATCGGCGCCTCCAGTCCCTTGGCGCCATGGACGGTGACGATGCGGACCGAATCGCCGCGCCCGGCCAGCTCACGCTTGATCTCGGCGTCGCTCGCTTCCAGCCAGCCGATGAAGCCCTCCAGGGTGGGTGCATGGCGCTGCTCGTAGTCCAGTGCCGCCGACAGGAACTCATCCAGCGGGTCGAGTGCATCCGGCCCCAGCCGCCGCCACAGTGCCTTGCGGCCGCTGCCCGGATCGCCCGGGCAGGGCGCGGCCAGCACGCCGGCATAAAGCTCGAATGGCCGGGCGAAATCGACCTCGGCCAGCAGTCTGGCCAGCCAGGCCCGCGCCGGCTCGAATTCCTTGGCGTTCGTTTCCGACGCGGCCAGAAGCGCGTTCCACAGGCTGCCGGACCGGTTGTAGGCAAGGGTGAAAAGCTGATCCTCGCTAAGCCCTATCAAGGGCGATTTCAGCAGCGCCGCCAAGGTCAGATCGTCCTCGGGCAGCAGCAGGAAACGGCCCAGCGCCATCAGGTCCTGCACCGCCAGCGGCTCGGTCAGCGCCAGGCGGTCGACGCCGGCCACCGGCACGTCACGCGCCTTCAGCGCCCGGATCAGCGGCATGACGAACCGGGTGCGGCGGCGGACCAGGATCATGATGTCGCCGGCACCGATGGGCGCTCCCCCAGGCACCAGCGGTTCGCGTGCCGCGATCCAGCCCTGGATCGTGTCGGCGATACGGGCGGCCAGGTCCTGCTCGGGATCGCGGGCGGTTCGCGGCTTGTCATTGGCGGCCCAAGGACCGGCCGTTTCCACTTCCTCCTCGTCCTCCGGCTCGAAGACCGGCCACAGCTCGACCAGGCCCGGCGCGTCGATGCGTGACAGGTCGTGCTTCAGCGGAATGTCCGGATCGTCGTGGACGCCGTCACAGGCCTCCGGATTGGCGAAGACGCCGTCCACGAGCCGCAGTACCGGGTCGGTCGAGCGGAAGGACTTGGTCAGGTCGACCGGCTGCAGCACCGCCTTGATGTTCTCCAGCTGCTGTTCGAAATAGCGCCGCATCGGGCCGAGCGCGGTCGGGTCGGCGCCCTGGAAGCTGTAAATCGACTGCTTGCCGTCGCCGACGACGAAGATGGTGCGGTTCTGCTCCTGTGCCCCCGCGCCGGCAAAGAATTCCGCCGACAGGGCCTGGATGATGCGCCACTGCTCGGGGTTGGTGTCCTGCGCCTCGTCGACCAGCAGATGGTCGATACCGCCGTCCAGCTTGTAGAGCACCCAGGCCGCGTCGCTCTCTACCAGTCTGCGGGTCACCTCGATCAGGTCGTCATAGTCCAGCATCGCCTTTGCCGATTTGCGGGCCTCGTAGAAGCGGAAAATGGCGTCGGCCATCACCAGCATCGCCTCGGTCGCCGCGGCGGTGGCGGCGCAGCGCAGCCGGTCCAGCACCTTCATCAGGCGCAGCGCTTCCGGCTCGAGGATGTGGGCCATCGCCTTATGCGCCTTGGTTTTGGCGTAGTTGCCGTTGGGCTCGCCCTTGCTGCTCAGAAATTGGCCGAGATAGGCGCTCCACCCGGCGACCCGGTCCTCGGACGCCAGCCAGGCGGCGATGCCGTCGGCCCGGCGCATGTCGGTGTTGCTGCCGACCGCCAGCGTTTCGCAGGCATGGCGTAGGCCGGCGCGGTCGAACAGGCCTTCGCGGCAGGCATCCTCCAGGATGACGACGGGCGTCTCGCCCGGCTCCAGTCCCAGCTCACGCCACATGCGCGGCACCAGCAGGCCGACGCCGTGATGGTCGGCGATGGCCTGCGCGATCCTCCGGCGCGACGACAGCACCGCCTGGATGAGGTCGGCGAAGCCGCGCTCGTCCATATATTCGATCAGGACGGAGAGCGCCTTGCCCAGCGGGCCATGCGGGTCGCGCCCGGCTTCGAACAGAACCGCTTGCCGCGCCTCGGCCAGCAGCTCTCCGGCGGTGCGGTCGTCCAGCAGGTCGAAATGCGGCGCCAGCCCGGCCTCAAGCGGGAATCGGCGTAGCACCGACTGGCAGAAGGCATGGATGGTCTGGATGCGGAAGCCGGCGGGGGCATCGACGATGGCGGCGAACAGCGTCCGGGCGCGGGTCTGCGCCGCCGCGTCCGGCCGTTCGCCGGTCAACTCGTACAGCTCCTGCACCAAAGCGGCATCGTCCTTCACCGCCCAGCCGCCCAACCGCTCGATGATGCGGTTGGACATTTCTGCCGCTGCCGCGCGGGTGAAGGTGATGCAGAGGATGCGGTCGGGCGAGGCGCCGTCCAGCAGCAGGCGCAGTACCCGGTCGGTCAGAACGGTAGTCTTGCCGGTCCCGGCCGAGGCGTCGACCCAGGCGCTGACCTTAGGGTCGGAGGCGCGGCGGCGGCCGGTGATGGGCAATATGGCGTTCATGACCGGATCGCCCATTCGTCGAGCCGTGACAGGTGGTCGTAATCGCCGGCAAAGGCGAACTCGGCCCGAATCAGCGCCCGATAGGGCTGGTCCGGTTTGTCGTAGGTCGCGATCAGCTCGGTGAGGCCTTCCCAGGCATTGGCGATAGCCTCGTCCGGGGCGTCCCGGCCTAAGGCGGGCAGGAATTCGCCCGGCGGATTGCCGCCGGTCAGGCGCAGATAGGCCAGTTCGCCGGTCGTACTCGCCGGCAGATCGCTGAATCCGCCCTGATCGGCGATCACCGCCTCCAGCGGCAACTGTGGCGCGAACCCATCCTTGACAGACTGCGCTGCCGGCGGGCGGCCGGTTTTATAGTCGAGGATCGCCAGCCTGCCGTCGGGCAAGCGGTCGATACGGTCGGCTTTGGCGGTCAGGTGGAAGGGCTCACCGTCAGTCTCGATCAAAAGGCCGCCTTTGATCTCGGTCTTCAGCGGCTGGATGCCGGCCTGCCGGCGCGCTAGTTCGAAGGTGACGAACCAGGCGGCGACGCGCTCGAAGCGCGGCCACCAGAAGGCGGCGACAGAGGGGTGGCCCATAGTGTCGCCGAAGGCCTCGCGACCCTCCGCGATCAATGCCGCCAGCGCATCCACCGGCAGCCGGTCGGGGTGGCGGGAGATGAATTGGTCCAGCGCGTGATGGATGATCTCGCCGCGTTCGGCCGCGCCGGGATCGGCGTCGAGCGGGTCGAGCGGGCGCAGCTTCAGGATGCGCTGGGCATAGAGCGCGTACGGATCGCGCCGCCACAGCTCGATCGCGGTCACCGACAGCCGGCGCGGGCGAGCCGCCACCGGTGGGCGCGGCTCCGGCGCCGCGGTCGGGGCGACGATGTCGGGCCTGTCCAGCTCCTCGGCCCAGCCGCGCCAGGATGCGGCCATGCCATGCGGCAGCTCCAGGCCCGAGCCCTCCAGCAAGGTCTCCAGCCGCGACAGGAACCGCGCCGGCACGCTGGGTGCCCCGTCGACGCGTAGAGCCCTTGTCATCAGCACCTGCGGCCCGGCGGCGGCGAGGGCGAAATCCTGCGCTGCCTCGCCGATCTTGACCTCCAGCGGCGGCAGGCCGAAGCGGTCGCGCATCGGCCGGGACATCCAGGGCTCGTCGCCCGGCTGCGGCGGCCAGCTGCCCTCGTTGAGCCCGCCCAGGATCAGCAGGTCGGCGCGCTGCAATCGCGCCTCGATCAGGCCCCAGATCGCCAGCCTGGGATGCACGCCATAGAGTGGGCGGATCGCGATCCCGGCCATCAGCGCCGACAGCACCGCCGGATAGCGGTCGACCGCGACCGGCGGGAAATCTGCCCCGGCTGCTCCGTTCAGCCGGACGAACAAGTCCGCCGCCGCCTCGCCGTCCTGGCCACGCCAGAGCCGGAGCGCCCCCGCCTCATCCGGCGTCTCAGCCAGCGCCTCGGCCACCTCGGCATGACGCATCAGCAATTGCGACAGGTCGGCATGCTTAGACGCCAGGATCGCCGTCAGCGGTTCCAGCCGCCGCTCCAGATCGTCCAGCCATGCGCGCAGTTCCTGCCGGTCGTCGGGATGGTCGAACTTGTCCAGCTCGACCTGCTCCAGCACGGCGCGGATGCCCTTCAGCCCGGGGCCAGGGCGTGGGCCGCGCAGCACGATTCGCTCCAGCAGCCGGATGCGGCGGCGCATCGTCTCCACCGGCAGCCCTCCGGCCGCCAGCGGGTGTTTCAGCATCGCCAGCAGCAGGCGCGGGGCGTAATCGCCAGTCGCTGCTTCGGCCAGCAGCCTCAACCACACCCCGACCGGCGTGTCGCCCAGCGGCTGGCCGGCGGAATCGTCGACCTCGATGCCCCAGCGCTTCAGTGCGGCGGCGACCCGACGGGCAAGAGCCCGGTCGGCTGTCACCAGCGCGGCAGTGCGCGCCGGGGTCTCCAGCGCCTCGCGCATGGTGAGCGCAATGACCTCGGCTTCCTCGCCCACGGTCGCGCAGTCGATCCGCGCAAGGCCGGAGCAGGCCGTCGGATCGATGCCGGGGCCGGTCCGCCAGGCCGCCGTCGTCTCCGCCGGGCGCAGCGCCTCGCTGAGAAGCTGCGCACGGGGCAGCGCCGCCTCTTCGGCGTCCGGCCAAGGCTCCACCGCCTTGCGGTCGACGCCAATATGCGTCAGCAGCCGTTTCATGCCCCATTGCGGATGGGTGGCGCCGACGGCGTCCCAGCCCTCATTGTCCAGCAGCTGGTCCAGCCCGGGCAGCACCACCATGCCCCGCTTCATGCCCGCGACTGCGGCGATGATGTCGGCCAGGGCCGGATCGGCAGCGATGAAGCCGGCGGCGATCACCGGATCGCTGGGCGGGTCGGCAGCCCATGCGGCGGCCCGCGCGGTCATTGCCAGCACGCGGCGGCGGGCGGGGTCGATCGCGCCGGATTGCTCCAGGATGGCCGGCCAGTTCTCGGTGACGATGCGCAGGAATTCGATGGTCGCCTGCCAGTGGCCGGCGAATGTTTCGGGCGCCAGCTCCTTCAGCCGGGCAAAATCGACCTGCTCGGTCTCGACTTCGTCGATCAGATCGGCCAGCGCCTGAGCCAGGCGCAGCGCCTGGTCGGGTGCGACCGCGAAATCGCCGCCGCGCGCCATCACCAGCCGGGCCAGGATCAGGTGCCGTTGCAGCGGGTCGATGGCGGGGGGCAGGTCCGGGCCGCCCAGCAGGTCCTGGTCGCCGTCCAGGTCGGCCAGCGCCAGCAGGCGGGGAAGCAGCAGCGCCTTGCCGCCGGTCACCCGCAGGAAGGCATCGCTCAGCGCGCGGATGGCGCGGCGGGTGGGCAGCAGGATGGTGGTCGCGGCCAGCGCCAGCGGATCGTCGCCCGCGCGCTTCAGCAGGCCTTGGGCGAAGGCATCGGCGAAGGCGACGCCGGCTGGGATGGTAAAGACGCGCGGCGAGCCGCTCGCCGTCACCTTTCGAGCCCCGTCATCGCTCCAGCCAACGGGCGTTGCGGGCGTCGAGCTGGCTGTCGGCAGCCTCCAGCGCGTCGGGCGTGCCGACATGGAACCAGGCGCCGTCATGCACCAACCCGAACAGCCGGCCCTGCTCCTGGGCGCGGCGCCACAGGTCGGTCAGGCGGAAGACGCCCTCGGGCGCATCGGTGAACAGGGCCGGCGCGCAGATATGCAGCCCGGCATAGACGTAAGGGCTGACGATCCGCTCCGGCCGAAAGGTCAGGGCCCCGGTCGGGTCCATCAGGAAGTCGCCCTGGCCCTCATAGAAGTCGCTGCGCGGCGCCGACATCAGCAGCAGCAGCACATCCATCTGCTCCGGGTCCCAGGTCCGCGCCAGCCGGTCCAGTGCCGGGGTCGGCCCGTCCAGCCAGACGCTGTCGGAATTGGCGACGTAGAAAGGCTCGTCGCCCAGCAGCTTCAGGGCATTGGCGATGCCACCGCCGGTCTCCAGTCGCACCGTCTCCTGCGAAATGCGGATCTTAACGTCGTCCCGCGTCTGGAGGTGCTTCTCCAGCATTTCCGCCTTGTAGAATGAATTCACCACGATGTCGGTGATGCCGCCCGCGGCGAAGCGGTCCAAAGTCCAGTCGATCAGCGTTTTGCCGCCGACCTCGAGCAGTGGCTTGGGCTTGTCGAGAGTCAGCGGCCGCATGCGTTCGCCGAGGCCGGCGGCCAGCACCATCGCGGTCGTGGGGCGGTTGTGAATCGGGGCGGGGGCGAGAGCGGGTTTTGGCATGGATTCGACACGGTCCTGAAGAGCGCCGGGACTATTCTCCCGGATTGCTGGCCTGTAAAGCGACAAAGCTGGGGTGGGCCTCCATCCAGCCGGGTCCGGGCTTCAGCGTCGCCTGACGCGCCGCACTGTTTGGGCCGAATTCCAACAGGACGTCCAGCCGCTTGGCGGGCAGCAGCGCGCCGGCCCGGTCGGGCCATTCGACCAGCACGATTCCGTCCGCAAGTGCTTCATCCCAGCCGATTTCGGTCAGTTCGTCGGGTGACTGGATGCGGTAGAGGTCGAAGTGATGGATACGCCCGGTAGGTGTCTCATAGGACTGGACCAGGGTGAAGGTCGGGCTCGGCACCTCGCGCCCGGCGCCGTCCGGCCCGCTCAGCGCGCGAATCAGCGCACGGGCGAAACTGGTCTTGCCCGCACCCAGGTCACCGCTCAGCGCGACGATGTCGCCGGCGCCGAGATAGGGGGCCAGGCGCCGTGCAAGGGCCGTCGTCGCGGCCTCGTTCGCCAGTTCGATCGGGGAGTCGTCCATCGGGAATTTATGCCGGGGTTGAACCGCTTGCCGCAATGGGACATTAACATCTGTCCTTTCCGCAAAGCCTGACCCGCATTCATGTCCGATTCGACCAGTATTCCCGAAGGCGCGATCCGCACCGACGTCGTCATCATCGGCGCCGGTCCTGTCGGGCTGTTCGCGATCTTCGAATGCGGCATGCTGAAACTGCACTGCCACGTCATCGACGCGCTGGACGCAGTCGGCGGGCAATGCATCGCGCTTTATCCGGAAAAGCCGATCTACGACATTCCTGGCTTTCCCCAGATCGAGGCGGCGGCGCTGATCGACCGGCTGGCCGAGCAGGCGGCGCCGTTCGACCCGGTCTATCACCTGGGCCAGCAGGTGGTGAGCCTGACCCGCGCCGGCGACCTTCATCTGATCGCGACCTCGACGGGCACCGTGATCGCCTGCAGCGCGGTGATCATCGCCGGCGGCTCCGGCGCATTCGGCCCCAACCGGCCGCCGCTGGACGGCCTGGAGCAGTACGAAAACCGCTCGGTCTTCTATCTGGTCAAGCGCCGGCAGGATTTCGCCGGCAAGCGCGTCGTCATCGCCGGCGGCGGCGACAGCGCAGTCGACTGGGCGGTTTCGCTGGCCGAGATCGCGGCCAACGTCATGGTCGTCCACCGCCGCGACAAGTTCCGCGCCGCGCCGGAGACGGTCCGGAAGATGCGCGAGCTGGCCGACGCCGGGAAGATCGAGATGATCATCCCCTATCAGCTTTCCGGCCTCGAAGGCGCCGACGGCATGCTCACCGGCATCCAGGTCGAGACGCTCGACGGCGACAAACGCCTGCTCCCCGCCGACAACCTCCTCGCCTTCTTCGGCCTGGCGATGGAGCTGGGGCCGATCGCCGAATGGGGGCTCGATATCCATGGCTTCCACATCGCGGTCGACCCGGCGACGATGGGCACAGCGCTGCCCGGCGTATTCGCCATCGGCGATATCGCCACCTATCCCGGCAAGCTGAAGCTGATCCTGACCGGCTTCGCCGAGGGCGCCACCGCCGCGCAGGGCGCCTTCGCCTGTGCCCGCCCCGGCGAGGCGCTGCATTTTGAATATTCCACAACCAAGGGCGTTCCAGCCGAGCACGCATGATCGACTTCTTCCAGCACCTCATCGATACACTCGGCTATTTCGGCGTCTTCGTGCTGCTCTTGATCGAGAATCTATTTCCGCCGCTGCCCAGCGAGGTGGTGGCACCGTTCTGCGGTTATGCGGCGGCGCGCGGAGAGCTCAACATCGTCGGCGTGATCGCCGCCGCCGTGCTCGGCTCGATGGTCGGGCAGCTGCCCTGGTACTATGCCGGGCGCATGCTGGGCGAGAAGCGGATCGAGGCGCTGGCCGCTCGCTACGGCCGGTGGCTGACGGTGACGCCGCACGAGGTCGACCGGGTGTTCAAGTGGTTCTATCGCTATGGCGCGGCATCGGTCTTCTTCGGCCGGATGGTCCCGGCGATCAGGGCGGTGATCTCGCTGCCGGCGGGCATCGCGGCGATGCCGTTTGGCAAGTTCCTGGCCTATTCGCTGGTCGGCACGACGATCTGGATGGGCGGGCTTGCCTATGCCGGCTATCGGCTCGGCCAGAATTACGAGCTGGTCGAGGAATATATGGGCCCGGGTACGAAGATCGTGGTTGCGCTCGTGGTGCTGACCTATCTCGTGCGCCTCGCCCTCTCCTTCCGAAAGGCTCCGGCCGAGTGATCCTCCCGCGCCGGAGATGAGGTTCCTGACGGACTTCGGCGATTCCGCGGTCCTGCTGCCGATGTCGGCGGTGGTGCTGGTCTGGCTGCTGACCACCCGGTCGATAGGCGCGGCGATCTGGTGGGTCGGTGTGCTGATCGTATTCGGCGCGGTGATCGGCGGGCTCAAAATGCTGTTCTTCGCCTGCCCACCCGCCATCGATGTCAGAAGCCCCAGCGGCCATACCGGCTTCAGCATGTTCATCTACGGCAGCATCGCCGCGATCATTGCGGTCCAGCGACGGTCGTCCTGGGCACGGGCCGCGATCATGCTGTCGGCGATCGCCCTGGTGATCGGCATCGCCATCTCCCGCGTCATCCTGCACATGCACAGCGCCAGGGAGACCGTAATCGGCTTCCTGATCGGCGCGGTGGCGGTGGGCATTTTCTTCTTCGGCTATCGGCGCACCACCCCCACCGGACGGCTGACGACGCACCTGCTGTTCGCCGCAGTCCTGACCGCCGCCGTCTTCCACGGCGCCCGCCTCAACGCCGAAACCAACCTGCACGCACTGGGCGGCTGGCTGGATCTCCAGCAATTGTTCTGCCGTTAGGCAGCACCTGCTTTGCGCGTGACGCCGGCAGGCCAAGCCGGTAAGTTCGAAGAAAATCGAACGCAGGACCGCCTTCCCATGATCATCGGCATTGATCTCGGAACCACCAACAGTCTGGTCGGGGTGTGGCAGGACGGCGCGCCGGTGCTGATCCCCAATGCTCTGGAGTCGGTGTTGACCCCGTCCGCCGTCAGCGTCGACGACAAGGGAGCGGTCCTGGTCGGGATGCCGGCGCGCGAGCGCCTATCGACCGCGCCGGACCGGTCGATTGCCGCTTTCAAGCGTTATATGGGAACCAACCGGACCTTCAAGCTCGGCAAGACCTCCTTCCGTGCCGAGGAGCTGTCGGCGCTGGTGCTGCGCGCGCTCAAGGACGATGCCGAGCGCTATCTGGGCCGGAAGGTGACCGAAGCGGTGATCACCGTTCCTGCCTATTTCAGCGACGGCCAACGCAAGGCGACGAAGGTCGCCGGCGAGCTTGCTGGATTGAAGGTCGAGCGCCTGCTCAACGAGCCCACCGCCGCCGCCCTGGCGTATGGCCTGCAGGAGCCGGGGGAGGAGCGCAAGATCCTGGTGCTCGACCTCGGCGGCGGCACGTTCGACGTCTCGATCCTGGAAATGTTCGAAGGTGTAATGGAGGTTCGCGCCACTGCGGGCGACAATTTCCTCGGTGGCGAGGATTTGCCGGCAGGCGGAAATCGCCAAGAGTGCCTTGTCGGACGGGCACGAGCATCAGATGGTGCTGGTGCATAAAGGCCGGGAGCTGCGTTGGACCCTCGGCCGCGAGCGGTTCGAGCAGATGAGTGAGCCGCTGCTGCGCCGTCTGCGGGCGCCGATCGAACGGGCGCTTCGCGATTCCCGTCTGCAACCGGGGCAGATCACCCATCTCGTGCTGGCGGGCGGCGCCACCCGGATGCTGCTGTTCCGCAAGCTAGCGGCCCGGCTTTTCCAGCGGCTGCCGATCGTGCAGGTCAATCCCGATGAGGTCGTGGCGCATGGCGCCGCCGTTCAGGCCGGCCTCAAGATGCGGGACACCGCTCTGGACGATGTCGTAATGACCGACGTCGCCCCGTTTACCATGGGCGTCGAGGTATGTGAGACGCGCGGCGGTATGATCGCGAGGTCGGGCCTCTACCTGCCGATCATAGAGCGGAACTCAGTCATTCCGATCAGCCGTTCCAAGGTTATCAGCACCGCTGTGGACAACCAGGCCGACATCCATATTCGGATATTCCAGGGCGAAGCCCGGATGGTCGGCGAGAATATTGCGCTGGGCCAGATCGAGATGTCGGTTCCCAAGGCGCCGGCCCGTGAGGAGGCGGTCGACATCCGCTTCACCTATGACACGAGCGGGCTCCTGGAGGTGCTGGCGCGGCGGGTGGCGGGTGACGAGCAGCCGCACCGTCTCGTAATCCGCGGCGCGGCTGGCAGCCTGACGCCGCAGGAGATCGAGGCCAGGCTGAAGGCGCTGGACGGACTCAAAGTCCATCCGCGCGACCAGGCCAAGAACCAGGCGGTGCTGGCGCGGGCGGAACGGCTTTATGAGGAGCGTCTGGGGGATGAGCGGGCTGAGATCGGCCAGCTGATTGACCGGTTCCGCTTCGTGCTCGACAGCCAAGATGTCGGCGCTGTCGCCGCTTTCCGGACCGAATTGATCGCCTGGCTAGACCGGGTCGACCACAGCTTTTTCGTATGAGCGCCCCATGACCATTTGGCAGGAATTGGGAATCGACGCGACCGAGGATGCCGGGGCGATCAAGAGCGCCTACGCGGCGCGGCTGAAGGTTACGCGGCCGGACGAGGATCCTGAGGGGTTCCAAAGACTGCGGGCAGCCTACACGGCTGCCTTGCGGCAGGCGGAACAGCCTCGGCTTTCCGTGGTGCCGCAGCTCGCCGAGACGGCAACCGCGGTGCTGGAGCATCCCGCCGACACGTCGCGGCCACCGGCCATGGCCGAAATCCTCCGCGAACGGGACGAGACCATCCAGTCGCTGCGCCAGGTTTTTGCCAGTGGCGACGGCGAGGCAGCCATCGCGGCAATCGATGACGCGGTCGCACGGCAGCTGTTGCCCATCGATGTCGAACTCCAGTTCGTCAATGCGCTGGTCGGGGTCGTCTATAACGACAGGACGATCCCGCCACGGCGGCTGCTGGAAATCGCGAAGAGGTTCGGCTGGTACGGCGTGCCCGACGAGCTACGCGGACATAACGGCCAGGCTGAGCGGCTGCTGTGCGCCCGGATCGATGCCAAAATATGGCTGTTGGGCACCAAGTGGCTGGCCGGGAACTGGAAATACTGGATCGGGCAGCGTGAGCCGGCGGCCGCCCGCATCGTGCTGGGCACGTTGCCGGCTTGGCTGAATTGGATCGCACCACCCGAGCCGTTCTTGTCCCGCAAGCTCGCCGAGGCTCTGCTGTATGCACCGTTCCTCGACGACACGGTCGACATAGCGCGCGTCAGCCGCATTCAGCGCATTCTCCTCACCAGGCAGAAACGCCCGTTTCAGGTGGCGGGGGTCCTCGTCAGGATAGCCATCATATTCGTCCTGACCACGGCCGGGCTTTACTTCAATTCTCAGGCCGCGATGGGCGTCATCATCGCCGCCTTCGTCTGGTTCCGGTTCGCGGGCGCGATCCGGGGCGCCTACCGCACCGAGCTGATTTTTCCGCTGGTCGCCTTGGCCTGGGTGATGTTGTGGATCCTTTTTGCGGTGACGACCCCAGCGCCGCCGAAACTCGAGGATTAGGCCGTGATTGGCCAGCGTTTTGGTACGGCGGGCAAAAGTTCGCGGATCAGCCGCTCCGTCTGGGCGATGATCTCGGCATCGTCGCGGCCCATCGGGCGCAGGATGAATTTGGAGATGCCGGCCTCGATATAGGCTTCGATGCGCTCCAGGATCGCGTTCGTATCGCCGATGGCGAAATAGGACAGCGGGTCGGCCAGGCCCAGCGCTTTATAGGCCGCCAGCGTCCTGGCGACGCCTGGATCGTCGGCTGCGCCGAACCAGAAGGGGAAGCCTGCGCCGTAATGGTCCTCGTCGATGGCGCGGCCGGTTTCCCCGAGCGCCGTCTTGATCGCGGCGATCACTTGCCCCGTGACCTCGGGTGTTTCCGCGCCGCCTTGCCAGCCGGTGCCGAAGCGGGCGGTCCGTCGGATCGCGGCGGGGGACGAGCCTCCGATCCACATCGGCAGGTCAGGCTGCACCGGCTTTGGTGCGATGGTGGCGCCGGTCAGCCGGTAGTGCTTGCCGGCGAAGTCGACTTTGTCCTCGCGCCACAGCCGGCCGATGATCTCCAGCGCCTCGTCGGTCTTGGCGCCGCGCGTCCTGGGGTCGAGATTCATCGCGTTCCATTCCGGCGAGCGGTCGCTGCCGACGCCGAAGGCGGGGAGCAACCGTCCGCCCGACAGCATGTCGATGGTTGCGCATTGCTTCGCCACCAGCACAGGGTCGCGCTGGGCCAGCGACAGCACGTTCATACCGAACTTCATCCGTCGCGTCCGCCCGGCCAGCGCCGCCAGCGAGGTCATCGATTCCAGGAACGGCTCGCTGCTGATCAGCCGATCAGTCTGCCAGATCGAATCGACCCCGGCCGCCTCGGCCAGATCGACCCAGCGCCAATAGGCCTCCGCTCCCGAGAACGGAAACCCCATAACCCCCAGACCGACCGAAATCCTTCTGCCCATGCCGAGGCGATAGGGGAAAGCGCGGGCGGTGTCGAGCCGATAAAGAAAAACCCGGCCACATCGCTGCGGCCGGGTTCCATTTCGCTATACCGATCGCTTAGTAGCGATAGGTATCCGCCTTGAACGGGCCGACCTGGGCGACGCCGATATAGGCGGACTGCTTGTCCGTCAGCTGGGTCAGCTTGGCGCCGACCTTGGCGAGGTGCAGGCTGGCGACCTTCTCGTCCAGCTTCTTCGGCAGGACGTAGACTTCCTTCCCGTACTTGGTCGGGTTCTGCCAGATCTCGATCTGGGCCAGCGTCTGGTTGGTGAACGAGGCGCTCATCACGAAGCTGGGATGGCCGGTGGCGTTGCCCAGATTCACGAGGCGGCCCTTGGACAGGATGATCAGGCGCTTGCCGTCGGGGAAGACGACCTCGTCGACCTGCGGCTTCACCTCTTCCCACTTGTAGTTCTTCAGCGAGTCGATCTGAATCTCGCTGTCGAAGTGGCCGATGTTGCAGACGATGGCGCGATCCTTCATCGCCCGCATATGATCGTGGGTGATCACGTCGACATTGCCGGTCGCGGTGACGAAGATATCGGCGTGAGACGCCGCATCGTCCATCGTCACGACCTGGTAGCCTTCCATCGCCGCCTGCAGGGCGCAGATCGGATCGACCTCGGTCACCATCACGCGGGCGCCGGCGCTGCGCAGCGACGCGGCCGAGCCCTTGCCGACGTCGCCGAAGCCGGCGACCAGCGCGACCTTGCCGGACATCATCACGTCGGTGCCGCGGCGGATGCCGTCGACCAGGCTCTCGCGGCAGCCATAGAGGTTGTCGAACTTCGATTTGGTGACGCTGTCATTGACGTTGATCGCGGGCCACAGCAACGTGCCGGCTTTCTGCATGTCGTAGAGGCGATGGACGCCGGTCGTGGTCTCCTCGGTCACGCCGCGGATCGACTTGGCGCAGGCGGTGTAGAAGCCCGGGTTGGACTTCAGCCGCCCCTTGATCGCGGCGAACAGGACTTCCTCTTCCTCATTGGTCGCGCCGTTCAGGAAGGCGGTGTCGCCGTTCTCGGCGCGCAGGCCCAGATGGATCAGCAGGGTGGCGTCGCCGCCATCATCCAGGATCATGTTCGGCGTGCCGCCGTCGCCCCACTCGAAGATCTTGTGGGTGTATTCCCAGTAATCCACCAGGCTCTCGCCCTTGATCGCGAAGACCGGCGTGCCGGCGGCGGCGATGGCCGCGGCGGCATGGTCCTGCGTCGAATAGATGTTGCACGAGGCCCAGCGCACATCCGCGCCCAGGGCCTTCAGCGTCTCGATCAGGACGGCGGTCTGGATCGTCATGTGCAGCGAGCCGGCGATCCGGGCGCCCTTCAGC
>Ga0268266_10002578_pt1 | contig 19232 bp, 13 predicted proteins | sample KBSS13metaG_FD_190356 | JGI IMG/M metagenome (GOLD analysis project Ga0268266, IMG submission 190356) | Switchgrass rhizosphere microbial communities from Kellogg Biological Station, Michigan, USA - KBS S1-3 metaG (SPAdes) (version 2) | ecosystem: Host-associated > Plants > Roots > Rhizosphere...
CGCCGACGCGGCGCAATCGCAGATCGCACTGGCCACGACCGATGGCCGGCTCGTGCCGATCGTAAAAGATAATCGCGGTCGCGGCTTTTGGATCGATCCGCGCTTGCGAGATTTCGATCTCGACCTGACCGTGCGTCGTTACGAGGGATCGCCGGTTGTGCAGATTGTGCGGGTTTATTCGATTCGAGAGGGTCGCGCGTACGAGCTGGATTATTGGTGCGACACCTGCTCGATTCCGATGTACGAATTGAAGGATTGCGAGTGCTGCCAGGGGCCAACGCGGTTCCGCGAACGCCTGGTCGATAAAACCGGACCGTAGCGAACGCGTCGGTTTTTTTGTCCGCGGGCGGATTGGCCCTCGTGGGGGGCCACGGGTGGCATTTTCCTTGTTTGCCGGCTTTGGCTGAGCTATACCTAGCATAGACTTAGCGCTCGGCCGGGCGACGCCGTCGGCGGCCATCTAGCGGCCAGGTTCTGCCATGTTTTGGCGCCTGGAGTCGGGGGTTCCCGAAGCAATTGAACACAGGCGGATGGGCAGGGCCGCACGCCGTTTTTGAGATATCACTGATCAGGATTTGCCCACCGGAATGGGCGAAGGAACAAGGCAAGGCTTCCATGGATCAACACGGCCACGAAGGACCAATCGAGATCGCCATGGTCGGCGATCTGACCGATAGCGAAGGCGAACTGAGCAGCCGGCTGCTCGATGTTCCGCCCGGCGGCAGTTGCACGCTCTTCATTGATTCACCCGGTGGTAGCCCCTACTCCGGGCTGTCGCTGATGTCGTTGATTTTGCTGCGTGGCATCAAGGCCACCGGCGTAGTTACTGGCGAATGCTCATCGGCCGCGTTGTGGCCGTTTGCCGCTTGCACGCGTCGGTTGGTCACGCCGTACAGCGTGCTGTTGTTCCATCCGATGAAGTGGCAAAGCGAAGAGCACGTCGGTCTGGCCGAGGCCGCCGAGTGGGCCCGCCACTTCGGTCAGTTGGAAAACGAAATGGACAAGGTCTTAGCCGGCTTGTTCAACGTCAATGACGACACGATGTCGCGCTGGATTCGTCCAGGCCGCTACGTCTCAGGCCGCGAACTGGCCGAAGCCGGCATGGCCGAGCTGACCGAGTTGAAGTTTCTGCACAACGCCGAACGCAACGGCTCCGCGCGACCCGGCAAGAAAGCGGCGCCGACACGCCGCTAGACGACACGCGCGGCTGGCAGCGCGATTGCGTTCGCTCCCTCTCCCGGTGCACCCAGAGGGTACCCGGGGTTGGGGTGAGGGCCAGAAGCGAGTTGGGGCATTCCCATCAGTCGCGCCCACTTGCGGCGCGAGCCCTCATCCGTCGTGCGGGCACCGACGCGAAGCGTTGGTCGGCACGCCACCTTCTCCCTAGGGGAGAAGGGTTTGCCTGGCGGCCTGCGCGTTGGTCAACAAGTCGTAGGTCACGCACCCCGTACGTGACAGAAACAACAATCGCCGTTCTGTCACGCACGAGGTGCGTGACCTACATGTGCGCTTATTGCGATGCGTGAGGTCGATCGCGCCGTCAGACGTCAAACCGGGCGTCGAGCGGCATGTCGAAGGTTTCGGCCACGGCGCGGTTCGTTACCTGCCCATCGTAGATATTCACCGCGCGGGCGATGGGGCGATATTTTTCTGCCGCCGCCGGTAGACCGAGCTTGGCGAGTTGCAGCGCCCAGGGGAGCGTGACGTTGCACAGCGCGTAGGTGCTGGTGCGGCCGACCGCGCCGGGCATGTTCGTGACGCAATAGTGCACGACGTTGTCGACCACGTAGGTCGGCTCGCTGTGAGTTGTCGGATGACTTGTTGCGACGCAGCCCCCCTGGTCGATGGCGACGTCGATGATCACGCTGCCATGTTGCATAAACGCCAGGTCGTTGCGTTCGATCAGCATCGGCGCTCTGGCGCCGGGGATCAGCACGGCGCCAATTACCAGGTCGGCTCGGCGGAGCTGTTCGCGGATCGTGTGGCGATCGCTGAACAGGCAATCGACGTTGGCCGGCATGACGTCATCGAGATAGCGGAGTCGCTCCATGTTGATGTCGAGCAGCTTGACATCGGCCCCGAAGCCGGCCGCGACCTTGGCCGCGTTGGCGCCGACGACGCCACCGCCGAGGATTACGATGTTGGCCGGCGCCACGCCCGGCACGCCGCCGAGTAAGATCCCGCGCCCCATCTGCGGGCGTTCAAGGTACTTCGCGCCCTCTTGAATGCTCATCCGCCCGGCGACTTCGCTCATCGGCGTCAGTAGGGGTAAACGCCCTTGGTCGTCGCGGAGCGTTTCGTAGGCCACGGCTGCGCAGCCGCTTGTTAGCACGGCCTCGGTGAGCGCGCGATCAGCCGCGAAATGAAAATAGGTGAACACAATCTGCCCGCGGCGCAACAGCGGCCATTCAGGCGCGAGCGGCTCTTTGACCTTGATGATCATGTCAGCCTGGCCGAAGACTTCGGCCGGCGTGTCGACGAGTCGCGCGCCGTGCTCAGCGTAGACTTCGTCCGGAATTCCCGAGCCAAGCCCGGCCCCGCGTTCGACCAGCACCTGATGCCGCGCGCGGGTCAATTCTTCCACACCGACGGGCAACAGCGCCACGCGGTACTCGTCCCGTTTGATTTCCTTCGGCACGCCGACAATCAAGGCTGAATCCTTTCGAGTGTGGAGTGAGGCACGAATCCGCTAGTGCACCGTCAACGTCAAGAAGTTGGAGCCAGCGGGTTACTCAAACTGCGACGCTTCGTCGTGCGGCGCGTCGATGTGGTCCGCATCGTCATCCATGGGCTCGATCGGCTCAATCAGGTCGGCCTGGTCCTTCGGCGCGTGATCGCCACCCATGCTGCGGCGGAGGTAGAGCTTGATCGGCACTTCGCCGAACGGCAGATGATCGCGAAACACGCCCAACAGGTAGCGCTGCCAGTCGAGCTTGAACAACCGTGGGTCGTTGCAGAACAGCACGATCGTCGGCGGCTGGCTGCCAACTTGCGTGGCGTAGTAGATCTTCGGCCGTTTGCCCCCTTCGAGCGACGGCGGATTGCGCTGCACGGCGGCCTTCAAAAGTTTATTCAGGTCGGCCGTCGAAATCCGCTCTTGTGATTGGCGGTACAACATCTGCGCGTGGTTGATCAGCGCCTTGACGTTCTTGCCGGTCTGGCCTGTGATAAATGCGATCGGCACGTACAGCATCGACCGGTACGTGTCGCGCAGATACGTGACCCACTTGTCGGTCGTCATGCTCTCAGCGAGCAGGTCCCACTTGTTGACGACAAAAATGCAGGGCTTGTACTCGCTCGAAATGTAATCGGCCAGTTGCTTGTCGACCTTGCTGATCGTTTGCATCGGATCGAAGAACAGCAGCACCACGTCCGCGCGGCGAATGCTCCGCTGGGCCCGGTGCAAGCTGTAAAAATCAATGTCGGTGCTGATGCTCTTGCGGCGGCGCAGCCCGGGCGTGTCGATGGCGATGAACGCCTTGCCGTCGAGCTCGAACCGCACGTCAACGCTGTCGCGCGTCGTGCCGGCCACTTCGCTGGTGATCATCCGCTCGGAATGGGCCAGCGTGTTGACCAGCGTGCTCTTGCCGGTGTTGCGTCGGCCGACCATCGCGACCTTCATCGTGCTTTCGCGCGGCGCAGAATTATCCGCGTCGGCCGGCGGCAGCCGCTCGAGGATCATCTCGAGCAGTTCTTGCTTGCCTTGGTTCTCTTTCGCGCTGACCGGAATCAGCTTGCCGCGCCCCAGCCGGTAGAAATCGTTCGCCTGCGGCTCCATGCTCGGAGCGTCTGTCTTGTTGGCCACGCAGATGATCGGCTTGTCGACGTAACGCAACCGGCGGGCGACTTCCTGATCGAGCGGCACCAACCCGGCGCGGGTGTCGCAGACAAACAGCACCACATCGGCCGATTCGAGCGCGGTCTCGATCTGCTGCTCGACGTGTTTGGTCAGATTGTCCTCATCTTCGATCCCCATGCCGCCGGTGTCGACGAGGTCGAAGTAGCGATCATCGACGCACATCAGATATGTCATCCGATCGCGAGTCACGCCGGCCGTGTTATCGACGATCGCCAGGCGGCGCCCGGCGAGCCAATTGAACAGGCTCGACTTGCCCACATTCGGACGGCCAACGATGACAACTTGTGGAATACCCATGACGTGCTCAATTCAAAATCCGGCTGGCAGTCGGCCGGTAAGTTCAGGCGGGCGATTGCGTGATTCCGCCCCAAAGCCCCGCGGCAAAAACGCACGCCGGGCTGCTACCTAATGATACCTGCTAACGGCCTGCGGCGGAGGGGCGGTGAAAGCTCAAAAAGAGGTGAGTTTTGTGTGCCACTGGCTCCGCCAGTGCCAATTTGGCGTCGGGCGGCGTTTCCCTTCGCTGAGAGTTAGAATGCAGCGATGCCAAGTCCACCTGGCCGACGGATCTCTTATAGTCGTAAAGGCGCCTTCATCGGGGCGGTTGTCGGCATTCTGTTGGTTCAAGTAGTCCTTGACGCGGTGCAACTAGACCCGAATCAGGATCACAAGCCACTGTTCTCGATCGCCGTAATTGTTCTCTGTGGTTTTGGGCTTTTCCTATTTCTGTTGTCCGTCGTTTTCGGCTGGCTAGTTGGCTTGCAGTGGGATCGGACAATAAAAGAGCGACGATCGGCGAATACTGCGGACGATCCGCCAGCAACACAGCCGTAAGGCGACCTCAAATGCAGAAGGCCACCCCACCCCGCCGCCGCTGGTACCAGTTTTCGCTGCGAACTCTGTTCGGAGTGCTGACGGTGGTTGCACTTGCGACTCCATCAACTGCTCGGCGATATCGACAATGGCAAGCGGCAAGGGAGGCAGCGGCCGCTGCTGCTGAAGCTGCGAGAGACAAGTCTGCACTAGAAATCGCCATGAAACTATCCGGCGCACGCTTGATTATTGGACCACAGCAAAAGGTCCTCGCTGCAGACGCCGAAACCCCTTAACCGTGCGCCATTCGGGACTAGGAAGACTCCAGTCCCGCACACACTAATCACCCACTACCCGCAACCGCAATCGCTGTCGGTCTGGCTAGTGGCGTCGTATACTGAGCCGGAATGCCGGGGGGCGCCAATGTTTTCTTGTTCGAGAGGCACGGATGTCGAAGGATTCAGGTTCCCCGTCGCGTCGACCCGGCAAAGTGGTTCGGCAAACCCTCGAAGCGCTGCAGCAGGCTGGCGTGACGCATCTGCCGCGGCCCACGAAGCGTCCTGCCGCTGCAAAAGCCTCGGCGTCAGTTGCGACCGCTCGCGCCGCTGCACCGGAAGCACCGGCTAAAAAAGTTGCGGCTGTGACCTCGACCCCGGCGCCCACGATCGCTCCCAAAAAATCAGCGCCGTCAGGCAGCGCGCCCGCCGCCGGCGGCGGATCGCGCGCTGAGCGGGTGGCGGCGCTCGAGATTGTCCGGACCGAGGTCGCCGGCTGCACTCGCTGCACGGAGCTTGCTCGCACGCGCACGCAAACCGTGTTCGGCGTCGGCAACCCCGAGGCTCGGCTCGTCTTTATGGGCGAAGCGCCAGGCGCTGACGAAGATCGGCAAGGCGAGCCGTTCGTCGGCCGCGCCGGGCAGCTGCTGAATAAGATCATCGAAGCCTGCACGCTGAAGCGCGAAGATATTTACATCCTCAACACGATCAAGTGCCGCCCGCCGGAGAATCGCAATCCGGCGCCGCAAGAGTCGGCCAATTGCCGCGAATACCTGGATCGCCAGTTGCAGATCCTGCGGCCTGAGTTCATTTGCTGCCTGGGCGCGGTCGCGGCGCAAAGCCTGCTGAACACGACCGTGACCATCGGCAAGTTGCGCGGCAGCTTTCACGACTATCAGGGGATCCGCGTCCTCTGCACGTACCATCCGGCGTATTTGCTGCGCAATCCCAGCTCGAAAAAAGATTGCTGGGACGATATGCAAATCCTGATGCGCGAGATGGGCATCAAGCTGAAGGCGTAGCGCCGCGGATGGGTGCGCCCGGCTCTTTGTTCGTTCTGAAGCGCCGGCGAGTTGTCGCTTGCGTCCTTCTCCCCTGGGGAGAAGGTGGTTCGCGTAAGCGAACCGGATGAGGGCTCGGCGCCGCGCAATAGCTCGACTAATGTGAAACCCCCAACTCGCTTCGTAGCCCTCACCCTAACCCTCTCCCAAGGGGAGAGGGGAACGAGGTATCGCTGACGCGCGACGCGATTACGCCTGCGGCACGCCGATCGGTGGGACCAGCCGGAACAGCACGTCGCGGATCTCTTTCAGCTTCACTGGGAATGGGACCAACACGCGATGGTCCGAAAGATGGGGCTGCACCTTGCTCCTGTGCTTGTTGTCGAGCAAAAGAATGGCCGGCAACTTGGCGGTTTGCTCCCCCTTGGCGATTTCGATGAACGCGTCGACGCCGCTGTCTCCCAGCTCGCCGGTGCTGACGACCACGCCGTCGACCGGGTGGGCTTCATCCGCGCAGCGGGCCAGTGCGCGGTTGGGGTCGCTAATCACCAGCACGCGATAGCCGTAGCGCTTGAGCGCTTCGCGAAACGTGTCCTGCAGTTGCGAATTCGATTCCACGACGACCAGCGAGCGACGTTGGCTGTCTGGCAGATACTGCGCCGCTTGTCGCTGGCGTTTGACCATTTCTTCAGGCGAGAGCGGCGCGGCGAGCGCGGCCTGCGCGTCGTCATTCTCCGGGGCCGCTTCGATTTCGCCGGCGGCCAGCCGATCGAGCGCCTGACGCAGGTCAGCGTACATCAGGCCCGGACTCTGATAGCGTTTTTCGGGGTCGAAGCTCATCGCCTTGTTGACGACCGCCGCCACGACGCGCGGAATGCCAGGGCAGGCCTGTTGTATGGGCACAACGTTCATGAATCGCGACTTCGACAATCGCTGAATTCGATCGCGCGTCTCGGTCAGCGGGGCCTGCCCGGCGAGCATGTGGTAGTAGATGCAGCCGATGAAATAAATATCGCTGCGAGCGTCGTCTTTGCGACAGCCCGTGGCGCGCTCCAGGCCGGCGTAGTCGATCGTGCGGACATTGCCGTCTGCCGAGGGCGATTCGTCGGCCAGGTCACCGTCGGCGCCAGCCAGGCCGAAGTCGACGAGTTTCGCTTGCCCCCGGCTGGAGAAGAGGACGTTCGTAAGCTTCAGGTCGCGATGCGAGATCCCGCGTTGAAAGGCGTAGTCGAGCCCCGCGGCAATATCGGCGGCGAACTTGGTGGCCTCGGTCGGCGTGAGCTTTTTGCGCATCTTCATGAGATCGCGCAGGTTGCCCCCTTCGACGAACTCCATCACCAGGTAGTGAGTGCGCCCTTTGGCGCAGACTTCGTAGATCGGGACGATATTCGGGTGGCGTAGCGAGACGCCCATCTGTCCTTCGCGCGCAAACTGCTCTGTCTGGTTTGTGTCGTCGCTGAATCGCTTGCGCAGGACCTTGAGCGCGACGACCTTGGCGCTGTCTTTGTGCACAGCGCGGTAAACGCGCGCAAAGCTGCCACCGGCCACCATGTAGAGGGCTTTGTAGTCGCCGTAGAAATAGCCGGTGCGCTCATCCTTGACCAATTTTTCCAACTGAAAGTTGGTCAGCAACTCTCGGCGCAGCAGCAACTGGATGAAGTCGTCGGACGTGACGTTGCGCCGTCCGAACTCACTCCAGATTTCCTGCAGCTGTCGATCACTCAGCAGATTGAGGTCGAACGCGCGCTGAGCGATCGATTCAGCGGTAAGCTCGGCCATGACGCGTTTGCTCCCTCTCCCCCCTGTGCCGGCTGGCCCAATTCCAGCTAGCGCTGTGTCAGCCAGCCCTTACGGCGGCCTGCCCCTATTGTGGCGACGCGGCGCCGCAGGCAGTTGGACTTCCGAGCCGAACGCTCGGCTGCGCCCGATAAGACCTGGACTCGGACACCGGCAAACGCCAGGGGAACGAGCCCGAGCCAGTTCCGGATGGCCCAATGCTGACTAACACCCAATTCGCCAGGCGGAGGCAAAGATTGCGATAATCGCCGGCGATCGCCACAAAGGCTCATCGTACGCTCACTTGCAAATGGGAGCAACGACTGCGTTCGGCCCGCCGGAGATTCTCGCTTTCGCTCTGTCCCGATCCCCGGCGCAGAACGCGACCGCGGATGCCTGGCTAAGAAAGAATACCCCGGCCAGCCATCGGCGGTTTAAGGTGGAGGGAAAAAAGAAGCACCCGGGCCCGAGGGAGGACGGGAACCGGGTGCTTCGCGCACAGGAAGGAGTCTGCGGGCGGATGTTTGGAACGCGGGGACGGTGGGAAGAACTTAGAACGGATGGATTGCAGGTCGATCTGGAAACGGCTCAAAGGAGGTCTCACGCCCTAGAGGCGGGCTGTTGAGACCCCGTTACAACGAGGCTACTCGCCCCCTAGCTGGGCGCGGAGCTCATCTCGCTCGCGGCGGGTCGCCTCGAGATCGAACATCAGGTATTTCATGTCGAGCCGCAACTGCCCCAGGGCGTCTTGAACCAGGGCCAGAATACGGCGGCGACGCTGGGTGCTATCAACCACTCGATGCAGCGCAGGCTCCAGCCGGCTCTGCACTTCGGGGGGGAGATCCCCGATCAGGCTCCGCAACTGAACTACATCTTGGGGAATCTCGGTCGAATCCGAGGCGATCGCTCGGGGAAAATTGCTCATGGCGTCGATCCTAAGAAGTAGTGGTTGCGGGCTTCGGATCTGGTGTATTGCAGCCCTCGTGCCAGAGCCCGACTCACAATCTCGCGACAAACCCTAAATGCTTGAGACACAGCGACTTCGGTAGATTCCAAGCGGCCAGGCTCTGGTAACCCCGTGTTGCTAAAAGAGCACGAAGTGATCTGGAGGCAGATCGCAAACCCTGTTAGAAGAACGGTTTAAGGAAAACGTGGTGGTCCAGCGTGGCGTGTGGCAATTTTGCCATGGCGCACAGCGAAACCGCCGGCGCGGGCGACCCGCATTGCCTTTGCGCGTGCCACGGATGGCGAATGACCGATGACCCTTGACGCCAAGCTCGTCTGGAAAGCCGCCTGCTGCGCTCTCGTCGCGCTAGTGGCCACGGTTGCGCGCGCCCAGGTGGTCATTCGGCAAGACTTTGAAGGACCCGAGGTCAGTTGGCGCGACGGTCGCGGCAATCCCAGCTACCGGATCGAGGCCCACCATCGCATTGGCGACCGCCCTCATCGCGGGTCAGGCTGCGAGTTCCTGCAGTTTGTCGCCGGAGCCAACGGCACGTTCGTTTACATGTTTCACGACATCGCAGCGGCGCGATTGATTTCTGAATTGCAGCCCACCGTCTGGGTTCGCTCGGACAAGCGTGGCATTCAAGTCAGCGCGCGCGTTGTCTTCCCACGCAGCGCAGATCCCAAGACGGGCGAGCCGGCAACGGTTCGAGTCGCTGGGACGAGTTACACCAAGGAACAGAACTGGGAGCAGCTTCGTTTCGACGATCTCCCGCGCCTGGCTGCGGATCAGGCCCGCGTTTTGCGAGTTCAACTGAAACGCGACATCGACATTCACGAGGCCTACGTCGACCGCATCTACCTGAACGTTTACACCGGGCCTGGCCGCACGCGACTTTGGATCGACGATCTGGAAGTGGCCGGATTCATCGGCGATGAGAAAAACGCCGGGCAAGCGACAGGCGCCGGGGCCATGCGAACGCCGATCGTCGATCGCGAGCCGGCCAGCGCCACGCTTCCCACGCCGCGCCGCGACGGTCCACGGCTCAACGGCTCGATCCTGGAAATCGGCGGTCGCCCCTTCTTTCCGCGCGTGATCGAACACCAGGGCGAAAAGCTGGCGTTTCTCAAGCAGCGCGGCTTCAACTGCGTGCGTTTGCGGATGTTGGCCCCGCCCGAAATGCTCGAAGAAGCCACCAGCGCCGGCATTTGGCTGATTTGTCCGCCGCCCATGCCGAAGGGACTCGACGGACGAGGCGAAGTGGTTCCACTTCCGGCAATTTCGCCGGAATATGATGCGGTCGTCGCCTGGGACTTGGGCGAGGGGCTCACCGGGCGCGAGCTCGACGCCGTCAAACGTTGGGTCGTGCAAGTTCGCCGCGCAGACTCGCGCCGCCGGCCGATCCTCTGTGGCGCGAGCGCAGAGCTACGCGCTTACAGCGGACATACTGACGTGCTACTGCTGGATCGCTTTACGACGGCTACGACCTTCGAGCTGGCCGACTATCGCCGCTGGTTGTTGGAGCGGCCCCGCCTGGCGCGGCCTGGCACGCCAGTCTGGACGACGATTTCGACCGAGCCCGCCGCCACTCTGGTCAACCAGGTCCGCACGCTATCCGGCGGTCAGAATGTCAGTCTGATGGCCGGAACCGAACACGCGCGGCTACTCACGTACACGGCGCTGGGGGCTGGCGCGAGAGGTCTCTTCTTTGCCTCGCATTCGCCGCTCGACGCTACCGACACCGACACGCGTTGGCGCGCGGATCAACTGGAACTACTCAACCTGGAGCTCGACCTGATCGAACCGTGGGTCGCCGGCGGCACGGCGCTCAACAGTATCGCCAGCAATGATCCCGATATTCACGCTGCCGTATTGCAGGCCGGAGGCGCGTTCGTGCTGTTGCCGGTCTGGTCTGGTCGCGGCGCCCAATACGTGCCTGGCCAGGCCGCGAATGGCACGAAACTGTCGTTCGTTGTCCCACCGGCTTCCGAAACGGCCAGTGCGTACGAAATCATTCCTGGTGGATTGCGGCCACTGCGGCCGGAACGGGTCGCTGGCGGCATGAGCGTTACGCTCGACGACTTCGGCATCACGACGATGGTCATCCTCACGCAGAACCTTTCGAGCGAACTGACGCGCCGCGCGAACGCCGCGGGCGAACGCGCGGCCAGACTGCACGTCGACATGTCCCGGATCAAGCTTGACGTTGCCACCGACGTGCAAAACCGCATCCGCAATGACGCGCGGGCCACATCGCGATCGGCGGACTTGCTGGGCACGGCCCGCGATGAACAGCGATTGGCCGAGACCGCGCTCGCTTCGGCTGGGCCGACATCGAACGGCTACGTCGAGGCGATCCGCCATTCGCAATTCGCTGACCGTAACGTCCGCACGGTCGAGCGCGGCCAGTGGCAGGCGGCCATCGCCAAATTGCCTTCGCCCACTTCCGATCCGCTGGCGGTGAATTTCGCGACATTGCCGCAGCACTTTGCGCTGGCGCAGAACATCGCCGCGGCGCGCCGCAGCGAGAACAACCTGCCAGAAGGAGACTGCGAAGATCTGGGCCGGTTGATGAACCGGGGCTGGAAGCATTTCCAACATCCGCCCGAGGGAATTCGCGCCGGCGTGCAATGGAGCGAAGTCAAAAAATTCGCGGGTAAGTACAGCCTGCGGATGGCCGCTGCCGCAGAGAATCCGGCAACTGCGCCTGCGCAGATCGAAACACCACCGGTGTGGATCACTACGCCACCGATTCCGCTTGAGCCGGGCACGCTGGTGCGACTGCACGCGCGAGTGCTGGCGCCAGCGGCGATCACCGGCAGCCCGGATAGCTTGCTCATTCTCGATTCGTTGGGGGGCGAGGCCCTGGCAGAACGGGTTTCGTTAGGACCTGATTGGAAAGAATGGAACGCCTACCGCATGGTCGACGCCTCCGGCACTTCGACAATTACGTTCGCCCTCTCCGGGCTAGGCGAAGTGTGGATCGACGACATCAGCATCGAGCCACTGGTTGCTGCCACACCAGCGGGACCTGCGGGGCGACAACCTCCGCCTGTAGCGGCGCCAGGCGCGAATCAATCGGGAGACGACGTCGCGAATCGTCGCCCACGCGAGCTACGCATTCGCTGACGCGAATCACGACCGCACAGCTGTTGATTGTGCGAAGGACCCCTCGAAAAATCGCGGCGTGGCAACGGTTGCCGTCTGCGTAACTCCGCGGCTATAATCAGGTTCTGTAACCTTTTTGAGCCTTAGGCCTTTTAGGCGCCTTCTTCGGAGGATTCATACGTGGGTAGCGGAAAGTTTTTGTTCACTAGTGAATCTGTCAGCATGGGCCATCCTGACAAGTTGGCCGATCAGATTTCTGACGGCGTGCTCGACGCCCTGCTGGCCGAAGACCCACGCAGCCGCGTTGCCTGCGAGACGATGGTCACCACCGGGGCCGCGATCGTCGCTGGTGAAATCACCACCAAGGCTCAAGTCAACTATGCGGACGTCGTTCGCCAGGTGATTCGTGACGTCGGTTACACCGATGACCTGATGGGCATCTGTGCCGATACCTGCGCCGTGATGGTCATGCTTGGCAAGCAGAGCCCAGACATCGCGATGGGCGTGGACGAAAATAGCTCCCAGGGAAAAGACATCGGCGCGGGCGACCAAGGCCTGATGTTCGGTTATGCGTGCAACGACACGCCCGAGCTGATGCCGCTGCCGATCGCGCTTGCACACCGCATCACGAACGAACTGACCGACGCCCGCAAGCGCGGCGACGTCGATTGGCTGCGACCGGACAGCAAGAGCCAGGTCACGGTCGAGTTCGACGGCAGCCGCCCGATCCGCGTCGATACGGTCGTCGTTTCCACACAGCATGGTCCCAAGGTTCAGCAAAAAGAGATCCAGGACTACGTCATCAACAAGATCATCAAGCCGCTGCTGCCGCGCGACTTGATCAGCAAGGACATCACCTACCACATCAACCCGACGGGCCGATTCGAAGTCGGTGGTCCACAGGGCGATTGCGGTCTGACCGGACGCAAGATCATCGTCGATACCTACGGCGGTTGGGGTCGTCACGGCGGCGGCGCCTTCAGCGGCAAGGACCCCACCAAGGTCGATCGTAGCGCGGCCTACATGGCTCGCCACGTGGCCAAGAATATTGTTGCGGCGCAACTGGCCGACCGCTGCGAAGTGCAGTTGGCCTACGCCATCGGCGTCTCGGAACCGGTCAGCGTGCACGTCGACACGTTCGGCACCGGCAAGCTCGACGACGCGCGAATCTGCGAACTGGTCCGCGAGCACTTCTCGCTGACCCCGGGCAAGATCATCGATTACCTCGATCTGCGTCGTCCGATCTATCGGCTGACCGCGGCCGGTGGTCACTTTGGTCGCGACGAGGCGTCGTTCAGCTGGGAAAAGACCAACCGCGCTGCCGAGCTGTCTGAGGCGGCCGGCGTAACAGCGGCTGCCCGCTAAGACGCGAAGTACTCAGCAGAAAAAACCAACAGGCGCCGGGCGAGCATGTTCGTCCGGCGCCTTTTTGTTTGGCCACTGCGGCCCGAATGGTTACGATGCTGCGACTGCGTTCGTGTGCTCCTGGCGAGTGTCTGGAGTGTGCCACTGCCGGCTTGTCCAGCAGTGCTAAATTGAGAAGACACTGCTAGACAAGCTAGCAGTGGAACCCAGAAGGAAAACTGGCGCCGACGGCAGTCGCGATTCAACGAATTGGCAGCAACACGGATGTGAATGGATGAGTTGGCAATCGGACATGAAATCCCGGCGTGTGTCGGAGTTTTTCCCGCACGCGCTGTTGGCCGAACTTCACGCGCCGCTGGTTGCTGCCGTTCTCGCGCTGCAAGCGGCGCTTGCGCTGCTGCTCGCCACGCGGGCAATCGCTGGCCCTGCAGTGCACGGCGTGGCCACGACCGCTGCGGCCGGTGGACTGATCGTCTGGGCCGTGGTGGCCTCGATGCTGGCCGCGCTCGCGCGCTGGCTTTGGTTCGCCGGCCCCGCGCAGTCCAATGCATCGCTCGACATCGCTTCGCGCTACCTGCCACTGGCGGCTGTTTCGATCACCGCAGCGAGCATTCCGCTAACTGGCGCCGGTTTGTCTGTGACCGCGGCCGCCTGGTTGCTCCTGGCGATTGAAGAACTGGTAGTAATGGCAGCGCTGCCAGGCGGGCGAATCGCCGACCGTTGGCCGATGTTTCGTAGCGCCTGGCCCACCGCAGCGCGCCGCGGCGCAAGCCGAGGCCGTTCGGCGGCCAAGCCCAACTCGGAAGCATCGCTCAACCCAGAAATCGCAACGCGTCCGTCCTCCTCGCCCACAGCTCCCCCGCCGGACGCCGCCTGTGTGCAGCGGTTGAGTCGCGTGCAAGCCGTCAACGGCGAAGATCTGCTCGAAGGTTCCCTCTCAACGCGATTCGCCGCAGGGCAAACCACCGGGCTGATGCACGTGGCGTTTTGCCCTTCGTTCGCCCGCGTCCCGACGCTGGATTACCGGCAGCAGGCTGGACCGGCAGCGCGGATCAAGTTAGGACAACTGTTGCCGCACGGAGCGAGATTCGAAATCAAACTTTCCGAGCCTGCCCAGGCTGCACTGCATGTAACGCTCGAAATCATTGCGCGTCAAACACCCGAGAAGGTCGCGACGTCTGTCCCAGCTCCCGGTTCGTCCGCGGAGCGCTCCACATCGTCACTACAGTGAGAAACAACTCGTGGACTTGATCTACCGTTACGACCCGCACGCGCCGCTGGTCACCAAGCATCCGAAAGACGCCAACGAGGCGATCGCCGAACTGATCGACGGCAACCAACGACTCGTTGACATCGTTCACCACATGCAACGCGCCACGACCGGCGAAAGTGGCGAATCGTCGATGGTCATGCCGGTCGACCTGGTGTCGATGGGATTGCCCTTCTGGCCAGGCGCCGCCGTGGATCAATCCCCGTTTGCCATGGTCTTGGGCTGTTCGGACGCGCGCGTGCCGGTCGAAGCGGTGTTCGACCGGGCGTTCAACGAGCTGTTCGTTGTGCGGATCGCCGGCAATGTGCTGGGAACCGAGGCGCTCGGTAGCTTCGACTACGCGGCGCGCAATCTGCGTGATAGCCTGCGGGCAGTCGTCGTGCTGGGGCACACCGGCTGCGGCGCCATCACCGCCGCGGTCAACGCGTACCTCAGCCCGAATGACTATCCTGTCGCGGAACTGTCGTACGCGCTGCGGTCTCTGATCGATCGGGCGATGCTGTCAGTTCGGGGCGCAGCGAAGGCAATCGAACGCCTGGCGCCCAAGTTACCGGCCAGCGATCCGCGGTTTCGCGCGGCGCTCGTCGAAACTGCCGTTTACCTCAACGGGGCGATCACGGCATTTGATTTATCGCGCGAGATGCCGGCCGCCAGCCGCAACAAGCTTCCGGTTTATTACGGCGTGTGCGACATCCAGACGATGGTCGTTTCGCCAGCGCCCACCGCCGCGGTTGCGGTACCCGGCCTGCAATTGGCGCCGCAAAACGCGGAGGAATTCCTTGAACTCGGCAACCACTTTGCGGCCGCGATCGTGGAACGCGAATCACTGGCGTGAACCTCGCCGGAATAGGGGCTGCCTGCGCGCACAGCCGTAGGGTACGCGCCCCGTGCGTACCATCTGAAGTGGAGAACTTTGGTACGCACGGGGTGCGTACCCTACGAATGACTCAACGCGCTGTTCGCGGATTCCGCCGATAGTACAAGTGCCCGTCTTCGGCGCCGCCGACGAAATCAGGCGCGCCGTCGCCGTTGAAGTCGACTACTGTCGGGCTGACGTCGTGCCCTTCGATGTCCTGCTTCGCGATCGTCCCGCCCGGCCTGAAGCGGCACGAACCAGTCGCTGACTTCTCCGGGTTGCGGTTCTTCTCGGCGGGCGTTTGCAGCAGGATGTCGGCGTTTTTGGAGTTCAACAGCAAGTCAGGCAGGCCGTCGCCGTTCCAATCGGTAACGCACAGCTTGCGTCGTCCGCTGCCGCCGGCGTCGCGCTCGTTGAGACGTAGTGGTTGATTCTTATCGTCGACGAAGACGCGTTCTGGTGGCAGGAGCACCAGTCGCCCGTCGCGGCGCGCTCGCCGGTAAAGGGCCAGATATCCTTCCGGGTCGAGCATCGCCAGGTCCACCAGCCCATCGGCGTCGAAGTCATAAACCAGCGGCGTGGTCCGCCACTGCGTAACGAGTTCGCCCGGCTTTGGCGTCCACCAGGTCCAGGCTGGCTTTGGCGGCGCGCCGGACCAATCGACTTCGACGGATTGTGGCGCGGCCAATCGCGGCTCGCTCCGCGTCCCTTCGTTGCGCAGCCACTCAACGCGGCCCCAGATGGAATTCAGCACAATGTCCGGCAGGCCGTCGGCGTCCCAGTCAGCGACTGAGAGTGTCGTGTAGCCCCACTTCGCCTCGGCTGGCCCCTGGATGCTGCCGTTCGGTCCCGCCATGACTCGAAATATTTTGCCGCCAGCCGAAAGTTTGCGTGGCGCGGCAAAGCGCGGCGCCTCGACCTTCGGCCCACTAAGATTTTCGAAGAGCTCGATGTACCCGGCCGTGTTGCCGCAGACGAGATCGGTGTCGCCGTCGCCATCCCAGTCGCAACCACACGGCGTGGCCAGCGCGCCGCACTTCAGGTCATCGGCCCGTTGTTGAAAGTAACGTGGCGCGAGGAACTCCGGCGCATGATCGTCTGCCAGCTTGCCGGTGTTTTCGACGAAGGCCACGCGGCCATCCTCATCTCCGACGATTAAGTCCAGGTCACCATCGCGATCCCAATCGAACGCGACCGGGACGATCATCTCCAAATCCATGGCGAGCTTTCCGCCATCTGCCGTGCGCAGCCGCCGCCCGGCCGCATAGCGAGGCTCTTTGCGCGTGCCGGTATTCTCGAAGTACGTAAATGAATCGAGAAATTCGCCGCAGAGGAGATCCAGGTCGCCGTCGTTGTCGAAGTCGGCAAAGTTGGGCGAGGGGCAGCCATACGTGTCGACCGGCGCTTCGGCGGCCACTACCTGTACGGCTTGGGCGTAGACCGGCGCGTCGTTCGAGCCGGTGTTACGCAGCCAATAAACAAAGCCATGCAGCGGGCCGTTCTTCCACTTGCCGGTCGCGTCCCAGGCGTGATCCCAGCCGTAGTCGCTCCAATCTTCGACGCCGACGATCAAATCGGTAGCGCCATCGCCGTCGTAATCGGCGTAACGCCACTGGTTGTGGCGGATTTTATTCGCCCTACCGCGCGGCGCGGCGCCACGTGGCGTGTGAATGGGTTGCGGCGTTTGGATCGCCCGCGGCTGGTCGAGGCCGACGCGAACGAAATCGTCGTACTCCTTGCCCGGCGTCAGCACGCGCAGCTTGCCGTCGACGTAGCTCGGCGTCACGTAGTGAACGGTTTTGCTCAACCGGCGCGGCGGCTCGAACGTGGGGAACTTGTTTTTCGCCGTGTCTCCTGATCGGTTCTCGAACAACCAGACTCCGTTGAACGGCTGGTCAGGGCACGAGACGATCAGGTCAAAGTCGCCATCGCCATCGGCGTCGCACGGGACGGGCCAGGCCCACAGACCAACGCCCAGATCGACCACCAACCCCGGATGGTTGTACTTCAACCGAGTCAGTTCATCGGCGGCGCGGGCCGCGGGCGTTGAGATGCAAAGCGCGAAGGCTGCGACTAGAAGAATCGAAATCGACAACGTGACGTTGATCCGCGCAAGCATGAAGAATTACACGCCAGGGTTGAGAGAGATTCCAAAACGTGATTGAACCAATTCAGGGCGTTACTGCGAGCTTTCCTGGCAGTGCCGTGCGCGGTTCGCACTGCTGGACAAGCCAACAGTGGCGCCATCTTTCAGGCTCTGAAAGATCGCCGCTAGAACGGCAGGATCTCGCGAAAGGTGGCGACGATCATCTGGTGGTTCTGCTGGGCGAACCAGGCCGTGACGGCGGCAATCGTCAGGGCCGCCATGCTCAGCCCTACGCCCCACACATTCACTCTTGCCCGCACAGGCGTCAGCTGTTGTGACAGGGCTCGTTCCAACTGGCGCCAGCCCATGTGGCATTGCCGATCGCCGGCCGCAACCAGCGCCACGTTGCGCATCAGCGAATTAGCTTCGAGAAAGAGTTGAACATTGAGATTCGGTAGCGACAGGCAGGACCCGGCCCAGCGGTGTTGCGGGTCGAGACTGTCAATCACTTGCGCCAAGAGCGGTCGCAACTCTTCGACCGAGATGTTGTAGATCGTCAGCCGCGGTTTCGACATCAACACGACTAGCGAAACCAGCAGCACATAAAAGGCGACCGAGAGGACCCAGATGTACAGTCCGAGAATGTTGACGGCCGCGTAAGGGTGTAGCAGCTCAATCGGTCCGACCAGCACCATGCCGGACAGGCCGAACCCCAGCGCAGCCCAATCCCAGCCACCGCTCAGCATGGCTGGGCGCCGGCGCAGGTTGAGACTGGCAATAAAGGCCAGATAAAGCGCCAAAGGCGCCAAGGCCACACAAATCCGCACGCCGTCCATGAAACTGTCCCGTGCCCCAAAAAAGGTGGTTCCGATCGCTCAAGCGACCAGCCCCGAGTAGCCGGCCGAGATCGACCGGACTGGCAAATCCTAATGTAGGACCCGCGGGTTACCCCGTCAATTCTACGCCATCTGCGGGCGGTTTTGACGACGGTTTTGGTTCCTAATACGCAGAAACCGCGTTCCGGGAGGGTGATTGATTGCACTTCGTTAAGGATCAAGTCGGATTTGCCACTGAGATCACAGCGCGGCCAGTTCGCCGCAACCAGTGAGATCCTGAAGAAAGACTTTTCGTCACCGAGACCACAGAGAACTCGGAAAAGAGGAGGGTAACTTCGATTGTTGAGTTGAACTACGAGAATCACTTACCCCTTTTTTGACTCTCCGTGTCCTCGGTGCTCTCTGTGGCAAATCTTTTATTGGAGGTCTTTGTTGATGGTGGATCGAGCGCGGCGCGCGGCTCAGCGGGAGCTTCGCCCTCCCGGGACGCGGCGTGGAAGGCAACGCTTGTTGGAAATGGCCGACGGGAATCTGACGATCATCGCCGGCGCGAATAGCGGCTGAAGAAGCGGCCTGTTTCGATCGCGTCGAAGATCGCCACGCCGATCATCCAGAGCGTGACCAGCAGTAGCAGGATCGCGTTGGCGCTAAACAATCGCGGGTGGGCCTGCGGTTCAATCCAATACGCAATGAACAGAAAGACGCCAATCAGCGCGAGTAGCGCCGCCATGTGCGTGCGCCGGCGAAATTGACCGACGCGATAGTCGCGCTCCAGCGCATCCATGGGCCGCACGCGCCACTCCTTCCACGAACGAACGTGCCGGCCAATCAACAGTATCGCCACAGCGAATAAGGCAACAGCGACGAAGGGCATTAGATGCATGGCAGTAATTTCGCGCAAAAACCCTGCTCCCTGAATAGACCGGACAGATGGTTTACACCTGTTCGGGGACATGGTTTACACATGGTTTAGGTTGTGGGTTCCATTGTATCTTCGTTTCTGCGCCGACCGTAGTGAGCGCAGCGAACGAAGGTCGGCGC
>Ga0268266_10002581_pt1 | contig 19213 bp, 10 predicted proteins | sample KBSS13metaG_FD_190356 | JGI IMG/M metagenome (GOLD analysis project Ga0268266, IMG submission 190356) | Switchgrass rhizosphere microbial communities from Kellogg Biological Station, Michigan, USA - KBS S1-3 metaG (SPAdes) (version 2) | ecosystem: Host-associated > Plants > Roots > Rhizosphere...
ACGAGCTCGCGAACGTTCTCGCTGTCGGCCTGCACGCTCTTGAACGCGAGCGCGTCGGCGATCTCGTGCCACGCGACGTACGCGAGCTCCGGGTCGGTGACGAGCCGGCGCCGCTCGACGAGTAGCTGGAGCAGGCCGAACTCCATCGCGGCGAGCTCGATCGACGCATCGCCGATGCGCATCACGCCGCCGTCGACGCGCTGGCGAAGATCGAGCTCGTGACCGCGCGGTGTGACGACGCGCGCGCTGAACACCAGCTCGTCGCGGCGCGTCGGCGCGGTTCGACCGGCGCCGCGCGGCGTCTCCATGCGCGGCAGCGAATCGGGCCAGAAGTAGAAGCGCACGTCGCCCAGCCGGATCACGGCGCCGTTCTTGAGCGGCGCGTCGGTGATGCGCTGGCTATCGACCTCGGTGCCGTTGCGGCTCGCGTTGTCGATGATGTGCCACTCGCCGTTGGCGAACTTCATCATCGCGTGCTCGCTCGACACCGACGCGTGCAGCACGGCCACGTCGGCGCGCTGGTCGCGACCGATCTTCGTGCCGTCCGCGAGCGGATGCGAGCAGCCCCACGAGTCGACCAGCGATGCGGCGCCGGGCTGGACCCGCGAGAAGATCTGCTCGCTGGTGATTCCGGGCGATGCGATCGCCACGCCGTGCGCGGTGCACAACAGGCCGATCGTTCGCGGCGACGCGCACAACAGACAGTCAGCCATCCCGATCGTGAGGATCGCCTCAGAATTGCGAGTCGCGCAAGTCACGGCTAGCCGCTAAAACGTCCCGCCCAGGGCCATGCCCATCTGTCCGTGATCCCCCACGAACGGCATCATCGTCGTCGGCGCGGGCGCCACGGCCCGTGGCGGCGCTGCGGGTGCTGCGGGCGCGGTCGGGGCTGGTGGGGCCAGTGTCGGATCAGGCGTCATGTCTCGCGTGGTGTAGGCGCCGAGGCCGAATCCGGCGAACATGCCGCCGGTCGCGAGCGCCAGCGTGATCGTGCCGTTGGCATCGGCCGTGCCGCCGTTGCTCGGCTTGGTGGCCAGCCCGCCGACGAGCAGGCCGACGAGCGAGCCGACGAACGACGTCGCGAACACGATGCCGGCGCGGCGCGGCGACCAGTCGAGGTGCGGCGCGATCAGCGCGCCGGCGAGCAGGCCGCCGTCCATGCCGATGGCGAGCGACGCGTCGGCCCAGCCGTCGAAGTGATCTTTCGCGGTGAGGACATTCAGCGACGCCATCGTGCCCATCATCGTCGTGTTCGTGATGAACGTGGACTGGCCCGGCGTCAGGCTCGCGTTCTCGCCGTAGATGAAGCCGCCGGCTGCGCCGACGGCGCCACCCGCGAGCAGGAGCCCGATGACGGAGGTGCCGGTATCGGCGCCGGTCGGCTGGATGAGCAGCGCACCGTTCGCGAGACCGACGAGCGTGCCGATCGTCGTGGCGTGCGCAACGCTCGCGTCGACGTTGAACCGCTGCGTGAGCAGGTAGCCCAGGCCGCCGCCGCCGGCGAGACCGGCGAGCACGATGAGCGTGCCCGCGCTGCCGTTGGTGATGTCCTGGCGCGCGATGATGTCGATCGCGGCGAGCGTGCCGATCGTGCCGAAGTCGAGGATGATCTCGCCGTCGTGCAGGTGGCTGCGCGGCGGCGGTCCCGGCGGCAGCGCCGCGTAGCCCGGCGGTTGCTGCGGATACGGCTGCTGCTGCGGGTACGGCTGCGGCGGCGGATACGGCTGCTGCTGCGGATACGGTGGCGGATACGGCTGCGGCTGCGGATACGGCTGCTGCTGCTGCTGCGGATACGGCTGCGGCTGCGGTTGCTGCTGAGGATACGGTTGCTGCTGCTGCGGCGGATACGGTTGCTGCTGCTGCTGCGGCGGCGGATACGGCTGCTGCTGCGGCTGCGGATACGGCTGCGGCTGCGGCTGCTGGGCGTACGGATCATTCGGCTGCGTGGCGGGCGTCACGCCCGCGACGGGCTGCGGCTGCTGCTGTTGTGGCTGCGGCTGCGGTGGCGCTGGATCCTGCGGCGGCGGTGGAATGCAACCCACGAGCGCCACCATCATCACGACGGTACGTAATGCACCCATTTGCCCATTATGCTCACGCGAACCGACGACGATCCATCATTCCATCGTGAGGTCTGCGCGAGTGTCGGGCGGAGCGTCGTCGAAGAACCGATATAATCGAGATCGATGCGGCAGTCCCTGGCAATCGCCTTCGTGTGTGTCCTCGTCGGTGGTTGCTCGCTGATCTTCAATCCGAGCAATCTCGGCAAACCAGCCGACGCGCACGTGGATGACGCGGCGATCGACGTTCCACCGGACGTCGAGGTCATCAAGCCGGCCGATCCGACGATGCTCAAGCTCACGGAGATCTTTCCGGCGACGATCGACGAGGGACGCGGCGACTCGGGCAGCCGGCCTGCGTTGCTCGTGATGCGCGGCTCGAACTTCGACGCCTCCGACAACATCGCGATCGCGCTCTCGCCGGACGACGGCGGCGACGCGTTGATGGTCACGCCGACGGTCGCGGCCGATCACAACTTCATCGCGCTCGCCGTCATTGCCGCGGTCGACGCGAGCTGCCACGAGGGCACCAAGCACGCGTACACGGTGCACGTCAACGAGGACGGCGCGACCGAGCAGACGCTGCCCGGAGCGCTGACGTTGCTCTGCCACGAAGAGCTGACGCAGACGACGCTCGATACGGCGATGCTCCAGCCGATGTACTCGCAGGTGAACGTGAGCGGCAGCCTGACGATCACCGGCGCCGCCGCGGCGATCATCAAGTCGGCGTCGACCATCTCGATCACCGGTGCGGTGACCGCGAACGCGAGTGGTCAGAATCCCGGGCCCGGTGGTCATGCCGGTGGTGCCATCGGCGTGAACGGCGACGGTGCGGGCGGCGGCAAGACGGCGCTGCTCAGCGGCGGCGGCGCTGGATTCGCGGCGAACGGCACGGCAGGCGGTTCCGGCGGCGCCGGCGGCACGATGATCGGCGATCTGTCGATCACGACGTACGACACCAACTACGCGTCGGGCGGCGCAGGCGACGGTACGTTGGGCTCGCTCGGCAGCGTCGGCGGCGGCGGTGGCGGCACGATCGAGCTGACCGCGAACGGCGACATCACGCTGGCGAGCATCGCCGCGAAGGGCGGGGGTGGCGCGGGTAGCGCGGGTGCCGGCGCCGGTGGCCTGATCGTCATCCGCCCGCTCGGCGGCATGACGCACGGCACCGTCACGCTCGACGTGTCGGCTGGCTCCGGTGGCACGGCTGCATCGGTGGGCCGCACGCGCGTCGACGGTGCGACCGACTCGAAGATCGCGGCTGCGTATCACGGCCCGGGCCTGGGCACGGCGTCGCTGATCTCGGCGGGCGTGCAGACGCCGGTCGTGCCGGCGTTCGGCACGCCCGGCAACACGATCCAGGGCGTCGTGATCACCCGCGCGAACCTCTTGACCCCGTTCTCGTACGTCGGTGGGCTCGACGGCACCGGCATCGGCTACGGGCCTGCACAGGCGACGATCCCGCTGACGGCGGGCTACAACCGCGTCTGCCTGCTCACCGATGGCGGCGATCCGACCGTCGACATCGCCAAGGACTGCATCGAGATGGCGTTCCTGCCGTAGCGTTACTTCGAGCGGCGCGCGATCTCGGCGTGAATGTGATCGAGCGTCGCGTGCGCAGCGTCGCGCGCGGCTTGCGACTTGTACGCGGCCGTCACGTCGATGACGGTGAGCTTGGCTTGGAGATCGCTCGCCGTGTCGGCATGCGAGGCGGCGAAGGCGTGGAGCTCGGCGCCGACCGACTTGAGCTGCGCGACGAACGTGTTGACGTCGTACGTGGCGGTCACGTGCGGCGTCGCCGCTTCGGCCGCGGAGCCGACGTTGGCGTGCACGGCGGTCGCGACGGGTGCCTTGTCGACATGATGCGAGATTCTCGGATGGCTCACCGGCCGCGTCGGCGCAGGCGTCGAATCGACGATGGCGGTCGGTGTCGGTGTCGGTGCAGGAGCTGGTGTCGGCGCCGGTGGTGGCTCCGTCACCGGCTGCGGAGGTGGCGGCACGGTCGCGAACGGCTTCGGAACCTGCTGCGCGGGCGGCTCGTGGCTGGACAGCTCGATGCCGAGCACGCCGACGAGCACCAGCCCTGTGGCCGCGGCGCCGATCCACACGCCGCGCCGGCGACGCGGTACGGGCAGTGCGTCGGCCACATCCGTCGCCATGTCGCGCTCGGGATCCGCCGCGCGCGCGACCTTGTCGGCCATCGGCGGCGCCTGCGGTGGCGTGACGAGCTCGGTGCGCGCGAGCTCGGGCGGAGCCTGCGCGCGGATCGGCGGCGGGAACGTGCCCGGATAGTTGTCGTCGAGCGCGCGCGTGGGCGCGACGGGTTCGGTCGTACGCGGCGCCCGCGTCGCGGCGAGCGGCACGCCGAGCTGCGCGGCAGCGGCATCGCGATCGCGCTCGATCAGATCGAGCAGCTCGCGCGCGACCTTGGCCGTTGGCGGCCGCGCGTCGCGCGACTTCGCCATCAGGCGGCGCGAGTACGCCTCGAGCAGCGGATCGACGTCGAGGTACGGCACGCGCACGGCGATCGCCGGCGGATCGAGCATCAGGTTCGCGCGCGCGATCTCGGCGCCGTTGCCGTCGAACGGCAGCTTTCCGCACAGCATCTCGTAGACCATGATGCCGAGCGCGAACAGGTCGATGCGGTGATCGATCGGATCGTTGACCGCCTGCTCCGGCGCCATGTAGTGCGGCGTGCCGAGCACGAGCCCGTTGGTGGTGAGCCGGCCGGGCCCGCTCGACGAATCGCCGCCTTCGCGCAGGATCGCGATCCCGAAGTCGACGATGCGCGGGACTTCACCGCCGTGCGAGTCCTTCTCGATGATCACGTTCTCGGGCTTGAAGTCGCGATGGATGAGGCCGGCCGTGTGCGCGTGATACAGCCCCTCGAGCAGCTGCCGCACGATGTGGATGATCCGCGGCCCCGGCATCGGTGCTTCGCCGAGCAGCGTCGACAGATCCGGACCCTCCGCGAAGTCCATCACCATGTAGCGCAGGCCGTCGGTCGTCTCGCCGACGTCGACCACGCCGATCACGTTCGGGTGGCGCAGCCGGCCGGCGAGCTCGGCCTCGCGCTCGAAGCGCAGCAGGACCTTGTCGTCCTCGAGCAGGCGAGGGTGCAAGACCTTCACCGCAAACGCGCGGCCGACCTTGACGTGACGCGCCTTGTACACCGCGCCCATCGCGCCTTCGCCGAGCCGATACTCGACGAGATAGCGATTCGCGAGCACCTCGCCGATCAGCTTGTCGGTGCGCTCGGAGTCCGCGCGCGGCAGCTCGCGCGACATCAGAACCGTCCGGCGGCGAACACCGCCGCGCCGGTGCCCTCGGTGGGGGCCACGATCAGGTGCGTGCTCTCGCCCGAGGTCATGTACAGCACGCCGGTCGCGATCGCCGACGCGAGCGCGACGCCCCAGCCGATGTCGGCCGCGAGCGCGACGTGACTGATCGCATCGCGCCTGCCCTGCGTGCACGCGACGCCCGTGGCGAGCTCGGCCTGGCAGCCGTTGTACTTGCTGCGCGCGTCGAGCCCGAACCCGATCCACATGCCCACGCCCGCGAGCGCGACGCCGGCGGTGATCATCGCAGGCACCGTCACGTGGCGCGGCGTGCCGGCGACGACCTGACCGGCGATGCCGACCGCGACGGTCTTCGGCTTCGGCTTGAGCGGGAGATCGGGCAACAGCGACGTCGCGGCGAGCTGGAACTTCGCCTTCGCATCGACGTCGGACGTGTTGGTGAGCGACACCGGCGGACGCGACAGGACCTTGCCGGTCGCGGGATCGACCCACGTGACGTCGACCGAGATCGCATCGCCGCCGGCATCGACCATCACGACGAACAAGAGCTGCTGCGCGCTGGTGGCCTTCGCGACCTGTTGCACGCACGCGGGCTGCGTCACGCAATCCGCCGGCAGATCGGCCGACAGCTCGCGCCGGATCTCGAGCCCGCCGACCGCATCGACGATCAGCTCGGCATCGAGCGCGTCCGCGAGATCCTGCGTCAGCGCATCGACGCGCGTCGGACCGATGTTGACTGCAACGCCCGGGATTACCGCGACACGCGTCTTCGGCGCGGTCGTCGCTGTGGTCGGCTGCGCGCTCGCGGCGGCGCACAACACGAGCAGCAAGGCCGAGACGCGAAGCATCGTGATCACGAGGATAAGTGTAGGGCCGGCAAGGAGCTAGCCAGGTAGACCTCTCTTACCCCTCACGACCCCGATGGCAGCTGCTTCTTGTCCTTGTCCTTGTCAAACAGGCGCTGACGTCCGCCATGTCGGTTGTACTGGAGCGCGTAGACCACACCGGCGATGCCCGACAGGGGCATGACGACCATCAGCACGGGCCACAGCAGCAACGTCGGCAAGATCTTGCTCGCCAGCCCCAAGAGCAGCACCCAGATGGTGGAAGCGGGGATCGACTCGCGCAGCGAGCCCGCGTAGAGCCAGCCGAGCGGGCCGAGCGCGAGTGACGCGACGCCCGAGACGAGCCACGACTTCTCGCCCTTGCCGGGCTTGCGCGCGAGCTCGTTCTTGACGCGATTCGCGCGATTCGCGAGCTCGATCGCGCCCGCGATGCCGCTCGATGGATCGTCGTCGTCGTGCTCGCGCTCGCGCTTGGCAGCTTTGGGTTTCGACTTTGCGACGATCGCCTGCTGGCGCGCACGCAGCTCGCTTTGCTCCGCCTTTTGCTCGCGCAAGCGGGCGAGCGCCTCTTCTTTGCGCGCGCGCGACGCGTCCGCCTCGGCCTTGACCTCGGCTTCGAGCTCCGCGAGGCGTTCTCTGACGCCGCGATCGTCGTCGGCCACGTCTGACTATGGCATGATCTCGAGCCATGCGGCTGGTGTGCCTGATCTCGGCGCTGCTCGCGGTTTCGGCCTGCGGCGGAGCCGCGCCCGATCCGAACGAGCCGCAGACCGCGCGTGAAAAGCAGTACCAGGAGGCGAAGGCCAACGGCGAGCTCGACAACGAGAACGGCAAGCCGTGGGGCGGCTGGCGCTACACGGGCGATCGAGCCTCGTGCTTCTACGTGGTCGGCCGCCACTGCTTCAAGTCGAAGAAGACCGCGTGCGCGACGGCGTGCAAGCGTCCGCTCAAGACCGCGTCGGCCGAGATGTGCACGATCGACGGCGGCGGCCCCGCGTCGGTGACGTGCAAGAAATAGCGGCTACGCCGCTTTGGGCGCGACGACCTTCGGGATCCGCACGCGCGGCCCGACGTTGAACGAGACGCGCTTGACGTTGCGGTAGTACTCGCCGTCGATCACCGGCTCGAGCAGCTCGTCGCCGTGGGCTTCGATCGTCATCGAGCGGCACGGCCGGTCGAGGAGGTTGCGGCCCTTCATCTCTTCGCCGCGCGCCATGCGCGGGATGTTGCGAATGATGCTCCACGGGCTCGGCGTGCCGACGATCGCGTTCATCAGGCCCGGCTGATCGGCCTTGCCGAAGAAGCGGAGCACGTTGCCGAGGTTGATCGACATCGACGCGACGTGAACGCCGGTGAACGTGGTGCCGGGCAGCACCATGCCGTCGAGCGTGACCTTGCACTCGGTCGGCGCGAACATTTCCTTGGCGAACGTATCGAGGTTGCCGATCTTCGCGAGGCGAGCGAGCGGCGTGAGCGCGATCGGCGCCGACGCGACCGTGTTCGCGACGACCTTCACGATCGTGCGCGGGTTCGGATCGGAGTGCGCGTAGTACTTCGAGTAGAAGCGCTGGCCGATGCCGCCGGCCGCCGACGCAAAGCCGTACGTGCGGAACGGCGTGAGCTTGCCGTCGACGAGCTGCTCGCCGTCGATCACCATCGAGTCCACCTCGGTGTCCTCGATCGTCACGCCGGCTTCGACACCGCGGCGCAGCGTCGCGAGGATGCCCTCGGCGTCGCCCTGGATCCCGACGTTGTTCGCGACGAAGTCGATCGTGCCGCCCTTGGTCGGAAGCGTCAGCGGCAGGGTCACCGACTGGTCGACGAACTCGTCTTCCTGCAGGACCTCCATGCCCATGCGGAGCATCCAGTGCAGCGCGCCGTCACCGCCGTCCGCGACCCAGTACCGCGCGCGCTTGCGCAGGAAATCGCGAAGCACCGGCTTGATCGATTCCACCGACGACGTCTCGTGCACCTCGCCGAGTGTTCCGACGATCCGCTGGAGCCGCTCGGCGCGATCCGGTCGATTCCGGTTCTTGCGGCTGTTCGGATTGGTGATGACGCCGATCTGCATCTGGACCGACCAGTAGCAAGACTCGGGCGAGACGCGCCGCGTCGTAACCGACGAGAATCACGATGCCACCGACGGGGAACTGCGTAGGGCGTTACGCGGAAGGTGGATAAACGTAACGGCCGAGTGGCGGTGCGATGCCGATTCACGGCCGGCGGAAGCCGGGGAACGGCGAATTCAATGCCCGGTAAAAACAGGATCGCGCTTACCAAGTAATGCCGCGATGCCCTCGCGAGCGTCGTCGGTCGCGACGGTCTCCGCTTGAGCAAAGGCTTCGGCGAGCGCTGCGTCGCGCACGGCGAGCTGAAGCCCGCGACGAATTGCCGCCTTGGTCGCGCGCACCGCGAGTGGCGCGTTCGCCGCGATCGTTTTCGCGAGCTCCATCGCGTACGCGAGAACTTCGTCGGCCGGCAGCGCGCGGTTGAGAATGCCGAGCGCTGCCGCTTCGGTTCCGTCGACGAGCCTGCCGGTGAGCAAGAGCTCGTTCGCGCGTGGCAGTCCGACGACGCGCGGCAACAGGTAGCTGATCGCCATGCCCGGTGCGAGGCCGAGCTTGACGAAGTTCGCGCCGTACTTCGCGCGCTCGGCGCCGATGCGGAGATCGCACACGAGCGCGAGGCCGAAGCCGCCGCCGACCGTGTGACCGTTGAGCGCGGCGATCACCGGCACCTCGAGATCGAGCACGGTCAGAAACGGCTCGTACATCGCGTACGAGCGTTCGTGCGGCGCGCCCGATTCGCGCTGCAACGTCGACTTGAAGTCGGCGCCGGACGAGAAGCACGTTCCGGTTCCGGTGATCACGATCGCGCGCCGATCTGCGGAGAGCGTGTCTGCGCGTGCTGCGGCGCTTGCGCGCGAGAACGCGTCGAGCAGCTCCGGCGTCATGCTGTTGCGGTTGTCGGGACGGTCGCGCGTGATGACGCCCACCGTGCCCTCGGCGTGGTAGCGGACCGCGTCTGCCATGGGCCTGCAAGTTTCGCAGATCGGCTGCGGTTCTCGCATGTAGTTTATGCACATTCCTTCGTGATCCCAGCAGGTTAAAGAGTGGCCCGCGCGCTGCAATTTGGTCGGGTCAGAAGGAGAACAGTCATGAACCTCAAGACCCTCATCACCGCTGCCGCTCTCGTCGTTGGTACCTCTACCGCCGCGTTCGCGGCGCCGAAGGTGGAAGTCGTGAACCGCACGCCGGCTGCGGTTCGCGTCGAAGGGCGGGGGGTGGTCAAACCGATCGTCCAGAACCGCGGCCCGGTGGTCATCAATCGCGGCCCGGTGGTCGTGAACCGCGGCCCGGCTCGTCCGGTCGGTCATGGCCCGGTGGTCATCAATCGCGGCCCGACGCGCCCGATCGGCCACGGCCCGGTCGTCATCGAGCGCGGAGGCATCGGCCGGCCCGTCGTGATCCACCCGGTGTGGAACCCGATCATCCAGCCCATCGTTCGGCCCGTGATCGTCGCGTCGGCTCCGTACGGCACGCCCTGCGCGGATGGCTTCACGACGATCGGCACGTTCGGCGTCGCGTTCGACGGCGCGCAGAGCATCGATCTCGGCGCGGGTGAGTACATCAACACGCTGCGCGTCGCCGGCGACAACGGCACCGAGATCTACAGCGTGACCGTGACCTACGCCGACGGCGAGACCCAGACCATCGCGTGCAACCGCTGCGGCTCGTTCGAGACCAGCCTCGGTGGCAACCTCGTGACGAACCTGCGTATCAATGCCGACCACGCGTCGACGTCGCCGCTGCAGATCCAGATCGCCTGATTCACTAGCCCAAAAAAACGAGCCGGGAGACCTTCGTCTCTCGGCTCGTTTCGTTTTCGGAAGGCTCAGTTCAGCTCGTCGAGGAACTGCTGGGCGTCGGCGAACGCCGGGTCCTCGCGCAGCGCCTTCTTCGCCCACAGCTCGGCCTTCGCGCGATTGCCGCGCGCGTGCTCGATCTTGGCTTCCCACAGGAGCGCCATCGGCCGCGTCACCGGCGACGGGTTATCCATCAGCGTGATCGCGCGCAGCGGCTTGAGCGCGAGCTCGTAGTCGCCGATCTCGGTCGCGAGCTGCGCGAGCTCGGCGGCGACCTCGGCGTTCTTGCGATCGACGTCGAACGCCTTCTTGAGCCAGTTGAGCTGGCCGTCCTTGTCGCCCATCATCGCGCACACGCGGCCCATGCGCTGCTGCGCGACCGCGAGCTCGGGCGTGCGCTTCTTCTGGGCGGAGATCGCGGCCTCGAGCGTGCGGCCCGCATCTTCGAGCTGGCCGCTCGTGATCAGCACGTCGACGTTGAGCATCAGCGCGCCGTGATCGTCGGGCTGGAGCTCGAGCGCCTTCTGCGCCGGCACCTGCGCGCCGGCCGCATCTTCGAGCTGGTAGAGCAACAGCTCGGCCGCGCGCCGGTAGTGCGCGTAGCGCGCAGCCGGATCGCTGCCGTGCTCGGCGTCGGCGATCAAGATGCCCGCGAGCTGCCGGTATTCGCCGGCCGCTTCGTAGCCGTCGCGCAGCTTGTCGCGAATGACCTCGACACCGGGCTGCGCCTGGTGCACGAGCTCGAGCACGGCGACGGAATCGCCGGGGCGGCCGGCTTTCGCCGCGGCATCGACGGCGCGGAGTGCCGCCGTGACCTGATCGGGCCCTTCGGTGACGTACGCGAGCCGCGTCGCCGCGGCCGCCACGCCATCCCAGTGCTCGATGCCCTCGTCGAGATCGCACAGCATGTACAGCGGCTCGGCATCGCGCGAGTCGCGCTCGATCCAGTTCACGAGGAACTGGCGACCGCGCTCGAGATCGCCGTGAGCCACGAGCAGCTTCGACAGCTCGAGCGTCGCGCGGCGTTCGGTCGGCATGTCGCCGTCCCGCTCGGCCCGCGTGCGCAGCCGCTCGAGCCCATTGATGAGGCTCTCGCCGACGCGGTCCTTGTCGAGCGCGTAGGCCTCGGTGAGGTCCTGCACGGCCGACGCGTCGTCGCCGAGCTGCTGGCGGAAGCTCGCGCGCAAGAGCAGCAGCGCGGTGCGACCCGCACCTTCGACGGTGGCGAGCGCCTCGCCGATCGCGCGCTGCGCGGCATCGAGCTCGCCGGCGGCCGCGAGCGCCGCCGCATGATCGGTCACGAGCTCGGCGACCTGCGGCGCGCGCTGGCGCGCCTTGCGCAGCACGTCCGCGGCCTTGAGCGGCTGGCCGAGGTGGCCGGAGTACACGCTCGCGGCTTCGCGCAGGCGCTGCACGCCGGCGTCGTCGCCGAGCCGCTCGGCGTCACGCACCATGAGCTCGGCGAGCTCGGACCACTGCTCGTGATCGCGATACCACTGCTCGAGCCGAGCGTGGATCGCGCGATCGTCGGGCGCGCTCTTGTGCGCGAGCTCGAGCGTGCGCTGCACGCCCTTGAAGTCACCGGCGGCTTCCCACATCGTCGCGAGCTTGCCGGCGAGCTCGGGGGCGCGCTCGGGGCTCTCGACCGCAAGCAGGCGCTCCATGAGCAGCGCACCCTCGCGCGGGTTGTCGTTGGTGTCGAGCTTGCTGACGACGCGGCGCAACGTCTCGCGATCGTCGGGCGCGATGATCAGCGCCGCGCGATACACCCGCACGGTGTCGGGTGAGCCCTGCTTGTCGAGCAGCTCGCCGAGCCGCAGCGCGACGTCGACCGTCGAGTCGCGGTGCCCGCGCCGCTGCGCGTCTTCGAACCGCGACCACAGGAACTCGGCGATCCCGTCGTCGTCGCCGAGCTGGCGCAACGTGTCTTCGTACAGCTGCGCGGCCTCGAGGTTATCGGGGTCGTCGCGCAGGCCGTCGCGCAGCACGTCGAGCGCGTCGTGGTGGCGCTTCAGGTTCTCGATCAGGAACTTCGCGTGCTCGATCCGCAGCGCGTTGCGCTCGGCCGGCGTCATCAGTGCCGGCAACGTCGACGACACGACGCTGCCGAGCCGGTCGCCATCGCCGAGCTCGCGATAGATCGTGAGCAGCGGCTGCCACACCGCGCGATCGGCCGGGCTGCGCTCGCGCAGGAACTCGTAGACATCGGCCGCGAGATCGATCTTGCGATGCGCGAGCGCGCGCGTCGCGATGCGCATGAGCAGACCGTCGATCTGCTCGGGCTCCGCGATCGTCGCGATCTCGTACGTCAGATCGCGCGCCTGCACGAGGTCGTTCGCGGCGAGCCGGCGCTCGGCGAGCGCGAGCACGGCCCACGGCGCGCCACCGACTCCGTCGGCGGTCTCGCGGGCGGCCGCGACGGCGCGCACGAGCAGCGCCTCGGCGCGCTCTTCATGTGCGAGCTCGACGGCGAGATCGACGGCTTCCTTGATCTGGCCCGGCGTCGCCGACGACAGCTGCGCGCGGCGCTCGAGGAAGTCGAGCAGCACCTCTTGATCGCCGCCGTTGCGCGCGACGCGCTCGTACATCCCGAGGACCTTCTCGTCGTCGGGCTGATGCTTCGCCGCGAGCTTGAGCAAGCGTCCGGCCTGGGCCCAGCGGGGCTCGGCGGCAAACGCGCGCTCGAGCAGCTCGATGCCTTGCTTGCGGCGCGTGTCGCTGCCGATGAAGATCTCGGACAGCCGATACAGCGCGTCGACTTGCTGCGGCGTCGGCTCGGTGTCGGTGCCCGCGAGCTCGAACATCTTGTCGAGCGTGCGCGCCTGCTCGGCCGTATCGCCGAGCGCGGCCGCGACGCGCGCCTGCGCGTAGAACGCCTCCGCGAGCTTCTCGCCGAGGATCTCGACGCGGCGATACAGGTTCGCGGCGCCCTTGAGATCGTTCGCGTCGTGCTCGAGCGCTTCGCCGCCCTTCATCAGGATCTGCGCGATCAGCGGCGGATCGTCCTTGCGGCGCAGCCGGTCGACGACCGACTCGATCGCCTCGACGTACTTCGCCGTGGCGCCGATTCGCTTCGCGAGCTCGCGCGCGCGATCATGGAGCTCGAGCCGCGACGGCACCGCGTTGATCGCCTTGATCAGCGCTTCGAGCGCGTCGGCCGGGCGATTCAGCTGGTGATCGAGCGCCTCGGCCATGTCGCCGAGCATGCGCGCCTGCGATTGCGGCTCGGGGTTGGTCGCGAGCCGCTTCTCGAGGACTTCGAGCAGGCGCTGACCTTCGTCGTGCGCGAGCAGCGAGCGCCGGAGCCGGCGCACACCGGCATCGGACTGGATCGCCGATTCCATCGCCGACTCGAGCAGCTCCTTCGCTTGATCTTCTTCGCCGCGCGCCTTGGCGAGCTGGTGCAGCTCGTACAGCACCTCGCTCGGGCCGACCGCGGTCTCGTCGTCGCCGGGCGGCGTGCGCCGCACGACGAGGAGCAACCCGCGATACGTGCGCTCGGCCTTGTCGAGCTGGCCCGCGGTGCGCGCCATCTCGGCCAGCTCCTTCTGGATCTGGGCGTTCGTCGCATCCATCTTCGACGCGGAGTCCATCTCCGCCATCGCTTCGTCGATCTTGCCCTCGGCTTGCGCCACGCGCGCGAGCTCGACGTGCAGCGCGGCGCGCTCGGGCGAGCGGCGGCGGCCGAAATCGGCGATCAGCTCGCCGAGCAAGGTCCGCGCCTCGGCGAGCTTGCCGGCGACGCGCTGGCCGGTCGCGAGCGCGGTGCGCAGATCCTTGTCGGTCGGATCGAGCGCGAGCGCGGTCTCGAGCGCCGGAATCGCGAGCGCCGGCGAGTCGAGTCGCTGCAGGTAGATCATCACGGCCTCGCGCGCGAACTCGCGGGCGAGCTTCTCGTCGTTGGCGGCGCGCAGGAGCGGCAGCGAGCGCGTGAGGTGACGCGCGAGCGGCTCCCACAGCTCGGCCTTGCGATACAGCTCGGCGAGCAGCTGGCGCAGCTCGAGTGCCGGCGTCTTCTCGTCGACGTTGACCTCGATCGCGGCGATCGCGCGGTCGGGCTGGTTCGCCGACAGGTGCGCCTTCGCGAGCTGTTGCACCACGAGCAAGCGCTCGCTCGGCGACACGGTGCCGAGCAAGCTCTCGAGCCACGGCACGGCCTGCGCCGACTGACCGCGTTCGAGGTTGAGCCGCGCGAGCGCGCGCAGCGACTCGGACGTCGGCGCGAGCGCGACGACGCGGCGATGGCCGGTGATCGCGCGCTCGACTTCCTTGGTGTCGTGCTCGGCGACGCCGGCGTAGCGCGCCCACAGCTTCGACGCGCGCGGCAGATCGCCGGCGGTCTCGAGCCGCTGGGCCTGCGATTCGAGCAGGTCGGCGAGCTGGCGGTGCGCGCCCTTGCTCGACAACAGGTGGGCGACCGCATCGATCGACGCCTCGTGACCCGGGCGATCTTCGAGGTTGGCGCGCAGCGCGTCGAGCCGGCCGCCGCGCTCCTCGATCACACCGACGAGCTTGGCGAGCTCGAGGCGCAGCTCGAGCTTGCGATCCGGATCGCTCTCGAGCCCGAGCTGGATCTGCCGCAGCGTGAGCAGCTCGGGCACGCGATCTTCGACGCCGAGCAGGTGCGCGAGCCGCTCGATCACTTCCAGATCGTTGGGCTGGCTGACGAGCACGCCGCGGTACATGTCGATCGCGGCGGCGTTGTCGCCGAGCTCGACGGTCGCGAGCTGTGCAGCGCGCAGGCGCATGTCGCGCCGCGTGCCCTGATCGAACGGCAGGCGCGCCGCTTCGATCAACGTGTCGACGGCGGCGCGGGCGCGGCCACCGGTGCGATACAGATCGACGAGGCCGTCGATCGCCCACTTGGCGACGGCGTCGACCGAGCGCGCCGAGCGGATCGCGGCGGTGCCGCGCCACGCGGCGGTCGCACGGCCGAGCACGGCCGACAGGATCTGCAGCGCCTGTTCGCGCTCGCCGAGCTTGGTCGCGACGTCGGCCGAGCCGACGAGCGCATCGAGGTCTTTCGCGTCGGCGTCGGCGAGGCGGCGCAGCGCATCGAGCAGCTGCGTGGAGCCTTGCGCGCCGGCCTGCTCGCGCTCGAGCGCGACGAGCTCTTGCAGCCACGCGAGCCGTTCGCCGCCGAGCTCGAGTGCCCGGCGCAGCCCGGTGATCGCGGCGGCCTTGTCCTTGCGATCGCGGTGCAGCGCCGCGAGCCGGTAGTAGAGCTGCGCGGCGACGGCGCCGGGCAGCTTGTGCTTGTCGAGTGCATCGCCGAGTGCCGATGCCACGGCGTCCTGCTGGCCGCTTTGCTGCGCGGCACCCTCGAGGATCGACAGCAGCTCGTCGTCGAACGCTTCGCGCACGCTGGCGTGGCGCACGATCACGTTCGCTGCATCGCTCCACTTGCCGAGCCGCGCGCCGATCGTGGCGAACGCGTGCACGGGCCGGCGATTGCCGGGCTCGACCTCGGCGACGAGGAAGTAGGCCTCGGCCGCTTGCGGCGGGTCGTTCAGATGATCGGCCGCGAGGTCGGCATACGAGAGCCGCAACCGGGCGGCTTCGCGCTTGTCGTTCGTACTGAGCGCCGCCTCCGGCGCCGCTGCGCGCCCGGCGTTCGCCGGGCTTGCTCCGAGCGCGGTGATCGCCTCGAGATACGCGATGCCGAGCGTCGTGTAGTCGTTGACCGAGCGCGCGAGCGACTGGAGCTGGTTCTCGATCAGCTGATCGCGCGGCGCGAGCGGGAACGCGCGCGACAGATCGGCGAGCGCGCCGGCGGAATCGTGCTTGTGCTCGAGCCGGAGCTGCGCGGCTTCGCGCAACAGCGCGAGCTTGGTCTTGTCGTCGCCGGCCTCGGCGAGGCGGGCCGGAAGTAGATCGAGCACGCCGGTGACGTCGTTGGTCGTGCGCATCGCCTGCGCGAGCCCGTCGGCGGCGGCGGCGCGCGTGGCGGCCACGTCGAGCAGGCCCGTCAAGCCAGCGCGCGCTTCCTTCGAGGCGGGATCGATCGCGATCGCGTTGCGATACGCGGCGAGCGCGCGGGTCGGCTCGTCGAGGTGCTCGCGCAGCGCGTCGCCGAGGCGCACCAGGCGCGCGATCGTGCGGTGCGTGGCCCGGCCCGAGGCGCCCTCGAGCAGATCCGTCATCTCGCGCCAGCGACCCATCTGCGCGAGCAGATCGGCGAGCGCGGAGATGCCCTCTTCGTCGTCCTTGTTGTCGGCGACGACGCGCTTCCACGCGTCGATGGCCTTGGCGAGATCGTCGCGTTGCTGCTGGTGAACGAGCGCGACGCGGATCAGATCGGCGCGGCGCTGGTTCGGCGACGCGACCTTGCTCGCGCGGGTCTCGAGCGCGTTGACGAGGTCGTCCCACCGCTTCTGGTTCTCGAGGATGCCGATCCGCGCATCGAGCGCGGACAGATCCGACGGATCGCTGTCGACGCGGCGCTCCCACAGAGACAGCGCGCGATCGGTGTCGCCGAGCGACTCGGCGAGCTTGGCGGCCTCGCTCAGGATCGCGGCGCGCGCGGCGTCGTTCGCTTCGAGATGGGCCTGGCGCTCGAGGACGCCGAGCCGCTCGGTCGGGCGGTTGGTCTGCGCGTAGAGGCCGGCGAGCCGGCGGGCCACGCCGAGCTGTTCGTGCTCGGCCGCGCCGTTGACCGTCGAGGCCTCGACGTAGAGCCCGATCGCGCCCTCGACGTCTTCGAGGCGATCGAGCCGGGTCTTCGCCGCTTCGGCGAGCAGCTCGACCTTGCGCGTGGGATCGACCGAGCCGTTGTTGCCGCGCGCGGCCGCGGCGAGGCCGGTCGCGTAGCGATCGTGATGGCCGCCGCGATCGGCGAGCTGGCGCAGCTTCTCCTCGGTGACGCTCGATTCCGGCGCCATCGACAGCAGTGCCGCGTAGTGATCCATCGCGGCCGGTAGATCGTCGAGCTCGGCGAGCCGACCGCCGGCTTCTTCGCGCAGGTCGCGCGAGTGCGACGGATCGATCTGGATGATCTTCTCGAGCACGCGGATGACTTCGCGCGGGCGCTGCGCGGTGTCGTGGTGCGAGCGCAGCAGGTCCATCGCGGCGTCGCGAATCGCCTTGTTCGCCTTCGGCGACTCGATGATGCGCTCGAGCAGCTGCGTCGGCTCTTTGTCGTCTTCGGCCTCGTTGAGCAGCGGCTTGACCGCGGCGAGCGCGGCCTGCGGATCGCCGAGGTCGTCGAGCCAGCACGCCGCGATGCGCGCGCGGGTCTTCTCGCGATCTTTCTTGGTCTGGCTCTCGAGCCGGCCTTCCCACAGTGCGATCAGATCCGCCCAGCGCTCGTGGCGCTCGAGCAAGCGCTCGAGGCTCTGGCCGACGCGCACGTCGTCGGGGACGAGCGGCAGGAGCTGCTTGTAGTACGCGATCGCTTGCTCGGGCTGGTTCGCGACGTCCTTCGCGAGCTGCGCGGCCTCTTGCAGGAGGCGCACGCGCGTCCCCTTGTCCTTGCTCGCCGCGATCGCGCGGTTGTAGAGCCCGAGCACGTCGGCCCAGCGCTCGGCGACGGTGTAGATGACGCTCAGCCGCTGGAGCGCGGACTCCGACGCCGGCGCGAGCTGGAGCACGCGCGACAAGATCTTCTCGAGGACCTTGGGATCGTCGCCGAACCATTCGTCGCAAAAGCTGCCGGCGCGTTCGCCGATCATCTCCGCAACTTCTGGCTCGAGCTTGCCTTTGAGCGTTTCGGTGAAGAGCACGACGATGTCGTCGGGCTTGTCGAGCTCGGCCGCGAGCGACTCGGCTTCTTCCCACGCGCTCACGGCGTGCGGCGAGTGCTTGACGGCGGCGGTGGCTTCCTCGAATCGAGACAGGTCGGCCATAGTCCTTCCCAGTCCGCGTCGCGTCTCCACGACACAACAGCGGGGAAGAAATCGTATCACTAGAACGCGCGGTGAATTCCGAGGACAGCCATGAACGGAGCCTGAAATTCACTGGCCGTGGCGAAGGTATTCAGCCGGACCGCGGGCCGGCCCAAGACGTTTTTCAAGAAGACGAGATCCTCGGACGACCCGCCGATGATGGGGTGGACCGCGTCGTCGGAGTAGACGGCGTCTTGATTCAGGGTGGTGCGCTGATCGAAGATGTTGAAGAAGTCGAGGGTGACGTCGAAGTGCCGGTACGAGGCACCTAGACGGATGTTTGCCTGCGTCACCATCGGGCCGTAGCCCCCGGCGCCGCGCGGGAGTAGGTACGTGAGCCCGTCGGGACCGAATGCCATGACATCGATCGGCAGCCCGCTTTGCAGGCTGAGCCGGGTCGCCGCCAGCAGCGTCACCGGGCCGAGCGCGAAATGGCGCAGCGCCTCCACATAGAGCCGCTGGCCCGGCGTGGTCGGCAACGGGCCGGTCTGGTTCACCGACGACACGTCGAAGTCGGCGCCGTTGAACAGCACCGCGCCCTGGGCCGGGTCGAACGCGCCGGTCCAGTTGCCGAACGTCTCGCCCCACGCCCAGCCGACGCGGACGTCGGACTTGCCATCGAGCGGCGACGACAGCTCGAGCGCGAACAGTCGCGTCGAGCGCGAGGCCGGATCTTCGTCGGGCAGAAGCCCCGGCGTGCCGAAACCGTCGGCGGTCGACTCGAGGCCGTCGCGCAGCCAGCGGCCTTGGATGTAGCCGCGCAGCCGCAGCACGCGGTACAGCGCGACCTCGACGCCGGCGGTCAGCTCGTCCTGCGCGACCGGCTCGGTGCCGGGCAGCACGAGCTGCGGGGTGCCGAGAAAGACCGTGCGCGTGGTCGTGCCGTTGAAGGTCAGCTCGTCGGCGTAGCGGTCGGCGACCATGATCGGCGCGGCGACGCCGGCCGGCAGCATCGCGAAGCTGCGGCCCATGCTCACCCACGCGCGCGAGCGGCCGCCGCCGAGAAAGTCCCAGCTCGCACCGAGCCGTGGCGCGAGCTCGTCGGAGAAATGCAGCGCCGTGCCGACCCACATCAGCTCCCAGCGCAGGCCGCCATCGATCTGGATGTTCGGCGTGGGCTGCCACGTGTCCTCGGCATACGCGGCGCTGTACAGCGTGCGGAACGCGAGCTCGGAGACGTCGACGTACGGGCACGGCTGCGTGATGTCGGTCGGGCAGATCTGCGTCTGCGACACGAACTTGAGCACGTCGTTCTCGCCCG
>Ga0268266_10002582_pt1 | contig 19210 bp, 15 predicted proteins | sample KBSS13metaG_FD_190356 | JGI IMG/M metagenome (GOLD analysis project Ga0268266, IMG submission 190356) | Switchgrass rhizosphere microbial communities from Kellogg Biological Station, Michigan, USA - KBS S1-3 metaG (SPAdes) (version 2) | ecosystem: Host-associated > Plants > Roots > Rhizosphere...
TGGCGATCGGCTCACGCTCAAGGGATGGTGCGAGAGATCGGGCTACGCGCGGATCGGCTTCGGCGAAGTGGCCGGCACCGTGCTTCCAGCGCTCGGCTGACGGCGGCCCCAGCCATCACGGCGGGGGCCGCCTGCAACCAAACTCAGAACGCGAAGAAGGGCCCCGTCCCCGACGCCGTGGTCTTGCCTTCGATGACTACGAACACCGACTTCCCGTAGTGGAACGGCAACCCCCAGTCGAACGCCTGGTCCCCGGGGATGCTGCCATTGGTGCCGTCACCAAAGGAGTGACTGTCTCCGGCCAGGCCGCTCGTCGCGCCAATCGCCGTTTTGGCGTTCTTGAACAGCGAATCGGCATTGGTCACCGTAAAGCTCACCATCTTGCTTGCATTGTTGACCGGATTGATGATGTTGGCCTGCAGCGCCTGGTCCGAGGGCGGACAATAAAATCCGGTGTTGGTCGTGCAGGGGGCGATCGAGGGGTCGTGGAAGTAGTAGCCGTTGGAGCCGCTGTCGATGAACGCGTAATGCAAGGTTGAGGCCAACTTGTAGCCTGTCGCCAGGAAGCCATTGCTGTCCAGATTGAAGACAGTGGCGCTGCCCAGCCCGTTGTTGCTTTGGGTGCCGACGCCGAAGATCAGCGACCCGGTCACTGAGGCCGAGCCGGAAGTGGGCACGGCCGGCAGTTGAATGATCACGCCGTTGTTATCGGTAGTGAAGGCGGCCACAGGATTGGAGACCTGGAGGTTTTCCGCCATGGCACTCTGAGCGCAGGTGGTCGCTGTTGCGCAGGTGTAGTAGGTGCTGTTGCTCTGAACCGTGCAGGCCGAGCCGCAATCCGACACATACGGCGCCACTCCCAGAATGCCGTTCGCTCCGAACTTCGCGACGGTATCTTCGAGGCCTGCACCTGCGCCGCTGGTAGTGCCCGTGCAGGTATTCGGCACTGTATACGAGGTGTCACCGATAACCTGTACTTCCTGATTGAGGGCGGTCTCGCCGGCGATCTTTACATCGGCCTGGCGTATCGGCCCCCAGCTCGAGCCATCGACAAAGGGCACACACTCGGCGATCACATTGCCGGCCGTGTCGTTCTGCACGGGTAGGGAGATCGTGAGCACTTCAGACAGAATCCGCAGGCCCGCGGATCCGGTGTCCACCTGGATGTGGTCGATGGTCTGACAGACCGAAGTGCTGCCGGGAGCACAGATCGTCACGGTGGTATAGGCCGTGTTGATCGCGGGCGTAGGGGAATTAGCCACCACCGACGGTCCCGAATCAACGATGATGGACTGAACGTTGCCGGTAGAGCCGCCACCGCCACCACCGCCTCCGCCGGCGATATCACTACCACCACCGCATCCGGCGACGCACAGCATTCCAATCAAGGCAGCAAACAGATTCGCACGCACGCTAGCGTCTCCTACTGGATGTCTTCAACAGAGAAGTTCGGCGGCAGCAGCGACGGAACGTACGCTGTGCCGAAGAAGGCCCGCATGCGTCCATTCGACTGGACCACGAGGTCGGTTCCCTGGATGGTGAGGTGCCTGCGGCCCACGCGATGAGAGCTGGCATTAGCCACATACTGTGGGAAATATTTACCGAGGGTCTGTTGGAAATCCGGCAGCAGCGGGCCGGTCCAGGCCACGGCGAACACCTTGCCCGAGTCGTTGATGTACTCGCGCACCGTCGTTCCCGTGGGGCTCGCGATCTCGTGCACGGTATAGCCGGCCACCGCGGTGGTTCGCACCATCGCTTTCAGCTTGATCCGATCGTTCTCGACGGTAGTGGCATCCTCACCCAGGGTGGCGAATGCCGGTAGGCAGACGAGCTGGCTCACCAGCACAGTCGCCGTGAGGCAGCCCAAAACACGCTTCGCGTTGCTGCTGGCAGATTTCACTGCTTTGCGTCCTTCAGTATGAACAGGAGATGTGCGGTCAACCGGCACGCTGGCCAGTGTGCACCGCGGAATATGCAACAAACGAGCGATTAGTCGCCGTTTTTGGCAATGAGTTCACATTATCGCGCAGAAGGGGCTGTCGGGAGGCGGCGACGCGAGGAGGTTGGTCGTGTCAATCGCGTGACACCGTAGGGCTGAAACAGCGCCGGCGACACGATGGTCGCCGGCATGGGGTTCCCGGTTCTCAGGCAACCGGGGTGGAGCGCACGGTGTCAGTTGCTGCCGGCGGCGCCGGTGCTCGCAGCTCCGTGCTGCTGCTGCCAGGCAGCACGGCGTGCCTCGAACTTGCTCTTCATGTCCGCGAGGACCTGAGGCAGCTTCGCCTTCTGATCAGCGGTCAGTACGTTGTAGATCTGGCTCTGAACTTCCACCTCGTTCTGCAGGCGGGTGCTCGCTGCGGCCTTTGCGTTCTGCACAGCGGTGGCATAGTTCGGGTCGCCCGGGTTGGCCAGCGTCATCAGGTCGACGTTGGCCGAGCCGGCGGCGGCCTTATGCTGCGCGCGTGCGGTGCTCAGGATGCTCTTGATGGAGGCTTCCTGTTCCGATGTCAGGTTGAGTTGGCGCGTGGCGCGCAACATTACACCAACCAACATGCCGCCGCGATGGCCGTGATGCCAGTGTTTGCCGCCGGTGGCGGGCGCGGTGGTGGTGGTTGTTGTAGCAGCGGGAGTCGTTGTTGTGCTTGCTGCCGCCACCGCCGCGCCGGCACCGACAGTCGCGGTTGCGACCAGCAGCAAGCTCAATGTCCTGTTCAACTTCATGACTTCATTCCTCAACTGTTGTAGAGCAATTGTTACCTATCGTTAATGCGATCGGCGACGTTCCATTCACGATATACAAAGCGTTCCACAACTACAAAGGTTGACGAAAAAAAGCCCGCCGGCGGCGGGCTTTACAACACGTTGGGGCGGCGGTGCGGCTACTCGGCGGGCGTTACAATTCGCCACGCCTGCGAGGGGTGAACGACGGCCCACCAGATGGCGCCCAGGCCGCCGGGCACATCGGGCGGCACCCCTTCATTGGTCTTTACCGACACCGTCTGCGACTCCTGCACTTCCTGGACCTGATCCGGGTTCTGCAGAGGCTCCTTCAGCTCCTGCTCCGGAACGACGGTGCTGACGTCGGGGGCGGTGAGATTCAGTTTTTTGCCATTGGTCTTGGCCGTCTTGGTCGCCGCCGCCCCGGCTTTCGGGGTCTTGGAGGCGTCCACGCAGTGGCCGGTCAGCTTGAAGCACACCGGGTCCGGCTTGGTGCCAGCGTCGGTCGGTGCCGTCGAGCTGGAACTCGAGCTGGCGCTATCAGGGGCCGGAGTCGTGGCCGCCGGGGTGGTGGCTGCGGGGGTCTGGGGCGCCGCCGGGGCCTGCTGGGCATGGGCGGCGGTGAGGGTGACCAGAAACCCCGTAGCTACGGCGGCGAGGAGTCCTGGGAACCCGTCGATGTCTTTTATTGTGCGGTTCAATTTAATCTGCCAAAGACGCGCCCTTACGAGGACGCAAGTCGAGGCTACTACGCCCCGCACAGCTTGGACAGCAATCGCCATACCCATCGGAGGGTGCCTATTTGGCGATAAGGGTCGCGATCCATAGGGGAGAGTGCCGCTTTGTAACATCCTTGCAACCGACTTGCGATATTTCGTTCACTGTGTCGTACCGTTCAGGAACCATCCATGCAAAGTTTCAGGCAGGCGCTCCATACCCAACGTTGGGATGACCACCGCTACTATCACCACAGCCGCATAAACCAGTCGCTGCACTTGCTCAGCGCGACGAGTTTCGTCTGTGCCTACTTCCTGATGTTCACCAACCCGGTGGCCGCCGCGCTGTTGGCCTGGCTCGTGTCCATGACGAGCCGGCAGGCGGGTCACTTCTTCTTCGAGCCGAAGGGCTACGACCAGGTGAACCACGCCACCCACGAGCACAAGGAAGACATCAAGGTCGGCTACAACCTGAAGCGCAAAGTTGTGCTGATGGCCATCTGGGCCGCCGTCCCCATGATCCTGTGGATCGACCCCACCTGCTTGCGGCTGTTCCCGGATGCCACCGCCAGCTTCAGTGACTTCGTGCAGCACCTGGGTCAGGTCTGGCTCGCCGTGGGCCTGGGCGGACTGGTGTTTCGCACAGTGCACCTGTTCTTCATCTATGACGTGCAAACGGGCCTGGTGTGGGCGACCAAGATCATCACCGACCCGTTCCACGACATCAAACTTTATTATAAAGCGCCGCTGGCCTTGGCTCGGGGGGAGCTGATCGACCCGTGGCATGCGCAGCACGGCCGCCGCGACGAGCGCGAAGCATCTCTCTCAACACGCGACGCCTGATGGCCTCGTTGGTGAGGCGCGACGCGCGCCACCACCAACCATCAGTGGTCATCTTCCCAGCCGCCGCCAGGACCCTGGCGGCGACTGCTTCAAAGTCCTCATCCGAATAGTCCATTGTGAAGATGAGCCGGCCCGTGCCCACCCAGCTCAGCGCCAGTCCTTCGGCGCGCAGATAGTATTGAAACATCCAGTTGTAGCGCGACGGCTGCAGGTAACTGATCGTCCAGATCGACTGCAGGTTGCTCACCTGTACCGGCAGGCCGGCGGCCTTCAGACGCTCGTTGAGAGAGCGTGCGCGTCCATTCCAACGCTCATCCTGGCCGACATACTTCGCCTGGATTTCGGGGGTCGCCAGGCGCTGCAGGAACTCGTACATCGCCCCCATGACATACGGGTGGGAGTTGAAGGTCCCGCGGGCAAAGCAGATGTCGGCGGGGCGGTCTTCGCGGAAGCGCTGCATGAGCTCGTGCTTGCCGCAAACCACGCCGACGGGGAATCCGCCGCCGAGAGTCTTGCCATAGGTGACCATGTCGGCGCGCACGCCGAAGTACTCCTGGGCGCCGCCGGGAGCCAGCCGAAAGCCGAGAAACACCTCGTCGAAAATCAACACGATGTTTCTTTCGGTGCACACGGCGCGCAGCTTTTTCAGCCACTCCGTGTAGGCCGCACGGTCGAAGCCGGCCGAGCGCCCGCTGTCGATCAACGCAGAATCGCCCGGCGCATTCTTGTTGGGATGCAGCGCCTGCAGGGGATTCACGAGCACACAGGCGATATCGCGACGAGTGCGCAGCACTTTCAGCGCCGCCTCATCCATGTCCTTCAATGTGTAGGTGTCGTGCGCGGTTTGCGGATTACCCACTCCCGGCTGCACGTCGCCCCACCAACCGTGGTAGGCACCGCAGAAGCGGACGAGATTCTTGCGCCGTGTGTGATAGCGGGCAAGACGCACCGCCTGCATCACGGCTTCCGTACCCGACATGTGAAACGAAACTTCATCGAGCCCGGAAATCTGCTTCAGGCGCTCCACGTTGTAGCCGACAACCGGATGCAGGGAGCCGAGCACCGGGCCCAGATCCTTGACGCGCTCGGCGCCACGGGCCATGCACTCTTTATAGAAGTCGTAGCCGAAGACATTGACACCGTACGAGCCGGTCACATCGTACAGTTGGTTCCCGTCGAGGTCGGTGACGAAGGGTCCTTGGGACGATTCCAACACGGAGCCCAGCTTGAAGTGCTTGCGAACGAGGGAGCTGAATTGAAACGGCACGCGATAGCGCGACGTGAACTGCATATCCGACACGCCGGTCGCGATGTTGGTTGTCCAAGCTGCGGACTTCGCAAAGCGCTGTGCAAACAGGCTCGCCAGCCGCATGAAGCCGGCGCGGCGCTTGGCGGCAACCTCCGCCGGCGCATCGTCGGCGTTGAAGAACTCAGCCTCGCTGTACTCGTAGAAGGGCACGAGGCGGGCAAAGCGCCGCGACCACTTGGAGTGCCCTGCCAGCGAGCGATGTTTGGCCCGCGAGAGCTGGAGCCGGATCTGCGCTTTGCGCAAAATAACGAGCCCAACCACCGCGCCCACTATGTAAAGAATGAGAGTTGAGTTCAAGCGTTCCTCCGAGCCAGTGCGCATCAAACCATGCGGCGCGCAACACTATTGCAGTTGAGTGACGATTACATGACGGTCCGTACATTGATTTCCCAGGTAACCGGGCAGGAAAATCTCAACTTCCTGCTCACCAATCGCATCCCGCGCCGCTGGCTCACGTTGTTCGTGGGCCGGCTCAGCAAGGTCCGCAATCCGATCGTGCGCGACACCTGCATCGCCATCTGGAAGCTGTTCTCGGACCTGGATCTGAGCGAGGCCCGCAAGACTCACTTCGACAGCCTGCACGACTGTTTTACCCGCGAGTTGAAAGAGGGCGCACGTCCGGTCGATCCCGATCCCAACGTGCTGACGAGCCCCTGCGACGGCATCATCGGCGCGTGCGGGCAGGTCGTGGACGGCATGGTGTTGCAGGCCAAAGGCTTCCCGTATTCGGTGCTCGATCTCGTGGGCGATCCGGCTTTGGCCGAACGGTATCGCAACGGCACCTATGTGACACTTCGGCTGACCTCCAGCATGTACCACCGGTTCCACGCGCCGGCGGACCTGACTGTTCAGACGATTACGTATATCTCCGGCGATACCTGGAACGTCAATCCGATCGCCCTGAAACGGATCGAGCGGCTGTTCTGCAAGAACGAGCGCGCCGCCATCGAGTGCCGCCTGGAGCGCACCGGCCAGCTTCTGACGCTGGTGCCGGTGGCGGCCATTCTCGTGGCCAGCATCCGGCTGCGCTTTGTAGACGTGACACTTCATCTGAAATATCAGGGCCCGAACCGGATCGACTGCCACGCGCGGGTCGCCAAAGGCCAGGAAATGGGCTGGTTTGAGCACGGGTCCACAATCATCGTGTTCGCGCCTCCCGGGATGAGGCTGTGCGAGCAGCGGACACCGGGCGAAACCATCCGGATGGGCCAGCCGCTGCTGAAATTGTGCGCTCCGCACTCGTGATGGGTGACACAACTTACGGGAATGCTCATCGGCCTCCCGCAGTGCGGGTAGTAGTATCTGACTGCTGTATCACTGGCCCATTGCGGGCACTGATAAAAGTGAGATGTGGGGCCTCAGAAAGATACTCCGTCAACTCGCGTTAGCCGCTGCACTGCTTGCAGCGGTTTCGGCGTCTCATTCTGCTGAGCGCTGGGCGGGGCTGGCGGACACCGTCTTTCAGCACCTGGTCCGCGACAACGAGCTGCCCAACGCGGCCATTCCGACCGCCGCCACCCAGGACGGGGACGGCTTTTTGTGGATTGGTTCACAAAACGGCCTGGCCCGCTGGGACGGGTACCATTTTCGCATCTACCGCGCCCACCCGGGCCAGGCTGGCGAGCTTCCCGACAACTTCATCCAAACCCTGCTGGCCGATGCGCGGGGCGTCCTGTGGATCGGCACGACCTCGGGAGGACTGGCGCGGTATGACCGGGAGCATGAACGGTTTGTCGTCTACCCCGTAGGCCCGAAAGGTCTCAGCCACGTCAGCGTCCGGGCAATTGCTGATGACGGCGACGGCGGCGTCTGGGTCGCAACCGAAGCCGGTTTGGACCATGTCAGGGCTGGCTCCGATGTAATCGACCATCTGCGCCACTCGGACGAGGATCCGACCAGTCTTCCCGATAACCGAGTCCGCGGCCTGCTGCGTGACCGCCACGGGACTCTATGGGTTGGCACCGCGACGGGCCTGTCCAGGCTCGACAAGGGCTCGGCTCGGTTTGAGCGCGTCCCGCTGCCCGCAACGCCGGGCAAGGTACCTGCACCCTGGAGCTTCCTCGAAGATACGGCCGGTCGGATCTGGGTCGGCACCGTCCGCCAGGGTGCGTATGTCATCGACTCTCACGCCTCCGGTGCTCGCGCCGTGCAGGAGAGCGATGCCGCGCATTCAACTCTTCAGAACGAAGGCGTCTCCTCGATCGTCGAAGTGGTTCCCGGTCAGGTTTGGTTGGGAACCCTGGGGCAGGGCATCGTCGCTGTCGATGTTGCCAGCTCGCAGACGCGTCGTATTCGTCGCGACCTGACACAACCGGCGAGCCTGGCGGATGACAGCATTCAAGGCATGTTCAAGGACCGCTCCGGTCTCATCTGGATCTGCAGCGATCGCAGCATCAGCCGTCACGACCCGTCGCATCCCGGCGTGATCACTGTGTTTGGTGCCTCCAGTCGTCCTGACAGCATCTCCGACCCGGACGTGGACGCCATCCTTCCGATGCCCGACGGCAAGATCTGGCTCGGTCTGGGAAGCAAGGGCATCGATATCATTGATCCGGCCGGCGCCCGGGTCGCCGCTCTGCGCCCCGATCCGCTGCGGCCGGAGACGGCCCTGCCCAAGGATTACATCAACGCATTTGCTGCATCCGACAACAGCGATGTGTATGTTGGAACGGAGGTTGGTTTGTACCGGGTTGACCGAGGCGCGCACGCAGCAGCTCGGGTGACCATTCCGCACCGGGATCCCGCCGCGCAAGTGTGGGCACTGCTACTGGACAACGACGTCCTGTGGGTCGGAGGTTATGACGGATTGTGGGCTGTGCAGCTCGACAGCTCCAAATCCTCTGTGAGCCACGCCGACAGCATCAGCGGGCTCACCGACCAGCGCATCACTACGATTTCCCGGGGCGATGGCAACTCACTGTGGGTCGGCACAAAAAACGGCCTCAACCGTCTGGATCTGCGCACCCGGACCGTTGAGCGGATCTTGCCTGATCCCGCCAATCCGGCCGCACTGGCCGCTGGATATATCACTTCATTGCTGACGGACGCCCGTGGCCGGCTGTGGATTGCCACCTTCGGCGGTGGAGTCAACATCCTGCAGACTCGCGGCCCCGATGGCCGGCCGAAGTTCGCACGGCTCGGCATCGCGCAGGGTCTCAATAACGACAATGCCGACAAGTTGTTGGAGGATTCCAAGCACAACATCTGGGTCGGCACCGATGACGGACTGGCCGTAATCAATGAGCAGACGCTGGCGGTGCGGGCCTTGCGGCGCGCAGAGGGTCTGCCCATTTCAAGCTATTGGGTCGGATCGGGCGCGGCTACCACGCAGGGCGAGATGTTGTTTGGCGGTGTCGGTGGCCTGACGGTCGTGCGGCCCAGCCAGTTGACACGCTGGAGCTATCAACCGCCGGTTGTGATTACCGACATTCGCATCGGCGGCAAAAACTCGGCCGACCCGCATGCACCCCTCGAGATCAGCCCGCGTGCCAACAGCATCGCGGTGGAATTTTCCGCGCTCGACTATTCGGCACCGGAGCGCAATCGCTATGCGTACCGGCTCGATGGATTCGATTCGGCCTGGATCGATACTGAGGCCTCCCACAGGGTCGCCGCTTATACGAATCTGCCGCCCGGAGACTTCACGCTGCAGTTGCGCGGCTCCAATCGAGATGGCGTGTGGTCGGAAACGACCATGGCCCTCCCGGTTCGAGTGCTGCCGGACTGGTATCAGACGATGAGCTTCCGCGTCGCGGTCGCGGTGCTTGCGCTGGCCCTGGTTGCGGCGCTGGTGCAGGGCCGAACCGTTTACCTGCGCCGCAGTCAGCGGGATCTCGAGCGCCAGGTGGTTGAGCGGACGGCCGAGTTGCGTGAGAGCCAGCGGCAACTCGAGCAGATCGCCTATGAAGACACGCTGACCGCGCTTCCCAACCGGCGCATGTTCACCGAGGAGTTTCGCGAGCTGCTCATGTTGGCCCGGCTGCAGAACCAACGCTTTGCGCTGCTGTTGATCGATCTGGATCGCTTCAAACAGATCAACGACTCACGCGGTCACGATGCCGGGGATGCTTTGCTGATCGAAGCGTCGATCCGCCTGCAGGCGGCCGTGCGCAAGTCGGATTGTGTCGCGCGGCTGGGTGGTGACGAGTTCGGTGTGCTCGTATCGCAGAATCCCGCGGCCACCGACATCGAAAACATCTGCCAGCGCATCATCGACAGCTTCTTGATGCCGGTGCCGATCACCGGCGCCGAAGTAAAGAGCAGCGCCAGTATCGGTGTCGCGGTTTTCCCGGACCACGGCGCGACGCTCGACAGCCTCTACAAGTCAGCCGACGTCGCTCTCTACGAAGCCAAGCGCGCAGGCGGCAACATGTGGCGCTGGTATCGAACCTCGACAGCCGCCAGCGGCAAACATCCCACCATCAAAATGCTCTAGGCAGCCGCCGCGCGCTGCTCTTGCGCGTCGTTGCCCAACGCAGCCACCAGGTCATCGATGAGCTTGGCGAGCTCGCCGGCCATCACGGTGAAGTCGATGTCGAACTGCTCCGCCTCATTCAGCTCCTGGGCACCCTCGCCAGGATCCTTCGACATCTCCAGGAACTCGAGCCGCTTCACCTGCAGTTTCTCGTTCAGCACAAAGGAGATGCGGTCGTTCCAGGTGAGGCCGAGGCGCGTCGGAAACATGCCCGCGGCCAGATGCGCCTGGATCTCTTTGCCGTCCAGCGGGTGCTGGGAATAGCGAATGGTGGCCTTGCTTCCATTGCCGGCCTTGAGCTCCAGATCCTGATCGATGTTCAGTTGCAGCGGGGCCTCGCCGAGCTTCAACCACACTGCCATGGACATCTGCGGTGAACGCTCCGTCTCAATGAACAGCACCGCAAGACTTTCGAGCGTGTCGCGCAGCATCTCGATCAGCTCTTCCGCTTTGGCCGCGCCGGCGGCATCGACCACGAGCCAACCGTGCACAGGATCGATCCACGCGCGCGTAACTCGTCGACGCGTCAGCGCCTTAGCGCGCAATTCTTCAGTCACTCTCATCTTCAGGTCGCGCATCTGGCGCCGTCCCACCGGAAAACCGTTCTCCTGGGCGAGCGCTTCGGCGCGCTCCAGCGTGACCTGGCGGATGATGGATGCGGGAAGCAACTTCTGATTGACACCGAGCGCAATCAGGTGCTGCTGATTCACGGTGTGCACGAGTTGCCCGGTGCTGGAGGGGGCCACCCAGCCACGGCTGAGCATTTCAAACGGGCTGCAGGGCTGCAGCGGGCGCGTGGCGAGTTTCTCTTCGAGCGCGGCAGCGGAGACGGACCAATCGGCCGGCAGACGATAGACGACGAGATTCTTGAACCACATCTAGGAAGGCGCCCCCGGCCGGAAAAGGGGGCGCAGTATAGTGATTAAATGAGGTGCTGCCCATGGTGAGAAAACAGGCCCAGCACTCCGATCAAAATCAAGTACAAAGCCACGATGTAATTGAGTAGCCGTGGCATCACCAGAATAAGAATGCCCGCAATCAGGGCAATGAGGGGTCCAACAGATAGCGTCAAAGTCATGAGCGAGTCCTCCGTTAGAGCGTGATCATAACCTACGCTCCACCGCTCACTTCGTTCCGCAGAAGCGTCTGATCCGCTCACACCCCGCATCCAGCGAAACTTCATCCGTTGCAAAACAAATCCGCACGAACCCCGCGGTTTCACGACCAAAAGCGGCCCCATCCAGCACGCTCACGCGCTCGGATTCATACAGTGCCCGCATGAACCCATAGCCCGAAAGTCCCGTCTCGCGCACATCCACCAACATGAACATGCCCGCCTCGGGCACTACGGCGCGAATCTTCGGGGTCCCCGCCAGTTGCGCGACGATCCGCGCGCGGCGCACGTCGCAGTAGTCGCGAATCCGACGTTCAGCTTCCGGGGCGATGGCAAGCGCCGTGACCGCCGCCTCCTGCACGAATCCCGGCGAGCCGAACAGCATGCACATCACCAGGGACTCGGCATGAATCGCGAGCGGCCGCGGACCGACGAGCCAGCCGGCCCGCCAGCCCGTCATGGCGTGTGATTTCGAAAGACTCCCCAGCGTAATGACGCGCTCGGGCATGCGGGCAGCGAGACTCGGTATGTGGCCGCCGGGGGCGAGCCCGGCATACACCTCGTCGGATATCAACCAGAGATCATGCTTCTCAGCCAGCACTTCAATCGCCTCGAGCTCCTCATCATGCAGGATCACACCGCTGGGATTGTTTGGCGTTGCCCAGGCGATCGCGCGCGTATTCGCGTTGATCAACGAGGCCAGCGCGCCGATGTCCGGTCTGAAGTGGCCGGTCGTGGGTGCGCGAACCATTTTCGCGCCGGAGGCCTGTAGGGTTGCGGGGTAAGTTGGATACATCGGGTCGAAGGAGATGATTTCATCGCCCGCACCAGCAACACACAGGGACGCGACGAACAACGCGTTCTGCGCTCCGGACAGAAACACAACGTTGTCCGCAGTTGTCGTCTGGCCCGTTCGCTTCGAGTGATGAGCCGCAATCGCTTCGCGCACTGCAAGCCGGCCGGAAGCGGGGGAGTAGTGAGTGTCACCCCCTCGCAGCCGCTCGATCGCCTTGTCAACCACGGCGACCGGGGTGTCTAGATCCGGATCGCCAACACTTAGAATAATCACGTCTTCGCCCCGATCGCGCGCGGCGCTGGCTTCGTAGTGTGTCAACCAGGCATCGGCGCCTTCACCACTGATTCGTTGTACGAGAGGGGAGAACTTCATATATTTACGGCGCATGAGTGACGAGCACCAGTCCGTCGGACAATACATTGTCGCGCTGCTAGCAGCCAACGGCATCGATACCGTCTTCGGCATCCCGGGCGTTCACAACCTCGAGTTCTATCGCGGGCTCGCCAGCACGGGGTTGCGACACATTCTGGTTCGCCATGAACAGAACGCGGGTTTTGCAGCCGATGGCTTTGCCAGGGCCAGCGGTCGACCCGCGGCGGCTTTTGTCATCTCAGGTCCCGGACTGACCAATATCCTGACCTCCGCCGCGCAGGCCAAAACCGACTCGGTGCCGATGCTGATTCTGGCGAGCACACCGGTAGAGCCCTCGTTAGCGAAGGGCTGGGGCGTCCTTCACGAGCTCGATGACCAGCGATTGATGGCGGCAGGCGTGGCGGGCACTGCTCGATCCGCGCGCTCCGCGCAGGACGCTCGCGATCATCTGCGCGAGGCGTTTGCATCGTTTCAGCTGGGGAGACAGCGGCCTGCGTATCTCGAAGTCCCGCTCGATCTGCTGGCTCAGCCAACTTCCTTGCGCGCGGAACCCTTTGCTCACGTAGGCGGTGGTCCGCAGCCGGCTCGGGCTGTGGTTGAGCGCGCAACGACTCTGCTTGCCGGCGCGCGAAGACCCATGATCGTCGCAGGTGGCGGCGCGAAGGCTGCCGGCACACAACTGCGCAAGTTGATTGAGTTACTGGACGGCTATCTGGTATCGACGGTCGCCGGCAAAGGTCTGCTGCCGGAGAATCACCCGGCGAACCTCGGCGCCTCACTGCAGTTCGGGACGACGCAGAAGTTGGTTGCACAGGCGGATGTGATTCTCGCCGTCGGCACCGAGTTGTCGGAAACCGACTTCTATTCCGGTGCTCGGTTGGAGATGACCGGGCGGCTCATCCGGATCGATATCGACCCCACGAAACTCGCAGATCACTACGCCGCGGATGTGGGTATCTGGGGCGATGCTGCGGCGAGTCTCGATGCGCTCATTGCGTCACTGCGTGCGGGCGGGCCCCGCTGGCGAAGTGAGCTCGGGCCGGCAGCTGTCCAACGAGCTCAGATAGAACAGGGATTCAACTCGGTGTATCGCACGTGCTCCCGGCTGTTGTCGGCGGTGCGCGCCGCTCTTCCCGAGGATGCGGCGGTTTTCAGTGACATGACTCAGGTCGCGTATCTCGGCAACTATGCCTTCGCTGCCGACAGACCCGGCACCTGGCTGCACCCGTCCGGGTACGGCACGCTGGGTTACGCGTTTCCGGCTGCGATCGGTGCGTTGATCGCTGAGCCGAACAGGCCGGTGTTGGCCCTGGCCGGGGACTTCGGTTTCCAGTTTACCTCGCAGGAGCTGGCGACCGCGGTGGAGTTGGAGCTGAGCCTGCCGATTGTCATCTGGAACAACAGCGCCCTGGGTCAAATCCGGGACGACATGATTGCCTCGCGCATTCCCCCCACCGGTGTCGTGGGACACAACCCGGATTTTCTCGCGCTGGCGCGTGCCTATGGGGCACACGCACAGCGGGCACGCGGACCGGAAGAGCTGACCGCGGCCATTCGCACTGCGCTGCAGCGCAAAGGCCCCACTGTGTTGGAAGCGGTCGAAGCAGACTTCCGAGCCTAGAGCGTTCTCTGCAACGCGACATACCAACGCGCTCGCAGCAATCCCCAAACAACAGCCAACGCACTCAATGGCGTGGAGTGGTTCACAGCACTCCCTTCAGTTGAGACGCAATATTTCGCCATGATCCGCATCTCACGGCTACGCACCCGCGTAGTTTTCTTTTTCGTGGCCACGCTCATTGGGGTGGAGGTGTGCTCGTTCGCAGTGGTGAACGCGTCGAACTCCCACACCGCCTCCGTGAAGATCGAAGGCGAGCTCGAGGTTGGACAGCGCGTTTTCGGGCGTTTGATCCACCAGAACGCGCAGACGCTCAGTCAAGCTTCACGGGTGCTCGCTGGCGACTCTGCTTTCCAGCAAGCCGTGGCGAGCGGTGATCCAGGAACGATTGCCTCGGCGCTCGCCAGCCACGGGCAGCGCATCGGTGCCAAGGCGATGTTGTATGTCGACCTCACCGGTAAGGTCATCGCCTCGACCCGGGAGGGCGCACCCACCCCCCACGAGTTTGAATATCCCGGGCTGCTGGAACGCGCCGCCATTACGGGCGCTGCGGCCAGTATTGAGATTCTGGGGCTCGACGGTTTTCAGCTGGTGGCCATCCCGATGCGTGCGCCCGTGCAAATCGGCTGGGTGGTGTTGGGGATCCCGGTCGATGCCGCGTTCGCGGCCGACCTGCAGCACCTTACTTCGCTCGATGTGTCCTTTTTTGCGCAAGGGCAGAGTGGTTGGTATTCGTTGGCGTCGACTCTGGAGGCCAACGACGAGCAGGAATTGCGCCAGCAGTTGTCCTTGTTGGCCATCCCCTATGCCACGCACATCATCAAAATCCACGGCAAGGAGCATCAGGCTCGACTCATCTCGCTGACGACCACAGGGGGTCGACGGGTCGTTGCGGTGCTGCATCGATCCTTGTCGGCGGCTCTCGCCTCCTATGACAAGGTGCGCACGAATCTGATCGTACTGGCGATCCTCAGTATCCTCGTATCGATCGTGGGCAGCGTCTGGATCGCATTAAACATCACACAGCCCCTGAGCACTCTCGCCCAATCGGCTGCACAGATGGAGGCAGGCGACTATACAGGCGAGGTCGACGTCCATCGGGCTGACGAGATCGGCTCCCTGGCCTCCAGTTTGAACCACATGCGCGAAGGCATCGCGGAGCGTGAGGCCCGCATTCTGACGCTCGCCTATCAGGATCAACTCACCGGATTGGCGAATCGCGTCCGGTTTGCCGAGTTGCTATCAGCAGCCATTGCCGCGGCACGCCCGGGCGCCGAGACGATTTCCATCTTTGTCATGGATCTCGATCGGTTCAAATATGTGAACGACACGCTGGGGCATGGGGTAGGGGACCACGTACTGCGTCAGGTTGCACAGCGTCTCACCAGCGTTGTGCCTTCGACTGGATGCGTTGCGCGTCTCGGCGGCGATGAGTTCGCGGTTCTGTTGACCGGTGCGGCCGCTGGCAAGGTGGTCGACTATGCCAAAGGCATCGTGGCCGCCCTCGAAGGTCCGGTTCTGTACGAAGGGCAGCCGCTCGATGTCGGTACGAGTGTAGGCATAGCTCGCTTCCCGCAGCATGGTCGCGACGCACAGACTCTCGTACGCAACGCCGATGTCGCCATGTACGTGGCCAAGCGCAACAAAACCGGTCTCGCCATCTATAACGCCTACTACGACACCACTCAGCAGGAGCACCTGTCGCTGCTCGGTGAGCTGCGCAGAGCCGTGGAACAGAACGAACTCCTGTTGATGTATCAGCCCAAGGTGTCCTTGCACTCATCCAACGTGAGCGCCGTGGAAGCGCTCATCCGTTGGCGACACCCCGAAAAGGGGCTCATCCAGCCGGCGCATTTCATTCCCTTCGCGGAGCACACCGGCTACATCAAGGTGTTGACCCACTGGGTGCTGGCCGAGGCGGTCAGGCAATGCGCCGAATGGTTGACCGACGGGCTGCAACTGCAGATCTGCGCCAACATCTCGGCGCGCGACCTCCTGAATCGCGATCTGCCCGATCAGATCGCCGCTTTGTTGGCCGAGCACTGCGTGCCGGCGGGCCTGTTGTGCCTGGAGATCACCGAGAGCGGCTTCATGGAAGACCCTGCCCATGCGCAGAAGGTTCTCGAACGATTGTCGGGGATGGGCCTCAGACTCGCGATCGATGACTACGGCGTGGGTTACTCCTCGCTGTCCTACATCATGAAGCTGCCGGTACAGGAGCTGAAGATCGACCGCTCGTTCATTGCCGGCATCGTGACCAATCCGGACCTGTCAACGATCGTGCGCTCGACCATCGAGTTGGGTCACAACCTCGGCATGAAGGTGGTGGCGGAGGGCGTGGAAGACGGCAACGGCTGGGAGCTCCTGGAGGCTTTGGGATGCGATGACGCGCAGGGCTACTTCATGAGCCCGCCGCTCGAGCCCGCGGCCCTAGTCGCGTGGATGCGCAAGCACGACGGTGTCTCCAGAGGCGACACGCATTTTTCGCTGACTATGGGTGGGAGCCGCGGGGCCTGATCTGCATCTCTCGCATCTTGTAGTCGATGACGAGGACGTCGAAGGAACCGAGCACGTCCATCCCCAGAAACACGGTGGGCTCGCGTGTCAGGTTGAGATGATCGAACAGATACATGTCCGCAAAGGTAATGCGGACTCCCCGGAGCTTCAGAGCCCCGATATCCATCGGCGGCGTGCTGACGGTGTTGCCCGGTTGTATTTCCAGCGTCACGCCGATGATGTCTTCCATCACCGAGTTCTTGGGCGGATATTTCTTCAGCGCTTCCAACAGGGCGAGATTGCCGACCGATTGCTGGCCGCCGGTGTCGATGATGGCATGGGCCTTGATTGAGCCGATGCGCACCTCGGCGCTCAAAAGTCCGCTCTTCATCACCTTCAACGGCACGACACTGTAGCCCGGGGGCGCTCGCTCGCGATGCGAGCGGGAAATGGTCAGCAGGTCCTTGGTGAAATCGGCAAAGATCCGCTTGTCGGGCATGCCCTCGCGGCCCAGAACGCCTTCCGCGCCGCCAAATACATCGGCGACAATGGGGAGTGTCGACGGCTCGATCAACACGGCGCCCACTTCCATGCGATCCACTCGCAGGGCTGGAACAACCGCGGAGCCGGTAACACCTCGAACGACGATGTTGTCAGCCTGCGCCTGCATGCCCAGACTGGTTGCAACCCGGCCGATGATGGCTGAATGACTGGCGCCCGTGTCGAGCACGAGTCGGAAGGGGCCCTTGCCGTTGATCAACACCGGCGCCCAGATCCGTCCGATCCGGTCGCGCAGGGTGGGTGCTACATACTTCGGCTCGTTGGCTTCGACGAGCACTTCAGGTGCATCGGGGACTGTGCTGGCGGTGCCGACGGCGGGCGGGGGATCGGGAGTGGCGGGGCGGACGGTCGGGGAATTCAAAAGGAAACAGCTTCCGAGCAGCCCCCACAACAGGCTGTCACCGGCGTACCGGTGGGCTCGCGCGACCAGCGGAGTCTGGATGGCCACGCTTGAAGTGTACGCCTGTGTTTGGCTGGATGGTGGGTGGACCCACCATTTTGTGATTGAGTGGTTGAAACCGACTGCGGGAACATTCTGGTAAGATCAGCTCGAGGCTTTTGCGGGGGAGGTTACGGGGTGAGCTGGAAAGCGTGGTTGACGTTCTGGGCGCTGGGGGTGATCTGGGGCCTGCCGTACTTTTTTATCAAGCTCGCACTCGTGGACATCTCCCCGGCGGGCGTGGCGTGGGGCCGAATCGCCCTGGGGGCGGCGGTGATGCTGCCGATCGCCTGGAAGAGAGGCGCCCTGCGCTCGCTGGCCGAACACAAGGGGGCCCTGCTGGGCTACGCGTTCGCCGAGCTGGTGGGGCCCTTCCTGCTGATTGCCCTCGGTGAGGCCTGGATCAGCTCGTCACTCGCCGGGATCCTGGTCGCAACGCTGCCCCTGACCCTGATTCTGCTGTCGCCGGCCTTTGGCGTGCGCGAGCCTCTCAGTCCGCGGCGTGTGGTGGGCCTCGCAATCGGCTTCATTGGAGTGGTGGTCCTGCTGGGCATCGGGTCCGTGCATGGTTTGCAGGCTTGGGCGGGCGTGGGTTGCATCCTGCTCGCTACGCTGGGATATGCAACGGCCTCGCTGATCGTTCAGAAACATCTTTCCAACACCGACGAGATGGGGGCGGTGGCTGTGTGCCTCGCTATTGCTTCGGTTGTGCTTTTTCCTGTCGCGCTGTGGTCAGCGCCGAAGGCGATGCCCGGTGCAATGTCAATTGTGTCAGTGGCCATCCTCGGCGTGGTCTGTACCGCGCTGGCGTTACAGCTCTATTTCTATTTGATCCAGCGTGCGGGTGCTGCCCGCGCCTCGGTGATTACGTATGTCAACCCGGCGGTTGCCGCCCTGCTGGGCGTGGGCATTCTCCATGAGCCCTTCGGATGGAGCGGGGCGGCCGGATTGACCCTGATTCTGGTGGGCTCCTGGATGTCCACGCATCACGGTCGACAGGCCCCTTCTGGTAGCGCTATCATGGATTGAAAGGGAGGGGGAAGACATGAGCGATGTTTCGCGACGGACGTTTAATCGGATGTTGGTCACAGGGACGGTAGCGGCGTCCGTCCCATTGATACTGCCGAGGCGCCTGTTCGGCGCGGAGGCGCCCAGCAACCGTTTGCGCATTGGCCAGATCGGCTGCGGGCGGATCGCACAGGTTCACGATGTGCCCGGCGTGTTGAAGTCAGGATCGGCGGACTACGTGGCCGTGTGCGATCTGGATACCAGGCGCACGGCGGACAGCAAGGAGCAGATGACCGCCTTCTATCAGAAGTCCGGCGGCGCAGCTCCCGACATCCACATCTATTCAGACTATGAGGCGCTCCTGGCGCATCCCGACCTGGATGCCGTTGTCATCAGCACCCCGGATCATTGGCATGCACAACTCGTTGCCGCGGCCGTGCTCGCAGGCAAGGACGTGTATGTGCAGAAGCCGTTCACCATGACCGTGGAGGAAGGCATCCTGCTGCGCGATCTGGTGGCGAAGACCGGACGGATCGTGCAGGTCGGCAGCCAGCAGCGCTCCACCTCCCAGTTTCGCTTCGCCTGTGAGTTGGTTCGTTCCGGACGCATCGGACCGGTTCGGCGGGTTGAGATCGGTCTGCCGATCGATCCCACGGCGCCCGATGATCCGAAGCAGCCGATTCCGGCCAACCTGCAATACGATGCCTGGCTCGGCACGACGCCCGAGGTTTACTATACCGAGCAGC
>Ga0268266_10002583_pt1 | contig 19183 bp, 25 predicted proteins | sample KBSS13metaG_FD_190356 | JGI IMG/M metagenome (GOLD analysis project Ga0268266, IMG submission 190356) | Switchgrass rhizosphere microbial communities from Kellogg Biological Station, Michigan, USA - KBS S1-3 metaG (SPAdes) (version 2) | ecosystem: Host-associated > Plants > Roots > Rhizosphere...
CGCCGGCTGGAATTGCTCGAGGCCCATCTGGTGCGCCTGCGCGGCGCCGAGCTTGTGCGGCGACTTGCCGAAGATGCCGCCGAGCGTGCCGACGATCGACGACCACGCGCCCTTCGAATCGACCGCGATGTCGCCGACCGGCGAGATCGAGCGAGCCGGTGAGCGCGACGTCGACGCCGAACTTGACCCACTGCTTGACCACGAACGTACCGCCGGCCTGGTGCCGGGTCGTCCTCGGCGAGCAGGCCCTTCATCTCGTGCTCGAACTGCTCGCACGCCTTCGCCGACGCGAGGTCCGACACCAGCGCGCGCATGTCGCGATCGCCGACCGCGTCGCGCAGCGGCATTCGCGGTTTCTCGGGCGCCACCGCGGGCTTGGCTTGCTCGTCGTGGTGCGCTCTGGAGCACGCCGCGACGGCGATGCACAACACCACGCGCGGGAGCTTCATGTACGAAGCTCTCGTGCAAGCACGAGACCACGTCTATCATCGCATCATGCGCGTCTTCCTCGGTGCACTGGGCTTTCTCGCGCTGGCCGCGTGCGATCCGCCGCCGCCGCAGTACCCGCAATATCGCTACGGCAACGGCGGCGATCCTGCGATCAACGGTGATCCGAACCCACCGCCGGCGTACTCGAACGATCCGAACGCGCCGCCGTCGACGTATCCGCAAAACCAGCCGCCGCAGCAACCGCCGCCCTCGTACACGACGGCGACGACGCAGCCGGGCTACACGTCGACGGTTCCGCCGGCGGGCTACCCGCCGCCGCCGTCCGACCAGCAGCCGGGCTACACGTCGACCGCGCCGCAACCGCAAGGACCGCCGCCGGGTCTGCCGCCAGCTCCGGCGCCGCCGCCGAGCGGCGCGATGCCGCCGCCCGAGTCGGGCTCGTCGGTCGCGGCCGGTCAGTACACGTGCTGGCAGGTCGGCATGGGCGGCTATGTCGCGAGCACGCTCGTGAGCATCAACCTCAATCCCGACGGCTCGTATCAGGTCGCGGGCTACAACAACGCCGGCGGCACGTATCGCACGGACACCGTCGCCGTTTATCTCAACGGCGGACCGCTCAACGGCTGGGTCGGCGCGATCGGTGCGAACGCGAAAGGACCTCTCGTCCGCTTTCGCCCGGAAGCTCCGAACAACCCCGGGCGCGAGATGCACCAGGGCGATCATCTCTGCTTCCTACACTTCTGAGCGCTGGTAGGGGCTTTGCAGAACATGAGGGCATGTTGACCATCCTCGTGATCCTCCTGCTTCTCGCACTCCTGGGCGGCGGTATCGGCTACGGGCGGTATGGTTTCGCGGGTATGAGCCCCGCCGGGATCTTGATCATCATCTTGATCGTCCTGGCGCTGACCGGCCGCCTGTGACCCTGCCCTAGTCCGTCGCTTTTCCACGCAACCGCCGTGCGCACGGGTCGATACCGCGCACATGGCCGACCTTCACGATCTTCGAGCAGCTTATTCGCGGCGCGATCCCAGCGCCGATGCGCTCCGGCGCGAGGTCGCGCGGACGATCGGTGACGGCGCGCCGTACTACGAGCTGCTGTGCATGGTCGCGGAGCAGGCGTGGCATCGCGGCGAGCAGTGCCGGGCCGAGTCGCTGCTGCGGCGCGCGAAGCTCATCGCTGACTCGCTAGACCGCGATCCGCTCGGCGCGGCCGATCGACTCGCGAGCTGGATCGGCGGCAGCTTGCGCTGCGATCCCGCGATCGCGGCGAATGCACCAACCGCGACGCTGATCGACGTCGAGCTGACGTGCGCGCTCATGCAGCTCGACGGCCCGACGCTCGATCACGTGCCGATGCTCGCGCTCGAAGATCGCTGGCTCGTCGTGACGTCGATCGCGAGCGGCGGCGGCAAGCTCGCGGCGCGCTGCGCGTTGCTCGTCGACGCGATCATGGCGCACCACAACCGCGGCCTCGCGGCCAGCGCGCCCTACGATCCGCATTTCATCGGCGTCACGCGAATCACGGCACGGCGTGTCGACGCCAGTGAGGCAGCCGTGCTCGCCCCGCAGCTGCGGCGATCTGCCTGGTCGCCGTCGCCGTTGTACGCGGTCGACGGCGCGCGATTCGCACCGCTCACGCTCGCGCAGCTCCACGCGCTCGTCGGAAACTGACGGCATGACGAACTACGTGACGCTCGGCGCCGGGCCGCGCGTGTTTCCGATCGCGCTCGGCTGCATGGGCATGTCGGGCGTGTACGGCACCGCCGACGAGGCCGAATCGATCGCGACGATCCACGCGGCGCTCGACGCCGGCGTGAACCTGCTCGACACCGGCGACTTCTACGGCATGGGCCACAACGAGCTGCTCATCGCCAAGGCGCTCGCGGGGCGACGCGACCGGCCGCTGCTCTCGGTGAAGTTCGGCGCGCAGCGCGGCCCCGACGGCTCGTGGCTCGGCTTCGACGGGCGGCCGGCGGCGATCAAGACCGCACTCGCGTACACGCTGGTCCGGCTCGGCGTCGATCACGTCGACATCTATCGCCCCGCGCGGCTCGATCCCGCGGTGCCGATCGAGGACACGATCGGCGCGATCGCCGAGCTCGTGCAAGCCGGCTACGTACGCGCGATCGGGCTGTCGGAAGTCGGCCCGGCGACGATCCGGCGCGCGCAGGCCGTGCATCCGATCGCCGATTTGCAGATCGAGTACTCGCTGATCTCGCGCGGGCCCGAGGCCGCGATCCTGCCGCTGCTCGACGAGCTCGGCATCGCGGTCACCGCGTACGGCGTGCTGTCGCGCGGCCTACTGACGGGTGCGGCCCCGACGAGTAGCGACTCGCGCGCGCGGATGCCGCGATTCTCCGGCGACAACTTCGCACGCAACCAGGCGCTGGTCGCCGCGCTCGACAAGCTCGCCACGGCGCGCGGCGTGCGCCCGGCTCAGCTGGCGATCGCGTGGGCACGTGCGAAGCGGCCGTCGATCGTTCCGGTGATGGGGGCGCGCACGCGTACGCAGCTCGCCGACTCGTTGGGCGCGCTTGCCATCGCGCTTTCCCCTGCGGAAGTCGCCGAGCTCGAGGCCGCGGTGCCCGCCAACGCCGTCGCCGGCACGCGGTACCACGCGGCGCAAATGGCGCACCTCGACAGCGAACGCTCGTGACGCCGGCGTCGTGCGCTGGCGCGCGGCTTGCTGGTGTTTGGAACCCATGCGCCAGACTGCCGGGTTGGTCATGGATATGATGACGCTCGCCCGCCTGCACGCCGCTCTCGACAGCGTCGTCGAGGCACGCCAGCTGATCACGAACGTGGGAGGAGCCGTACCGCGGCCCGCGCTCGAGCAGGTCGGCGAGCTCTTCGACCAGGCGCGCGACTTGTTGCGCGCGATCTTGACGCCGGATGCCCGACAGGCTGTCGGAACATCTCGCAGCTAGTTGGCCCGGCGCCGGCGGCGGCGCAATGCCAGCAAGGCGAGCCCGACCGGCCAGACCGCGACAGCGTGTCCCGTATTGCACGCGTAGTAGCTCGACTTATCGTCGCTACCGCTGCCGGCCGAACCCGAGCCGGACCCGCTCGGGTCGAACGGCTCGCCGGTGAGCGCCACGAACGCGCTGCCGCCGGCGTAATCGATCTCGAACGTCGCGGTCTTGGTGCCCGGGGTCTGCGCGTTCATCACGAGCAGCCAGCTCACGTTGCCCTCGGCGTCGACCTGCGTGCTCGCAGGATTCTGCACCACGGAGAAGTCGGCCGCGTCGTCGCCGGTGACCTCGGTGCCGGTGACCGTGATCGGCGTGTCGCCGCAGTTCGAGAGGCTCACGGTCTGGCCGAGCGTCGTGGTCTGCACGACGACGGGGCCGAGATCGAGCGTGGCGGGCGTGGCGCTCGCGCCGGGAGGTAGCGCGGTGATCGTCAGGTCGATCATGTCCGTGGTGCCGTTCGGAATGTCGGTCGTCACGCCGATCGTCGAGCTCGCCGAGCCCGCGCCGGTTGGCGCGGCGGTCACGGTGAACGTCACGAGGTTGCCGGCATTGCCGTCGACCGACGCCGGCAGCGTCGGCGTCGTCACCGCGAACGGCATGTCGGGCGTCGACACCGCGGTGAGCTTGAACGGGCCATCCGAGTTCGCGACGAGCGAGAACATCTGCGTCTTGGTCTGGCCCGCGCACACCGGGCCGACGTCGGCGAGCGCGATCGGGCTCGGCGTCACCGCGACGTTCGAGCTGATACCGGAGCAAGTCAGCCCGACCGACAGCGTCGGGTTCGTCGGATCGTTGCTCGCGATCCTCGGCCCACACGTCGGCGGCTACGTCGAAGCCGGTGTCGAGCACACGTTCGATCCCGAGATGAACGTGAACGCGCCCGCGTTCGTCCCGGCAGCCGGCATCATCGGCCGGCTCTGACCGCTACGGCGGCAGCATCATGTACGGCGGCGGCGTGACGCGCCCGCCTGCCTGAAAGCCCATCGACACCGCGATGCGGCCGACACCGCCACCGCCGCCGCCCGCGTTGTCGCCGCAGTTGGATTGCGGCTTTCCCGTTTGCGGCGCCGCGGCACCGGTTGCACCGGATCCGCCGTCGGTGCCCGCCGTGCCGGCGCCTGCGCCGCCGGGCGCGACCGCAAAGCTGTCGGCGTCGGCGCCGGGGCTACCGCTCGTGTCCTGACCGACGCCCGCCCCGCCGCCACCACCGCCGTTCGCCGCGATGTTGCCCGAGTTCTGGATCACCGGAGCCTGCAGCACGATCGCGCCACCCGCGCCGCCGCCCGGGCCCGAGTTGCCGTCGAACGTGCCGCAGTCGGTGCCGCCGGTGCCGCCGCCACCGCCTGCGAGGATGTTTCCCGAATTCACGATCGACGTCAGCGACGTGATCTGCAGGGCGCCGCCCCCGCCGCCGCCCGCGTCGGCCGTGCAGCCGCCCGAGCTGACGCCGCCCGGCGATCCGCCTTCGAGCATCGAGATCATCGCGTCGCCGTACGCGGTACCTGCCGCGCCGCCGCCGGTCATGCATCCGCTGCCCGTCACCGAGCCGCCCGCCGCGCCCGCGCCGCCGTAGCTGCCGCCGCCGCCGCCGGTGTCGGTGGTGGTTGTCATCACGTGGACCGCGGCATGACCGGCACCGGTGGTCACCGCGCCCGGACCGGCGATCGATCCCGACGCGCCGGCGTCGAGCGTGCCGGAATCGATCGTCACGTCGCTGCCGGCGACGATGATCAACGCGTCGCTGCCCTGCACGAGCACGTCGGCGTTGCTGCCGATGTCGAGCTTGCGCACGTGCAGCACCGCGACCTCGGTGCCGACGGTGAGCTGCGACGCGTGCACGAACGACACGCCGGCTGGAAACGCGTTGCTGCCGTCGATCGTCAGCTGGCTCGTGTCGATGATGATGACGGCGTCGAGCGACAGATCGCCCGTGCCGGGCATGCCATCGCCGGGCGCGAGGTGCAGCGGTCCCGAGCTCGAACCCGAGCCTGATCCCGATCCGGATCCGGATCCGGATCCCGCGTCCGAACCCATCATCATTCCCGATCCGGCATCGCCAACGACGGCCATGCCCGCCGGCGCAAAGCTGCACCCGGCAAACAGCGCCAGCACCACGGTCCGCGACACAGAGGCTCAGTATCTCACGGCGAGACGGTGAAACCGATCTTCGCGGTCTGCTGGAAGCCGCTCGCGGTCACCACGACGCTGCCGGAACCGATCGCCGTGACCTGCTGCACTTCGCCTTGCGACGTGAGCATCACGACGCCGTTCGGATCGACCGACCACGACACGTCGGTCGTCGTCATCTTCGCGGCCGTCGTCGGATCGACCAGGTCGGCTTCCATGACCGTCGTGCCGCCGACCTTCAACTGGGTTTCCTGCGCGTTGACCTGCAGTTTGTCGGAGGTCGTCGGGTCGGCACATCCGACTACACAGCTCAGGACCGCTAGCGCGAGGATCCGCATCCGGCGATTCTAGCGTCAGCCGGCCCCCAGAACGTCAGAGTTACCGCGTTAGAAATTCTGACGCGCGTTCCGAAGCGGCCGAGATCACACGCGCTTCGGGCTGGCATCTCGGCTGCTATTCGGGTTGGTCGTCATGAATCAACGCCTCGACGCGACCACGCCGATCCTGGGCAGCGCGCCCTCGGTCGGCCGGACCACGAAGGAACGCCCCGTGATGCTGGGCGACTATCAGATCCTCGGGTTGCTCGCGCGGGGCGGAACAGGCGGCGTCTACCTCGCCGCGCACGTTCGCACGCAGCTGCGCGTCGCGATCAAGATGCTCGATCCGCACTGGCGCAAGCACGACGACGTCGTCAACCGCATGCTCGCCGAGCACGAGGTGGCGTCGAGCGTGTCGCACATCGGGCTGCTCGAGATCCACTCAGCCGAGCAGATGTGGGACGGCACGCCGTACCTGGTGATGGAGCTGCTCGACGGCGAAAACCTCGGCGAGCTCGTCGAGCGCGGCACGATCGTGATGAACGCGATCGCGGCGATCGGCGCGCAGATCGCCGACGCGGTCGCGACGCTGCACGACAGCGGCATCATTCACTGCGACCTCAAGCCCGACAACGTGTTCGTGCTCTACGCGCCCGGCCTCAACGGCTGGCCGCGGATCAAGGTCATCGACTACGGCGTGTCGCAGCGCGAGCACACCCGCGACGGCTCGGTGATCGCCGGCACGCCGTCGTGCATGCCGCCCGAGCAGTGGCGCGGCGAGCCGATCGCCAAGTCCGACGTCTACTCGCTCGGCTGCGTCTTGTACTGGATGGTCACCGGCGCGCCGCCGTTCCTGGGCCCGCTGCCGCAGCTGATGATGTCGCACACGAGCGCGCTGCCGGCGCGGCCGTCGACGATCCGCGACCTGCCGGCCGAGCTCGAGCGCATCATCATGCGCGCCCTGGCCAAGGATCCGGCAATGCGGCCGACGATGCACGAGATCGCGCGCGACCTCGCCGCGTTCGCCGCACAGTATCCGACCACGCAGGAGATCCAGCTGCTCGAAGCAAAGGCGAGCTAACTCTCGACGCTCGGCAACTCCGGCCGAAGCTCTCGATGTCATGGTTGGTATCCTCGTCGTGTTCGGCGCGATCTGTGGCGGCTTCGCCATGGCCGGCGGGCACTTCCCCGTCCTGATCCAGCCGTCGGAGTTCGTCGTCATCCTCGGCGCGGCCCTCGGCACGCTGATCACGTCGGCGCCCGGTCTGATGAAGAAGCGCGTGATCCACGCCTTCAAGACCGCGATGAAGGACGCGATCCCGAAGAAGGCCGACTACCTCGACGTGCTCAAGTGCCAGTACGAGCTGCTCATGCTCGCGCGGCGCCAAGGCGTGCTCGCGCTCGAAGCGCACGCCAACGATCCCGGCAAGTCGGACATCTTCAAGAAGTATCCGAGCCTCGGGAAGACGGGCCACGCGCGGCAGTTCCTCACCGAGGCGCTCCAGCAGGTGATCAACGGCGTGTCACCCGACGATCTCGAGTCGCTGCTCGACGCCGAGATGGACACACTCAAAGCCGAAGGCCACCTCGCGACCGGCCTCGTGCGCGGCATCGGCGATGCGCTGCCTGGCATCGGCATCGTCGCCGCCGTGCTCGGCATCATCGTCACGATGGGCCACATGGACGCGCCGCCCGCCGAGATCGGTCACCACGTCGCGGCCGCGCTCGTCGGCACGTTCCTCGGCATCTTGATGTGCTACGGCGTCCTGCAGCCGCTCGCGACCAACGCCGACACGCAGGAGACGCACCAGCTGCGGTTCCTCGCGGTGATCAAGGCCGCCGTCGTCGCGTCGGCGCGCGGCGTCGCGCCGCCCACCGCCGTCGAGTTCGGCCGCAAGATGATCTTCTCCGACGAGCGGCCGAGCTTCGCCGAGCTCGACAAGGCGCTCCAGTCGATCAAGAGCTGATATGGCCGAGGCTCCCAAGCGCAGAGTCATCAAGAAGGTCGACGGTGGCCACGGCCACCACGGCGGCGCGTGGAAGGTCGCCTACGCCGACTTCGTGACCGCGATGATGGCGCTGTTCATGGTGCTGTGGCTGCTCGCGTCGTCGGACTCGAACGCGCGCAAGGAGATCGCGAACTACTTCCGCACCGGCATCCTGCCCGAGGGCTCGATGGCGATGAAGCAAGCCGCGCAGATCACGCCGTCGGTGATCGAGGCCTCGCCCACGCCGCCGCCGCCGCACACCGAGACGATCGACGACACCGCGGTCAGCATCCAGAACGCGATGGTGCGGCTCGCGAGCCTCGACAAGGACCTCGCCGACGTGATCCGCAACGTTCACATCGAGATCACGCCCGACGGCATCCTCATGGAGGTCGTCGACCAGGACAAGGGTCTGCTGTTCGACCTGTCGTCCGCGAAGCTCGCTCCGCCGCTCGTGAAGTTCTTGAAGCGCCTCACGCCGCTCTTGGTCTCGAGCAGCGCGCCGATCGAGATCCAGGGCCACACCGACGCCACACCGTTCGCGAAGGGCAACAAGCTCGACAACTGGGATCTGTCGTATCAGCGCGCCGAGGCGGCCCGCACGATCCTCGTCGCGAACGGGCTCGACGAGAAGCGCATCGACGGCGTGTTCGCGCACGGCTCGGCGCACCCGTACATCAAGGACGATCCGTACAGCGCCAAGAACCGCCGGCTGTCGATCCTCATCAAGGCGACCGCCAAAACCGCCGACGCGACCAAGTCTGCCACGCCGCAACCGGCCGAAACTGCACCCTAGCTCGCGGCACGACCCTCGCAATCTCGACGGTCCGTGCGAACGCTGCTGGTTCTGTTGGCGCTCACCGGTGTCGCCGGTGCAGAGCCGCTGTGGGATGCCGAGCTCCGGCTCGGCTACGGGTTCGAGATGGTCGGCGGCGACAACATGACCGCAACACACTCCGCGCCGATGACGATCGAAGGCATCGCCGCCTACGCCGTCAACGACGACCCGTGGCTGTACGGCTACGGCGGCTTTCTCCTCGAGACCATGGATCGCAACAGCATCGGCAGCACCGGCGGCATCCAGCTCGCATCAGGTGCGCTGCGCGCGCGGATCGGCGGCGTATACATCTTCGCGCCGCTGTCGCTGTACGGCGCGAACGCGAGCACCGGCGTCTGCAAGCGCATGACGCGGAACCTCAAGGCCTGCGGCGATCTGTCGATCACCGAGTACTTCGCCGGTAAGGACCTCGCAGAAGGTCACGCAGTCACGCAAGTCCAGCTCGTGCTGGGGATGGTCATCGATGGCACGTAAGCTCTTGCTCGTCGCGGTCGCAGCGCTCTGGGCCCTCGCCGGTTGCAACGCCCACAACATCTGCGCGCGCCACAGCGACTGCGGTTCGGGCGAGATCTGCTCGAAGGCCGGGATGTGCGAGCCCGGCGGCCCCGTGAGTCCCAACGATCCGTCTGACACCGATGGCGGTGTGGCCGAATCATCCGTCGACGCAGGCGTCGACTCACCTGTCGACGGAGGCATGTGATGCTGACCACCACGATTCCACCGCGCACCGCCGACGAGATGGCGATCACCAAGGCGATCGACGGCCTGCCCACGCTTCCGGTCGTCGCCCTCCGCATCGGCGAGGTCATCCACTCGAAAAACGTCTCGGTGAAGCAGATCGCCGAGCTGCTCGAGACCGATCCGTCGACCTCGGCGAAGCTGCTCCGCCTCGTCAACTCGCCCTATTTCGGCATCCCCGGCGGCGTCTCCGACGTCGCGCGCGCGATCCCGTTCGTCGGCTTCAACACGCTGTACCAGCTCGTGCTCGGCGTATCGGTGCTCGAGGCGCTCGACGTGCCCGGCGGCGCACGCTCGCTGTGGCTGCACTCGCTCACCGTCGCGACGGCCGCGCGCGAGCTCGCGCTCGAGCTCAAGTGCCCCGACATGGGCGCGTGCTTCACCGCCGGCTTGCTCCACGACATGGGCAAGATCGCGCTCGCCAAGGTCGTGCCCGAGAAGCTCGCGGCGGCATCGGCGGCCGTGAAGACCGAAGGCATCACGCTCCAGGAAGCCGAGCGCCGCTTCGAGCTCGCGCCGCACGATCGCGTCGGTGCGCGGCTCGCGAAGCAGTGGCGATTCCCGGCGAACCTGGCCACACCGATCGAGCAGCACCACGGGATCCACAAGCCCGGCGTGCGCGACCGGCTCGCGCCCAATCTGCGGACGATCACCGAGATCGTGACCGCCGCCGATTACGTCGCGCATAGCGCCGCCGACACGTTCGGCGATCAGCACAGCGCGGCCGAGAGCGACCCCGAGACGGCCGATCTGCTCGTCCGCAACGGTTACTCCGGCGACAAGCTGCAGCAGCTGTGCTCGCGTACGCTCAAGCAGCTCGAACGCTCGAAGGTGTTTCTGTCGGTGCTCGAGGGGCCGGCGCTCGCGAAGACGGGGTGAGGTACTCTCGAGATCGAGCAAATGCCCTTTGCCGATCTCGAGTTGTGCCGCCGTCTGGAACGCGCCGAGGGCAACGCCTGCCTCCGACATGCGGAGGCTCACCGCCGGCTGTTCCCGGAAAGCAGCGCTGACTGGCTGGCATGCGCCGGGGTTGACGCCGTCTTCGATGGCATCGAATCGCCCATCACGCAGTGTTTCGGCCTGGGCGTCTTCGCGCAACCGCGTCCCGTCGAGCTCGAGACGATCGAGCGCTTCTTCTTCGAGCGCGGAGCAGCGGTCGACTTCGAAGTAAGCCCGTTCGCGGGCGTCGCCACCGTCCAGCTGTTGTGCGACCGCTCGTACCGCCCCATCGAGCTCAGCAACGTTCTCTACCGCTCGATCGAGAATCCAGCTCCCGCCCGGGAGAGTCGCATTCGAGTGCGAGTCATCGATCCCGGCGAGGCCGCCGTGTGGAGCGACATCAACGTTCGCGGCTGGGCTCACGACCATCCCGAGCTCCGCGAGCTGTTAGGCCAGCTCTGCGCGATCTCCGCGGCGCGTGAGGGATCGCGGTGTTTTCTCGCAGAGATCGATGGCCAACCCGGCGCGGCCGGTCTGCTCGGCGTGCATCACGGTGTAGCTCTGTTCGGCGGCGCTGCCACCGTGCCCGAATTGCGGCGCCGCGGATTGCAGACGGCTCTCCTGAACGAGCGCATGCGCTACGCGAGTGAGCACGGATGCGACCTCGCGATGATGGTGGCCGAACCAGGCAGCAGCTCCCAGCGCAACGCCGAACGCAACGGCTTCCACATCGCTTACACGCGAACGAAGTGGCGACTCGACGTGCCGCTCAGCCGCGGATCCTTGCGGTAGCTGAGCCGGCCCCCGAGCAGCTGCATCACATACGCCGAGATCGCCAGGCCGAGGCCGGTGCCTTCACGCGTGCCGTTGTAGCGAAACGGCATTTCCGCTACGTCTTGGGCGATGGTGTGCATCCGCCGGCTGATTCCTGTCGCGCTCGCGACGGCGTGCTCGACCAAGGCGTCGCCACCTGAATCGCACGCGGACAAGCGTGCCGAGGCGAAGGCGCAGGACTCTGTCACACCCGTCGCGCTTGCGCCGGAGGTGCTGCCGAACTGGACGTTCCGGTCCGCCGACGACGGTTGGTGGAGCGCGGCCGGCGACGAGCAGCTATTCGTCACCCGTGTCGACCTCGACAACCTCGCCGCCGGCAAGTCCGCCGCCGAGCGCGCCGAGCTCGTGGCCAGCATCTACCGCGAAGCAAATCGCCGGCAGGGCGCTGCCACGCTTGCCGTCGCGACCGATGGACTGGCCGCGCACGTCGGTCGCCCGGTGGCATGCATCACAGCGGTCAGCGTGAGCGGCCACGCGCATGTCTTCTCGTGCGGCATCGCGCGCGACAGCGGGCCGGTGCTCGGCATCGAGTACACCAGCTACCGCGACGACGCACTCGACGCGTTCGACGCTCGCGCGCGCACGTTGATCACGAGCGTCGCCGTGGCTGTGAAAACCGCCGGCGGCTAGCGCTGCATGCGGCCGTCCACAGATGTGACGCAGGCCGCCGCACGGTCTGCGCACCCTGGGCCGCCAATCGTGCGCGTTGCGCGATGTTCACATCTAAGACGCCAGCTCGCGCGCTACGCTCGAGGTGTGCTCTCGATCGACGAGATCATCAGCCGGTTCGAAGACAAGACGCGCGGCGACGACAATGCTTCTGGACGCTCGCCGGCCGCGCCTACCGTGAAGCGCTGGCAATCGCCAACGACGAGCAGTCCATCCACGGCACCGCCGCACGGCTACTCGCCGAGAACCCACGAGATGTACGAGCACATTGGTTCGCGATCGCTTTGGGCGCCGCACCCACGTGGGTCGCCTCCGTGATCGTTACGGCGAATACGGCAGCACCGCTGTGAAGCACGCGCCGCGCTGCGGATCCTTGCGGTAGCTGAGCCGACCGCCGAGCAGCTGTATCACGTACGCCGAGATCGCCAGGCCGAGGCCGGTCCCTTCAGGTGTGCCGCTCGCGAACGGCTCGAACATGATCTCGCCGATCTCCGACGACACGCCCGGACCGTCGTCGCAGACCGAGATCACGAGCTCGGAGCCCTGCACGCGCGCGCTGACATCGACAACGCCGCCGACGGGCGACGCGTTCGCAGCATTGCGAAGCAAGTTGCAGATCACCTGCAGGAGCAGCGGCTCGCTGACCGCGACCGTGACATCGGCGAGCGCTCCGATACGCAACTCGGCGCGTTCGCGCACGTAGCCGCCCGCGAGCCGCGTCGCGCGATCGACGATGCGATGCACCTGCACGGGCTTGGCCGTGACCTCGCCGCCCCGGATGAACTTGCGCATCTCGACGAACAGCTTCACGGCTTCTTCGCCGGCCGCGCTGGCTTCGCCGGCCGCAGCCTCGAGCTCGGGCTGGTCGGCGGCGAGCGACGTGACCTCGTTGAGCGCGACCGACAGCGTCTGCATCGTCGACGCCAGATCGTGAAGCAGCGACGACGTGAGCGCGCCGATCGTCGCCTGGCGCATCAGTCGATTCATGCGCGTGCCGTGGGCGTTCGCGGACAGCGTGGAGACGCGCGCCTCGAGCACGCCGCAGCGGCGCTGTGCGCGATGAGCCATGTAGGCGACGAGCTGGCGCGCGCTGTCGCTGGTGCCGCGCGCGCGCAGCCGGAGATCGCCGTCGGCGTCGAGCGGCAGATCGAGGAACCAGCCGGTTCCGTCGCGCGCGACGGTGCCGCCGGTGAACGCGTGCTCGCCGGTCTCGGTGCGCACGATCGTCGCCGCGGCGGCGACGCCGTCGACCGCGAGCGCGCGGCGCACGACGGCCTCGGACAGCTCGAGCGGCGAGTCGGTCTTCGCGAGCTCCTCGTCGAAGCTCGCCATGCTGAGCGCGTCTTGCACCGATGCGGTGAGCCGGCGGGCAGCTTCGCGCTGTTCGAGCCCGCGGCGAACCACGACCTCGATCTCGTCGTGCCACGGCTTGCCGACCTTGTAGGGCGCGTCCGGCGAGAGCAGCGCGCGTTGCGCGCGCTCGTCGAGATAGCCGGTGAGCAAGACGCGCACGGCGTCGCGCTGGTGGCCCTTGGCGAACTCGAGCACCTCGATGCCGTCGTGATCGGGCATCTTGAGGTCCGAGATGATCACGTCGTACTGCTGCGTCGCGATCGCGTCGAACGCTTCGATGCCCGACGCGACGGCCTCGACGGCGTAGTGCGTGCCGAGCTCGTCGACGAGCGCGTCGCGAACGTGATCGTCGTCGTCGACGATCAGGATACGGGGGAGCTTCATGACGGATCCTTGGTCGGGATGTCGTCGAGACGATTCGACAACGTCTCGAAGACAGCGTGGAGCTCGGGCGGCAGCTCGTGCGCGGCACCGCTGCCGGTCGCCGAGCGGCTCGCCTTCACGATCGCGTTGACGTTGAATTCGATCCGCGTCGCCACCTTGCTGATGCGCGCGAGCAGGCGATCGACATCGGCGCGGGTCTCGGGCGGCAGCTTCGAGATGCGCTCGCCGAGGTGGCGCGTGGTGCTGAGCAGCGCGCCGAGCGGATTGTTGAGGTGGTGGGCGATGCCGGCGACGAGCTCGCCGACCGCGGCACGCCACGCGAGCATCGCGATCTCGCGGTTGCGATGCTCGAGCTCGTTCTGGGCCGCACGCAGCTGGCCGTACGCGGCCTCGAGATCGGCGTGGGCCGCGAACAGCGCCGAGTGCTTCGCGACCAGCTCGCGTTCGAGCAGGCGACGCTCGGTCGTGTCGCGCGCCGTGAACGCGGTGTAGTCGCCGAGCTCGGCGTCGCGGATGTGGGCGACCGTGAGCGTGACGAACACCGGATAGTCGTCGCCGCGGCGGAGCGCCACCTCTTCATAGCGGCCGTCGAACGAGACGTCGCGCGGCTCGAACGCGATCTCGTCCCAGGTCTTGCCGACGACCTGGCCGACGTCGACCGCGAGCAGCTCGGCGACGCGCACATTGGCCGACACGATGCGGCCGTCGGCGTTGTCGGCGATGAATAGCGCCTCGGTGCTGGTCTCGAACATTCGTCCGAAGACCGCGCGTGCGATCGTGTCGCTCACAAGGGTTGGATCGGCCACCGGGTGACAGCGTCAAGGCTGGCGACGTCGATCGGCTAAGCGCGCGTCGGCATTGCCGGCAGGCTCGGCACGGCTCGTGCTCTACGGGCCATCGTGTCCAGCGACTTCTCCACGATCGACAAGCTCGGCGCCGCGATGACGTTTCATCGCGAGCGCCACGCGGTCCTCGCGGGCAACGTCGCCAACGTCGATACCCCGGGCTATCGCCCGTACGACATCACGCAGGGCGGCGCCGCCAGTGGCGAGCTCGAGCTGGCCCCTACCGAGGGCGGCGCGATGCAGGCCAACGCCGAGCCCGGCGCCGCGTACGCCAAGACGTTCGACGACGGCGGCAACCTCGCCGGTCCGGACGGCAACGCCGTGTCGATGGAGCGCGAGCTCGCGAAGATCGACGCCAACCGCACTCGCTACGCCACGGCCGCCGAGCTCGTCTCGCGCCGCATGGCGATGCTCAAGTACGCCGCCGGCGACGGCTCGGGAGGATAAGCGATGAGCACGGACTTCTTCACCGCGATGGAAGTGTCGGCGTCGGGATTGTCGGCGCAGCGCACGCGCATGAACGTCGCCGCGTCGAACCTCGCGAACGCGCAAACGACGCAGGCCGCCGGCGGCGGGCCGTACAAGCGGCGCGACGTCGTGCTCGCCGCGGCCGACCTGCCGAACACCGGCGAGATGACCGGCGTCGTCAAGGGCGTCGAGGTCTCGTCGATTCAACAGGACCAGAGCGCGCCGCGGCTCGAGTACGACCCGGGCCATCCGCAGGCCAACGCGCAGGGCTACGTCGCGTATCCGAACATCAACCCCGTCGAGGAGATGGTCGACATGATCACCGCCTCGCGCGCATACGAAGCCGGCGTCACCACGATGTCGAGCGCCGTCAACATGGCCGAGAAGGCCCTGAGCATCGGCAAATGAGCAGCATCGCTCCCATGAAGATCGGGTCGATCGAATCGGCCCCGGTGGTCGAGAAGAAGCCCGAGGCCGATCTCGCGCATTCGTTCACCAAGGCGCTCGACGAGGCGCGCTCGCTCGACAACGAAGCGACGCAAAAGGCCGACGCGTTCGCCGCGAACGACCAGAGCGTCGGCATTCACGAAGTCATGATCGCGACGGAGAAGGCGAACATCGCGCTCCGCTACGCGACCACGCTGAAGAACAAGGCGCTCGAGGCCTATCACGAGCTGATGCAGACCAACGTCTGAGCTGAGCCATGGCCGAAGCACCCAAACCCCAGCCGCAGAACCAGGCGCTCGCCGTCGCCAAGCAGCTCAAGGAGCTGTGGAACAAGCAGCCGAAGGGCCGCCGCTCGCTCGCGGTGCTCGTCGTGCTCGGCGTGCTCGGCGTCGTCGGGGTCGCGTCGCTCACGAAGCACGTCGAGACGTGGTCGCCGGCCGCCGACGGGGTCGCGCCCGACGAAGCGCAGCAGCTGTACGCGACGCTCGTCAACCGCGGCATCGCGTCGCGGTTTCACGACGGCAAGGTCGAGGTCCACGACGACGATCTCGACCAGGCACACGCGATCGCGGCGACGACCGGCCTGATGTCGGCCGGCAAGGGCCTCGAGACGTTCGAGAACAACACGCTCGGCCAGTCGAGCTTCGCCGAGCAGGTGAACTACCGGCGCGCGCTGCAATCCGAGCTCGCGCGCAGCATCATGTCGGTCGCTCAGGTCGAGTACGCGCGCGTCAACCTCGCGTTCGGCCGGCGCTCGGTGTTCAAGGACCAGGAGACGCCGCCGACGGCGTCGATCGCGCTGCGGCTGCGCGCCGGCCAGTCGCTCACGCCCGACGAGGTCAAGGGCATTCGCCAGCTCGTCGCGTCGAGCATCGACGGCATGAAACCCGAAGACGTCGCGGTGATCGACAACCACGGCCATCCGCTCGACTCGGCCGACAAGGCGGGCACCGAGAGCGAGTCGTCGATCGAGAAGACGGTCGCGGACGACGTGCGCAAGATGCTCGAGACCGTGGTCGGCAAGGGCCACATCCAGGTCGTCGCGAATGCGGACCTCGATACGCGCAAGATCGTCCAGACCGAGGACCTCTACGACAAGGACAACGCCGCGATCCGCAGCCAGGCGCGCGTGATCGAAGGCAACGACCCGACCCAGCTGGGCTCGGCGAGCGGCGTGGCCGGCGTGCGCGGCAACCTGCCCGGCGCGACGCCACCGTCGGTCGGCGGCGCGGGCACGGGCTCGGCCGGCAAGATCCAGGAGACGACCAACTTCGAGATCAGCCACACGCAGCGCCACACCGAGAACCCCGACGTCTCGCTGAAGAAGCTGCACGTCGCGATTCTCGTCGACGAAGACAAGGGCAAGGACGGCAAGCCCGTGCCGCGCACCAAGGAGCAGATGGCCCAGCTGCTCGCGCTCGCGCGCACCGCGGCGGGCATCGACGACGCGCGCGGCGATACGGTCGAGATCCAGTCGGCGTCGTTCGCGCCCGAAGAGGACGCGATGGCGGAGTCGGCGTCGGCCGCGAAGAGCGTGCTGCCGTTCCCGATGCCGGTCCTGATCGGCGCGGGCGCAGGCGCGCTGGTGTTGCTCGTCGTGATCGCGCTGGTGCTGCGCAAGGTCTTCAAGAAGAAGGCGAAGTCGACCGCGCTCGTCAAGACCGGTCAGATCGCGTTCCCGACGCCGGTCGCCGAGCTCGAGCGCGTGCTCGAGGCGCGCGCCAAGCCCGAGCTGCCGGTCGAGCGCGAGCTGCCGGCGTTGAACCCGGGCAAGTCGGTGCAGGAACGCGTCATGGAAGCGGTGCGCTCGGACGTCGAGCGCGCAGCAGGTGTGTTGACGGCGTGGCTCAACGAAGCGCCGCCGAAGGGAGCGAAGTAATGCCGACCGCCGGGCTCGCCGGACCTCGTAAAGCCGCCATCGCGTTGCTCTCGCTCGACGAGGGCCTCGCGTCGCAGGTGCTCGCCAAGATGTCGCTCACCGACGTCAAGCGGCTGTACGAGGCGGTCGATGACCTCGGCGACGTCGGCAGCGACCTCATCACGGTCGTGCTCGGCGATCTCGAGCGCGGCATCTCCGATCCGATGGTGATGGCGCGCGCGGGTGGTAGCACGTACCTGCGCAAGCTCGCGGACCGCGCGTTCGGTCCCGACCGCGCCAAGAAGGCGCTCGGCATCGAAGCGCCGAACCCGGAGCCGCTCCAGCTCCTGCGCACCGCGCGCGTGCAATCGCTCGCGCAGCTGCTGTCCGACGAGCACCCGCAGATCGCGGCCGTCGTGCTCACGCAGCTGCCGGCGCGCGTCGCGTCCAAAGTCCTCGCGCTCATGGAGCAGCCGATCGCGGCCGATCTGACCTCGCGGATCTCCGCGCTCGAGGAGATTCCCGAGCACGCGGTGACCGAGGCATCGGAGAGCCTGGTGCGCGCCCTCGAAGCGGTCGGCGGCCTCGCCAACAGCGACGCGCGCGCCGAGTTCGACGGTCTCGCGTTCTCCGCATCGATCATCAACGAGCTGCCGAGCGAGCAAGGCGAGGAGATCCTCGGCGCGATCGCGCAGCGCGACGAGAGCACTGCATCGAAGATCCGCGAGGCGCTGTTCACCTTCGAGGATCTGCTCAAGATCCAGCCGCGCGAGCTCGCCAACGTCCTGCGCGCGGTCCAGGCCGAGCAGCTCGTCACGGCGATGCAGACCGCGTCGCCGGAGCTCAAGGATCACTTCCTCGGCTCGCTATCGCAGCGCGCCGCGACCACGCTGCGCGACGACCTCGCCGCGGCCGCCCCCAAGCGGCTGTCGGAGGTCGAGACCGCCCAGCACGAGATCGTCGAAGCCACGCTGCGGCTCGCGAGCGAAGGCAAGATCACGATGCCGGCGCGAGGTGAAGAGTGAGCGACGTGGTCCCACTGTTCGCGGCGCTGTCGACCGGCACGCGCGCGTTCGCCGAGGCGCTGCCCGCGGCGGCGAATCCCGCGAAGCCGTCGCCGTGGTCGCCGAAGACCGACACGTCGGCCGCCGACCTCGCCGCGCAGCGCGCCGCGCTCGAGCAGGCCAAGCGCGACGCCGTCGAGCAAGGTCGTGCCGAGGGCATGCGCGAGACGGAAAGCCTACGCACCAAGCTCAAGCAGCTCGTCGCCGAGCTCGAGAAGTCGCGCGAGATTCGCGCCGAGCGCTACGCCGATGCGATCGCCGAAGCTGCGGTCACGGCGATCGAAGCATGGGTCGGCTCCTACGATCGCGTCGCGCTGTTCCAGCCGATCGTGCGCGGCTGGATCACCGCCGGCGGCGACGCCACGGCCGCGATCGCGCGCGTTAACCCGGCGGATACCGCGGCGATGAAGACCGCGATCGGCGATGCGCCGGTCCGCGTCGAGGGCGATCCGAAAATGAAGTCCGGCGACGTCGAGCTGCGCGGCGAGGCGCTCGACACGACGCACGTCTGGCACGACCGGCTGCGCGAGCTGCGCGACGCGATCGCGACCGCGATCGAGACGGAGCCCGCGTGATCAGCACCGCCGCACATACGCGCATTCGCTCGACGATGCAGGCGTGGATGCGGCCGCGCGCGCTCGGCCACGTGACCGAGGTCGCCGGCACGCTCGTGCACGTCGCGGTCGGCGATCACGACGTCGCCGAGCTCGGCGACGTGATGGAGGTCGAGACCGTCGCCGGCGGCGTGCCGTGCGAGGTCGTGGGTTTCCGCGGCTCGACGCTCTTGTGTGTTCCACTCGCGCCGGCGCGTCAGATTGCCGTCGGTGCCTGCGCGCGCCCGAGCGGCCGCGCCGCGACTGTCGCGGTCGGCGACGCCCTGCTCGGCCGCTTG
>Ga0268266_10002584_pt1 | contig 19180 bp, 13 predicted proteins | sample KBSS13metaG_FD_190356 | JGI IMG/M metagenome (GOLD analysis project Ga0268266, IMG submission 190356) | Switchgrass rhizosphere microbial communities from Kellogg Biological Station, Michigan, USA - KBS S1-3 metaG (SPAdes) (version 2) | ecosystem: Host-associated > Plants > Roots > Rhizosphere...
ATCGATGGCAAAGATGCTATACTACGTTTCGGATTGCTTACCGCTTTTCTGGCACCTGCAGTGCAGAGCCAACGCGGAGGTGGCGAAATTGGCAGACGCACAAGCTTGAGGTGCTTGCGCCGCAAGGCATAGGGGTTCAAGTCCCCTCCTCCGCACCAATCCAACAGATTTTTCAAAGGCAGTCTCTGATGATCATCGCTCTTGTTGTCATTCACATCCTGGTAGCCCTCTTCCTGATTGGCGTTGTGCTGGTTCAGCAGGGCAAATCCGCCGATCTCGCTGCTGCCTTCGGCGGTCAGGGTTCACAGACTGCTTTCGGTCCTCGCGGTGCAGCCAATCTCCTGACGCGTCTGACGACCTACTCGGCCATCGTCTTCATGCTTACCTCCATCGGCCTCACCATTCTGCTCTCGCGTTCTTCAGACCGTTCTGTCCTCTCAGGACACACGTCCACGCAGCAACAGCAGAGTGCGCCCAAGAAGTAACCCGGATTTCCGCACCTTCAGGACGCAGGCTCTTTGCCTGCGTCTTTCGTTTTAAGCCTGTACTCTGGAAAAATGATCCACGAGATCCTTCCCGTTGGAATGCTCCAATGCAACTGCTCCATCCTTGGCGATGAGACCTCCCATGAGGCCATTGTGGTCGATCCCGGCGACGATATTCCGGCGATCCTCGCCATCCTCAAACGCCATAACCTGACGGTGAAGTTCATCTTCATCACGCACGCCCACATCGACCACATCGCCGGCGCTCAGGCCCTTAAAAAACTTACCGGCGCGCCCGTCTTCTACAACGAAAACGACCTGCCTCTGGTGAAGATGATGGATGTCCAGGCCTCCTGGCTACGGATGCCGACCCCTGAGGTCCTTCCTCCCGATTCTCCGCTCACCGACGGCCAGGCCTTTTCAATAACCGGCATCCAGGGAAGCGTGCTTCATACGCCAGGCCACACCCAGGGCAGCGTCTGCCTCTACATCCCAGATCAATCCCTTCTCCTCGCTGGAGACACACTCTTTGCGGGCTCCGTCGGAAGAACTGACCTTCCCGGAGGCGACACTCAGCAGTTGCTCCGTTCGATCCGCGAACGCGTTCTCACTCTCCCAGACGAGGTCACAGTCATTCCGGGACATGGTCCAAGCACGACAATCGGAGAGGAGCGCGAAGAGAATCCATTCCTTCAAAAGGAATAAAATCAGCTATTTGCAAGGTAAACATAAACCGCTACACCACTAGAACCAAATCGCTAACGATTCTTTTTTGAAACTTAAATTGCATCGGCAAAGTGCTGATTAAGCCTCGGATCTCGCCTGCTCCGCAATCAAGCGTAGCTCTGGTAACACGTCTCCCAATGCCACCGGGCTCGCCGTCCGTTCCCCGAGAGCGAAGTACAGCTTGCGATAGAGCTTGTACAGACGCTCGTATCGTTCCACTGCCTTCGGATCAGGAAGAAAAGTACGAAATGGCAGACAAAGCTTTTCCTGCGCCGCCTCAATCGAGGGAAAGACACCTGCGGTGACAAACGCGACGATGGCAGATCCAAGACTGGTAGGCGTCCCATCCGGCACCAGCACCGGCTTGTTCAGCACGTTGGCATAAACCTGATTGAGCACGGCGTTGTTTTGCGGCACTCCGCCGCCATTGATCACCCGTTCCACTGGCACAGCGTGCTCGGCCATGCGCTCCAGGATGATGCGGGTGTGAAACGCCGTCCCTTCAATCGCGGCAAACAACTCGTCCTGCGCGGTGTGCAGCAGATTCCAGCCCAGAGTCACCCCACCCAGCTCCGGATTTACCAGCACGGTGCGATCGCCATTATCCCAGCTCATGCGCAGCAATCCGGTCTGTCCCGGCTTGTAGGCATCCAAACCTTGAGCCAGCTCTTTCACGGTCGTCCCTGCGCGCCGGGCTATGCTCTCGAAGATATCTCCTACGGCCGACAAGCCAGCTTCGATTCCGGTCAGCCCTGGATTGACGCTCCCCGGCACAACACCGCAGACGCCCGGCACAAGCTCGGTCTTCTGCGCGATGGCAATAATGCAGGTCGACGTCCCTACGACGTTCACGACGTCGCCCTCTTTACAGCCGGCCCCAAGCGCATCCCAGTGAGCATCGAAGGCCCCCACCGGAATGGGTGTCCCCGGCTTCAGGCCCATCTGATCTGCCCATTCCTGGCTCAACCCTCCATAGATGTGGTCCGAGGTCAGGTACTCACCGCCGATCTTCTCCCGAACCCCTTTCAGCAAGGGATCAACCGCCACCAGAAACTCCTCGTCGGGCAGACCTTCCCACTTGGGATTCCACATCCACTTGTGCCCCATCGCGCATACACTGCGTTTCAGATCACCCGGCTTGCTGACACCAGTCAGGGTCGCCGCCACCATATCGCAATGCTCCAGCGCCGTGGCAAACTTCGCCCGCTTCGTCTCGTCCACGTGACGCAGCCAGTGCAGCAGCTTGGCCCAGCCCCACTCGTGCGAATAAACTCCGCCACACCAGTCGATGGCCTCAAGCTTCCTCTCGTGAGCCTTCGCTGTAATCTCCTGGGCCTCACGATGTGCCCTGTGATCGCACCAGAGGTAGTAATCGTCCAAAGGCTTCAGGGCGTCATCCACCATCACCACGCTGGAACCGGTCGTATCCAGAGCCAGGGCCAGGACATCTTCGCCACGAACTCCGGTCTTCTCGAGAACCCCCCGCGTCGCCTTGACCAAAGCACTCATCTGGTCGGCATGCGACTGCGTCGCGAAGTCAGGATCTTCGCGGCGGCGATGAAGGGGATACTCAGCAATAGCCGTCCCCAATCGGCCACGTTCTGAATCCAACAGCGTCACTCGAACGCTCAGCGTTCCAAAGTCTGCACCCGCTACAACCGCCATCGTGCCCCCACCCTTATCCTTACTTCAGGCCGTATCGACAGAAGCCCACTTGTAAGTGATCGGTTCTTTTATAAATCTAAAGTGTCATCCTGAGCGAAGCCTCTCGCAGTTTTATCGTGAGAGGCGCAGTCGAAGGACCTGCATTTCGCTTTCCTGCGCTAGAAACCTCGAATCTGCACTATCTGTCTGTCGATGTGTCTAATGAGTCCTGTCCATACGTCGCCTTCGCGCCATGTTTCCGGAAATAATGCCTGTCCAGCAGTGCCGCTGAGACTCCGCACTGCGAATTCAACAGCACCGTCTTGAAGGCCATCTTCGCGACAGCCTCGAGAACCACTGCATTATGCGCGGCATCGTGCGGATCTTTTCCCCAAGCAAACGGCGCATGTCCTGCAACAAGCACCGCCGGAATCGCGAGAGGATCGATTCCCTCAAATCGCTCGATGATCGCCTTGCCCGTATTCAGAACATAGTCGCCGTTGATCTCTTCGTCTGTCAGCTCGCGCGTGCAGGGAACAGGTCCATGAAAGTAATCCGCATGAGTTGTGCCCAGCGCGGGAATCTCCCTGCCGGCCTGTGCCCATGCTGTCGCATTTTCACTATGCGTATGCACCACAGCGCCAATTTTAGAGAACGCCTTATAAAGCTCAAGGTGCGTCTTCAGATCGCTGGAAGGATTCAGCTTTCCTTCCACGATCTTGCCCGAAAGATCGGTGACGACCATGTGTTCGGGCTTCAAAGCGTCATAGTCCACACCGCTCGGCTTAATAACAACCAGTCCTTCTTCTCGGCTGATGCCGCTTGCATTGCCGAAGGTGTAAAGCACCAGGCCACGGCGAACCAGTTCCAGATTGGCTTCGAGCACGGCTTCTTTCAATTTTTCGAGCATATTTTGCCTTCTGCAGGGTGTTACCAGTTAAGTTGATTGGAGGTCCATTTTTTGTCACTTCGATTCTTCCATCGAATGCAAACAACGGCAAATACCTGATGAGCGCAAGCAATATGACTCATCTCTTCCATCTATCGCTGTGTCTGGGCCAGGACACATTTAGGATAAGTTTCATCGATCTATGCCCGGTTCAATGTCAGCGGAAGTCGGATCCAGCTCCGCCGTAAGGAAGCTCCGTCTTCTTCCTTTGCTCGCGGCGACCTATTTCATGGTCTCTGGCGGTCCCTACGACCTTGAAGACATCATCGGATTCGGTGGATACGGCCGTGCCCTTCTGCTGCTCATCCTGCTGCCGTTTTTTTGGAGCTTCCCTACCTCTCTCATGCTCGGTGAACTCGCTTCCACCGTTCCTGCAGAGGGTGGTTTCTACGCCTGGGTCAAGCGCGCCATGGGACCCTTCTGGGGCTTTCAGGAGGCCTGGCTCTCCCTCACAGCCTCCGTCTTCGACATGGCCATCTACCCCACCACCTTCGTTCTCTACCTCGAGCACCTGGCTCCCGGGCTCACCCGCGGTCACCGCGCGATCGCGCTCGAACTCGCTGTCGTCATCGTCGCAGTCCTCTGGAATCTTCGCGGAGCCGCCGCCGTGGGAGAAGGTTCGGTCCGTCTCTGGTTCATCGCCATCTCCCCCTTCCTGCTTCTCGTCGTCGTCGCCATCTTCATCGGACTCAAAGGAGCAAGCGGCCCGTTTGGTGGCCACGCCTCCTTGGCCGCACCCGTCGGCAAAGGCTTTTCGACTGCCATTCTGGTCGCGATGTGGAACTACATGGGCTGGGACAACGCCACCACCATCGCCAACGAGGTCGAAAATCCCCAGCGCAACTATCCGCGCGTGATGTTCCTTGCGGTCATCATGGTGATGCTTACCTACATCGTTCCGATTGCTGCCGTGGCATGGGCTGGAATCCCAGCGGAGCGCTTCTCCACCGGAGCCTGGGTCGACGCAGGCCACATCCTCGGCGGCTCCGCACTCGCCATCGCCATCGTGCTCGCCGGATCGCTCGACGACTTCGGCAGCTTCAGCAATCTCACCCTCTCCTACACCCGGCTTCCGCACGCCATGGCGGAGGACGGCCTTCTCCCATCCATCTTTACCAAGCGCCTCCGTAACGGCTCCCCTTGGGTCTCGGTCATCGCCTGCGGAATCTGTTGGGCCCTCGCTCTGGGCTTCTCCTTCGAGCGACTCATCACAATTGACCTGGTTCTTTGGGGCATGTCGATGATCCTCGAGTTCGTCGCCTTGATCCTCCTCCGCCGCAACGAACCCGACCTTCCCCGCCCCTTCCGCATCCCCGGCCCGGACTGGGTTCCCGTCCTCCTCAGCATCAGCCCCATTGCGCTCGCTCTCTATGCTCTCTATGTATCCCGCACAGAGACCGTAGTTGGCATGCCGGCCCTCACTTTCTCCCTCCTCATCGCCGTCGCCGGAGTCCCCATCTACCTCCTCGCTCGAGTAGGCCAGCGAAGACGAAAGCGCTCTCAGAATTCACCGGCATGACCAACATAAACTTCCCGTTTTTCCATATCCCACAAGTAGATACTCCCTTAAGTAGGACATATGACCGATTGACATCTTCATCCTGCTGTAATGAAATCAAGCCACTCAGAAACGTTGTAATAATTGTTATCCTTTCCTGCGATCGCTCTGGTCCCTTTTGATATCTCTGTACACGGGAACAGCGAACCTCAGGTTTGCACTCGACTCACCGTGTCGTTCGCACATCAGCAAGGAGCAGCATGTTTACCACCGTTTCAAAGCAGGATCCGCGTTACCAGACCCTCAGGAAAAGCCATAATCTTCGCTTCCCTGCCACTGACGCGGATGCTGTAGGTCGCATCGAGATCTGCCAGTCTCCCGACGACGTCGCCGACGCGCTGCAGAAAGCCGTCCGCGCCGGCCTTCGTCCCACCATCCGTTCCGGCGGCCATTGCTACGAAGACTTCGTCTGTAACAATCCTGGTGGCGTTCTTCTCGATGTCAGCCAGATGAACGACATGAACTCATCCGGAAGCGGTCACACCTACAAGATCGGAACCGGAACCCGCCTCGGCGACGCCTACGTGCGCCTGTACAAGGAATACGGCGTAACCTTCCCCGGAGGCTCCTGCTACGGCGTCGGCGCCGGCGGACACATCTCCGGTGGAGGCTACGGTGTCCTCAGCCGACTTCACGGCCTCACCGTCGACTGGCTCTCTGCCGTCGACATCCTCACCGTAGACGCCTCCGGCAAGGTCGTCTCTCGCAAAGTCGACAAAGACCACGAGCCCGACCTCTTCCGAGCCTGTCGTGGAGCCGGCGGCAACAACTTCGGCGTCATCACCGCCTACTACTTCGACAAGATGCCGCAGGCTCCCAAAGAGGTCGCCAGCGTCAGCATGACCTTCCCCTGGGAGGAGATGACTCCCGAGCGCTTCGAAGCCATCCTCACCACCTACGGCCACTACTTCGAAACCCGCGGCAAGGACCCCGCCACCTGGGGTCTGTTCACCTTCCTCGGGCTCCCACATCGCTCCTCCGGCCGCGTCACCATCTCCGCCCAGTTCTGCAATCCCGACGGAACCTGCGACGACCTCACCGTCCTGAATGAGTTCGTCGACCTCTTCCAGCCCTGCAAACCGGTCGCCGCCGAGCCCAAGACCATGGACTCGCGCCACACCGAAAAGGCCGCCGAGGCACACATCCTCACAAAGCCCGACGGAACCCCGCTGCCCTGCTCCGGCCCGCACAATACCAACCGCGCCTCCTGGTACGACGTCACCGTGCGCGGAGGCGTAGGCGGCGGAACCCGAGCTAAGTACAAGTCCACCTATATGAAGCGGGCCTTTACCCCCGCCGAAGCCCGAACCATCTATAAGCATCTCCACCGCGAGATCCCCGGAGCCCAGCTCAGCGGCATCCTCGCCGTCGACTCCTACGGCGGCGCCGTCAACCGCCCCGAGCTCATCGCAGAGACCTCGGTCCCGCAACGCGCGTCAGTCCTGAAGTTACAGTTTCAGACCTATTGGCAGAACCCGGCCGACGATCAGGCGCGCCTCCAATGGATGCGCGACTTCTACACCGACCTATACTCCGGCCCTGATGTAGATGCCCCCTACAAAGGAACCCCGTACCACAACCAGCAATATGAGGGCTGTTATATCAACTATCCCGACGCCGATATGCTCGCTTACCCCTTCTGGCCTCAACTTTATTACGGGGATCAGGGACTATATCCCTTCCTTCAGGGGGTCAAACGGCGTTACGATCCTAATAATATCTTTCACCACTCGATGTCAGTCCGCGTCTGATGCGGATTTTGGTACCGCACTTTTACCGGTACCAGCAGCTGTAAGTTTCTGAGGTTTCGCACGGAGGCTTCTTTGAACGGATCCTTGAACGCGATGTTGTACAGACAACTACACGACCTGACAACCACGGCGGTCCCTTCTCTGCGCCCGCACATCGCCAGAATCTCTTCTGTAGCTCCGGGCCCAACCTCGACATTCACCACGCACTCAGCCGCAGCTGGATCGGAAGCCCTCCCGGCTGAAAGCAGGTTCATCGCACACAAGGAGGGACTTCTAGCGTAGTAAACCGTTGCTGGAGATATCTGCGGATGTCCATCGACGGCAACAATCAAGAACCTTACGGTCGAAGACACAAAAGAACCGTTGGAACAGAGGCAGCCCGTTACAAAGATTTGCGAGCGACTTCTCTACCCGACACGCAACCGTAAAGCAACACCTCACGTAGCACGAAACCTTCGAGGAGACACCGATGCAACGAATATCCAAATCCCTCAGTATCCTGGCCGTTCTGCTCTTGGCCATATGTTGCTCTGTATCTAGAGCGCAAACTATCACCGGAGGCGTCAACGGTATCGTGACAGACCCCTCGGGCGCAGTAATTCCCAACGCCAGGGTCACCGCAACCAACACCGAAACTGGGGTCGCAACCGAGACCACTACCAACAATGACGGTGTTTACAACATCCGCTTCCTGCAGATTGGCAATTACAAGGTAACAATTACGGCGCAGGGTTTCGCCACTTCAACCTATGGGCCGTTTGTTCTCGAAACAGGCCAAAACGCAAAGGTAGATGGCAAGCTTGGACTCGAAAACCAACAGCAGAAGGTGTCGGTCGAAGCTGAAGTCGCTCCGATTCTGAACACCGAGGGACCTGTCCTCGCCACGACGCTCGATACCCGCGCCATTGAAAACGCGCCACTGGTCAGCCGCAACATCGTTGCCCTTACCATGTTTCTTCCGGGCTCTGTCAGCACCTCACCAAATAGCTTCGTAAGCAATGCGGGCGTCTCCGGCCCTTTGAGTGGCAACAATCCAGCGGGTGCTAACAGCAGCAGCTCGGTCTCGGTGAACGGTAACCGCCAACAGACCAATCAATACCTGCTCGATGGTATGAACATCAACCAGACTCTCGATGACATCCCTGGTTACAACCCCAGTGTCGACGCAATTGGCCAGGTTCAGGTCATCTCCGCAAATGCTCCCGCAGAATACGGCAACGTGCTCGGCGGCGACATTCTCTACCAAACCAAGAGCGGTACCAATAACTGGCACGGCAGCGCCTTCTACTATCTCGGCAACTACAACCTCAACGCCAATAGCTGGATCAATAACCACACCGCCACTCCAACGCCCAAAAACTCATTCACGCGCAACATCTTTGGCGGGACATTTGGTGGCCCGATCTTCCACGACAAGCTGTTCTTCTTCGCCGATTATCAGGGTGGGCGTTATCACCTCGCCGGCCCAACCCAGGCAACCGTTCTTACAGCCAAGCAGCGTCAGGGTGACTTCTCGGAGCTGCTCGACCGCAACATTATGTGCCAGGCGAATGACTCAGCCAGCACCTGTAATGGAAGGCTAATCCAGCTTTATAATGCAACCGCCGCGGGCGCCCCCGCGTTCGTCAACAATCAGATTCCAATCGGAAATAACCCTGCAGCCAACTACCTTCTGGCCCATCCTGAGCTCTATCCTCTACCAAACCAAGCTCCGGTACGGGGCTCGCCGGCTCAAAATAACTACCGTGGACAGCAGAAGCTGCGTAACTACGGCAACCAGTTCGATGTGAAGGTCGATTGGAGAGCAAGCCAGAAAGACAATGTCTCGGTTCGCTACTCCCAAGCCGATTCCGGTCAGACAACCATCAATCCGTTGCCGACCAGCTTCGCGAGCGCACCAACCTATCCTTTCCGCGGTGTGGCCATCAATGAGGTCCATACCTTTAACGCGTCCGTCGTAAACGAATTCCGAGCTGGTTACACTCGAATCCAGAACAACGGCGCCGTCCTTCTCGATCCCACTGGCGTCTTCGGGCTCAACGGCAACAGCATCCTCGGCATTGGCGCTAACAATCCCGCTGGCGCTGCTCAGGCCTTTGCCGGCTTCTCCGCAATGGGCTTCAACAACTCCAGCAGTCCTCAGGGCTTCAACGCCTCCAACGGCACTGAATACACAAAACTCGGTAACGAAAACCTGGGAACCAACTACACTCTCAACACCTTCCTCTACGGAGACAACCTTACCTGGCTGAAGAACCGCCATACCTTCAAGTTCGGTGTCCAGTTCCTGCGTCAGCAACAGAACAACTTCTATCCCGGCAATGACGGCTCACTGGGTGGCTTCTGGTTTCTTGGTGCTGGCACTGCAAGTCCGGTTGCTAATCCCAACGGATATAACCGGAACGGATACACAGCAGCCGACTTCCTTCTGAACCGTGCCGGTTTTGTCAGTAAGGGTGGCGTCGCCGGACCGGTGGGCATGCGTTCCTGGCGTAGCGCCTACTTCGTTCAGGACGATTGGAAGGTTACTCCCACACTCACTCTTAACCTCGGACTTAGGTATGAATTCGTTCAACCGATCTACGAGGTCAATAACAAGATGTCCACGATTGATCCCAACAATCCCACAAGGATTCTGACCGCCGGCAGCCCTGAAGCGAAAGCCGCTGGCTACAATCGCGCCCTCGTTGATCCGTACTACGGTAGCGTGATGCCTCGTATCGGTATGGCTTGGTCCGTCACTCCTCGCTTCGTTGTGCGTGGCGGCTATGGCCTGCAGAATTACATGGAAGGAACAGGGGCCAATCTCCGCATGACCACCAACCTTCCCTTCCAGTCCACCTACCAGGCCAGCGGAGTTCAGGTTGGCCAAGGCACACAGGGCAGCTTCTTTGATGTCCGCAACGGTTTCGGCAGCGGCTCAGTAGCATCCTCCAATGTCTTCAACGTCTGGAACAAGAAGATCAAGCCTGCCTTTATCGGCATGTACAACCTGACTCTGGAATATCAGCTCAGCAACACCGCCTCCCTTCAGGTTGGCTATGTGGGTGAGTCCGGAACGCATCTGGTCACCGCTAACCAACGCAACCAGCTTCGCAATCCTTGCATCATCAATGGCGCCATTCAAAATGTTGCAACTCCAAATCCAGCCCCCCAATGCCTTACCCTTGCACCAGCTCCATTCGGTGCAGTGGTGGGTTACAACGGCGTAGTCCGCTACACCGATTCCAACGCGATGATGAACTACAACGCCATGCAGGTTAGTTTCCGGCAGCGTGCATGGCACGGTCTGCAATACACCGCCAATTACACCTGGAGCCACGGCATGACCAACAGCACGGGCTTCTATGGCGTTCCCAGCATTACGGCAGCCAGCGCCTATGCTGAGAACGTCTACGACCTCCACAGCGAATACGGTCCTATAGGACAGGATGTTCGTCACGGACTAAATTGGTATATGGTCTATGACCTTCCCATCGGTCGGAACCGTATGTTGGGCGGGAGCATGCCTCTCATCCTCGACGAGGTTGTCGGCGGATGGAAGGTCGGCATGACTGGCGTCCTTTATACGGGCTTCCCCGTCAACATTAACACTGGAACGAATAATTCCGGTGTCAATGGCAACTCACAGCGCGCGAATCATTACCGCAAGCTGAAGATTGTCAACCGCTCGATCGACAACTGGTTCGGAACAGATCCATCGGCTGTCCCATGTACTGGAGCAGGTGTCGATAACGGTGTCTGCGCCTATGGCCAGCCTGCTGCTGGAACCTTCGGTACCGCTCGCCCCACCTCGGAGCGCGCACCCGGCTTCCAGACCTATGGCGCATCCGTCACCAAGGACTTCACTATCTGGCATGAGCAGCAGATCAACTTCCGGGCTGACGCAGATAATGTGTTCAACAGCGCATATCTCGGCAACCCGGTGGGCAACATTCAATCGGCACAGTTCGGAAACATCGGCAACCAGACCACTCCAATCCGATCCAATCCGAGAAACTTGCAACTGTCTGTTAGATACCACTTCTAACCCTCACCCTAAAGGCCCGGACTCTCGCTTGAGAGTCCGGGCCTTTTTGTTCCATGTCGATCGGAGGGATGACTCGTTATAAAGCTGCCTAATAGAGAATGAACGTGGCATTCCCGAACGAGCTAATCGGCCTCGCGAAGATTCTTGACATGCCACAAGTGCTCCATCATAGTGGGCACACTGAAATGCTTCCGTCTTTGTTGCGACTTCACCTTCCAAAAAGGAGAACCAATGAAGAGGCTACTATTTCTCATCGCAGCATCTCTGTTCTTTGTTCTTTCACCCAATTCCCTGCAGGCACAGGAACGAATTATGCTCGCTTCCACAACCCAAGCACAGTTTGAGGCGGATGCATCTAATCTTCTCTACTACACATGCGCCAACTACCCTAATACATTCCCGACCTGGTCTGCTTCCTCTGACAGAACCGTGGACGGTTACTGTCTAACGAACGATACGTATGAAGTAGTCTATTGGGCAATCTATTCGTACCAACCCCCTTGGGGCTGAACTAGAGAAACTATCCTATCTCTGACCGACAACAATCTAGCGTCCTGAAACGGACATACCGATGACGAAATTGGCCGGGTGCCCCATTCATGTGGTTTCATCGCATGAGTGGGACATTCGAGCGAAGCTCGAACCCTGTCAAAGGTAAAACGTTCCAAATAGCATCTGAAGTGCCGGGCGTCTGGGGGCTCCATCTTCGGCGCGCTTTATCGCGCCGAAGGTGGGCAATCGCGCGAAGCGCGACCCGCCCTTTCTACCCCAAGTTTGTCAAGACCTAAACCATTGCAAACCACACAAAACAAGACGTTTCGTGAGTGCCGATCAGTTTCATCCGTTTCGCTAAAATAGAAACAGAAGGACTCCCCCGGAAAAATGGAAGGGAACAGATTCAGAATCGAAGGTCCGATCTATACCAGTCCGGCGCGTATCCCCAGGTTCCAAAGAGAAGAAACCCAGGGCAAAGGACGCCGATTCGATCGACGGGCAGGAGACTTTCAACCTTCGAAAACACGGAGGTCCGGACCCATCCTCCATGTTTCCAAGACTTTGCACAAAACAGACGGGGGAGGGGGTACCGCCTACATCCGCTCTGGAGCCTCTATCCCGAGATACCCGAGCGCTCGAACCATCTCCCGCTGCGCCACGGCTGCGGTCGCCAGATAGAGTCCACGCTTCACCGGATCGGTCTCGTTGAGGATGTGGTGCCGGTGATAGAAGTTGTTGAACTGCTGGGCGAGCTGGAAGGCATATCGAGCCAGGTACGACGGTTCTGAGGTCGTAATGCACTGCTCGATCGTCTGCGTCAGCTTCGAGGCAAGCAGCCACGTCTCCCAGACCGCAGTTCCCTCCTCGCTGTCCAGCAGGTCTCCGAGATCGAGCGCGTCGAACGCCGCAAGCGCGTCCTCAGCCTTCGTCCCGGCCTTACGAAAGATATTCGCCGCACGAACGATGGCGTACTGGACGTATGGTCCAGTCTCGCCCTCGAAGCTGAGTGCATCCTTGAAGTCGAAGGCTATAACAGTATTGCGCGTGTAGCGCAGCATGAAGTAGCGCAGCGCACCCACGCCGATCTGGCGAGCGATCGTAGCCCGCTCGTCCTCCGGCAGATCAGCATGACGATTGTCGACCTCAACCCGGGCCGCCGCGATCAGCTGGTCGAGCAGGTCGTCAGCCTTGACTCCGAAGCCCTTGCGTCCGCTGACCTCGATGTATGGCTTCTTCTGATCCTCGTCGCTGATCGCGTAACCCAGCTCGAGAGCACAACGCGGAGTCAGCGCCACCATCTCGTAAGAGAAGTGAGTGTAGCGGTCGGCCTCCTCGGTGAAGCCCATCCCGCGCAGCGCCTGCACTACCTGCGTCTGCGGGTCGTTCTGGCGCGAGTCGATCACGTTATAAATTGCATCGGCCCGGCCGAACACCGGATGATCCGGCTCACTCTCAGCCGCCGTCGAGATCCAGCACGTATGCGTCGGATACTCGTGAAATCGCTTATAGCCGAAGTCCTTGCCCGGCAGAAGGCCGAACTTCCAAAGGTGATAGGCGATATCTTTGCCGACGTAGGTCACCGTCCCGTTGGAGCGTACGATGACTTTTGCATCTTCGTCAGGCCCATCTTCCTCGGGACTCGACTCCGCCGCGCCCGCGGCAGGAGCGCGCCGCATCACCCAGCAACCTTTGTTCTTCCCTTCGGTCTCGAAGTAGAGAACACCTCGATCTATCATCAGCTGCCTAGCTGCGTCCCAGAAGTGCAGATGCAGGATCTCACTCTCTCGCGGCAGGAAATCGTACTCGATGGAAAGACGCTCCATCGTCTCCAAATGACGCCCAAGCACCGCCGTGGCAATCAGATCCGCCACCTCCGCAATCTGGTTGCCGCCGTGTTCAATGGCGTGCAGTGTCTCCAGGCGGAGCTGTTTTCGTTCAGCGACCTCATTCGCGTCCGCTGTATACCACTGCGAGACCCGAGCATAAAGATCCCAGCAGTAGAAATCGATTCGCTCCCCTTTTGCCGCCAGGTCCGAGACCAGACTCTGTACACCGGCGAGATCGAGACGTTCGAGATGCATTAAACCAACAACGACATCGGCAACCTGAACGCCGGTATTGTCGATGTAGTTTTGAACGCCAACCTCATATCCACTCTTATAACTGTCAGAGCGCAGGAGCCGCTGAAAGGTATCCCCGAGGATGGCATTGCGCAGATGCCCGATGTGAGCAGCTTTGTTCGGATTGATACTGGTGTGCTCAATGAGACGAAAGCCCGAGCCTCCGATGTCCGCGTGTCGGCCACGAGCAATGTCCCGGGCAATGGAAGCACGCTTGAATCGAATATTGAGGTAGCCAGCTCCCGCAGCCTCTATCGAAGCAATTCCTTCGGGTAACGAGGCAGTCAGATCCGCAGCCAGCTCTGCGGCAATTGCGCGGGGAGCCTTCCGAAGACGTTTAGCCAGCTCAAACGCCAGCGGGAGAGCTAGTTCACCCAAAGCGATTGAGGGTGGCTGCTCGAAGACGAGGTTGACGGAGGAAATGTCATACTTCTGCGCTACCAATTCCTCGATACGCGTCAGAAGAGATTGCTGAACGATTCGATACATGCTTTCAGATTCACCGCTGAGATGGGTTTGTTTCAGTCTACGCGACTTAGAGCCAAGGCGATCTCGTCATCCGCTCCAAATTCAAGCGTCGTCCGGCCGCCGTGCTCGTTCATGGGAGCTCGGTTGGAAGGGTTTCGATCTCTTCCAGAAGCGGAGTGTGATTGTGAATTCGAATCCGATGGATGAGGAAGATCACCCCACCTGCTCCGGTCACAGCGATCAGCATCCAAACGTGAATCGCGAGCCCGAAGACAGCAGACAGACCTTGTGGAGCGCCATGACTGGCAAGCGAAGTCTTAACCGCCCATTCAAAAGGCCCGATCGCTCCAGGCGAACTGGGGAGCATGTAAGAGAGATTGGCGAAGGAGACCGCCTCCCACGGCCCCAGCGGGCCGGTCCTCAGTCCTACCAGATGGATGGCGGAGACAAAGATCATCCCTTCACAGGCCCAGATGATGAAACTTTGGATGAGAAGAACGATATTTCCGACAACTCCCATCTGACGAAGTGTACTGATCGCCAGAAGGAACCAATGCTCGACTTTGCGAACCAACTTATTCTTAGGAAGCCTGGAAAAAAAAGTGCGGGCGGGGCCTTCGAGCCTACTTGCCCCGAACATGAGCGTCAGAAGTCCCATCGTCGAAACAATCAGAGCAGCGTCGGCGCCCCGGCGAATATTCGCAGGAAGATCCGTCCCCATGGTGCGGACAAAGATCAGTCCCACCACAAAGACATCCAGTAACTTTTCCAGAATCACCGTACTGAAGATGACCGAAGGCGACGTTCCCAGGTCGGGCGCATAAGTGAAGATCCGCATGATGTCTCCTATGCGGAACGGCATGATGTTGTTGGCTGCAAGGGAGGTCATCAACACTCGTGCGCAGACGGAAAAGCGAGCGCCTGTGGATCGCATCATGCGTGTCCAGCGGACACAGCGTAGTGTATATCCGACAAAAGTGAAGCCAAGAACGCCAACAATCCATACAGGATTGGCAAGACTAAGAGCGCGAAACTCTGAAGGGTGAACCCGCCGAAACGTGTACCAAAGAAAGAATGCGCTGACGAGAAGGCCGGGAACCGTCTTCAACAGGTTGCGAGAGCGCGTCTGAGTCATCGAAGTTTGCAAGGTATCTTTTTAGATCTGGCTCTGGCTGGGACAACAGAAGCAAAATACAGGCTTTCTTTATTGTAACGTCACTCTTTCTGAAGAATGGAGTAGACCAGATGCCCAGTGAGAACGTCTAATCTCATTGTGTTGCTTGCCCGAGAGTGTTTTTCTGCCTCAAGTTGAACGACTCCGCGGATCCATAATGGCGCCGCAATTTAGATTGAGACTTTCTAACCCACGCCGTTCTGAGGCGGCAGGAGCAGCCAACACTTGGCGACATCAGTTCTTTCTCCACTTTCACTCTCTCCGACCTCCAGTGCTGTAGAGCGGCAAAGTCGACAGGAACGAAGGTATGTTCTCTGGCTGATCACCGCTTTGACCTTTTTGGCACTCGCCGTTCACGGATACCATCCATACGCAGAAGACGGTGGGCCGTATATGGTTGGGATTAAACACATCCTCGATCCCTCCCTTTATCCCCACATATCCGAGTTTGCGACAGCTCATCCCCGCTTTTCTCTCTTCGCTCCAACCGTCGCAGTTGTCGTCAAGATGTCTCATCTGAATCTCGATGTGGTCCTTCTTTTGGTCCATGCCGCCAGCTTCTGGGTTACGTTATATGCGGCCTGGCATCTGGTTGCGCGATGTTTTTCCAGCAGAGAAGCTCGAACAGGCGCAGTCACACTGCTTGCCACCTGGATGACCATGCCGATTGCGGGAACATCCATTCTTTTGATGGATCCCTATGTAACTGCCCGCAGCTTGTCAACTCCATGCGCCTTACTCGCACTTATTGGGGTTGAATCGTTCTTTCGGCCCGATCTTTTGCAGGAGGAAAAGAGGTGGCGAGGGCTGGTTCTGTGCTGTCTCGCGCTTACGGTTGCCGCAGCGATGCATCCTTTGATGGCTGCTTATGCATTTGGGTCGGTGCTGATGCTCGCATGTCAGCTTTCAGAGAAGCGCAGCGTGCAGCGTTGGGGTTCTCTGGGATTGAGTCTCCTGGCAATCGCCATTGCGTGGGTTGTCCTGGTCAGTGGCTCTGTTGAAAGCGCTGCCCATCTACAAGCGGAGATGACAAGAAAGTATTGGTTTCTCTCCTGCTGGAGATGGTACGAGTGGGCAGGCCTGATTGCCCCCCTGATAATTCTTGCGGCGGCGGCGCATAAACGTACGAGCGAAAACAGAACCAAGGTTGCTTTTGCGCGTACGGCGATCTTCTGTTCCCTTACGGCCGTTTCCGTATCTCTTCTATTCGGTCGACTTGAACAGGCTAATCACACCGTTGCATGGCTGCAACCATTACGTACCTTGCAAATTGCCTACGTCGTAATGATCCTGGGGCTCGGAGCCGTGCTGGGCGAACGTGTTCTGAGAAAGAATGCGCTCTCGTGGATTGCAGTCTTCTCCTCTTTGGGAGGCATCATGCTGTTTGCAGAGAGACAGACATTTCCTGCATCAACGCATTTTGAGCTTCCTGGATTATCACCAGGCAATGCCTGGGAAGAAGCGTTCCTTTGGATCCGATTCAATACACCGCGAGACGCGCTCTTCTCACTGGATTCGGATTACATAACGAAGCCCGCCGAGGACGCGCAAAACTTCCGTGCTTTAGCCGAACGTAGTTCTTTGCCGGATTACACGAAAGATGGTGGTGATGCCGCGAACAATCCCGAACTGTCTTCTACCTGGGCAGCTGTTCAGGAACCGCAAAATCGTTTGAGTGAGAAGTCGGACAGGCAAAGAATTTCGGAACTGAAACCCTTAGGAGTCGATTGGGTCGTTCTTAGGAAAAATGCTTCTACTCACTTTGTCTGCGATTACGAAAACAATGCCGTCAAGGTCTGCCGGCTGCCACTTGAGGAGAGACTGGAGAAGGATGTTCTTACAGCGGTCAAATGACTAAAATTTGCTCGCGCACTACGGCCGGCGTCACACCGACATCTGCGCAACTGGCAGCCATACGGTCTCACTCTTAGAATTTACACCGTGTAATGTGCTAACTTTGAAGAAGTGGTTTGTGAGAGCGTAGCTCAGTTGGTAGAGCATCGCCCTTTTAAGGCGTTGGTCCTGGGTTCGAGCCCCAGCGCTCTCACCACATAAATTCCGTAAAAACAAGAACGGCACGCCCGAGTTTAGGTTTTTGGTGTGCCGTTTTCTATTGGGATGAAGAGGAATGTATAGACCTATTCCTCCAGCTTCTCTTCAATCGTCTCGACAACTTCGTTCCAATGCTTCTCAGTAGCATCTGCAAACTCATCCAGTGCCCCGCCGACCGAGACGCCTTTACTGTTTAGGGACTTCTTGAATCTGGCAACTTCGCCCTGGATATGATCCAGGATGGATTCCCGCATTCGCTCGATATCTTCGCGGACTGCCTCTACGTCAATCCTCGGCTTGGGTGGCTCTTTGGGTTTGCGCGGCGCGCGACCCGCAAGAGTGAGTTCGCTCACCTGGACGCGGTTCCGAGTGAGATTGGTTCCCGGGAACTCAAGATTTACCTCGCGTCCGTTCGGACTGACATAGATGACGCGATATTCCGTCTCTTTCTCGCCAATACGAACCATATCCCCCAATTCCGGCGTCTCGGGGGTCTCATGCTCTTCAAACAGCGGCTTCTCTACAAGAGATTGACTCAGACGTCTCGCGATATCTATGGGTTCGACTTCTTTAGACGGCTTCTTGCGTGTCGCCATAACACCATATGTACTTCATTTAGGTATAGATTTACACCTGTCATCTGACATTTAAAACGCTTTACGCTCTATGGAGCAAACGTTTGTTCTACACCTTGCTCCAGTGTAGTAAACGGATCGTTATAACCGGCAGCACGCAAGCCCTGAACATCCGCTTCAGTAAAGTGCTGATAGCGATTCTTAAGATCCCCTGGAAAAGGAATGTATTCGATCTTCCCGGGCCCGTGAACACGCATCAGGGCCTCAGCAACGGCTTTGAATGTGCGTGCTTCCCCCGTACCGGCATTGACGATCGCCTGTACGTCTTTGGGAGATTTTTTATCGGGCAGAAGTCCGGAGAAAAACATGTTGATGCGGGCCAGGTCACCCACAAACACAAAGTCACGGCGCTGCTCGCCGTTGGCATAGCCGCCCGAGCCCTCGAACATCCGGATGGTGCCAGTATCTTTGAGCTGCTTCGTGAAATGATGCATGACGCTGGCCATTCGGCCCTTATGCTGCTCGCGTTTGCCATAGACGTTGAAGTAACGCAAACCTACGACGGTGCTCTTGATCTCTGGCCTAAGCCGGCGGACATAGTTGTCAAACACCAGCTTCGAGTATCCGTAGACATTCAGAGGCCGCTCGTTCGCGGGAACCTCGGTAAAGCTTGTACTGGGACCATAGACAGCCGCCGTAGAGGCATACACAAAGGGAATCTTATGCTCGAGAGAAAAGTGCAGAAGCTCCTTGGAATAAGTGAAGTTGTTGTCCATCATGTACTGGCCATCGTCTTCCAGAGTGTTGGAGCAGGCACCCTGGTGCAGGATCGCGCGCACCTCTGCTCCATCAATTCGTCCCTCTTTTACGGCTTCACGAAACTCCCTCTTGTCCATGTAATCCGCGAACTCCGCCCCTTCGAGGTTGAGGAACTTCGGTCCGCTTAGATTTGGAGCTGGCGCAAGATTGTCAACGACAAGGATGTCTTTATGACCAGCTCGATTGAGCTCGTGGATAAGATTGCTCCCAATAAACCCCGCACCGCCGGTAACAATGATCAATTCTCTCTCTCCTGTGTCGCCATCATCTTTCGAACAATGTTTGTGGTCGAGAAACCTTCTACCGTAGGCACAATTTCTACACGTCCGCCAGA
>Ga0268266_10002585_pt1 | contig 19177 bp, 21 predicted proteins | sample KBSS13metaG_FD_190356 | JGI IMG/M metagenome (GOLD analysis project Ga0268266, IMG submission 190356) | Switchgrass rhizosphere microbial communities from Kellogg Biological Station, Michigan, USA - KBS S1-3 metaG (SPAdes) (version 2) | ecosystem: Host-associated > Plants > Roots > Rhizosphere...
GAAGGGCATTGAACAAGGCATGGCGCAGGGAATTGTGCAGGGTAAGGCGGCGGGCAGGAGCGAGGCTAAGGCTGAGGCACTGATTTGTCTTTTGGTTGCCAGATTCGGTGCATTGGCGCCGTCCCTGCGCACGCGAATTCAACGAGCCCGGCTCGAGACCCTGGACCGCTGGTTCAAGCGAGCCATTGCCGCACCCAGCGTGCGCTCGGTATTCGGCAGCTCGTCGCGTTGACACAGGCGCGCGCGGCGGGCGAGGGTGGTACCCGTGCGCGCGCAACCGCTCGCGCCTACCGCCGCCTCTGCGGCCCCCGCGCCTCCGTCAGTTCCTCAAACAACCGCCGCATGCGCCGATAACTCTCATACCGCCGCGGGTGCATGGCACCCGACTCCGAGGCCGCGATCACAGCACATCCAGGCTCCCGCATGTGCCGGCAATCCGCAAACCGGCATTCCGGCGCCAGCCGCGCCACCTCAATAAACCCCAGATGCCCGCTGTCCAGCCGATCAATCGCCGGTGCGAAATCACGCACCCCAGGCGAGTCGATCAGACTCCCGCCGTCCGGCAGATCAAACAGCCGCGACGCAGTAGTCGTATGCCGACCTTCCTCCTCACGCACGAGCTCACCAACCTCGACTTCCGCCTTCGGAACGAGTCGTCGGATCAACGACGACTTTCCAACGCCAGACTGCCCCACGAGCGCAGACGTCTGGTTGGCACACGCAGCCAGCAAGTCCATCCAGGTCCCAGTGCGTGTTGACCCAGCCAACCAGTCATAACCAATAGACTGGTAAACCTCCAGCTCCCTCTGCAGCTCATCCGCAACCCCGAGATCGGACTTGTTCAACACAAGCGTCGCAGCAATCCCTCCGGACGTCGCCGCCGACAGGTACCGGTCCAGCACGAACAGGTCCGGCTTGGGATTCGGCGCCAGCACGACGAGCAGTTGCGACAGATTGGCGACCACGGGTTCCGAGCCGCCCCGGAGGTTGGATCGATAAAGCGCGTTCCGGCGCGGCGACAGCTCCAGAACGTGTGTCTCATTGGTGCGTTCGTCATCGACGCACAGAACATAGTCGCCAGCGACGATAACGAGCCCACGTCCGAAGGGCCGGGCCTTCAGCTCGCGTGCAGTAGCGTCACGCACCAGCAGGTGGCGTCCAAAGGTCGCTATGACCAGGGCTTCAAAAGTGTCACTCATCTAGAACAAGCCTAGCCTCTGGTAAACTGCACCTCAACTTTTGCAAATCGCGGTGCGCGCCTCCATGCCGAGCAGCGACAATCTCATCTGGATCGACCTCGAAATGACGGGCCTCAAGCCCGAATCCGATTCCATCATTGAAATCGCCACAGTGGTGACGGATAAGGAGCTCGTCGTCCTCGCGGACGGCCCCGTTTTCGCAATCCATCAGTCCGAAGAAATACTTGCGCTCATGGACGACTGGAACCAGAAGCAGCATGGCTCATCCGGCTTGGCCGCACGTGTCCGTGCCAGCACGATCACCGAGGCGGAAGCCGAGGCACGCACGATAGAGTTTCTCGCTCCGCTGGTGAAGGGAGGTGCTTCTCCGATGTGCGGCAACAGCATTTGCCAGGATCGACGCTTCCTGGCCCGACACATGCCAAAGCTCGAGCGCTTTTTTCACTACCGCAACCTCGACGTCAGCACGCTCAAAGAGCTGGCTCGCCGGTGGGCCCCCGGGGTGACGGAAAGCTTTTCGAAGCAGGGCACCCACCTGGCCCACGACGACATCCACGAGTCCATCCGCGAGCTGAAGCACTATCGTGCGAAGCTGTTCGCCCCCGCGTACTCCGGCGCCGCCTAAGTATGAAATCTGACGCCATCACCGTTCCCACCTTCGCAGACGTCGCAGCTGCCGCAGACCTCATCAGTTCCCGCCTGGTGCGCACGCCTGTCATGAGCTCCCCGGCCTTCGACAAGCGGGTGGACCGACGGGTCGTCTTCAAATGCGAAAACCTCCAACACGGCGGCGCATTCAAATACCGCGGTGCCCTCAACGCGATCCTGCCGCTGGCAATGGCCGGCAATGTCAGCGCTGTGGCGACACACTCGTCTGGAAATCACGGCACAGCAGTTGCGCTCGCAGCCAAAGTCTGCGGCCTGGACGCCTATGTAGTCGTCCCTCACGATTCAGCGCGCCCCAAGATTGCGAATATCGAGCAAGCCGGCGCCGAGTTGATTTTCTGCGAGCCCGGTCTGCCGGCGCGCGAAGCCAAGTTGGCTGAAGTCATGCAGCGAACGGGTGCACATCTGGTGCATCCGTTCGATGACGCACGGGTCATAGCCGGACAGGGGACCGCAACGATCGAGCTTCTCACCGAAGAGCCCAATCTCGATGTTGTCTGCACGCCTGTGGGAGGCGGTGGGCTCATCGGCGGCACGGCGCTGGCGGCGAAGGCCATGGCTCCGCAATGCCGTGTCATTGGCGCGGAGCCGGAAAAGGCCGATGATGCTTATCGCTCGTTTCGTGAGGGTAAGCGGCTGTCGGTCAGCCTGCCTGCAACGATCGCGGATGGACTGCGTGGCTCGATCGGCGTCCGGAATTTCACCCTGTTACAAAGTCACGTTGACGACGTCGTGACTGTCAGCGAGAAGGAAATCGTCAACGCGATGCGGATCGTACTGCAGGATCTCAAGCTGCTCATCGAGCCGTCATCGGCTGTCGCAGTCGCTGCCGCGCTCGCGGGCAAGTTGGGAAGCTCGGGTCAGCGGGTCGGCATCATCATCTCCGGCGGCAACGTTGATCTCGAGCAGTGTCCCTTCCTGCGCGGAGAAACTGTGAAGTGACCAATGTCATCCACACGGGGGGCTGCCATTGCGGAGCAGTCGTATTCGAGGTCGATGCGCCGGCCAAGATCGTCGCCTCCGACTGTAACTGCTCCATCTGCCGGATGAGCGGCTTCCTGCATCTCATTGTGCCGCGATCCCGGTTCCGCCTCCTGCAGGGTGCGGATCAGCTCAGCGAGTACAAATTCAACACGGGGACGGCCCGGCACTTGTTCTGCAGCCGTTGCGGCGTGAAGTCCTTCTATGTGCCGCGGTCAAACCCCGACGGCTACAGCGTGAATGTGCACTGCCTGAACCCCGATACCATCGAGCAGGTCGAAGTGCAATTGTTCGACGACAACGATCGCGAGGCTTCGGACGCCAAAGTCAGGGGGCTGTCGAAAGAGAGCTGAGGTAGTCTCGAACCCACCCCAACTCAACCACCTCGGCATATTTCGCCTGGAGGTCAAACAGATTGGCCTCATGCGGCTGCGGCGCCCGGTCTCCCACCGCGTCCCGCACTACCAGCGGCACAAACCCGTGCTGACAGCAGTCGACAGCGCTCGCTCGAACACAACCGCTGGTTGAAACACCCGCAATCAACACCGTATCCACTCCCATCGAAACGAGAGTCGGCGCCAGGCTCGTTCCAAAGAATGCGCTGGCGTACTGTTTGGTGATCAACGTCTCGCCCGCAGCGGGCTCCAATCCCGATGCAAACGCGGCGAGCCCCGGCGAGCGCCCGGCTTCGAAGCACGCCAGGGCGGGCACCTTGCGGAAAAACACGCCGCCATCGCGACCGCCCGGCTGGAAGGCCACGTTGGTGTGAATAACGGGAATGCGTGCAGTGCGCGCCAGATCCAACAGTGCAATCGCGCCGCGCTGCGCCGACAAACAGCCCTCGCCCCCGAACAGGGGCGAGCCTTCAGTCACATACGCGGCAACCAGATCGATAACCAACAGGGCGGGGCGGCGTCCCGGCGTCAGCCGCCGGGTGAAACCGCCCCGCGCGTAGTTATCGGCTAACTCGTTGCCCACAGCTAAAGGATGGTCTGATCGTTCGGCTTGGCCGGCTTCTGCTGCGCCAGGAACATCCAGGTCTCAACCACCGTATCCGGATTGAGCGACATGCTCTCGATTCCCTGCTCCTGCAGCCAACGCGCCAGCTCCGGATGGTCGGAAGGGCCCTGGCCACAGATGCCCACGTACTTCTTGCGGCGTTTGCAGGCCGAGATGGCCATGCCGAGCAGGATCTTGACCGCCTCATCGCGCTCATCGAAGGCCTTGGCCACAATCGAGGAGTCGCGATCCAATCCCAACGCGAGCTGGGTCATGTCGTTCGAGCCGATCGACATGCCGTCGAAGTGATTCAGATACTCATCGGCGAGCAGCGCGTTGGTCGGCAGCTCGCACATCATGATCACTTTCAGATCATTGACGCCGCTCTTCAAGCCGTTCTGGGCCAGCAGCTCAGTCACCTGCTTGGCTTCCTTCAGCGTCCGCACAAACGGCACCATCACCTGCACGTTGGTCAGGCCCATGGTCTCCCGCACTTTACGCAGCGCGCGGCACTCGAGCTCAAAGCACGGCCGGAAGGTTTCATCCACATAACGCGAAGCGCCGCGGAAACCCAACATCGGGTTCTCTTCATCCGGCTCATACAACGACCCGCCAATCAGATTGGCATATTCGTTGGATTTGAAATCCGACAGACGCACGATCACCGGTTCCGGGGCGAAGGCTGCCGCAATCTGCGAGATGCCCTCAGCCAGCTTGTCCACGTAGAACCCAACAGGGTCGGAGTAGCCCGCCATCTGGGTCCGGATCTGATCCTTCAGCTCGCTGTCCAGCTGGTTGAATTCGAGCAGGGCGCGCGGATGCACGCCGATCATGCGATTGATGATGAATTCCAGGCGTGCGAGGCCCACGCCGCGGTGTGGAATGCTGGCGAAATCGAACGCGCGGTCCGGATTGCCCACGTTCATCATGATCTTCACATCGATCTTGGGCAGCGAGTCGAGCTCGATGCTCTTCTGCTCGAACTCGAGCATGCCCTGATAAACATAGCCGGTATCGCCTTCAGCGCAGGACACCGTTACTTCCTGGCCTTCGCGGATCTTCTCGGTGGCATTACCGCATCCGACGACAGCAGGAATCCCCAGCTCGCGCGCAATAATCGCCGCGTGACAGGTACGCCCACCGCGGTTGGTCACGATAGCCGACGCGCGCTTCATCACGGGCTCCCAATCGGGATCCGTCATGTCGGCAACCAACACGTCGCCCGCCTGCACACGGGCCATCTCCGAGACATCCTTGATTACGCGCACCGGCCCTGAGCCGATGCGTTGTCCGATGCTGCGTCCCTCAACCAACACCTTGGAGCGTGCCTTCAAGGAGAACCGTTGAATCGAGCGGCCGGCGCGGCTTTGCACGGTTTCCGGCCGCGCCTGAAGAATGTAGATCTCACCGGTCGAGCCGTCCTTGCCCCACTCGATATCCATCGGTGCCTTGTAGTGCTTCTCGATGGTCAGCGCCATGCGCGACAATGCCAGTATGTCTTCCTCAGTGATGCAGAACTGCATCCGCTGCGCCTGGGGTACATCGACGGTCTTGACACGTTCAGCCGAGCCCGCGGGCGCGTAGACCATCTTGATGGCTTTGCCACCGAGGTTACGTCGCAGGATGGGGAACTTGCCGGCATTCAAAGCCTTCTTGTAGACGTAGAACTCGTCAGGATTCACAGCTCCCTGTACGACCGTCTCACCCAGGCCGTATGAAGCCGTAATAAACACAACATCACGGAAGCCTGACTCCGTGTCGAGCGTGAACATGACACCGCTCGCCCCCAGATCGCTGCGGACCATGTGTTGCACACCGGCCGACAAAGCAACGGCATTGTGATCGAACTTTTGATGCACGCGATACGAGATCGCCCGATCATTGAACAACGACGCAAACACCTCGTGCATCGCCTGCAACACATTCTCTTCGCCGCGAACGTTGAGAAACGTCTCCTGCTGTCCCGCAAAAGAGGCCTCAGGCAGATCCTCCGCGGTGGCGGACGAGCGCACGGCCACGGCGATCTCCTTCCCGTTGCTCATCTTGCGCAGCTCATCGACGACTGCTTTCTGCAGGCTTGCCGGGAAGGGCGTTGACATGATCCAGCTGCGGATCCGGGCACCGGTCGCCGCGAGAGCGCTAACATCGTCCACATTCAGGTTGGCGAGCTCGTTGCGGATGCGCTCATTCAGGCCGCCCTCCGCCAGGAAATCCCGGTAGGCCTGGGCGGTCGTGGCAAAGCCACCGGGCACCCGTACCCCCAGGTTGGCCAGGGAGCCGATCATCTCTCCCAGGGACGCGTTCTTGCCGCCGACGGTCTCGACATCGTGCATGCCGAGACGTTCAAAAGGGATCACGTACGTGTTCAAAGGCTCTCCTCAACTGACACTTGCGGTCGGTCGTACGCGCACCGCGCTTGCTCCAGGGGCACGGCGGTGAAACACTGTGGTTTCATCTGTTAAACCGTACGGGCCTCGCGTTGTGAGTCGTCGAACCGTTTTCTTCGTTTCGGACCAGACAGGCGTGACTGCGGAAACCATGGGGCACAGTCTCATGACGCAGTTCGAAGGCTTGGAATTTCGACCGGTCACTTTGCCATTTGTATCGAGCGTTGACAAGGCACAGGAGGCTGTCAGGCGCATCAATCGAGCGGCCGAGGAAGAGGGGATCCGGCCCATCATCTTCAGCACACTTGTGCAGGATGACCTGCGTGGTATTGTCATGACTGCCAACGGTCTGTATCTCGATTTCTTCGCGGCGTTTGTCGGGCCGCTGGAGCGCGAGCTCAACACGCGGTCGACACATCGCGCCGGCCGCGCGCACGGCATGGCCGACACCGCTGCCTACACGGCGCGAATCAACGCGACGAATTATGCTCTTTCCAACGACGACGGCACCGGTGGCGATTATTCGCACGCCGATGTCATTCTCGTCGGAGTGTCACGCTCCGGTAAAACTCCTACGTGTCTGTACATGGCACTCCAGTACGGCGTGTTCGCGGCCAACTATCCTCTCACCGAGGAGGATCTCGAGTCGGGCAAACTGCCGAAGCGTCTCGAGTCCTTCCGGCGCAAGCTGTTCGCACTGTCAATAAAACCCGAACGACTGCAACAAATACGCAACGAGCGACGTCCCGACTCGCGGTATGCTTCCCGCCAGCAGGTGCAATACGAGCTGCGGGCGGCCGAGGCCTTGTTTACGCGCTACGCAATACCATGTCTCGACACGACGGAATGTTCCATCGAAGAGATCGCCAGCCGTATTTTAAACACCTCCAGCATCGAACGGCGGCTGCGCCCTTGAATTTGGTTGGCAATGGCACGATTCATGCGGCTTGCACGAATGCCTGCCTGAGTTATAGTCAACAGAATGCTGAATGACACCCTGACACCCGTTACCTGGCGCGCGCGGCCTCGCAGCTTCGTGGCGCTCATGGGACTGTACGAGAGCAACTACATCCGTCTCAGCTCGCTCGCGGGCGATCTGCTGTCGCTCGATGGCGAGCACCGCTCCAAGGTTCCCGGCGACTGTGATCTTCTTCTCACGTTGACCGACCGTTCACCGTATACCAGCACAGTGAATTTGACGTATTTATTTGAGGAAGAGACCGGAGAGTTGCGTCTCCCGGACATGCAGGTCCGGGTCTATCACGATGCCCACCTGGTCGAGGCGCACGAATGGGCCGGAAGCTATTCGCAGCCTGTTTTGAAAGCACTGCGGACCCATGCGGAGCGTGAACTGGATCAGCGCTGGGCCCGTAACGTGATGCTAAACAAGTGGCTGGAATATTGCGTAGAGCGGGGCCATCGCTTCTCCTCTGCCACCCGGCTCTCCGTCATCGACTGAGCCGCCGCGTGAGATGAAGCGAACCCTCGCTTCGGATCTCATGAAGGCGTTGCGTCAACTAGGATTTCTCAAGCTCAACTTTCGCCAGGAGGCGCCTCCCGTCGAGGAGGATCGCGTCCTCACCCTGTTCCGCAACCGGGCTGAGCTCAAGAAGGCCTACGGCGGGCTGGAGGACGAGATCTACCGTCTGAAGGAGCGCATCAAGCAGCAGGAGGGAGCCACGCAGCGCGTCCAGGAGATGCTCAACGCACTCGAGACGCGGCTGGGGATGTCCGACACCGGTTATCCCGCGCTCGTGTTCTACCAGCTGCGCCGGCTGTGGCAGTCGGGCCGCGAGCTGATCGAGCAGATGGTTGCGGATCTGGCCCGTCAACAGGAAGACCGGGAACGCCGCCAACATCTGGCCGAGCACAACCGCCGGCAGTTTCCACGCCGCCAGGCTGTCGAGAAGCAGCTCCGGGAGTCCGAGACAGGTGCAGCCGACGCCGCCAACCGGGTCTCCGAGCTCGAAGGCGAGCGGGCACGTCTGACGCGCTTCTGGCACTACTTCAAACGCCGCGCCCTCGAGCATCGCATTACCGAAGCGGTCGCGAAAGCCGTGGGCGCGAATGCGACTCTGACGGATGCACGCACTGCCGCAGAGGATTTAGAGAAAGAACCCGTACCGGAGTTCCCGGGCCTGTCCGTTGAGAGTCGTCGTGCCATCAACCTGGCGGCGCTCGCATACGCCGAGACGCTGTGCTTCAGGCTGGTCAGGACCCAGTTGGTGAAGTTGGCGCGCGAAGCGACCCAACGGCGCGAGTGCACCGATGACTACGGTACTCAGGCCGAGTGTGAAGCGCTGATGCGCGACATCGAGAAGGCCATGAGTTTGATTCAGGGGCGCGGCAACATTGCGCAAGAGATCGCTGGTCGCACCGAGCGACTGAAGAAGGTTGCCAAGTATCGCGGTCCCAACGACACCTCGCCCACAGTAGATTCTATCGCCTTTTCCGAAGGCGACGTGTTATCCAACGATCCACAGGGCGCTGCTTCCGCCCGCATGCCCAACGTGCTGGCGGAAGATACCTGGGACCTGTTCCGAATCCTTCTGCGTTGATCGGCGCGGCATTGGCCGCGCGGAGCCCGAGTTCTTTCCCGCCGCCCGCAAGCGGGCGGCTGCGCCTGTAGTTTATCCGCGCCGTGCTGTCTTCTGATTCGGTGCCGGGCGCGCACCCGTCAGCATGTCAGCCATGATCTCGGCCGCCTGCGACAGAACGACATCCGGCAACTCGGACTTGTCTTTGTCGATCTCTTCAACCGTCTTGAACGGCGCCAGGTTCTTCGCCGCGCGCCGGCTGTTCTCGCGATCGAGCCGTTCCTTCTCGAGCTTCGCGCGCTCGTCCTTGCGCGCCTTCAGGTTCAGCGACACGCTGTGTTGTTCGCGCACCGTGTCGATGGCAGCAATGTCGGAGAGCAGCCAACGATAGTCAGGATCCTTCTGTGCGCGGGTATCCTCATCAGACATCAACGTCGCAACAGGCAGCGTCGACACATTCACCGCGCTCGCCTGGAAAGGCACGCCCGGAATCTGATCCCACGGCAGTGCGGCCTCGAGGGCGCTCTCGCCGACTTCCTTCATGTCGATGGGTGAGGGCAGCGGTACGTCGGGTTCGACGCCCCGGTGCTGCGTGCTCTGGCCCGTCACCCGGTAGAACTTACCGATCGTCACCGTGAGCTGCCCGCTCGTGGGCTTCTGTGACCAGCGATCCAGGGGAACCAGGTTCTGCACGGTGCCTTTGCCAAAGGTGCGCTGGCCCAGGATGATGCCGCGGTGGTAGTCCTGGATGGCGCCGGCAAAGATCTCCGACGCGGAGGCGCTGAATCGGTCTACGAGGACCGCCAGGGGGCCGTTGTAGGCTGCAGACGGTTGCGGGTCGTCCAGCACCTCCAGCCGTCCTGAGGTGTCCTTGAGCTGTACCACCGGGCCATGGTCAATGAACAGGCCGGTGAGGGCGGTCGCTTCAGGCAGGTAGCCGCCGCCGTCGCCCCGCAGGTCCAGCACGATGCCCTGCACGTTTTCGGTCTTGAGCTCGCCCAGCAGGCGCTGCACGTCCCGTGTCGTGCTGCGGTAATTCACATCGCCCGCGTTCTGGGCGGCGATGTCCTGATAGAAGCCGGGGACGGTGATGACGCCGACCTTGATGGTCTTGCCGTCACGGGTGATGTTTTTGACTTCCTTGTGGGCGGCCTGCGCTTCGAGAGTCACCTTGTTGCGCACGAACTCGAGGACCTTCTCCGGCGATCCCGGAGCGGCGCCCGCCGGCAATATCTGCAGGCGCACGGTCGTCCCGGCCTTGCCGCGAATCAACTGCACGACATCATCCAGGCGCCAGCCGATGACGTCCTTGAATTCGCCTTCCTTGCCCTGGCTCACACCGATGATCCGGTCATTGGTGTTGAGTGTCTGAGCGACCGCCGCGGGACCGCCCTCGATGACGTTCATGATGGTCACGTAGTCATCGATGAGCTGCAGCGAGGCGCCGATGCCCTCGTAGTTGAGGCTCATCTGGATGCGGTATTCCTCGGAATTGCGCGGCGAGAAATAGCTGGAATGCGGATCGAACGAACGCGCGTAGGCGTTCATGAGGTTTTCAAACACGTCCTCGGGGGTGACCTGGTCGACGCGCTTCAACACACGGTCGTAGCGCTTCTTCAGCATGTCACTTACTTCGGGCCACGGTTTGCCGGTGAGCATCAGCGAGAGCGCATCGTTCTTGACCCGCTTGCGCCACAACTCGTTCATGTCGGCTTCGGTGGCCGGCCAGGCCGCCTTCTGCCGTTCAAACTCGAAATTCTCGTTCAGCGTCCAGTCAGGTTCCTTGGCCAGCAGGGCAATCGCATGTTGGATGCGATCGCGGTTGCGCTGTTGGAAGCGGGCGAAGATCGCGTACGCCGGCTCGACATCGCCGGTGCGGATCATGTCGTCGAACTTGAACTTGTAGGCCTGGAACTCGGCGATGTCGCTCGCCAGGAAGTAGCTGCGCTGGCCGTCCAGGAAATCCAGGTACCGATTGAATACCTGCTCCGACATCTTCTTATCGATGGGGGCGCGGCTGTAGTGCGCCTCTTCCAGGATGCGGCCGACCTTGCGGGCGGTGGCTTTCTGGTTGTCGGTGGGTGCGATGGCACCCGCGGGAAGAAGGGTGGCGGTGGGGGTGGTCGGGGCACGGGCAGCGGAGCCGGAGGACTGGGCCAGCACCAGTACGGCCAGGGTTGCCAGAATCGAGGCGGTCAGCCACCCGGCTGTACGGCGAGAAGGTTTAGGCATCATTCATGACGCTCGCAGGTTCGGAAAGGCATTACACTTTGGAGTAAGGCTAGAGCGTGCGGTTCAGCTCAGCAAGTGCGAGAACCGCCAGGTCGATCCATTTCTTTCTATCAATTCGGGTATGCGTCCTCTAACCATATTGCTCGGAATCGTGATGGGCTCGACGGTGTCGCTCGCCATCGGTCTGCTCGGCACCTGGATAGTGATCCTGTTCCTGCCCCAGGACGCCGAACGCTTTGCACCTGAGCATGCGGCGCTCCTGCAGTCTATAGCCATATTCACGGCGCTGGCTGCCGCCAGTGCATTCAGCTTCTACGGCGACCTGCGCACGCGGACCTGGCGCCTCGGCGCCCACGCCCTGTCGCTGCTTCTGCTAATCGCTACGATATGGGTGTATTGGCCGTCTTAAAGGGTTCACGCCCTTTTACGCTTCTTCGACCATACGTCCGGCGAACGATCCTTTGAGGTGTCGTACGGGTCATAGCCCCGCTTTTCGCACACGTACTGATCCAAAAGTTCCAATTTGAAGCGTTTGAGCAGATCTGACGGCGGCAAGGCCGTCTGGTTCTTTTCTTTCATTTCCCCGACCCGGTGCACGTCTTTTTTGCGTGCTTTCTTCTTGGGCCAAGCTTGGCACCAGGTGTTCCCTGCCCGGTATGACGCAGTTCACAGTCTGTCTTTGGCTACATACGGCTCGATTCGGGCTTTGGACTTATTTTGGGCTGGGGGTGGCGGAGGCTTCGGAGCCGACGAATTGCGCCTCGGCACAATCAGCTCCCAGGCCGCCCGCGCGAACACAATGATCACCAGGGGGCCCACGGCCACGATCCAGTAGCTCAGCCAGCCCTTGCTCAGCCCCTCGTAGAAGTCCCCCAGCAAGGCCATGGGGCCGGCATGCAGATTGGTGCCGTGGGTGTAGGGGCCGAGGATCCGGTTGCCCACCACCCAGATCAGCAGCGGAACTACCACGAGCCCCAGGATCACTGCGCCGGCAAGGAGGATCAACTCGCGCCCGATCCTGGACTGGATGAAAAACAGGCGGCGAATGCGGTCTAGAGGCTGCAGCGGGCGGACTCCTTGGCGGCGAGGCGGGGCATAATACCTTTGTGATGAAAAAAATCAGAGCAGCAGTCATCGGTGTCGGCTACCTCGGCCGATTTCACGCCCAGAAATACGCACAAGCTTCGGGTTGCGAGCTGGTAGCCGTCGCTGACGCGAGACAGCAGGCCCGCGATCAGGTCGGTGGGGAGCTAGGAGTCCGCACCGTGGCTGACTACCGCGAGTTGCTGGGCTCGGTCGACGCGGTCAGCGTCGTCACGCAAACACCCGCGCACTTCGAGATCGCACGCGACTTCCTGAACGCGGGCGCTCATGTGCTTGTGGAAAAACCCATTACCGAAACAGCGGAAGAGGCCCGCGAGCTGATTGCGCTGGCGGCCCGGCAGAAGCTCATTCTCCAGGTGGGTCACCTCGAGCGTTTCAACGCTGCGATCCTGGCAGCGGAGCCGTATTTGCAGTCGCCGCGGTTTGTTGAATGTCATCGGCTAGCGCCGTACCGGGAGCGCGGTACGGACGTCAACGTCGTGCTGGACCTCATGATTCATGACATCGACATCGTGCAGACAATGGTCGGGGCGCCGATCGCGACGATCGATGCTGTGGGCACGCCCGTGTTCTCGGAAGAGATTGATATCTGCAATGCGCGAATCCGGTTCACCAACGGCTGCGTTGCCAACGCTACGGCCAGCCGCGTCAGTCTGAAAACCGAGCGCAAGATGCGCGTGTTTGAAGACGACGCGTATCTTTCGTTGGACCTGCAGCAGAAGATCATGACGTTGATCCGCAAGCGCAGCCCAACGGATGCGCCCGGTCCGTTGCCTGTCAACATCGAGGAGCAGTCGCTCGAGCAGGGTGACGCGCTCAAGGCCGAAATCGAGTCATTTTTGGATTGCGTGCGCACCGGGAAGCCGCCTGTCGTCAGTGGCGAAGCGGGCTTGCGGGCGTTGGAAACAGCCATGCGCATCACCGAGCAGGTCCACAAGTCCCTCGCCGAACGGCCACCGAAGAGCTGAGCTGTGACGGATGCGTTCCTAGCGGACCTGCGGGCCCTCGTCGGCGAAAATGCGGTCCTCACGGGCGAGCGCCTGCGTGCTCGTGTGTATGACAAGCATGTTGGCACGGTCGAGGCTCGTATGCTGGTTCGGCCGGCCACAACGCAGCAGGTGTCGGCCGTGTTGGCGTTGTGTCACTCGCGCTGTCAGTCAGTGGTTCCCCATGGCGGCCTGACTGGCCTCGTCTACGGCGGATCAGCGCGTGAGCACGAGTTGCTCCTGTCGCTGGAGGCCATGAACCACATCGAGTCCGTCGATGTTGCCGGCCGCACCATGCGGGTTGAGGCCGGCGTGACCCTGCAGCGTGTTCAGGAGGAGGCCGAGCGCTTCAACCTGATGTTTCCCTTGGACCTGGGCGCTCGAGGTTCAGCCACCATCGGCGGCAACATTTCCACCAATGCCGGCGGTATGCGGGTCGTTCGTTTCGGCATGATGCGCAGCCTGGTGTTGGGGCTCGAGGTTGTGTTAGCTGATGGTACCGTGCTGCTCTCACTCAACCGGATGTTGAAGAACAACGCCGGCTACGACCTCAAGCAGTTGTTCATCGGTTCCGAAGGAACTCTGGGCATCGTGACGCGGGCCGATCTGCGCCTGGCGTCCCGGCCGGTGTCGGCGTGTGCCGCCTTTGTTGCGTGCCGGGACTTTGCTGCCATGGCGGAGCTGCTGGGAATGTTGGATTCCCGGCTGGGCGGCCAGTTGAGTGCCTTTGAGGCAATGTGGCCCGACTTTTACGAGCTCACGACGACAGCACCGGCGCGTAGCTCTCCCATCCTGGCCTACGGCCACGGCGTCTATGTTTTGATTGAAGCGCTGGGAGCAGATCCTGAGACCGACCGCGAGCGGTTCGAACGGGTTCTCGCGGACGCAATGGAAAGCGGTTTGATCGTGGATGCGGCCCTCGCGAAATCCGAGGCCGATCGCAACGCGATGTGGGCGCCTCGGGAAGATGTATTTCAGATGGACCGTTACGGCACCAACCACAGTTATGATGTCAGCCTGGCAATTTCCGACATGCCTCGCTACCTCGAGGCGTTCCGCGGCGCGCTCCGGGCGCAGTTCCCGGATGCCCGTTCATTCGTGTTCGGTCACGTCGCCGATGGCAACCTGCACATTTCGGTCTGTGCGGGCGATGTCGAAGTGGAGAAAATCGAGCGCTGCGTGTACGAGCCGCTGCGCAGCATCACCGGCTCCATTTCGGCCGAGCACGGCATTGGCCTGGAGCGCAAACCGTATCTTGAAATCTCGCGTACTCGCGCCGAAATTGCGACCATGCGCGCATTGAAGGCTGCGCTCGATCCACGCGGCATTCTCAACCCGGGAAAAGTCATCGATGTCCACTGAGCCAGAGCATTTTCGGCGCAGCCCGCGCCAGGTCACCGTCGCTGCCACGCAGATGTCCTGCGACTGGAATGTCGCCGGCAACATCGCCAAGGCGGAGAAGCTGGTGCGCGAAGCTGCCGCGCGCGGGGCGCAGGTCATCCTGCTGCCCGAGTTGTTTGAAGCGCCGTACTTCTGCATCGAGCAGGACAACCGGCACCTGAATCTCGCCTGCCCGATGGAAGAGAACCGGGCCGTGCGGCACTTCAGCGCGGTGGCGCGCGAGTTGGGTGTGGTGCTGCCCATCAGCTTCTTCGAGCGGGCAGGGCAGGTGTTCTTCAATTCGATTGCCATCATCGATGCCGATGGCCGCAATCTCGGCCTGTATCGCAAGTCGCACATTCCCAATGGGCCCGGCTATCAGGAGAAGAACTACTTCAGCCCCGGTGACACGGGCTTCAAGGTTTGGAACACCCGGTTCGGGCGGCTCGGCGTGGGTATCTGCTGGGACCAGTGGTTTCCCGAGACGGCGCGCTCCATGGCGCTGATGGGGGCGGAGCTCTTGTTGTTCCCCACGGCGATCGGGTCTGAGCCACCGCCCGCCGTGAACGTCAACTCACGCGATCATTGGCAGCGGACGCAGCAGGGACATGCCGCGGCGAATCTCATGCCTTTGATTGCATCCAACCGCTACGGGATCGAGAAGTCGTTCCAGGATCCGGAAGGCCTGTACATCCGGTTCTATGGTTCGTCCTTCATTGCCGATTCCATGGGCGCCAAGGTTGCCGAGGCGGGTGAGGAGGGCGACGCGGTGTTGACTGCAACGTTCGATCTCGAAGCGTTGGCGCAGATGCGCAGCAACTGGTTTGTGTTTCGCGATCGGCGCCCGGACTTGTATGGCAACCTGACAACCCTGGATGGGCGGTCCACGGCGCGTTGATTCGGGCGTGTCGATTCTGCCGCGTCGGCTCGGGTCAGTCGGCGCGCGAAATGCGGGTCACTCGCTGACCCAGCGGTGCGCTGCGGTCAGCTCTTTCACGAACCGTTGATATTCGATGCGCTTCTTGTCTTCGTCAGGGATGCGCAGCAGGAATGAGGGATGGATCGTGACCCACAGGTGTGTTGTGTCGCTGAGTTGAATGGCTGAGCCGCGCGTCTGCGCGATCGTGACCACACGCCCCAGCAACGCACGCGCCGCAGTCGCGCCCAACGCGATCACGAGCTTGGGCGAAACCAAACGCAGTTCCTCGGCGAGCCACCAATTGCACGCCTGGATTTCGTCGACGCTCGGTTTGACGTGCAGCCGCCGCTTGCCGCGGGGCTCAAACTTGAAGTGCTTGACCGCGTTCGTGACATAAACCGACTTCCGGTCCATGCCCGCTTCTTCCAACGCGCGATCGAGCATGGCCCCGGCGGGGCCGACAAACGGATGACCTTTCAGGTCCTCGGAATCCCCCGGCGCCTCGCCGACGAGCATGAGCCCGCACGGCGCTTTCCCTTCCCCCGGCACCGCTTGCGTCGCCGATCGCCACAAGTCGCAGCGCCTGCACGAGTTAACCGCGTCCGGCAGCTCGCGCGTCGACGTCAACGTCTTCGCACCTGTCAGCGTTCGTGCATCATCCCCATCGCGCGCCCCGCGCGCCAAATGAGGGTGGCCCTGTTCATCCTCGTGCGTCATCCTGCCAATTCAATGACAGGCAACGCCGATGGTTCCCGAAAATTGGTGGAGGCGGGGGGAATCGAACCCCCGTCCGCAAGCGCTAGACTCCAAGACCTACGTGTGTAGCTCTCTCTTTATTTTCTCGCTTCGCGCTACCCGAGGAGCAGGGAAAACGCTCGGCCAGCCACGGTAACTCTTAACGATCCGGCCCGTCGCACACCGTATCGCGATCCTATGAGCGCTACCCCTGATTCAGTTGCATAGGCACAAACTGGTCAGAGGTCAGCCGAGATTAGGCGGCTAGAGCGTAGTTGTCGTCGTTGGCAACTATGATTTGCAGCATTATTAACGAGGGCACTGCGCCTCGGCACGCACTTGGAGGTTCACTACCCGCGTCGAAACCGGTCGCCCCCAAACGTTGTCATGATACCGCAAAATGGGGTTGGCCGGGCGTATCCACAAGCGCAGCCGGCAAAATTCACACTTTTGCGGGGGCGCCCAGCCCGGCGGGCGACGGAGCCGGATTCCGCGCGGCCAGTGCCGCGCCGATGGCACAGGCGCAGCCGACAAAAATCACACTTTTTGCCGGCGTGAGAGAACCCGGGCTCCGCGCGGCCAGTGCCGCGCCAATAAACTATCGGCCCCGCATGATCCGCGCCTTGTCGCGCGCCCAATCGCGATCCTTATCCACAGCCCGCTTGTCGTGTTGCTTTTTACCCTTGGCAAGACCAACGGCCAATTTGGCGCGTCCGTTCTTCCAATACAGCTCCAGCGGAACGAGCGTGTAGCCCTTGCGCTCCACGGCACCGACCAGACGTGACAGCTCCGCCGCGTTCAGGAGCAGCTTGCGAGTGCGCGTGGGATCGGCGACGACATGGGAGGACGCCGAATTCAGTGGCGATAGGTGGGCGCCAAATAGAAACGCCTCCGCACCGCGCATGAAAACATAGGCTTCCTTGAGCTGCGCTCGGCCCGCCCGCATGGCCTTCACTTCCCAGCCGTGCAGCACCAGGCCCGCTTCGTAACGTTCCTCAATGAAATACTCGAATCGCGCCTGGCGATTCTCGGCAATGACGCGTTCTGTTTTTTCCGGCTTGGCCATCTGATAATTGTACCGTATGCGAGAAATCAAGCACTCAGCGCTGGTCGCCCAGCCACCCCGCAGGTTGTTCGACCTGATCAATGACATCGAAAACTATCCGAGCTTCATCCCCTGGTGCTCGCGCGCCAAGGTGCTGTCGCGCTCGGACCGCGAAATAGTTGCGACCATCGGCGTGCAACGCGGGCCCCTGCAGAGTGAATTCACCACACGCAACGAGCTCGAGCCCGATACGCGCATCCTCATGCACCTCGTCGACGGGCCCTTCAAAATGTTGGAAGGCGAGTGGCTGTTGACGCCGATCGCACTGAATGAGGGCACCGGTTGTCGAGTTCAATTGACGATGAAATTTGCGTTCAAAAACGCATTGACAGCCGTGTTGTTTGAGCAGAAGTTTGCTGAGACGGCATCAGCATTGATGGATGCGTTCGTTGCGAGAGCGCGTACCTTGCCTCCATGACACAAGATGGCCGAAAACGATGCGTAGTGGCTTACGCCACTCGTGAGCGCCAGTATTTGTGGGCCGTCGATATACCGTTAGACGCAACTATCGCAGATGCAATCGAAGCGGCCCGTCAGTTGGCGGATGAGCCTGATGTACCGTGGGATGCCGCGCCCGTAGGGATCTTCGGCGAACCGCACGAGCGATCAGACATTCCCGCGGAAGGTGACCGAGTAGAGCTGTATCGCCCTCTGGCTAACGACCCGCGCGACCGCCGCCGCGCGAGCGTCCAACAACAACGGAAATCGGGCGGGAAATAAATTTCCTGCCGCGACGCCGGCACAGCGCGTTTGCCGGGCCAACGAGAGCGGCGGGGCCCATCGGCCACCCAACCGCTTCGGTTAGATAACCGGGAACTTCTCGATCGGCGGCCCGTTCTGCTGCTCGGTCGGTGACTTGTCGGGCACGTTGTTCTTCTCGAACTTGTCCACCTTATCTTCCTTGAAGAACACAATCAGGTGGCGCTCTTCAGGCTTGTGCCAGCGACCCTTCTTGAAGAAGTACAGATAGTCCCAACGTTCCTTGTCGAAGGCATCGGGCACCATGGGTGTGCCGAGCAGATAGCGAACCTGGCTGCGAGTCATTCCCACTTGCAATTGATTCACAGTTCGCGCTTCCAGAAAGTTGCCCTGCTGGATGTTCATCCGGTAAACACAGCCGGAAGACGCTGAAATCGTGGCGCCTAGCGCCAGCGTCAGCAGTAGCTTTTTATTTATTGAGCGCATCGGGTTCCAAATGGGCAATAATGGGGTTGGATAATACCGGAGAGCTTCAGTGGAAGGTAAAGACCTCCGCAAAGCCGGCCTGAAAGTCACGCTGCCGCGCCTCAAGATCCTGGAAATTCTCGAGAGCAGCAATACGCGGCACCTTTCGGCCGAAGACATCTATCGCACGCTCCTCGACGGCAATGAGGATATTGGCCTGGCTACGGTCTACCGCGTGCTCACGCAGTTTGAGGCGGCCGGCCTGGTGACCCGTCATCACTTCGAGGATGGCATGGCCGTCTTCGAGCTCAATCACGGCACACACCACGATCACATCGTGTGTCTGGACTGCGGCCGGGTCGAAGAGTTCATGGATTCCGGTATCGAAGAGCGGCAAACCTCGGTCGCCCAGCGCCTGGGGTTCACGATCCGCGACCATTCGCTGATCATGTACGGGCACTGCAAACGCACCAATTGTGCGTACCGGAAGAAAAAAGCCAGCTAGCGCCGCTTCGAGGCAGGCCGCCCGGCCTTCGCCGCATTCAGGTCGATCACATTGCCCTCGTCCTTCGGTGCCTTGGCACCCGGGGCCGGCTTCGTTGCGCCCTTGCCAGCGCCTTTGGCGGCCGCCTTGTCCTCTGCACCTTTGGCCATGTCAGGGGCGGCCGTTGGGGCGTTGCTCGGCGTCGATGCTCCACGGGCGCTCGCGGCATTACCGGCACCTGCAGCGCTGGCACCGCCCGAAGAACTGGCACCGCCCGTAGCGCCTCGAAGGCTGCCGCC
>Ga0268266_10002590_pt1 | contig 19159 bp, 16 predicted proteins | sample KBSS13metaG_FD_190356 | JGI IMG/M metagenome (GOLD analysis project Ga0268266, IMG submission 190356) | Switchgrass rhizosphere microbial communities from Kellogg Biological Station, Michigan, USA - KBS S1-3 metaG (SPAdes) (version 2) | ecosystem: Host-associated > Plants > Roots > Rhizosphere...
GACCGCCTCCTCGCCGGCGATGAACTCGGCGCACAGCCGGGCGGCCCAGTCGCGCTCGAGCTCGGTCAGCATCTCCCAGTCTTCCCGGTCGCGGGAGAAGTCGATGTCGGCCGGATTCCAGAACTTCGCGTTTCCGCCTGCAAACAGCTTGAGCGGCAAGCTGTTCCAGTTGAGGCCGCCCGCGTCGAGCGAGTGTGAGCGTGTCCGTGACATGTGATTGACCTCCTAGATCATGCGGTGACTGGTGCGTTCCGCGGAGTCTTGGCGAATGCGTCCTTCAGCACGGCGACGAGCCTGCGTACCGCCAACGCGGGCTGCTCGGGGGTGGGCTCGTCAAGCCCGAGGACCGGATCCATGCCGCGCACGTACGGCGCCAATGCCAGGTGTGGAAAGAGCAGCAGTAGCAACGACAGCAGCGCGTCGGTGTCGGCGTCTGCGCGTAGATCGCCGCGTGCGTGCGCGTCGCGCACCAGTGGTCGCATGACTTCCAGGTAGTGCCGGTGAATGACGCTGCGCACGCTGACGCGGGCCTCGGTGTCGACCTCCAGGGTCGCCGCGGCGTGTAGGGAGCGTTCGTGGGGATGGTCGGCGAAGTAGGCGACCCAGGAGTCCATCAGGTCGGTCAGAAAGTCGAAAAATGGTCTGCTGGGGTCGAGTTCGACGATGCGGGCTTCCATGTAGGCGCGGACGCGCTGACTGCCGACATCGGCGATGAACGCGTAGAGGTCGCGCTTGTCGGCGAAATACTGAAACAGGCTGCCCTTGGCGACGCCCGCGCGGCGGGCGATGACGTTCAGGCTGCCGGCCGAGAAGCCGTGCGCCCCGAATTCGGCCTCGGCAGCCTCGATCACTGCGGCACGGCGAACTGGATCGAGACGAGCCCACGTGACCGTCGGCATCGGCACCTCCTCGCGCCAATATGACCAGTGGTCATATTACTGTGAGCGCCGTCACAGTCAAGAGTGCGAGAGCTCTACCCTAGGGTCGAGATGCAGCGAAGATTAGCAAGCAGCACCTTGTTGTTTAACTAGACGTTGTAGTTGACCGCTCGGAACTGCTGATTACTCTTGCGAAACGGGAAGACCAGCCACGCCGAGTCAACGCACACCTCGGCCGACCAGAGTTCGTAGTGCGTATGTGGCAGGGTTCTGCCGGCAAGTCCGAAGTGTCTATTGCCGCCAGCCAGTTGCCTACCTCTTCATAACTGGTGATGGCGAGAAGCCGGCAGATGCGGCGGTTGTCGAGAGTCGAGAGCATCGGTTCTATGGTGTCCATGTTGTAGTCCTCCTTGGGGGAGTGGCACGGGGGTGTAGGCGGGCGCTTTGTGATCGCCGAACGTTCGGGTGAATTCGGGCGAGATGACTCTCGGCTTTGTGGCCGGCTCGGCCAATGAGGCTGCTGTACGCCGCAGTGGTGGCACTGACCGTCACGCACCGGAGATACGGGGCAATGCCGACGCTAGGGTCGGTGGGACCCTCTCCGTAGCTCCGCCGTTGTTCATGGATTCGATGACGGCGTCGGCGACCAGCGCCGCGCGAACCGTCGGCCGAGGTCAGCTAGCTGAGATATCGTCGTCTCAAGCGATGGGCCCATTCGGAACTGGAGGTTGGCGGGATGCTCAGTGACCCCGCCGAGCATGACATCCCATCGAGCGACCTGGCCGAGGAACTGTTAACTCGCTCCTTCGGCGACGGCGCCAACGTGGGCCTGTGGCCCGGCATGACGATCTACCGGTACGTCGAGCCGACGATCCCGAAATGGGATGAGATTCAATCACTCTCGGTATGCATCGTCGCCCAGGGCCGTAAGGCCGTCACCGCCGATGGCCATCATTACGTCTACGACCAATACCAATATCTGGTGCTCAGAAGCAACCTGCACTTTCAGTCGCAGATCCTGGACGCAACGCCTGACAAACCGTTCCTCGCCTTTGTGCTGCAGATCGACCCGTCGGTGGTCCGTAAGGTCTCGGCGGAGATGGTCGGTCGGCGAGGGTCATCGGACCAAGCAACAGCTCCAACCGAGAGTCAGGACCGGAGTGTCGTGTCCGAACTCGACGACGAGCTAATGAGCGCCGTACTACGCTTCATGAGGTCGCTCACAGCGGATTCCGACCGACGGGTACTAGCACCGTTGTACCTGCAAGAACTCGTGTACCGCATCTTGCAGCGTGACCGGTTCTCCAAACTGCTGTTGATCGCTGGCCAGCAGAGCGACGGGAATTCCGTTGCAGCGGCATTGAACTACATCAACGCGCACCTGTCCGAGCCACTGACGGTCGACATCCTTGCCGGGCAGGTGAACCTCAGTTCGTCAGCGTTCTCGCGCCGGTTTCGCGAACTCACCGGCAGGTCGCCCTATCAGTTCGTAAAGGAGACCCGACTGGAGCGAGCGCGCGAACTGCTACTCGAACGCCGACTGGGGGTCAGAGACGTATCCGTCGCAGTCGGATACGCGAGCATGTCGCACTTCATCAAGGAATTCCGCGCGCGCTTCGGGACCACCCCGCGCGAGTACGCCGATGCAGATGGACTGAGCCGCGATCTACGTGCCACTCGCTGATGGAGTCGGAATGGGCACAAGTCGAGCAGAAACGAGCTAGCACACCGCCAGCGCTCGGGGTTGACTGCAGGGGTACGGAAAGTAGTTCACGTCCAACTCCGGGGTGCAGCTCCGGATCCTCAGCCTCGTCAGGAGCCTTGAATGCCGCTAGCTCGTATCGACCTCATCGAGGGCAAGTCAGCGGAATACCGCCGTACCATCGCCGATGTCGTGTACGACAAGATGATCGAATGCCTTGGCGTGCCGGAGGATCGGTTCCAAACCATCAGTGAACACAAGGCGGAGAACTTCCTCTTCGATGCCGACTATCTCGGCATCTACCGGTCCGAGAACTGCATCTTCATCCAGCTGATCTTCCTCGACGTCGCGACCCCGGAGCAGAAGGGCGCGTTTTACAAGGCTGTCGTGGACGAATTGCAGGAGAAGCTGCAGGTGCGGCCCGAGGACGTCTTCTTCAACCTCATGACGGTTCAGCCCGCGGACTGGTCCATGGGCTTGGGAGTGGCAACCTACGTGAGAGGGGTGCCGACCGATCGTCTCGACCCCAACTCGATCCCGGGCTGACCGTGGCCAGCTCAGCCACGCTGAAGAGAGTGTTGATTACCGGCGCCGGTACGGGATTCGGGTTCGAAGCCGCGATGCGACTGGCCGAGAGGGGCTTCGACGTCATAGCTGGCGTCGAGATCTACGCCCAGGTCCAGACGCTCAAGCGCCAGGCGGCTGACCGCAGTGTCATGCTGCAGGTCGAGAAGCTGGACGTGACCAACGACGGGGACAGGCGCAAGGCGTTGGCGTGGGACGTCGAGATCCTCGTCAACAACGCCGGCGTGGGTGAAGGCGGTTCGGTCGTCGACATTCCCGCGGCGAACATCCGCAACGAGTGGGAAGTCAACATCACCGGGCCACTGCTGCTCACCCAGGGCATTGCCAAGCAGATGGTCACGCGCGGAGCCGGCCGGATCGTCTGGGTATCCTCGCGTGAAGGTCTCAACGTCAACCCGTTCACCGGCATCTACGCCGCCTCCAAACACGCTGTCGAGGCCATCGCCGAAACGATGAAACTCGAATTGCAGGAGTTCGGGATCGAGGTCGCCACCGTCAATCCAGGACCGTTCCTCACGGGCTTCAATGACCGCATGTTTCAGACCTATGAGAGCTGGGAGGACGACCCCAAACAGCGGCTCTTCGACTACTCCAAGCTCGCGTTCCCCCGCGCTCAGTTCGACCCTGAGCCTGTGTACGCCACCTTGACCGCAGTCGCGGCAGGAGAAGTCGACACCTACCGCAACCTCGAGCCAAAGTCGATGATCGAGGAGACGAAGAGTCTGATCGAGGCCCCATGGGACAAGAAGACGACCGACGGGCTCGGCACCCGACCCGACCAGATCCAGCACTCGTACGACATGGAGCCCGAAACGCCGGTCTCGGATTGTTAATGGATGATGGCGGCGCACAAGCTCGAAAAGTTCGTACAAGTGGGTCTCGCCACACAGCACGGTTCGAGCCGTTGAGGAGTCACGACCGCGTCGGGGCTAGCCCCGCTCCGCACCACCCTCGTCACGTAGCCCGCACCGAGATGCAAACTGTATCGATGACTCAACGCCTACGGCCGTGACCCTGAGGATCGCCACCGACCTGCGGTTCTGGCACGAAGCTTAACAAGCCTCCGCGACACGCCGAAGTCCTGTCAAAGTAGCCAGGCGTGAATTTCTTCGCTCCCTCCCGGGCGGTTTGCCGAAGTCGCGGATCTGGGCGCCGTGATTGGTCGTCGTCGGTTACAGGTTCGGGTGGACCCGTTGGGAAGCGATCGAGTCAGTCGTCTGGGTCAGATGTAGTACTTCTCGTTGCCAGTCGGATATCCACCACCGGCGGTGGCGATGTGGACGTGGTCGTAGTGATTGGCGGTTTCTGAGCCCATTTCGGGCATGTACTGGCCCGACTTCGGGCCCAGATAGATGGCATGCCGCCAGATCACGTGGTCGATGTTCCATCGTTGCGCGTTGGCCAACGCGAAGCCGGCGATCTGGTTGCCGAGGTCGATGCCGGCGGGGGAGTCGTGGTCGGGAATCATCACATCGATCGCCAACCCGTTGGGGTGCCATTTCAGCGCGTCCTGGCGCCAGCCGCCGATCGTGGTGATCTGGGGAAACAGCACGCTGATGGCTCGTGCCACCCGAATCGTGTCGACCTGCAGCCCATTTTCGGGCGCGACGCCGGACGGCAGCTCGAAGGGCATGGCCGTGGCCGTGGGGGCGGGCGCATTCGCCGCCAACTGCGCGGCCTCTGCGGCAGAGGCGATCTGAGGTGCGCCCGGCCAAGGAGCCGGGCCCGCTGCATCCGTGCTCGGAGCCGCCGCGCCCGGCGATGGTGCCGGGTTCGCCGCAGCGACGGCTGAGATCGCGGCGCAGCACGATTGCTTGGCGTGGGTAGCAGATTCTGACCCTTGCGCGTACACCATGCCGCCAGCGAGTGTCAGCGAGGCGGCAAGCGCCAGCCAACGGCCACGGCCGTTAGCCAACATGTTTCGGCGCACGATTTGCGATTTTACTGCGGCCGCCGATGCCGTTCGTGCTTCTCGAAGATTCTCGTTGAGCGCTGGACTCGCGCGGCGAGATAGTTCGCCAGGCGAGCCGCCTACGGTCGCTTCAGCTTTAATCCACTTCTGGGCAAGCCCGTTAGGTCTGTACTACGCCCGTGCCGCGCAGTGGGGGAACGTTTTCAAAGACGTGGGTGACTTGTTCGAGCAATACGTGGGCGGTCAATTACGAATCTGATTGATTTGCAGGCATTTTGAAGTTCCGCAATCTCGCGAATCCGAAACAGCAACATCGCTGTCGATTTGCCGTTACCGAAGCGGTCGGCCGAAAAGTGTTGCCTACTAGTTTATTTCGCCCGACTGCAGGTGGGCCTCTTTGGTCAAGACGGCACTGAGCTGGCGGGTTGCAGATGACAGCTGGTCCCCGAGACGAGTGACTGCAACGCCGCTCATGGGGTCGGCGTTGGGGACCAGGCTGAGCATCAGGGCGATGCCTTCTGGCCCGAAAATCGGGGAGTCGATGTGGCTCACGTTGTAGGTGCCGTCGGGCGCGAGGCTGACCGGGAACCAATGCTCCTCATGGATGAGCTCGTCGGTCAACTCTTGCGCCAGCTGGCTCAGCCGGCTGGAACGAACCTCGGCAGTACGCACGATCAGCGCAAGTTCCTGTAGACGTAGGTCAGGAAGTAGATGAAGTCCTACTGCGTACCCGCGCTGCTCGGCATTTGCGATCGCCTTCCGGTAACGACGGCGTACATCTTCGGGGAGGACACCCAGCCAGCGCTCTCGGACCTCCGGGCTGGCCCAGGCGACGGTCGACGCCCCATACGGCGGCCGGTGCGGGAACTGGGTGCCGATCGGCATCGGGTGGCCGCCGCCGTGACTGCTCCGGACCTGATCGACCACGGTCGAATAGTTCTCGTCCACCGAGAAGGCCACGCAGTGAGCGCCCGTGGCGGCCGACAACTCAGTCATCGCCGACCGCGCCAACACAAGTGCCGGATAGCGACCGGACGCCTCCCGGCCGATGCGAACCAGCGCCGGGCCGAGATGGTAGGTCTTGCGAACCGGATCGCGCAGCAGCCACCCTGCCCGCAGCAACTCCGACAACATCGAATGGCAGCTGGCCTTATGGACGCTCAAATATCGCGATACCTCGGCCAATGTCACGCCTTGGCTCCCGTCACCCGCCAGGTGTTCGAACAGGTTCACTACCCGCTCGGTCTGTGGGGAAGGTCGGGGGGCCATCGACTGATGGTCGCATAATGCGACTGCTTGCGGTGTTTTAAGCGACCATGTGACGATGGCCACAATGAACGACCTTCGGGACAAGGTGGCTGTCGTAACGGGTGGCGCCGGCGGAATCGGCCGGGCCATGGGCAGGCGTTTCGGCCAAGAGGGCATGAGGGTGGTGCTGGCCGACGTCCTCGCCGAACCACTCCACGAGGCAGTTCGGACACTCGCGAGCGAGGGCATCGACGTCCTCGGGGTGGTCACCGACGTCACCGACTATTGGTCGGTTGAGTCGCTCGCCAAGGCGGCGGTCGACCACTTCGGCGCAGTGCACGTCGTCTGCAACAACGCGGGCACCGGCGGGGTCTCCGAGGGGTACATGTGGGAACACGACCTTGCCGACTGGCGCTGGGGGATCGACGTCAACGTGCTCGGCGTCATCCACGGCATCAAGGCCTTCGTGCCGATCCTGCTCGAGCAGGGCGAGGGACACGTCGTCAACACCTGCTCGGGCAACGGGGGTTTCGCGCCGATCGCCCGGGGCGCGATGGGCGGCCCTGCCATGGCCGTCTACCCGATGACCAAGGCTGCGGTGCTGTGCTTGACCGAAAGTCTCTACACGCATTTGGAGATGACTGGGACGCGCGTGCGTGCGCATGTCCTCTTTCCCGGTGGCTTCCTGAACACTGGAATCTGGGAGTCGTGGCGGCACCGACCGCAGCAGTACGCCGCGACACAGGAACGTCGCACGCCCGACCAGACGTTGGACGACGTTGTGGCTCGTTTCGAATCAGCCGGTGCCCGAGTCGAATTCACGCCGCTCGAGACGGTTGCCGATCAAGTCATAGAGGGAATCCGGGCCGACAGCTTTTGGATGATGGGGCCGCCCGCACCGTCGGACCAGGTGGTGAGCAAGAAAGCTGCATCGATCCTGGCTCGCCGTGAGCCCGACTACTTGGTCGACGTACTAAGTAAGAACGCCGAGAACGCGCTGGAAACCGAAGGAGGAAAACGGTGAGCACAAACGTCATTCGGTACGGGCCTCGCCCACCCGAGGCGCGCATAGACCACGAGATCGACGCCACGAAAGCGCCCATCGCTACTGAGGCCGTCACCGTCACCTACCTCACTGACCCGGAGACGGTCGCTGCCGTCCTGCCGAAACCGCTGGAGCCTGCAGCCGAGCCGTTGGTGCGGCTCCAACTTCAGCGGGTCCAGATCGAGGGCAGGCCGCCGTTCGGGTCGGCGGTGTTCTCGGTGACCGCCCGCCACGGCGACCTCGAGGGCGACTATCCGCTCTTCATGCCGCAGTCCACCGAACAGTCGGTCACCGGAGGGCGTGAAACCTTCGGTGAGCCAAAGAAACTCGCCGACATTGCCGTCGAACGCGACGACGACTCCGTTACAGCCACCGTTGCCCGGTTGGGCTATCAGCTCATCACGGTGACCGGCCGCGTCACCGGTGCGGCGGAGTTGCCGCCCGATCAGGTGAACACCGAGTTCTACTTCAAGTTTCTACGGGCTCCCGACGGCAGCGGCATCACCGACCCACACCTGGTCTACGGTGAATACCACCGGCACTACGAGTTACTTGAGGACATCGACGGCACCCTCGAACTGGGGGAGTCGCCGTTGGACCCGGTGGCCGATATCGTTGTCCGCCAGATCAAGTCGATCACCTGGTGCCGGCGGCGGACCGTGCAGGTCGGGCGGATCGCCGAGCGGGTGCCAGCGGAATGGCTGTTGCCCTACGTGCACCAGCGCTACGACGACGTGGCGCTGCTCGCCGCGCCGAGGCCCGAGCCGACACGGGTGTAGCGGATGGACCGGTACACCGTCATCTCGGCCGACTGCCACGCGGGCGCCGACCTGCTCGACTACCGCGACTACCTCGATCCGGAATTCCGGGACGAATTCGACACGTGGGCAGCGACATACGTCAACCCGTTCGCAGACCTTGCCGACGCCGACGCCGAGCGCAACTGGGACAGCGACCGGCGAAACGCGGACTTGGACAACGAGGGCGTCGCGGGGGAGGTCATCTACCCCAACACCATTCCGCCGTTCTTTCCGTCGTCGAGCCTGGCGGCGATGCCGCCGGAAGGTCCCCGCGAGCTCGAGCTGCGGTGGGCCGGCCTGCGTGCGCACAATCGGTGGCTGGCCGACTTCTGCTCCCAGTCGCCGCAGCGGCGTGCCGGGGTGGGACAGATCATGCTCCAAGACCTCGACGCCGCCGTCGCCGAGGTGGCGCAGATCGCCAAACTCGGTCTGCGCGGCGGTATTCTGCTGCCCGGTATCCCGCCAGGGGCGGCCATCCCGCAGCTGTACGCCGAACACTGGGAACCGCTGTGGGCGGCATGCGCCGAGGCGGGCCTGGTGGTCAACCATCACGGCGGCAGCGCTGGACCGAGCCCGCTCGACGGGTGGGGCAGCTCGTTCGCGGTGTGGGTGTACGAAACACACTGGTTCGCCCATCGCGCGTTGTGGCACTTGATCTTCAGCGGTGTCATGGATCGCTATCCAGATCTCACTGTGGTCCTCACCGAACAGGGTGCCGGATGGATCCCGGCCACACTCGATTCCCTCGACGTCGCGGCCGCCCGCTATGCGCGAGAGGGCTCGGCGATCGCGCGGTTCGCCGGCCCCACCGCCGGCTCGTTAGGTCTCAAGCCCAGCGAGTACTGGGCTCGCCAGTGTTATGTCGGGGCCAGCTTCATGCGACCGGTCGAGTGTGCCGAGCGCCACGACATCGGCGTCGACCGGATCATGTGGGGTAGCGACTACCCGCACCTCGAGGGAACCGGGGCATTCACCCGAGAAGCGTTGCGCTACACCTTCTCCGGTGTTCCGGCCGACGAAGTGGCGGCCATGCTCGGCGGAAACGCCGCAGCCGTCTACGGCTTCGACTTGGAAGCGCTCAAACCCCTGACCGACCGGATCGGCCCGACTGTGGCCGAGGTGGCCGAGCCGCTGGCCGCGGTGCCCGCCGGTGCGAGCAGCACCGTCTTCGAGCCCGACCCGATCCGCACCTGGTAGCGAAAGGACCGCCACAGTGGACCCGTACGTCATCATCTCCGCCGACACCCACGCCGAGCTGCCGACCGAGATGTACCGCGAGTACGTCGACCCCGAATACCGCGAGGACTTCGAGGCCTACCTCGCCGAGAAGCTCGCGGCGTCGCAGGCGGGCGGCTTCATCGATGAGGAGTTCGCGCAAGCGTGGTTCTCCGAGAACGGCGAAGGCATCGCTGGCGGATGGGATGTCGCACAACGAGATAAAGAGCTCGACGGCGATGGTGTGGCCGGCGAGGTGATCTTCCCCGACGCCGACGCGGTGACCGGTGTTGCGGGAGCTCCGTTCGGCGCCGGCCTGGGGCAGTCGGGCAACCTCGATCCGGGCCGTGCGATGGCCGGCGCGCGAGCTCACAATCGGTGGCTGTCCGAGCTATGCAGTCACAGCCCCGAACGACGGGCCGGGGTTGCCGTCATTCCGATCCTGGCGGACGTCGATGCGGCGGTCGCCGAAATCACCCGAGCGGCCGAGGCCGGTCTGCGCGGCGGCATCCTGATCCCTGTGCTGTGGGGTAAGTACGCGCCCTACCACGACCGCAAGTACGACAAGGTTTGGGCCGCCTGCCAAGACCTGCAGATGCCGGTGCACACCCACGTGGGCCCGGCCCCGAGTGAGGAGTACGGACCGCACCTGGGCATCTATACGACCGAGGTGCGGTGGTGGGGGGCCCGGCCGCTGTGGTTCGCCTTGTGGGCCGGCGTGTTCGAACGATTCCCGAAATTGCGCTGGGGCGCCACCGAGTGCGGTGCGTTCTGGGCGAATGATCTGCTGTGGCTGATGGACACCCGCTTTCTGCGTGAGCACTCGGCGAAGAAGATGAGCCGGTTGCTCGAGGGCGATCTGACAATGCCTCCCTCGGCATACTTCGATCGGAACTGCTTCATCGGGGCCACCACCACCGAGCGTCGTGAACTGGCGCGGCGCTACGAGATCGGTGTTCCTAACATGCTGTGGGGCAACGATTATCCCCACCCGGAAGGAACGTGGCCGAACACCCGCAAATGGCTCCGTCACGCGTTCTGGGATATCCCCATCGAGGAGACCAAGCAGATGCTGGGGTTGGCCGCAGCCGAAATCTACAACTTCGATCTGGCGGCTCTCGCGCCGCTCGTCCGACGCATCGGCCCGACACCTGAGGACCTCGGCCAAGACGATTCGGTGAGCATTCCCAAATGGGAGGCGGCCCGTCAGGCGGGGCGCCATTGGTTCACCGACGCGGAGCCGTTACCCGACCTTGTCGAGAACTAGACAATACAAATGAGGGCCTGATCGGCGCTCTTGCAACGGACATTGATAAGGCTTCGCGCGTAGTTCCCAGTGGAACCGGCGCTCAGCCCTTCCTGACTTGTCACGTACTTGTTGAGGGCGTCCGGTGCGGGCGCCGCTAACTACCGATCCGCAAATACCTCGACGTCGACGAACTGGTCGGGCCGCCCGTGGACCCGTGGCGGCGTCGGCAACCCGGTAATCCCGAGAATGGCTAACTGATTACCGTTGCAGTATGGGCCAGGAGCGATAGTTCATTCTGATCTTGTTACGAGGTAAAGAACTTTTTTGAGGTTTAGCCGATCGCTGTATTGGATATGCCGAGCAAATCGGGAGATGAGAACCCGGTTGGTCGAGTTGGAGGCTCCTCGGGCCTGGCTTGTCCGACTATCACGAAAGGAAAAGGAACGATGGCAAACCACCTAACGATCTCGAAGCGCACTGCCGTTAAGGCCGCCGGGATCGGTGCTGTCGCCGGCGGGCTCGTGCTCTTCGCACCCATGGGCACGGCCTCTGCAGATGGGCTGCAGGACCTCGTCAATTTTGGTAATCACCAGCTGCAGGGCTTCGTCGGTGCCGGTAACCACGCTCTGCAGGACAACGTGGCAGCCGGTAACCAGGCGCTTCAGGACAACGTCGCGGCCGGCAATCAGGCTGTGCAGTTCTTCGTCGGACAGGGCAACTCGTTCGTGCGCTTCGCAGTCCAGGGCCTGCTGCACGGGTAGTCGCTCCACCGGGCCCTGATCAGACAAGTGCTGCTGCACGTCGACCGTGAAGTGCAGCAGCGCTTCGTCGATTCGTGTCCGACTGAACTGCCATTCCGCGCGACCAATCTTCGTTGCATCTCGACAAGCATCTCGAACCTGCGATATGGCGGACATCGTTGAGCCGGGGTGAAACGATAATTGACGTGGGTGCCAGTGGGGGTGGCGGTGGACTGACCGCGACAGGAGTGGTCTGTGGTTCGTGTGGCGCGCATATCAGTTCGACGGGGAACTTCTGTAGCGAGTGCGGGGCGCGACTGGCGCAGGTGACGAGTTCGGCCGAGTACCGGCAAGTGACGGTGCTGTTCGCCGATGTGGTGCGGTCGATGGACATCGCGGCCGCCCTGGATATGGAGCGGCTGCGCGAGGTCATGACTGAAGTCGTGAAGCGGTCGGCGGCTGTCCTGCAGCGCTACGGCGGCACCGTGGAGTACACCGGTGACGGCGTGATGGCGATCTTCGGCGCTCCAAAGGCGTTGGAGGACCACGCTTTTCGAGCATGTGTGGCCGCCATGGCAATTCAGGACGAGATGAAGCAGCTGGCCACCGAGGTGCAGCGCCGCGACGATGTGGCGCTGCAACTACGGGTGGGACTGAATTCGGGCCGGGTGATCGCCGGTGACATCGGTTCTGGGTCGTTGGGCTACGCGGTGACTGGGCAGCACGTCGGATTTGCGCAGCGGATGGAATCGGTGGCACCCGCAGGTGGGGTGATGCTCTCGGCGTCGACCGCCCAGCTGGTCGAGGGCAGCGTTGTGCTGGCTGAACCGGAGTGGGTGCACATCAAGGGCTCCGATGACCCTGTGCGGGCCTGCCGACTGGTGGCGGTCGCCCCGCGGCCTGCGCTGGTCGGGCGCACGGAGGCCAGCCTGGTCGGCCGGCGCTGGGAGATGGCCGCCCTCGAAGCGCTGGTGGACTGCGCCCTCGGCGGAAACGGCGGCGTCGTCAACGTGGTCGGACCGCCGGGTATCGGCAAGTCTCGCGTGGCCCGAGAGGCCGCGGTATTGGCAGCGGCTCGCGGCGCCGAGGTGCATTGGACGTACTGCGAATCCCACGCCAGTGACGTCCCCTTCGATGTGGTCACGCGGCTGCTGCGGACGGCCAGCGGTGTAGTCGACCTCGATGACCAAGCCGCCCGCGCTCGGGCCCACGAACAGGTCCCAGACGCCGACGCGCAGGATCTGCTGCTGCTCGATGACTTGCTCGGCATCGCAGATCCCAAAGTGCCCCTGCCCCAGATCGATCCGGATGCGCGGCGGCGCCGGTTGACTGCCCTATTGAATTCGGTGACGCTGGCACGCACCGAATCCGCGCTGTTCATCATCGAGGACGCGCACTGGATCGATCCGGTCAGCGAGTCGATGGTGGCCGACCTGCTCACCGTGATTCCGCGCACGCCGTTGATGGTGCTGATCACCTACCGGCCCGAATATGAGGGAGCGCTGACGCGGGTCCACGGCGCGCAGACGATAGCCCTTGCCCCCCTGGATGATTCGGACACTGCCGAGTTGATTGACGAGCTGCTTGGGTGGGATCCCTCGGTCGGTGCGCTGAGCCGGCTGATCGCCGAACGCGCCGCCGGAAACCCGTTTTTCGCCGAGGAGATGGTGCGCGAGTTGGCCCAGCGCGGGGTGCTGGGCGGCGAGCGTGGTGGCTATGTCTGTCGGGCGGATGTCGCCGAGGTAAGCGTGCCGGCCACAGTGCAGGCGGCCATCGCCGCGCGCATCGACCGGCTGGGCACCCCCGCCAGGCGGACGTTGAACGCGGCCTCGGTCATCGGGGCCCGCTTCGGGCGTGACCTGCTCGCCGCGCTGGGCGTCGACGCGGTGCTCGACGAGCCGCTGGGCGCAGAGCTGATTGATCAGGTGCGGTTCACCCCAACCGCCGAGTACGCCTTCCGTCATCCACTGATTCGCGCGGTAGCCTACGAATCACAGCTCAAATCGGATCGTGCCGAGTTACATCGGCGCGCCGCGGCCGCAATCGAATCTCGTGACCGGGCAGCGGCCGATGAAAATGCCGCCTTGATTGCCGGGCACCTGGAAGCCGCCGGTGATCTGCACGCCGCGTATGGGTGGCATATGCGCGCCGCAACATGGGCGACATATCGCGACATCGCCGCGGCGCGACAAAGTTGGGAACGCGCCCGAGTGATCGCCGATGCGCTTCCTGCCGAGGACCCGAACCGGATAGCGATGCGGATCGCGCCGCGCACGATGTTGTGCGGGATCGCCTGGCGCGTGCAGGTGAACGTGGCGGGGGAGCGGTTTGACGAGTTGCGGGAATTGTGCGCTGCCGCGGGGGACAAAGCGTCGTTGGCGATTGCGATGGCGGGACTGGTGATCGATCACGGCTTCCGGGGCCGGATCCGCGAGGCGTCGCGGCTGGCGTCGGAAGCCTGGGCCCTCATCGAGTCGATCGGCGATGCGACGTTGACGGTGGGGCTGTCCTTCCCGGTCATCTATGCCAAGGCTCATGGTGGCGAGTGGGGTGATGTGCTGCGGTGGTCACAGCGAGTCATCGACCTGGCCGACGGTGATCCGTTCAAAGGCAACCTCATGATCGGGTCTCCGCTAGCGCTCGCCTTCCAATCGCGGGCGATGGCCCGGTATTGCCTGGGTCGTCCGGAATGGCCCGGAGACGTACGCCACGGCCTGGCCATGGCCCGCAGCGCCGACCCATTGTCTTACGCCATGGTCGTCGCATACGTCTACCTACCGGGAATACCGTTGGGCGCGTTGGCCGCCGACGATCGGGCCGTACGCGAGATCGAGGATGCGCTGCGGATTGCCGAACGATCCAGCGATGATATGGCGCTGGTCTTCTCCGGAGCGATACCGGGGCTTGTGCTGATGCACCGGGACGCGGATGCGGAGCGTGACCGCGGGCGCAAGCTGCTGGAGGAGGCCAGCGATCTCATTCTGCGCCGAGGACACAACCTCAGCGAGTTACGGCTCATCAATGTGTACTTGGCACGTGAGAGGGCTCGGCGGGGAGATCGCGATGGGGCGATACAGATCATCGTCACCGTCATCGACCAACTGATTCGCGAGGGACAACTCCTGTCATGGGGCATCCCTGCGACGGACGTTTTGGTGCAGACACTGCTGGATCGCGGGGCCGAGGGCGACGTGGCTGAAGCCGAGGCCGCGATCGAGCGGCTAGCGGCCGCGCCTGCCGACGACGGGCTGGTCATACGCGATATCTGGCTGCTGCGGCTGCGGGCGGTGCTCTGCCGGGGCCGCAGCGATGAGCCGGGTTATCGGCATTACCGGGATCGCTACCTCGCCATGGCGAAATCGCTTGGCTTCGAAGGACACATCGCGTGGGCCGAGGCAATGTGATCCGGTTATTGTGCCGGTGTGCGACTGAGCGGAGCGGAACGCGAGCGGGTATTCGCAGCGGTGGCAGATGAGCGGCGGTCGATCGCCACGTTGATCGAGAGTCTGGACGCAGACCAGTTGGCGACGCAAAGTCTCTGTGCCGGGTGGGACGTCAAAACCGTTGCCGCGCATTTGGTCAGCGATTTCGCCGATGGATTCTGGGGTTTCATTGCCAGCGGCATTCGGCACGGCAGCATCGATCGGGGAATCGACGCGCTGGCCCGTCGCCGGGCGCGAGCCTCAGCCACCGAAATCGCCGACACGTTACGTCGTCGCGCTGACCATAGGCTCAGTCCGCCGGTGACCGGCCCGTTATCGGGCCTCACGGACGTCTTGGTGCACGGTGCAGATATGCGCATACCGCTGGGAATTCCGCACCGGCCGGATCCACAGCATGTCGCCCGGGTACTCGATTTCCTTACCAGCCGAACGCAATTCGGCTTCTTCCCGCACCGACGCCTGCGGGGCATCGCGCTACATGACGAAGACACCGGTCGAACGTGGGGCGACGGCGAATCCATCCGCGGACCGGGAGCGGCGGTGATGTTGGCGGTGTGCGGACGCACGGTCGCGCTCGACCAACTCGCCGGCCCCGGCGTGCCCGTGCTGCGGACCCGGCTTGGCTGACTGCCAGTCGACAGGCCCGCGGCTGCTAGCTGGCCGTGTGGACGATCAGAATGTCGATCTTGGCCTTGCGGGCGACGTCGGCGGGCACCGAGCCAAGAAGCCGCCCGGCGACGGAGTCCAACCCGACATCGCCGACGACGATCAGGTCCGCCTTCACCTCTGTTGCCAACTTGATCAGCGCGTCGACGGGAGCGCCGACGACTGCCCGCTGCTCGACGTCCTTGGCGCCTGCTGCCTTGGCCCGGTCGCTGGCGTCGTGGAGGATGTCGTAAACGGCCGCATCGCCGTGCACCTTGTAGCCTTCGCGTCCGAGTGCATCCTCGGCGCGGGTATCGCTCACATGGTCGTGCAACGGCGCCCAGGCGCCACCCTTTTCTGGGCCGGGAACATGCGCGGTCGCCACAATCAACTTGGCGTTTTCCTGCGCCGCGAACGCTCCCGCTCGCTCGACCGCACGCATTGACGAGTCCGAACCGTCGGTTCCGACGATCACCGTTCGATAGCCACTCATGGTCGCCTCCTTGCCGCCGGTCGCGACGAAGACGACAGTAACGCCGGGCGGGTGATCGACGCGGGGCTTTGCTACATAGACGGCTGTAACTGTCTACGGCGTCGAATCCGACGCCCGACGCCGCGCACGCCATTTCCGCCAACCGTGATGCGTGACGAACGCCCCGATGATCGCGGTCACACACCACACTGCGATCGCGGAGTATGCCAACGGCGACGACAGGTTTCCGATCGACGCACCCAATGCGGTGTAGACGAACGCGCGCGGCGCTGCGCCGATGAATGCGCCAATCGCCATCTGCCACAACGGAACTCCGAACGCACCGAACACGTAGCAGGCAAGCGCATCCGAGATGCCGGGGATGAACCGTTGACCGACCACGGCCCACAGCCCTCGGCGGTCGATCAACCGGTCCAGACGGTCGGCCCGTTGCGGCCCGAGGAGGGCTCGCGCACTGTCGCGCCCGGCGCGACGGCCGACCAGACTGGCGATGATCGCCGTGCCGACCGTCGCGCCCAGCGTCACGAAGACCCCCAGGACGGGGCCGAACAGCAGCCCACTGCCCGCCGCCAGGATCGGGCCCGGCACGAACACCGCGGCGAGCACGGCGGCCACCACGACGTAGGTCAGCGGTGCGGCGGGCCCGGTGGCGGCAACCGCGCGCCGCACGTCCTCGACATCGACGATGCGGGCGACGGCGACCAGATAGAACAACCCGAGCAGGAACCCTGCGAACAGTGCCAGTCGCACGATGTGACGCCGTCGACCGATAGCGGTGGCACTTTCGCCTTCGGACATGCCGGATGCGCTGCCGCAATCGACGTCAGGCATCGAAGTTCGTGCTGGCGGTGAGTTTTTCCCACTTGGCGATCTCGCTCGCGCGGGCATCGGCGATGTAGCGGTAGGCGGCCAGCGCGTCGGGCCCGAGGAGCAGGAATGCGGGCGGCTCACTCGATTCGACCGCCTCGATGATCGCGCTGCCTGCCTTCGCGGGATCACCGGCCTGGGTGCCGTCCATCGTGTCGTTCTCCTTGCGGCGTTGTCCGGCGGTGCCCGCGTAGTCGTCGATGACTGTCGTCGATTGGGTCAGCGACCGTCCCGCGAAATCGGTGCGAAACGCGCCCGGCTCGACGACGGTGACGGAGATGCCAAGGGGCGCAAGCTCACCGCGCAGGGCGCCACTTACCCCTTCGATCGCAGCTTTGGCCGCGGCGTAGTAGCCGGAGCCGACCGGGGTGAGCTGCACTCCGATCGACGAGATGTTCACGATCGCGCCGGAGCGACGGGCGCGCATGCCGGGCAGCACGGCTTTGATCATCGCGACGGTGCCGAAGAAGTGTGTCTCGAAGAGCGTCCGCACATCGGCGTCCTCACCCTCTTCTACGGCGGCACGGTAGCCATAGCCTGCGTTGTTGACCAGCACGTCGACGCCACCGAACCGATCTTCGGCCTGGCGCACCGCCGCCGTCACCTGAGTCGGATCGCTGACGTCGAGCGCGACGGCAAGGACCCGGTCGGGGACGGAATCCGCCAGGTCGGCGACCCTGCTGACGTCGCGGGCGGTGACGACGGCGTTGTGGCCTGCGCCGACGACGGCTTCTGCGAGCGAGCGGCCGAGTCCGGTCGAACAACCGGTGATGAGCCAAGTAGACATCTGCGATCGCTTCCTTTCACGCCGCTGGCCAGTATGTACGAAGTGCCGATTCGCACCACGCCTCGTCGTTACGCTCCATTTGTGGGGGACACGTCGTATGCATCGTGCGGCGAACTCAGCCTGGCGTATCAGGTGTTTGGCGATGGGCCGGTGGAGCTTGTCGTAGTCGGGCCGTTCGCCACCCATGTCGAATTATTTTGGACCCAGCCCGAATTCAAGGCCTTCTTCGATCACCTCTCCACATTTTGTCGCGTCCTCTTATTCGACAAGGCCGGGGTCGGGTTGTCGGACCCCGTTCCCCGAGTGCGGACACTCGACGAGCGGGCGTCCGAGATCGAGGCCGTCATGGACGCTGCCGGCGTTGGGCAGGCCGCTCTTCTCGGCTTGAGCGAGGGCGGCCCGGCCGCCACCGTCTTCGCAGCGACACGGCCGCGGCGAACGCGAGCGCTGATCCTCTGCAGCACGTTCTCGTATACGGGCATGGTCGGCTGGGATGAGGTCAACGGCGACCCGGCCGAGCTTCGAGCGCGTGTCCTACCCGAGCTGGGCGAGGACTACACACCGTCAGAGGCGCAGATCGCTCGCATGCAGGGGCTCGCCCGTGCGGTGCGATCCTCGTGGGGCAGTGGGGCCGCGCTCAAGGGTCTGATCCCGTCGATCGGGTCGATGCGCCAGCTGGGCATGCTGGAGCGCATGGGCGCCAGCCCGGGGATGGCGCGGGCGACTCTCGAAGCTATGTTCCGCATCGACGTCCGGCCCATTCTGCCGACAATCACCATGCCCACCCTCGTCATTCATGCCCGCGACGACCTCGGCATTCCGGCGCAGGGCGGCCGGTACCTCGCCGACCACATCCCCGGTGCGCGACTGCTCGAGGTCGACGGGACGGATCACGCGCCGTGGTTCACCGAGCCCGACACTATCCTCACCGAGATCGAGGAGTTCCTCACCGGCAGCCACGCTGCACCGTCGCAGTCGCACCGCGCGTTGCGCACGGTGCTGTTCACCGACATGGTCGCCTCGACGCAACGCGCCGCGGCCGCGGGCGATGAGCGCTGGCGGGCGGTGCTGCAGCGCATTGGTGAGATCACGACGGAACGCACGAAACAGTTCGGCGGCGCGGTGGTGAAAAGCACGGGCGACGGCCACCTCATGACGTTCGATGGACCGACGCGGGCCATCCGTTGCGCGGAGGCGTTACGCGCCGACGCTGAGACGGTCGGAATCGAGATTCGCGCCGCCATTCACACCGGCGAGTGCGAACTGCTGGACAACGACATTGGGGGGATCGCCGTCCATATTGCAGCGCGCATTCTCGGCCAGGCCGGCGCCGGGGAGATCTTCGTTTCCAGCACTGTTCGTGACCTGGTTGTGGGCTCGGGCACAGGCTTCGAGGACCGCGGCAGCGTCGAGTTGCGTGGGGTGCCCGGCACCTGGCAATTGCTGGCGGTTGAGCGCCACGGCCCACGGGCCGGATCGGCTGAGGCGGAACTGGCGTCAACGCCTACGCCGGGGCCTCGGACCGCAATGCGCCGATCGGATCGTGCCGT
>Ga0268266_10002591_pt1 | contig 19158 bp, 18 predicted proteins | sample KBSS13metaG_FD_190356 | JGI IMG/M metagenome (GOLD analysis project Ga0268266, IMG submission 190356) | Switchgrass rhizosphere microbial communities from Kellogg Biological Station, Michigan, USA - KBS S1-3 metaG (SPAdes) (version 2) | ecosystem: Host-associated > Plants > Roots > Rhizosphere...
CAACAACAGCCGACTCAACAACACCCTCGTGGAGGGTGTGTACATCCTGCAGCATCGGGCGGGCTGCACCAACGACGTCAACCTCAACCCGCAACTGAATCAGGCGGCCCAGTGGCACACCGACGACCTGATGAACAATCGTGCCCTCGACGGCGACATCGGCACTGATGGCTCGACGCCACAGGATCGCGCCAACGCCGCCGGATTCCCAGGCAATGTCACCGAAACCGTCACCATCAATCCCGCGATATCCATCAGCAGCATGGAGCTGATCACTCGGTTGCACGACGATCCCGCCTCGCTGGCGATGATGCAGGACTGCTCCCACTCCGTGATGGGGGTGTGGTCGGAGAACAGCCTGGATCGAACGGTAGTTGTTGCGCTATACGGATCCCCGGACCGCCAGGTGCCGGTGATCAGTCCCAACGATCCCAACCCGGACTATGACGCCAGCGACGAACTCGAGCACGGAATGGATTGGTTCCCCTGGATCCTCCGCGGCGTCTTCCCGGCGCCCGCGTACCCGCCTCAATGAACCGAGCATGATCACGGGAGAATGTCACATGGGTTCGTCCATTGCGCGTCCGAAAGTCAAGCGCCGCATGTTGTGGCTGCGGATCGCACTGGTTGCTGTGCTCATGTGCTGCCTATGGAACGCGGCCCAGGCGAAGGCAGCCGGCGTTGAAACGTTGATGGTGCCGTCGGCAGCGATGGGCCGCGACATCCCCGTCGCGTTCATGGGCGGTGGCCCGCACGTGGTGGTGCTGCTCGACGCATTCAACGCCGGCCCGGACGTGAGCAACTGGATCACCGCAGGTAACGCGATGAACACACTTGCAGGCAAGGGCATCTCGGTGGCCGCGCCCGCAGGCGGCGCGTGGAGCATGTATACCGACTGGGAGCAGGACGGCAGCAAGCAGTGGGAGACGTTCCTGGCCAGTGAACTGCCCGACTGGCTGGCCGCCAACAAGGGTCTGGCGCCGGGCGGCCATGGCATCGTCGGCGCCGCGCAAGGCGGCACAGGTGCACTGACGATCGCGACGTTCCATCCCGACCGCTACCGGTTCGCCGGCTCGCTGTCGGGCTTCTTGACGCCAGAACGAACCGGTGTCGACGGGGCGATCACCGCGGGCCTGGCCCAATACGGCGGCGTCGACACACGCAACATGTGGGGACTGCCGCAGCTCGGCCGGTGGAAGTGGCATTCGCCCAACGCGCACGTGCAGCTGTTGGCCGACAACAACACCCGGCTGTGGGTGTTCAGCCCGTCCACGCCGGGGTGCAGCGATCCCGCCGCGATGATCGGCTACTGCGACATCGCCCAGGGCACCAACCGCGAGTTCTATCAGCACTACCGTTCGGTCGGCGGCCACAACGGGCACTTCGACTTCCCCGACGGCCCACAGCACGACTGGGGTACCTGGTCAGGTCAGCTTGGTGCGATGTCGGGCGACCTCGTCGACACGATCAAGTAATGCCTTAGAGCACGGGACATCCGTCGGTCAGCCAGCGGAGTATTTCGTCACCAAAGTCTGCTTGTAGAGTTTGCCCGCGTCCGTTCGCGGCAGTTGTGGCTCGAACGAGATGGAACGGGGACACTTGTAGTGCGCCAGACGTTCTCGCAGCCACGTCAGCAGTTCACAGGCGAGTTCATCGGTTCCGTCGGCTGGGTCGACGGTCTGCACAACGGCTTTGACGCTTTGGCCCATCTCGTCGTCCGGTATCCCGAACACGGCTGCGTCCATCACCTTTGGATGGGTGATCAACATGTTCTCCGCCTCCTGCGGATAGATGTTCACTCCTCCCGAGATGATCATGTGGTGACGTCGATCGGTGAGGAACAGGTACCCCTCGTCATCCACGTAACCGATATCGCCCACAGTCGCCCAGCCCACGTCGTTATGAGAGGCAACGGTTTTGGCTTGGTCATTGAGGTACTCGAATGCGTGGCCACCCTCGAAGTAGATCTCTCCGGTCTGCCCCGCGCGCGCCACCTCGCCACCCTCGCCGACGATATGAATATTTCCGACGATGGGCCGGCCCACGGATCCAGGGCGAGCCAGCCACTCCTCGGCGGTGATGTAAGTAATTCCCGCGCCTTCGGAGGACGAATAGAACTCATCCACGATGGGCCCCCACCAGTGGATCATCTGCCGCTTGATGTCCACCGGGCACGGCGCCGCCGCATGAACCACCCGCACGAGGCTCGACACATCGTATGAATCACGGACAATTTCAGGAAGTTTCACCATCCTCGTGAACATAGCCGGAACAAACTGGCCATGCGTGACGCCGTAACGCTGGATGGCATCCAAGCAGCCCTCGGCATCAAAGGCCTCCATCACCACAGCAGTTCCCCCGGCAGCCTGTACGCCCATCGACCAGACCGACGGTGCAGTGTGATAGAGCGGAGCCGGACTCAAGTAGACGGCCGTGTGGTCAATGCCCATCGCCGATAACAACGGCGCCACAGCGCTAGTGGCCTCTGAGGGCAGCTGGCCGGTCAGCTGCCGCTTGATACCCTTCGGGCGCCCAGTGGTACCCGACGAGTACTGCAGCAGATCGCCCTCGCGCTCATCGTCGATTGGCGTATCAGGCTGGTCAGCAACACATTGCGGATAGCGAAGCCAGCCCTGCAGTTCGGCATCACAGATCATCAGCAGATTCGGCAACCGCGCGGGAAGACGGTCGGCAATGGTCTCCAACGTCTGTCGAAGCGCAGCAGACCCGATGATCGCCACAGCGCCGCTGTTGTCCACGATGTATGCGGCCTCGGCCGCAGTCAGGTGCGTGTTGATCGGCACGTAGTAGAGGCCGCTGCGGCGCGCAGCCCACATGACCGCATGAACATGCTCGTTGTTCTCCATGACGAGCGCGATCGCGTCGCCTTCACGCAGCCCGGACCGGCGGAAGAAGTGCGCAAGCCGATTCGCTGCCGCCTCGAGCGCACCGAACGTCACCACCTTCGCCGAGGGGTAAAGAACGGTGGCCGGCTTGTCCGGTTGAGCACTGGCGTGCTGACGAATTTGCACGGATCTCCATCCTCTCAGCGCCACGTCGCAAAACGAAGTCGACCGTCGTGAGGTGTCACCGGGCAGCCGATGCAATCAGCTGGCGGGTCCGCCCAGCGGCACCTCTTATACTATCCGTTAAATGGTTAGTGATTTTGGCAGGCGTCGACCTGCGAGACGCGGGGCGCCGAGCGCGCGTACCTGACCGCCTCGTCCAGCGCCGCCTGCGCCAGCCCCCACCGCGACCGCTGCCGCGAATGTGCTCGTGTGACCCGGATGCCCCGCGTGGGGAAACCCCAACCAACAAAAGGGTAGATATTTAGATAATTCCACGCTACGATTGCCCGCATGGCAGAAAGCGCTAAGCTCCGAGGTGGGCGACCCGCGAGGGTGGACACCGAGTTAGCCTGGGAATTGGCCGACGCCGCCAAACCCTGCCTGGACCGGAAACAGCGCAATCAGGTCTACATCGCTATCGGAGTCGGCGACGTGTACTCCGCCGTCAAGTTCCTCTTGCAGACCGTAGTGCGGTCCCAGATCTCCGTCAGTAGCGAAACGCTGTGGAAAATGAACCTCTGGGTCGCGTCATACCGCGATCACCCCGACGAGGCGCGACTTCGCGACCTCATCGGAAGCGTCACGATTCATCACATCGATGAGACACCGCGCCCGCCCGCCCCACCGCCCGCGCTGTCGACGGTGATGAACTACCGCCAACCTAACCGGCGGATTTCGCCAATGCGAAAGACCTCGACTACTCCGCGACCGGACAGCCGAGGTGCGCACGGCCACCTCACCGTACAGACGGTAAGAGATGCGATGAGGCGGTCGTCGACTCGCCAGCGCTCCAGCGCCGCTGGCTCCAACTAATAGGTCCCGGCAATGAGGAACTACGGCTTTCGCAATGTGGACGCTCATCACTAGTGACGGTCGACGGCTCGCGAACATCGGTTCGGAGATCGATGCGCGCCGGGCGGCCCACGCGCTCGGGACGACACAGTTGCGCGGTCCGTTTTCGTGGGATGTTATCGACGTCGATGGCCGTCGGTTTGTCGCTGAGATAAAGCATCTCAGCGTCAGGGCGAGCAACGCTTCTGGGATTCGTGGAGGAATCAGATGACATTTCAGCTCGGCGATACGGTTCGCCACGGAACTTGCGTGGGCACAGTCACCGATGTCGGCTCCGTACTGATCCAAGTGAGGACTAGCGACGGGACCCGTCGGGTTTTCTGTCCATGGGAACTGGTGAAGACCCACAGCGAGCACGAGGGGCTCCGGTGCAGTCCCGCGGCGATCCGCTTGTTGCCCTGTAGCATCCGCTGACTGCTTGCGCCTCGTCCGAGGCCCACGCGGTGACTCGAACCCTTATCTGTAGCCCTCGGCCCATTCTGCGACGAGGTCATCGACGGTGGTTAGCCGGCCTAGAACACCAATGGTGTTGTCCAGCACCTGATTTCCGTATTCGGCCGGTGTGCCGCCGACCGCGTCGCGTGGGACAACGAGTTCGAAGCCGGCCTGCGTGATGTGGCCGGCCGAGACGGGCAGCGCGAGGTTCAAGGAGACGCCGGTGAGAACGATCGTCCGCACGCCAAGACCCCTGAGGACCGGCAATAGCTCAGAATCCATGGTGGGGAACAAGCCATGGTGGCGCGGCAGCACCAGGTCGGTCGACGCGAAAAGCTTCGAGAGCACTTGAGTTTCAGGGGAACCGGGCGCCCACGCTGCGGTGGCGGGTCCCAGCATCCGCCAAATCCGTGCGGTACCCGGGTGCCCGCCGCCCAGTGTGCCCTCATAGGTGGCATGAACCACGGTGACACCGGACGTCCGCGCCGCATCGAGGAGCTTGCCGAGCTTGTCGACGAGTCTCACGCTATCCGCGGCTAGCTGTGGCAGTACCGATTCGGATCCGAGTACGCCGTTCTGGCACTCGACGCATACCACGGCGACGGAGCGGAGTGCGTTTGCAGTCGCCATTCGTCAGTGAGTCAGCAATAGCGAGCCAAGCGCGAAGGTGTTCGCAGGAAAGACGATCTCCGGCGCACAGCCTGGGGCCAAGTCGAACTCGGGGACCCGCTTCAGCCATTCCTCGACGATCAGGTTGAGCTCCATTCTCGCGAGGTGGGAACCGAGGCAGCGGTGCGGACCACCTCCGAATCCCCAGTGCGGATGGACCTTTCCGTCCATGACCACCTGGTTGGCCGAAATCGCGTCACTCTCATCGCGATTGATCGCCGCGAGACACAGGCGCAACCCTGTGTCTGGCGGAAGCATCACGCCTCCGATCGTCACTTCGCGGGTGGTCACACGCGGCACGATGGGGGCAGGCGGCTCCAGTCTGACGATCTCCTCGACAAAAACTCGGATCTCCTCAGAGTTCTCCCGCAATGTCCGCCGAAGCTCGGGATTGCGTGCCAGCTCCAAAAGGGCGAAGCCCATCGACGCCGTGACTGTGTCGAGGCCCGCGAGGACGAAAAGGAAGCTCAGCCCGATCGCTTCGGCGTCGTCGAGCGGGTCATCGCCGGTGAGTACCTGTGACAGCAGGTCGTTTCCCGGATGCTGGCGGCGCTCGTTGATCGCCTCCGAGACGTAGGTGACCAGTTCAACTGCGGGGGTTAGGTCGGCGCCCTCCACCGACGGCAACTCCGACAGCGCGATCACATTGTCCTTCCACGCGATCAAGCGGTCGCGGTCCTTGAGCGGCAGGCCGAACAATGTGAGGAACACCTGCGACGGATAGGGGATCGCGATATCGGCCATCACGTCGCACTCGTGCGTGGCTGCCGCCGCGTCGACAATGGAGATCGCCTGCTTCTGCAGCGACGGCAGCATGTCTTTGAGCGTGTGCGGGCTGAAGAACGGCTGCAGGATCTTCCGGAATCGGGTGTGCTCGGGCGGGTCGAATGAGATGGGCACCAGCGGCAGTGGGCTGCCGAGCGCGTCGAACGCCTTCTTCGATGAGAACGTGTCCGGATCTCGCAGCGCCGTGAGGACATCCTCCCGTCGGGTCAGGTAGTACCACCCGTCCATATACACCACGGGCCCGGCGTCGCGCACCGTCTTCCAGCCGACTCCGCGGTCGGCGGCCATCGGCAGCTTTGCCCATTCGAGTTCGGGCACGCCTGCGATCGTTCTTCCCCGCTGATCGGTGCTCATGGTCTAGCGGCGGACGTCCATGCCGGCATCGACCTTGAGCAGGCTTCCGGTGAACGACCGACCCAAATCGGAGATCAGGAACAGGATGGCGTTGCTGACATCTTTGGGCTCGATCATTGGGAAGTCGGGCAGCGCCGTCTGCATCGCATTTGCTAGGTGCGGATACGCTTCGATGACCTTGAACAGCGCCGGGTTTTCGGTCACCATCGGGGTTGCGCAGTTCGTGGGCGCCACTGCATTGACGCGGATACGCTCAGGGGCAAGCAGATTCGCGTATGACCGCACCAAGCTCGTGATCGCCAGCTTGGCCATGTTGTAGGCATCGGTACCGCCGCGGCCATCGGTCAAGTCCAACAGCGCGGCCATGGAGCTGGTCGCCACCAGGTTGCCCCCTTCGCCACGTTCTTTCATGTGGGGGATGGCGACCTGGAAGGTGTTCCACACGCCGATTTGCATGACGTCGATACCGACGCGCAGCGCATCGGAGGCGTCCGCCTCATCGACGTTGTTGAGGAGGACGCCCGCATTGGCGACGGCGGTGTCGATGTGTCCGAACTCGTTGACACCTTCGTCGAATGCCGCCTGTAGTGCGGCTTTGTCGCGCACATCCGCCTGCTGGAAAACCATCTGCTGCCCGGTCTTCTCGACGAGGCGGGCGGTTTCTTCCAGATCCTCGAGGCTGCCCAGCTTGTACGGGACGATGTCGATGTCGTGGCAGATGTCCACACCGACGATGTTGGCGCCCTCTTCGGCGCAGACGACCGCGTGAGAACGGCCCTGTCCTCGGGCCGCCCCGGTAATGAAGACGACTCGGCCGTCGAGCAACGCCATGAAATGCTCCCTCGTTACCTTCTGTTGTCTGAATGCTTCGCGCTGTTGTCACGGTGTGCGCAGGGCTACGAAAGTATGTTACGGCCAGGTGTCGAATCATACAACTATTTCTATAATTCGAGCGGTGGTCACGGCCTCGGAGTACCGGTCGTCGAGCCCGTCCGCGCGCAGGATCTGATGTTCACCGGCCGCGTTTTGTCCGTACGGGAGGCGGTCGACTGGGGACTGGTGGCCAAGGTCCCGAGGCACGCGAAGGCTTCCTCGCCGTCAAGGAGAGGCGATCGCCGGATTGGGTGTCTCCGCAGTTGCAGACCGCGGGTCGACGGTAGCTGCTCGGACGATCAGCCGGCCAGTAAGCGTGCGATCAATTCAGAGAGCGCGCGAGCGACGCCGTCTCGTGACGCGGATGGAATCTCGTTGTGTTGGACCATCAACCAAGTGCGTTCGAGCATCGCCATCACCGATAGCCCTAGCGCGACGGGCTCGGCTTCGGGCGGCCGGACCGATAGCTTGGCGATACCCTCGCCGAGGGCGGTGGCCGTTCGGCCATGGGCGCGGGTCACCGCCGCGCGGAATTTCGGATCTTGCGGTGCGTCGTCGGCAGAGCGGATGACGAAGGCGCCGTTACGGTCCAGATATGAGAAGTAGTTGTTTACCCACTCCTGGATGGCAGTCCGGGTCGGCGGGTGGTCGAGCTCGGCGAAAGACTCCACGACGTGCAGGGCCTCGCGATAGGTCGTCGTACCCAGCTCGATGAATAATTCGGTCTTGTCGGGAAAGTAGTAGTAGAAACTGGCGCGGTTGATCCCGGACAGGTCGGTGATGTCACGGATGGTGACACCCGAGAACCCCTTGCGGGCGAACGCTATCCGCGCCGAGTCGAGTATCGCCTCGCGGGTGCGGTCGGACTTGCGCCGGCCTGCAGGGCCATCAGACGCTGTGGCTGACAAGTTGGTCCGCGGCGGTCTGGTGCTCGGGATAGAACGTGGAGCACCATGCGCGTAGCTTCTTGAAGCCGGCTGCCTCGCTGGTCGCGAGTGTCGGAGGATCCATGTACTGCTGGTGATCCCAAATCTGAACGTCCTGGGGCAGAGCACGTTTGGCTTCTGCTAGCCGCCTGGCGAAGTCATCGTTTTCGTCATCGATCCAGTAGCCCGCGAAGATATCCGAAGTCTCCTCGTCGACCGGCGTGGGGCAGATGGAGATGACCCTGATCCCCTCGCGCGTGTGTTCTCCATTGAAACTCACCCCGATGCCCGAAAAATAGATCTCGATCGTATTGAGTGTGTCCTCGGATCGATCGACACCGTGGGCCCACCGTCGACCGAAGCCGACCTTCGCTGACCACGTGGAACTATCGGTGTATTCACGCAGCACCAATGGGCTGATCGGCGTGTGATGCACAAATCGAAAGTGGTGTGGGTCAACCGCGTTCTCGGCAATCACCTGCGGATGTACGTGGACATTCGGGAACCGTGTGCGGCAGTCCGCGTCGAATGGATGGTAGCTGCGTGAGGCGACGTGATCTCCCAGCATCTCGAACCCGGTTGGCAGTTGCCACAGGGGCTCTCGGCCCGCGGCGTCGTGCCAGATGAATATCGATTCGTTGACCTCGGTGACCGGATAGGAACGAATGCGCCGACCTTTATTCGGGCGATCCTGGTAGGGGATGCTGACGTTGCGCCCCTGTCCGTTCCATACCCAGCCGTGAAAAGGACACTGGATGCCGTCATTGACCACGCAGCCCCCGTAGGCGAGGTTGGCGCCGAGATGCCGGCAGTGAGCATCCATGACACATGCCTGCCCGTCGAGTGCTCGGTAGGCGACAAGGTCTCGGCCGAAGTAGTGGAGGGCTTTCACTTCTCCGACTTCCAGATCGGCGCTCCACGCCACCTGGAACCAGCCTGTCGGTTGCATTGTGGGCCAATTCTGCATCGATGCGCTCCTTCGTCGGAACCTCCACTGACAATGGAGTGTACCGTATTTTCAACATATGTGTTGAAAAATTCATACGCGAGGACTGGGCCCAGGTGGTGCAATAATGGCCGGTCCGGGTGGAAGACCCACGCCGCCTGCGTGAGCCTTCGCTGCCGATGGCGTCGTAGACGTCGAAATTCAAGCTAACGGGCGTTGATGGTTCGTTCGTCGGTAGTTCTCAATCGGTGCTCAGCAGCGGGATCAGCGCCGCGGTATCGGCGACGCTACGCAGCAGATCGTTGAGGTGCGTGCACGTCGATGTCCCGGCCAGCTCCTGGCGGATCCGGAAGTGCAGCTCGTCCAGCCTCATCCCGGTGATGCGAGTTGCGCTTGCAACGGCGCCTGGACACTCCTGCCAGGGCAGCACCCTGGGCACTGCCTCCGGACTCAGGATGACTCCCCTGTCGGGATCCACTGATGCCTCGAGCGTGTACTCGTGGATGATTGTCTCGATACCGTCGGAGCGCACGTAGCTGTCGCGAAACATCGCACTGATCAACACCTCTGAACTATCCGAGCCCTGCTGCACGTCAAGTCGGCGCCGTCGCCGCATGCCGTGAACAGGCAGCGGGGCGATGGCGTGCCAGGCGAGTGGATCGGCCGGGTCCTCGAGCACGGGGGCCGGGGGGCCGGTCACGACAGCGGGGTCCCCGGCCTCGAACGAGCTCATCAGCAGACCGCCGGTGACGAAGCCGGCGCACTGGTCGGCGATCGGCAGATAGCCTGACTTCGCTACGACTCCAAGCACTCCCGACGCCGACAGCGCATGACCGGAGATGAGTGTGGCGACGGGGACATCATCGAGCAACGTATAGCGCAAATCGCGGCGCAGCCGCAGATCGGGCGCCGCCTTGTCGACCGCGGCGCGAAAACCGCTCATCGCCGGCGCCCCGACCAGATGCATGTTCGCAACGGTCGGTTCGACCTCGAGGTGCTGAACGACCCGGGGGATCATCTCGATGGTCGCTTCCAGCCGGGCGCGGCCGACCTCTGTCGTGGTGCCGTCGCTGCCCGTCCTGAGATCGCGTGCTCGGCCCGACAGGTACACCGGATCTAGGGAACCTGGATTGCGTGTCATGTCGATGGAGCTGGTGCGCCGTACCGAGCCTGGCAGCCGTCGCGGCGTCCCCTGCGTCGGCTGGTGGATACCGTGCAGCGGATGCAGGCCGAAACGGGGTGTGCCCAAATCGGTTCCGCTCATATCGGTGAATCAGCGAGCCGCGCCGGTGATGAAAGCCACTCTGCCTTCGAGGTTTCCCACGAGTTGTCTCTCCTGTCAGTCCGACGCGCTGCCGGTGTGGATGCGTGCCAATCTCAAACCTTCGTCGGAGTTGTCGACCTGGACGCTCCAGTTGCCGCACGTGCACCAGGCGCGGAAGTGGCCGTTCTCGGGCAGGATCGCCTGCCCGTCGCAGTCACCGTCGGTGTTGGCGATGCTGGCGAAAAATTCGAGGGGTTTCTCGTGCAGTGCGTTCTCGTCGTCAGCCACGGCGCCTCATTCCTTCCGAACATCGGCGGCCCGGAATACCGGGAGCATCCAGCCGTCGGCGATGGGCGAGAAGTCCACGCGCAGCGCCATTCCGATTGCCACGTCAGTGGGCGCGATGTCGATGATGTTGCTCACCAGTCGCGCACCCGGTGCGTCGGGTAAATCCACTACCGCAGGCACCAACGTCAATTCGGGCATGCCCGGGATGCCGTGCACGACCGCGAAGCTATAGACGGTCGCCTCGCCGCTGAGCTGAATCCAGTTGACCGCCGTGGACTGACATCCCGGGCAGAACGGGGTGGGTGGTAGCCGGAAGGTTCCGCAGTCGGCGCACTGCGGAGCGACCAGCCGCCCTTCTTTTGCTGCTTGCCAAAACGGTTCGGTGTCTTTGTTGACCGCGATCCGGACGTGCTCGCCGGGAAGAGTGGTCGCCAGTGTGACCGGAGGTGCGCTCATGCGGCGGCTCCTAGGATCAGCCCGCTGACCGGCAGGCTGGCCGGCCCGCCGGTGACCAACGCGAGCTCTGCGTCTGCGACCTGGTTGATGGCGGTCCCGCGCATCTGCTCGACTCCTTCCATGATGTGGGTCATGCCGACGATGTAGGCCTCCGAGAGTTGACCGCCGTGCGGGTTGAGCGGGATGGTGCCGCCGTCATAGCGGATCGCGCCGCTTTCCACGAACGCGCCGCCCTCACCCTTTTCGCAGAATCCATAGTCCTCGAGCTGCATCAGCACCATCGGGGTGAAATGGTCGTAGAGCAGCGCCACGTCGATGTCGGCGGCGGTGATCCCGGCCTGCCGGTAGAGCCGCTCGGCGATCGGCTTGTTACCCGAGGACGCGAAGTATTCGTCGGGCATCCCCATCCACGCAAATGCCCGTCCCCAGTCTTTGACTCCACCGTGGGCGGCGGCGACCACCGGGACCGGTGGCTGACGAAGGTCGCGGGCACGGTCGGCGCTCGTGGTGATGACCGCGACCGCACCGTCGGTCTCCTGGCAGAAGTCGTAGAGGCACAACGGTTCGGCGATCATCCGCGCATCGAAGTAGTCGTCGAGCGTGAGGGGTTCGCGGTGAATGGCCTTGGGCCGGTTGAGCGCATTGGCCCGCGTGGAGATCGCGATCTCGGCGAAAGCCTCGCGCCGCGTGCCGTAGAGATGCATGTGCCGGCGTGCCAATACCGACATCAGGTGACCCGGACCGAACAGCCCCGACGGCTGCAAAAAAGAGTTGGTCGGATCGGGTTCCATCGCCGAGAACACCGATCCCAGACGCTGTTTGGACTGCTGCAAGGCCATCACCGTGACGACCACCGACGCGTCGCCGGCCACTATCGCCGCGCGCGCCAACCCGATCGCCCCGGCCGAACCGCCGCCCCCCGAGGTCAGCGCGGCGGTGAACCGGACCTCGGGAATGCCCAGGGTCTCCATGAAATCGCCGGTGTCCATCTTGTCGGTGTAACCGGCAGATGCCCCCGAGTAGTAAGCGAAACCGTCGACGTCGCGTACCGACAGCCCGGCGTCCTCACATGCGGCCAGGATCGCCTCGCCGGCAAGTTCGGTGATGGTTTTGGGCAACGACCCGCCCCGCTTGTAGTAGGGCGTCGCGCCGATACCGACCACGGCGACGTCACGCAAACCATCCGAATTTGCCACTGGCTCAGATGCTTTCGGCCGGGACGGGCGGCACGTCGGGGAACAGCTCGAAGAACGCGCCCTGGGTGATGCGCAAACGTGTCTCGTCGCTGACCCCGTCGAACAGCGTCTTGAGGGTGTCCTGGGTGTGGCCGAACGTGCCTTCCATGTGGGGGTAGTCGCTGCCGAACATCACGTTGCGATACCCCATGTGATCGAACGCCGCCACGGCGGTCTCGTCGTGCTGGAAGGATGCGTAGACCTGGCTGTACAGAATCTCTTTGGGGCTGCGGCTGAGTTTGGGCCGCACCGCCATATGGTGCTGGCGATACCCCTCCAACAGCCGGTCACCCAGGAATGGAACCCACGTCGCGCCGCCCTCGGAGATCAGCACCTTCAAGTTCGGATGCCGATCCAGCGCACCGCAAGCCACCAGTTTCATGGTGGCTCGCTGCCCCGAGAACGTGGTCTCGGCGTAGTTCATGATGGCCCCACCCGGACCGCGATACACCTGCCCCGCGCCGCCGGTCACACTGTTCCCGGCCTCCACAGGCACCGGATCGGTGCCGATATGAAACGCGAGCACCATGCCGCCCTCCTCGGCCGCCGCCCACAACGGCTCCCAGTCGTCGCGGTGCCAATCCGGGGCACTGGGATGCGGCGTCGTCGGCAGAAAGACGGCCTTGAACCCCTTGTCAGCCGCCCACAACAGTTCCTCTACCGCATCCTCGACCACGAGAGTCGACACCTGCGCGGTGACCACGTAACGGGGCGAGACCGCCGCGATCTCCTCGAGCGCCCACTCATTGCTGGCCCGCATGCACGCCTTGAGCAACTCCGGCGTCCGAAACGATGAGGCCCACATGCCCAGCGACGGAAAGATCACCTCTCCCCACACGCCCTCCTGATCCAAGTCGCCGAGCCGCGCGCGGGCGTCTCGCACGCCCTGCGGCTTCGAGGCCAACTCAGCGAAGGCCACCATCGCCGACGACGGCAGCTTCCGCCGAAAGATCTGACCGTCGACGAAGACGGTCTCGTACTCACCGTCGAGGTCCTTCTCCGACCGCGGACACAACTCGGCGAGCGGCTTTGACAGCCGGGACTGCCAGAGGTCGTCGGGTTCCAGAAAGTGTGAATCGCCGGAGTTCGTCCAGATCTTGGTCATGCGCGCCTCCAACCGGGCAGTGGATATGAAAAAGCATTTTTCATTAGGCTAGGAGGCTGGGTGGCTCATGTCAACGGAGATTTCCACCGATCGGTGGATTGAATCCCTAGGTATGGCAAGTTAGTGTGCGATACAGGCCACATCCTTGAGCAAATGTGATGCAGTGCCGAAAAACGATCTTTCGAAGGAGTCTCGTCGAATGTCCTCTCCCTCCGGCGCCCCCGAACCGATGACACCGCTGGCTGGCATCCGCGTCGTCGACCTGTCCACCACGCTGCCCGGAGCGTTCTGCACGCAGTTCCTGGCGGACTGCGGGGCGGATGTTCTGATGGTCGAGGCGCCCGGCGGAAGTCCGGTGCGTGCGCTCCGCGGCTGGCCCGCGCTCGGACGCGGCAAGCGCAGCCGAGTTGTCGATCTGCGCTCCGGCTCCGGCGCGGAGGAACTCGATGAGGTGCTGTCTGACGCCGACGTCGCGGTGACCACATTCAGTCCGGCCGTGCTCGCGGATCTGGGCATCGATTCCGAGGCGCTGCTGGCACGTCATCCGCAGCTGGTGATCACCCACATCACCGGTTGGGGCCGCTGCGGTCCGTGGCGGGACTTGAAGGGTTACGAGGGGCTTGTGCTCGCCAAGGCCGGTCTGTCGCATGCCGTCCGCCGGATGGCGAATCCGCCACGGCCCTCGTACGTCTCAGTTCCCTACGCAAGCTTCGCCGCCGGACACATTGCGGTGCAGGGGATTCTGGCTGCGCTGCATGAGCGCGACCGCAGCGGGCTCGGTCAGATCGTTGACACCGATCTCGTCCGCGGTGTGCACGCCATCGATGCATGGAACTGGTTTGGGGAGATGGTCGGCATCCGGTGGCCTGAGGCCTACCAGACCGTCGACGCCTGGACGGCGCAAGGTACTCCACAGAGTCCGATGTTGTTGGCGCTCTTGGCCGCTCCCACCAAGGACGGGCACTGGTTGCAGTTCGCCCAGGTACAACCGAACCTGTTCGCGGCGATGCTGACGGAGTTCGGCGTGACCGAACTTCTCGCAGACTCGAAGTGGAAAGGCTTTCCGGCACTGGAAAGTCCCGAGCTGTACAAGGAGTTCTGGTCGATCCTGTTGACGAAAGTGGGTGAGCGCACCCTTGCTGAATGGCAGCAGTGTTTTGACGACAACCCGGACCTATGCGCCGAGCTGTTCCGGTCCGGGCCGGAGGTGTTCGATCATCCTCAGTTGGAGTACGAGGGCCGCTCGACGGTCGTCGAGGATCCCGAGGTGGGACCGGTCCGCCAACCGAGCACCCTCGTTCACACCCAGAACGGCGCGCTGGGCCGACCCACACCAGCGCCTCGGCTTGGGGCCGATGCCGGCATCTGGGCGGCTGATGCACCAGCCGTGGAGGCCGCTGGTGACACCGGTTCGACGCCGCCGCTGACGGGCATCACCATCGTGGAGTTTGGCGAGATGTTCGCCGCTCCCTACGCCTCGAGCGTGCTCGCCGACCTCGGCGCACGCGTCATCAAGTTCGAGAACATCGATGGTGACAACATCCGCAGCCTCCTGCCGTTTCCGGAGGCCGCCGGCGCGAAGGTGATGCAGGGCAAGGAAAGTATTCAGGTCGATCTGCACACGGAAGACGGCCGCGCCGTGGCTCACCGGCTCGTCGCGTCCGCCGACGTTGTGCTGCAGTCCATGCGGGCCGGTGCCGCCGACAGGCTGGGCATCGGTGCGGAGACGCTGCATGCGATCAACCCCGACCTGATCTACGTGTCGGCGCCCGGCTACGGCGTGGCCGGACCCTTCGCTTCTCGTCCGGCATACGCTCCGAGCATCTCCGCGGCCGGCGGCGTGGTGCTGACCAACACCCCGGATGCCGCATGCGTAACTTCGAGCGTGGACGAGGTCATGCACCACGTGCCGCGGGTTACGACCGCGGGTACGGCAACGGAGTTGCAGAGCGATGGTGTCGCCGCCCTCGGCGTCGCGTCTGCGATCCTGACCGCGCTCGTCGGGCGCGACCGCGGCCACCCGATCAACGATTTACGCACCTCTATGCTCGCCACAGTGACGCACCTGCTCACCGACTGGGTCGTCGACTACACGGATGCTCCGCAGCCTTTAGCGCCCCGACACAACGGCAACGGGCTCTCGGCGCTATACCGGATCTACGGCGCCAGCGAGGGATACATTTTCTTGGCCGCGCCGCAGGCGAAGGAATGGCCGCCGCTGGTGGCAGCGCTGCAAGATTTCGCGGATCTAGGTGACGATCAACGCTTCTCGACGCCCGAGGCGCGGGAGGCTAATGACGACGAGCTCGCCCGGTGTCTCGAGGCTGCATTCAGCAAGGAGTCGGCCGCGTTCTGGGAAAAACATCTCGGAGCGGCGGGCCTCGGGTGCGTGGAGCTCTACGAAGGCGCTCCGGCACGGCTGATCCAGACGGATCCGCAGCTAGCGGCCGAATACACCGTGCCTGCCGTCAGCCCCATCTTCGACGAACACCTGCGGTTTTCACCGCTGGTCGGGCTGAGTCGGTCGGAGATCAGGGCGCCTGGCGGATGTCTGGCCGGCCAGCACACTGTCTCGGTGCTGCGGGAGTTCGGCTACGATGACGCGACAATCGCGAAGTGGCAGGATGCCGGTGTAATTCATTGTGGCTGAGAGTAAGACGCTCGATCGCTCATCGGAGCGACAGCACATCATCGACGCGGCCTACCGGTGCCTGGATCGTAGCTCCGAATCATCGGCATCTATCACTGAGATACTCGATGAAGCCGGACTTGGCACCCGGGCCTTCTACCGCAACTTCAGCACCAAACACGATCTTCTATTGGAAATGTTCCGCAGGGATCGCGAGGCGGTGCAGGCGCAACTGCGCGAGGTCGTGGCGCGTGCCGAGACCCCAGTCGAAGCCCTACGGTCATGGATGACACATCTGTTCGAGCTGGTGTCGAATCCACGCAAGCGCAAGAGGGTGGCCATCTTCTACTCTGAGGAGCTTCGACGCACCCCGGGTTATGCCCGCGAACTCGAAATCGTCATCGCGGCCGATCAGGCGTCGATCGCCGCGATCCTGTACCGGGGCAAAGCCGAAGGTATCTTCGCCGCATGCACTCCGGAGGCGGATGCCCGGTCGATACGTGCGGCCTTCGAGGCCGCCCTTCTCGACCGGTTTCATCAGAAGTCGACAGCAGACGCAGCCGAGGAGGTGGAGCAGCTTCTGGGCTTCGTCCTGCGCGGTCTGGGCGCCGCTTAGCCTTTCAGCAAGGGAGCGAGTTTTGTGCAGATCGTCTGCACGTGGCGTAGCGCCCACTCCTCGGGCATCCCACCGAGCGACGCCCAGAAGAACACTGTCTCGGTGGGCGAGTCGCCGATCATCGCCCGCACCTTCGATGCCATGGATTGCGGTGTCTCACACCAGAAATACTCAAGAACCCCGGTGTCTCGCCCGCGTAGCCGGTCCGGATCCACGGGGCGAGGTTGTGGACGTCCAGTGCCTATCACCATGTGCTTACGGTATGAATCGACCTGATAGGCAAGATGTTTGGATACCACGGGCCAGTCTGCCTCAGGATCGTCGCTGACCCAGCCCTGCACCCCGCCGGCCATCCTCGCGGCGCTCGCCTCGTGGCCACCCTCGGCCAACCCCGCCCGGTACGGCTCCCAGAGCCGGCCATCCGCGGTTAGCAAGCCCTCACCGAGAAGGCCGGCCCGCCGCGCCCCTTGCGGTCCTTGATAACCCATCCAGATCGGCGGCCGAGACTGGACCGGCCGCGGCGTCACTCCACCGGGCCCCCATAACCGTCGTACCTCGCGTGCACAAGCGTCGGTCTGGCCGTAGCGGCGTTCCAGGCTCTTGCCGAACAGGGCGTACTCCGGTACCCGGTAGCCGGCGCCGAGGCCGAGGTCCAGGCGTCCGTTCGAGACGAGATCGACCATCGCCGCCTGTTCGGCGATCTCGGCGGGATGGTGCAGCGGAGCGATCACGATAGCGGTGCCGATCCGGACCCGCGTGGTCCGCGCGGCCACCGCGGCCGCGAACGTCAATGGCGAGGCGATGTAATCGTCGTCGAACTGATGGTGTTCGGTGAGCCAGACTGAATGCGCGCCCAGATGTTCGGCTTCCTCGCACAGCTCCAGTGCGAACGCATGCAACCGGGCAGGATCCTGCCGCCATTGAATTGGATTGCGGAGGTCGAAGTACAGCCCGACGTTGATCGGGGTTGTTGATGACGGCATTGGTCCTCCGGACGGTGGAAAATACAGAATCGGTTAAATATATTGCTTGATGAAGGCTAAACTGTTCGCCATACCGTCTGAAACCGAGAAAGGTCGGCATAGTGAACAAGAACGACATGATCCTGATCAGCGTTGATGATCACGTTGTCGAGCCGCCGGACATGTTCAAGAACCATCTGCCAAAGAAGTACTTGGAGGAGGCGCCGCGGCTGGTGCACAACCCGGACGGCTCCGACACCTGGCAGTTCCGCGATGTGGTGATCCCCAATGTCGCGTTGAACGCGGTGGCCGGCCGTCCGAAAGAGGAGTACGGTATCGAGCCGGCCGGGCTCGACGAGATCCGGCCCGGCTGCTGGCAGGTCGACGAACGGGTCAAGGACATGAATGCCGGCGGCATTCTCGGGTCGATCTGCTTTCCGTCGTTTCCCGGCTTCGCGGGGCGGTTGTTCGCCACAGAGGATCCAGATTTTTCTCTCGCGCTCCTGCAGGCCTACAACGATTGGCATGTCGAGGAGTGGTGCGGGGCGTATCCGGCGCGGTTCATTCCGATGTGTTTGCCGGTCATTTGGGATGCGGAGGCCTGCGCCAAGGAGGTGCGGCGCAACGCCGAGCGGGGCGTGCACGCGTTGACGTTCACCGAGAATCCCGCGGCGATGGGGTATCCGTCTTTTCACGACGATTACTGGACGCCGTTGTGGGAAGCGCTGGTCGACACCGACACGGTGATGAATGTGCACATCGGGTCCTCGGGACGGATGGCCATCACCGCCCCGGATGCGCCGATAGATGTGATGATCACCTTGCAGCCGATGAACATTGTGCAAGCTGCGGCGGATCTGTTGTGGTCCAAGCCGATCAAGAAATATCCCGACCTCAAAATCGCCTTGTCTGAGGGTGGGACTGGTTGGATCCCGTATTTCTTGGAGCGCGCTGATCGCACATTCGAGATGCACTCGACGTGGACGGGCCAAGACTTCGGCGGGAAGAAGCCCTCGGAGGTGTTTCGCGAGCACTTCCTGACGTGCTTCATCTCCGATCATGTCGGGGTGGAGCTGCGCAATCAGATCGGCATCGACAACATCTGCTGGGAAGCCGACTATCCGCATTCGGACAGCATGTGGCCCGGCGCCCCGGAGCAACTCCACGAGGTCCTCGAAAAGAACAATGTGCCCGATGACGAGGTCAACAAGATTACCTTCGAAAACGCGATGCGCTGGTATCACTGGGACCCGTTCACCCACATCACCCGCGACCAAGCCACCATCGGCGCACTACGCAAAGCCGCCGAAGGCCACGACGTCTCCATCAAGGCCCTGTCTCACCACGAAAAGGGCAGCCGCGGAGATGGTTTGGAGGGCATGGTACGGGTGAACTCCGGCGACTTACGCGCCAGCGAGTAGCGGACCTCGGCACCTTGCGGCCGCCGACGAATGCGGCCGCAATGTGCGCGAATCGCCGGTGAATTGGATTGAATCCGGTTGCGACACGAGTTCCTGAATATGCCGTTGAGCTTCATATTTTCGAAGAGATGTGTCACTGCTTCTGGGCCGGTGCGGCGTGTGCTTCACTCATGGCGATGAAGCCGCGCGAACGCACGCCGCCGTGGGCGGCCGGGGCCAAGACGGATCGGACTCGAGAGCAGATCCTCGACGGAGCTCGCCTGCCTTTACCAG
>Ga0268266_10002595_pt1 | contig 19142 bp, 21 predicted proteins | sample KBSS13metaG_FD_190356 | JGI IMG/M metagenome (GOLD analysis project Ga0268266, IMG submission 190356) | Switchgrass rhizosphere microbial communities from Kellogg Biological Station, Michigan, USA - KBS S1-3 metaG (SPAdes) (version 2) | ecosystem: Host-associated > Plants > Roots > Rhizosphere...
TTTGGCCGGCGCCTGATATCCCCTATTTGAGGTTCTGAACATGGCCAAAGCGGTCACCATCAAGGTCAAGCTCGTTTCCACGGCGGATACCGGCTTCTATTACGTCGCCAAGAAGAACTCGCGCACCATGACCGACAAGCTGGTCAAGAAGAAGTACGACCCGGTCGCGCGCAAGCACGTCGAGTTCAAGGAATCGAAGATCAAGTAATTCGTAAGCCGCACGGCTGACGGATTTCGGCGGGGCCCTTTCGGGCCCCGTTTTTGTTTCAGCCCGCGTAAAGACTACGCCGTCTGCATCTGCGGCGGCTGGCTCGGCCGGATCAGCGCGAACGCGACCTGGATGATGCCGCCGGCCAGCCCGAGGGCTACGCCGATCCGCCACGCCATGGTGTAGGAGCCGAGCTGGTCGTAGATCAGCCCTCCGCCATAGGCGCCGAGGAACGAGCCGATCTGGTGGCTCATGAAGGCGAGGCCCTGGATCATCGCCTGCCATTTCAGGCCGAACATTTCGACGACGGCGCCCGCAACCAGCGGACCGACGCCCATCCAGAGGAAACCCATGATCGCCCCGAACAGCAACGTGGTCGCCGGCGTCGCCGGCAGCATGAAGTACCAGGCGAGCGCGAGCGAGCGCAGGATGTAGATCGCACCGAGCAGCGCCAGCTTGTTCCAGCGCTGGCCAGCCCAGCCGAAGAACAGGCTGCCCAGCACGTTGAAGCCACCGATCATGCCGAGCGTCTGCGCACTCAGCATCGGATCGAGGCCGCAGATCAACAGATAGGACGGCAGATGCGTGGTCAGGAACACGAGCTGCATGCCGCAGACGAAATAGGCGCAGGTCATCACCACGAACGACGCATTGCCGAAAGCGATCTTTGTGGCTGTTGCAGCCGAAGTGTCGCCGATGTCGTCGGCCGTCTTGGGCGGCAGCGGAATCTTGTCGGCCCGGCCCGCGTACCAGGCGGCCGGCAGCATGAACAGCGACAGGATGACGAAGCCGGCGACGCCGACGCGCCAGCCAAAGCCTTCATTCAACAATTGCCCGACCGGCGCCGACACCAATGCACCGAGCGATCCCGCTGCCGAGACCATGCCCATCACGGTGCTGCGCACGGTAGCCGGCACCGCCCGCGCCGACACCGACATCGCAATTGCATTCGCCGTGCAGGCCAGCGAGGCACCGATCAGCACGCCCGCGCCGATCAGGATCGGGATCATCCCTTGCGCGGTCGCCATCAAGGCAAGGCCGATGATGTACATCAACGAGCCCACGATCATGATCGGACGGAAGCCGTAGCGCACCGTCATGGCGCCGGCGACCGGCTGCAGGAAGCCCCAGGCGAGGTTTTGCACGGCCAGCGCCAGCGTGAACTGCGATACCGAAATTCCGATGTCGTGCGTCAGCGGCTGCATGAAGATGCCAAAGCTCTGCCGCAGGCCCATGCTCAGGGTGAGCATCAGCGAGGCACCGATCAGGATGGGGAGCGTCGGCCGCAGGATTTGCAGCAGGGCCATTGTTTTTATTCTCCCAAGGAGGCGCGATTCGGATGCCGCGTCCTGCAATTGATATCTGAAATAGGTACACAGACCTGTGTAACTAGTCTATAAAGGCACACGAACTGTCAAGCAAAAGGACATCCCGCCAGCGCATGGCTACCCTGCCCGCCAAACCGGCGATGAAAGACCGGATTCTCGAAACCGCAGACAGGCTGTTCTATCTGCAGGGGATTCGCGCGGTCGGCGTTGACACCATCGCGGCAGAAATCGGCATCAGCAAGCGCACGCTCTACAATCATTTTCCGTCCAAGGAGGCGCTGATCTTGGCCTATCTGGCGCGGCGCTTCGTGGCCCCGCGGCCATCGGACAAGTCGCCGGTCGAGCAGATTCTCGGCACCTTCGATTCGCTGGAGCGACGCTTTTCCGCGAAGGATTTCCGCGGCTGCCCCTTCGTCAATGCGGTTGCCGAACTCGGTGAAGACCGGTCGGTCCGAAAGGTTGCGATAGCCTTCAAGGAAAGCCGCCGCCTCTGGTTTCGCGACCTGCTGGTGCAGCTCGGCGTCGCAGACGCGGAAGCGCTGGCGACACAGCTCGCTTTGCTGGTCGACGGCTCGATCGCGCAGGATCTGGTGCGCGACGACTCCGCGATGGCGCGCGCGGCAAAGGAAGCGGCGACGGTGCTGCTGAGGAATGCGGGGGTGAAAGTGGGAGGAAGTCCAGCCAAACGCGCCGCAAAGAGGCGACCTTCGGCCAATTGAATACCTCTCTATCGTCGTCCCTGCGAACGCAGGGACCCATACGCCGTGGCTTTTCGGTAAGGCGATGTGGTAGTTACCTTCCTCAGATAATGAGCATCGGTGGTTATGGGTCCCTGCGTTCGCGGGGACGACGTAACGATAAAGCCGCGCAAGAACATCACGGCAAAAGGGAGCGATCATGGAAGATCTGAAAGTCACCGCCAACGGTTACGATTTCAAACCGGCGCAGGCGGCGATGCAGCGCTACATCGACAACAACCTGCTGTCAGGCATTTCCTGGGCGGTCATGGTCGGGCGGGACCTTGTCGACGTGAATTGCGTCGGCTGGGCCGACAAGGAAGCGCAGACGCCGCTCCGCACCGACCATATCTTCCGGGTTTTCTCCAATACCAAGCTGATCACTTCCTGCGCGGCGCTGCTGCTGTTTGAGGAAGGCAAGCTGAAGCTCGACGACCCCATCGAAAAATTTATTCCGCAGCTCGGAAATCGAAAGGTGCTGCGCCCGGGCGCAACGTCGCTGGAAGATACCGAGCCGGCCAAGGGATCGATCACCATACGTCAATTGCTCAGCCACAGCTCGGGGCTCAGCTACGGCTTCTTCGATCCCGGCACGGTCATCTTCAAGGCGCTTAACGAGCGCGGCGTGCACAATCCGATGACGACGCTGGCACAGATGGTCGACGTGCTGGCCGACCTGCCGTTAATCTATCAGCCGGGAACGTCATGGGAGTATTCGCTTGCCATCGACGTCGTGGCGCGGCTGGTCGAAGTGATCAGCGGCCAAAGCTTCGACAAGTTCATCAAGGCGCGGATCCTTGATCCACTCGGCATGGTCGATACCGGCTTCGTCGTACCGGAAAAGGATCAAGGCCGATTGGTCGCGTATTACGCCGGCGCGGACCTGATGGAGCCGATGAAGCCGGGCCTAACGCGAACCGACAATGCGCCTTTTCCCGGCGCGTATTTGCGCCCCATCGCAAGGCTCAATGGCGGCGGCGGCCTGGTCTCGACGATGCCCGACATGGTCGCGTTGATCCGAAGCCTGCTGGCCGGCGGCAAGACCCTTCTGAAGCCGGAGACGATTGCGCAGATGATGACAAACCAATTGCCCGAGGGACAGTGGATCCGCTTTGCCCTGATGGGGCCGCAGCCCGGCAAGGCACATGGCCTCGCCGGCGGGTTGATCCTGCAGCCCTCGGCGTTCGATCATCCCGACGCGTCAGGCGAATTCTATTGGGGCGGCGTGGCCGGCACGCAGTGGTGGATATCGCCGAAGCGCAACATGGCCGGCGTGATGATGGCGCAGCGCCAGATGGCGTTCGTGCATCCGTTCTCGTTCGAGTTCAAGCGGCTGGCGTATGAAGCGGTGAAGCAAGGCGCCGAAGGGATGCGCGCGTCTGCCTGAATATCCGCAACTGTCATCACCCGCAAAGGCGGGTGATCCAGTATCCCAGAGACGTTCGCAATCAACCCGAGAAGCCGCGGCGTACTGGATACCCCGCATGCGCGGAGTATGATGACCGGTTGGCGCAACTGCGCGACAGCTTACGCCGCCGTCGACACCACCCGGTTGCGCCCGTCGTGCTTCGCCCGATACAGCGCCATGTCGGCGCGCTTGAGTACGTCGGCGACCGGCTCGCCCTTGTGGTCCAGCGTCGCCAGCCCGATTGAAATCGTGACGTCGATCCGCTTGGTGCCCTTGTTGACCGCAAAGGTTTCGCCGGCGATCGAGCGGCGCAGGCGCTCGGCGATCATGCCGGCGACGGTCAGGTCGGTTTCCGGCATCACGATCACGAATTCCTCGCCGCCATAGCGGCAGGCGAGATCGATGCCGCGGATCGATTTTCGGATGCGCACCGCGAATTCGCGCAGCACGTCGTCGCCGGCATCGTGGCCATAGGTATCATTGATCGACTTGAAGAAGTCGATGTCGAGGATCATCAGCGCGAGCGGCTTACCGCGGCTCGAGGCCTGCTCGGCCAGCGTCGCCAGATGGGTTTCCATATAGCGGCGGTTATGCAGGCCGGTCAGCGCGTCGAGGATCGCCATTTCGATCGAGTTCTGCACGTTGTCGCGCAGATGATCGGTATAGCGCCGCTTGCGGATCTGGGTGCGCGCCCGCGCCAGCAATTCGTTCTTGTCGACGGGGCGCAACAGATAATCGTTGACGCCGATCTCGAGCCCGCGCAGCAGCCGCGAATTGTTGTCGGCATCGGAGATGGCGAGGATCGGCAATTGGCGGGTGCGCTCCAGCGAGCGCGCCTGGCTGCACAGCCGCAAGCCATCGTAATTTTCCAGGCTGAGCGAAACGATCAGCAGATCGTAATTGCCCTCGGCGGCGTGAAACAGCGCCTCGGCCGGATTGATCTCGACGTCGACGGTGTGCTCGGCGGACAGGATCGGCGCCAGCCGCTCGTAGGACGATGGCCGGTCGTCGACCAAGAGGATCCGCCCGCCGACGCCCTTGTCGGCGATCGCGCTGCGCTCGGGCGCCTCCATGCCGATCTCGAGCGAGGTGATGGCGCGCATCCGCAGCTCATCGGTCATCATCTTCAGCCGCGTCAGCGAGCGGACGCGGGCGATCAGCACGATGTCGGACACCGGCTTGGTGAGAAAATCGTCGGCGCCGGCTTCCAGCCCGCGGACGCGATCGGACGGGCTGTCCAGCGCGGTGACGATCACGACGGGAATGAAATGGGTGGCCGGGTTGGACTTCAGCCGGCGGCAGACCTCGAAACCGTCGAGGTCGGGCATCATGACGTCGAGCAGGATGATGTCGCATTCGGAGCGCGAACAGATGTCGAGCGCCTCGGCACCGTTGGATGCCGTCAGCACATCGAAATATTCCGCCGACAGACGGGCTTCCAGCAGCTTGACGTTCGCTGGGACGTCATCGACGACGAGGATACGCGCAGACATCGAAACTCACTCCTACCCCTAGCCGATAAAGCGCCGCACGGTTTCGATAAACTTGCCGACGGAAATTGGCTTGGACAAATACGCTTCGCAGCCGCCCTCGCGGATGCGCTCTTCGTCGCCCTTCATCGCAAATGCCGTGACCGCAACCACCGGAATGGCGCGCAGCTCCGGATCGTCCTTGATCCAGCGCGTCACTTCGAGGCCTGACACTTGCGGAAGCTGGATATCCATCAGGATCAGATCGGGGCGCAGCTTGCGGACGAGATCGAGCGCCTCGAAACCATTGCTGGTGCCCGAAGTCTGATAGCCGTGCGCTTCCAACAGGTCGCGAAAGAGCTTCATGTTGAGCTCGTTGTCCTCCACGATCAGGACGGTTTTTGCCATCCCGTCCCTCCCCTCATCCCAGGAAACAGTTCCGGCATTTCAGTACGTCCCCGTACCGCCGCCTTACCTGTCGAAAAGTGAGTTCAAACTAGCGTCAGATTTCGCTCTAAGCCGTTAAATCGATGCGCCAACTTTTGCGGTGTGGTTTCCACTTGCTTGAACACACTGCGCAGACTCGGGCATGATGGTTCCAAACTAGACACCATAAGTTAACGGAAAGGCAAACCCATCGTTGAAAAAGCCTGTTCACAACCCCCGCGAAGTGGCTGAAATCGTTGCAGTTCAGGCGCTGAGTTTTATTGCCGGCGACCCCGAAAGACTGGGGCTTTTTCTGGCCGAAAGCGGCATCGGCCCGGAGACGCTGCGGACGGCCGCGGCGGACCCGCAATTTCTGAGTTCCGTGCTCGATTTCGTGATGCGCGACGATGCAACCGTAAAGGCGTTTGCGACCGCCTCACAACTGCATCCGACCAATATCGCCGTCGCCCGTCAGGTGCTGGGCGATCCAGATTGGGAGCGCGACGTGCCGTGAGCGCGCCCGCGCCAGCCCTGGACGGTCCGCGCGCGTTTTGCCGGGATTGCCTCGGCGACCTCGATTTCAAGGCCAGACGCTGCGGCGAATGCGGTTCCCCGCGCCTTGTCCGCCACCATGCCCTGCCTTCGCTGACGCTGGCGCATATCGACTGTGACGCGTTCTACGCCACGGTGGAGAAGCGCGACAATCCGGAGTTGGCCGACAGGCCCGTGATCATCGGCGGCGGCAAGCGCGGCGTGGTGTCGGCCGCCTGCTACGTCTCGCGCACCTATGGCGTGCGCTCGGCAATGCCGATGTTTAAAGCGCTGGCGCTCTGCCCGCAGGCCGCCGTCATCCCGCCCGACATGGCAAAATATGTCCGCGTCGGCCGCGAGGTGCGCCACGCCATGCAGACGCTGACGCCGCTGGTGGAACCGCTGTCGATCGACGAGGCGTTTTTGGATCTGGCCGGCACCCAGCGCGTTCACGGCATGATCCCGGCAAAAGTGCTGGCGCGCTTCGCCCGCGACGTCGAGCGTGACATCGGGATCACGGTGTCGGTCGGGCTGTCCTGCAACAAATTTCTAGCCAAGATCGCCTCCGATCTCGACAAGCCGCGTGGCTTCGCGGCGCTCGACCAGGACGAGGCCCGTGCAATGCTGGCGGACAGGCCGGTCGGTTTCATCTATGGCGTCGGCCCCGCGACCCAGGAGAAACTGGTGCAGCGCGGTTTTCGCACCATTGCGGACCTGCAGCGCGCCGACGAGGTCGAACTGATGAAGCAGTTCGGCGGCGAAGGCCGCCGGCTGTGGCGGCTGGCCCGCGGCATCGACGATCGCAGCGTGGTGCCGGACCGCGGCGCCAAAACCATTTCCAACGAGACCACGTTCGAGACCGACATCAAGGATTTCGCGACGCTGGAAAAGGTGCTGTGGCGGCTATCCGAAAAAGTCTCGTCGCGGCTGAAGAGCGGCGATCTGTCCGGGCTCACCATCACCCTGAAGTTGAAGACCGCGGATTTCAGGCAGCGCACCCGCTCGCAATCGATCCAGGCGCCGACCCAGCTCGCCGCGAAGATTTTTGCGATATCGCGCGATATGCTGGCCAAGGAGATCGACGGCACCGCCTTCCGCCTGATCGGCACCGGCGTCAGCGCCCTGCGCGAGGGATCGCTGGCCGACGACACCGACATGCTCGACCGCCGCTCGGCCCATGCCGAGCGCGCGATGGATGATTTGCGGAAGAAGTTCGGCAATGCCGCGGTGATCCGGGGCATCGCGTACAAGGGGCCGGCGAAGGAAGACGACGAGGAAGAGGAATAGACCTCTCTCTCCCCGTCATTGCGAGCGAAGCGAAGCAATCCATGCCTCAGCAAGCCGAAAGATGGATTGCTTCGTCGCTTCGCTCCTCGCAATGACGGAGACGACGCAGAAACGTCAATCAACGACGGCCACGGCCTCGATCTCGATCAACCACTCAGGGGCCGCGAGCGCCGTCACGCCGACCAGCGTGCTCGCCGGGGGCTCCATGCCTTCAAAGAAGACCGAGCGCGCCTTGCCGATGATGGGACGGAGCTCCGGCTTGTAGCCGACGACAAAGGTGGTGATCTTCACGATATTGGAATAGCTCGCGCCGGCAGCCTTCAGCGCCAGGCCGAGATTGTGCATCACCTGGGTCGTCTGCGCGGCCAGATCGCCCTCGCCGACCACCCTTCCCTCATCGTCGGTGGACACCTGTCCCGAGATATAAATTGTGCGCGCGCCCGAGGCGACGACGACGTGCGAGTAAGCCGGATTGTGATGAAGGCCGCTTGGCCTGAGGTGTTGCTTGCTCATTTTGTGCCTCCCTGACGTGCATGAAGGGCGCAAGCCTATCCGGGTCGGGCGCGCATTTCCACGTCATTGCGAGCACAGCGACGCAATCCAGACCTGCTTTGCAGCCCCATGGATTGCTTCGCGGAGCCTGTCATCGGGCGCGCATTCGCGCGACCCGTTGGTTCGCAATGACGAAAAAAGCACGCCGCGTCTAGCAGGTTACTTGCAGGGCTTGGCATCCTTGACGTCGAACCGGCCCATCGCGCCCGCGATCACGAAATCATTGTAGTCCAGCACCAGCGCGCGGGAGACGCCGTTCTCGAACAGCTCGAACGACATCGCGTAAACCGGCGTCTGCTCGCCTTCTTTGCCCTTGGCGTCGCGGTCGTAATAGCTCACGGTCACGGGCCAGCGGGTCAGCGTCTTCATCTGATCGTTGGCGGTCGAGGGATCGGGGGACGCGATGTCGCGGGTGCCTGGAATCGGCTGCCCGATCACCGACAGCGTGTTGTAGACCTTCTCGCCATTATCGGAACCGTCATAGACCATCAGCTCCAGCACCGATTTGCCCTCGCGGGCTGCAGCGATGATGTGCTGGATCTGCTCGGTCGGGAACACGGTCTTGCCGTCGAGTTCGAACGTCTTGGCAACCGGCGCTTTCAGCTTGACCGTGATGCGGTCGCCGACCCGCTCCGCCATGCCGTCGACCGGCATGGCGTCGGTATCGTTCATGCGGGTGTCGATCTTGAAGCGGTAGCTCTTGCCCGCGGCGTCTTCCCAGGAATGCGAACGCAGATCGCTCAGCGTCAGCTTGCCCTCGCCGCTATCGAGTTCGGATACCTGGCGGAATTCGGACGTGTAGCCCTCGCAGGCGCTGCCCGAGAAATTGTAGAGGATGCGCCCGCGCGCCCCCGATATCGCGTTGCTCCCGCGCGACTTGACCAGCTTCAATTCATATAGCGCCTGATGGGAGAGGAACGGCCCGCCAGCGGCTGCCAGCGCCGGTCCGTTTGCGAAGCCTGAGAGCAGAGCGGCCACAGCCGAAAACGCCAAAGCACGAACCGGAACCGAAAACGAGCAAGCCATGTGCTGTTTTTTCCTTGATGGAGATTCGTTACATTAGTGATGGCCCTATTGCGTCGCAACTAGGGCGGTGCCCCGAACACGCAGGAATTTGACGCCGGGAAGCCTTGCTTTTCGGCAATTTTACGCGACGATTTCGCGCCAGTCGCGGTCGCGCGGCAGCGTTCCGCCCTCGCTTGCAACCGGTGGCGCGATGCGCGAAACAGTGCGGCCTGATCGCGGATCAGGACAGTCAATCAATCGGGGACGAAAACCATGGCGGGTACGGTCGAACAGAAGCTGGCGGCGCAAGGCATCGTCCTGACCGAGCCGCGTACCCCGATGGCGAATTACGTCGGCTTCGTACGTACAGGCAATTTGCTGTTCGTCTCTGGCCAGGTGTGCGCCAATGCGGAAGGCAAGCTGATCGCAAAGGGCAAACTGGGCGCCGGCGTCACCATCGAGCAGGGCTACGCCGCGGCGCAGGGGTGCGGCGTCAACCTGCTGGCCCAGGTCAAGGCAGCACTTGGCGATCTCGACAAGGTGGTCCGCGTCGTCAGGCTCGGCGGCTTCATCAATTCCGCGCCCGATTTCCTCGACGGACCCAAGGTGCTCAACGGCACCTCCGACCTGATGGTCGCAGCCTTCGGCGACAAGGGCCGGCATGCCCGCACCACCGTCGGCGTTGCCTCGCTGCCCTCGGATGCCGCCGTCGAGGTCGACGCCATCTTCGAGGTGTCCTGAGCGGCGCGCCCCCATGCGCGCGCCGGACTGGCTGACGGCACGGCCGGTCGCCCATCGCGGCCTGCACGATATTTCACGCGGCATCGTCGAGAACATGCCGGCCGCCGCGCAGGCCGCCATCGACGGTAATTTTGCCATCGAATGCGACATCCAGTTGTCCTCCGATGGCGAGGCGATGGTGCATCATGACAACGCGCTCGGCCGCCTCACCGAGGGTTCCGGCGCGCTGCTAGGCAAGACCGCGGCCGAACTGAAGGCGGTTGCGTTCAAGAACACGCCGGAGCGGATGATGACGCTCGGCGATCTCTGTTCGCTCGTCGCCGGCCGCGTTCCGCTGGTGATCGAGGTCAAGAGCCATTTCGACGGCGACCGCCGGCTGGTGAAGCGGATGGCGGAGGTGCTCAGCTCCTATTCCGGCCCTGCGGTCGGCATGTCCTTTGATCCGGACCAGGTAATGGCGCTGCGCGAACTGATCCCAGAACGGGCGCGCGGCATCGTGGCGGAGCGCGAATATACCGCCGAGGAGTGGCCGGAAGCCTCCGCCGAACAGCGCCACGGCATGACCCATCTGCGCCACGCCTTCCGCACCCGGCCGCACTTCGTCGCTTACTGGGTGGATGAACTGCCGGCGACCGCCCCCTGGATCGCCCGCAACATTTTTGGGCTGCCGCTGCTGACCTGGACCGTGCGCACGCCGGAGCAGCGCGCCCGCGCGGCGCAAAACGCCGATCAGATGATCTTCGAGGGGTTCCTGCCGGGAACCTGACCCGCGCAGTGCCACCTTGAACTCGCCCGCGCGATGCACGATCTTTGAAGTGTTGGCCACCCTGCGCGATGGCTGATCGCACGATGGGACTGGTCCGAATTTCTATATGGCGTCATCCGAAATCACCCTCGAAGCCGTCCCCTCCGTCAGCGACATCAAGGCTGCCGATTGGGACGCCTGCGCCAATCCGAAGGCTGATCCGAACAGTCTCGAAAATTTCGACACGCTGGCCGCAGGCGACTCCTGCAAACCCGCCTATAACCCCTTCGTCTCTCACGCCTTTTTCGCAGCCGCCGAAGCCTCCGGCTCGGCCTGCGCCCGTACCGGCTGGGGTGGGCGGCATCTCCTGGCACGGCTCGACGGCGAGATCGCCGGCATCGTGCCCTGCTATCTGAAATCGCATTCGCAAGGCGAATACGTCTTCGACCGCGGCTGGGCGGATGCCTATGAGCGCGCCGGCGGACGCTATTATCCAAAGCTGCAGGCCTCGGTGCCGTTTACGCCCGCCACCGGCCCACGGCTGCTGATCCGCAGCGACGTTGATCGCAACCGGATCGGCACCGCGCTCGCCAGCGGCCTGATGGCGCTGTGCGACGCGACCGATGCCTCCTCCGTGCACGTGACCTTTGCCCGCGAGGCGGAAGCGAAGTTTTTGGGCGAGCACGGATTTCTGCAGCGCAACGACCAGCAGTTTCACTGGCACAATGCAGGCTACGGGACGTTCGACGATTTCCTGACCTCGTTGAACTCGCGTCACCGCAAGGCGATCAAGCGCGAACGGCGCGAGGCGGTGGCAGCCGGGATCACCATCCACCATCTGACCGGCAGTGACATCACCGAGGACGCGTGGGACGCGTTCTTTGCGTTCTACATGGAAACCGGCTCACGCAAATGGGGCCGACCTTATCTGACCCGGAAATTCTTCTCGCTGATCGGCGAGAGCATGAGCCGCGACGTGCTGCTGGTGATGGCCAAACGCAACGGCCGCTGGATCGCCGGCGCCATCAATTTCATCGGCTCGGACACGCTGTTCGGCCGCAACTGGGGCGCAGTCGAGCATCATCCCTTCCTGCATTTCGAGGTCTGCTACTATCAGGCGATCGATTTCGCGATCCAGCGCGGCCTCAAGATCGTCGAGGCCGGCGCGCAGGGCGAGCACAAGCTGGCGCGCGGCTACCTGCCGCAAACCACCTATTCCGCGCACTTCATCGCCGATCCCGATTTGCGCCGGGCGATCGCGGATTATCTGAAGCGTGAGCGCGCCTATGTCGCCGAGGTCGGACGCGAACTGGCGGAATCCGGTCCGTTCCGAAAGGCTGCCGACGAGGCTTGACCTCGCGCGTTGAGCGACGTGAAATTGAGCTCAAACCTCAAGGGAAGAAACCATGCCCGCCTATGACACCAACAACCCCTTCGCGAAAATCCTGCGCGGCGAGTTTCCCTGCCACAAAGTCTATGAGGACGACCACGTGCTGGCCTTCCTCGACATCATGCCGCGTTCGCCGGGCCATACGCTGGTGATCCCAAAGGCCCCTGCCCGCAACATCCTCGACATCACGCCAGACGATTACGCCCATGTCGCGCGCGCCGCCCACAAGATCGCCGCCGCCGCCATGAAGGCGTTCAAGGCCGACGGCATCACCGTGCAGCAATTCAACGAGCCCGCCGGCGGGCAAGTCGTGTTTCATTTGCACATGCACGTCATGCCGCGCCACGATGGCGTCGCGCTGCTGCCGCCGGCGAGCCGGAAAGAAGACGTGAAGGTGCTGGAGGACAATGCGACGAAACTCGTCGCGGCGCTGGGATAACGACTGGTCCGTTTTCGTAGCCCGGATGAGCGTAGCGACATCCGGGGCGGTGTTAGAGTTGTCCCGGATGTCGCTACGCTCATCCGGGCTACGGATCACTACGGATCACCACTACTCCGTCTCAAAATCCCCAGCTTGCGGCGACGCCAGCGGGGTGAACTCGCAGCGGTCGGGCTTGATGTCGAGCAGTGGTGTTTCGTCGAGGCAGTCGAGGCCGCGCACCAGGATGACGTTGCCTTCGATCTTGACGAACTTCACGATCGAGGTGCCGATCGGATTGGGCCGCACCGGCGAGCGCAGCGAGAAGGTGCCGCGGGTCTTCTGGTTGTTCTTCGGGCTCTGCAGCACCAGATCGCGGCGCGACTGGTGCAGCCAGTAGATCACTTCGAGGCTCTCGTAAAAGTCCACGCCCTTGATCGCGGGCACCCAGGGCTCAAAGATCTCCAGCCGGCACACCGGACCGTCGAGACGGCCCTGCCGCGGGGTTTCCAGCCGCGATTTCCAGGGCGTGCGGATGCGGCCGACAAACACCAGCCCGGCATCGCGGGCCGGCGGCATATCGACGGTCAGTTCGCCCTCGCGGACTTCGCTTTCTCGAACCATGTCCTGATCCAGATATCCTAATCCAGTGAGATGTTGAGTGCTTTTATCACACCGGCCCATCGCGCGCGGTCGGTCTCGACGAATTTATCGATCTCGGCCTGGCTCTTCGGGCGCAGCGGCGGAAAGCCGACCTTGTCGAGCGAGGCCCGGAATGCATCGTCGGTCAGGGCCTTGTTCAAGCTCGCGGTGATTTTCTGCGCAATGTCGTCGGGCAGTTTAGCCGGCGCCGAGACGCCGTACCAGACACTGACGCCGTACTCCGGATAACCGCTTTCGGCCATGGTCGGAACGTCAGGCAGATCGGGAATGCGTTGCGCCGAGGAGACCGCCAGCGGCCGCAGCAGTCCACCCTTGACCGGCGGCAGCGCGGTGCCGAGCGTATCGAACATCAACTGGATATTGCCCGAGATCAGGTCGGTCAGCGCGGGGCCTGCGCCCTTGTAGGCGACATGGACCATGTCGACGCCGGCCATCTGCTTGAACATCTCGCCGGCCAGATGAATGGTGCCGCCGGTGCCGGCCGAGCCGAAATTGAGTTTGCCCGGGTTCTGCTTGGCGTAGGCCACGAACTCCGCGACCGTTTTCGCGGGCACGGAGGGATGCACCTCCATGACGACCGGCAGGTCCGTGACCAGCGCCAGCAGGCGGAAATCCTTGATGGGGTCGTAGGGCAGCTTTTTGTAGAGCAGCGGATTGAGCACGAAGATCGACGCCGCCGTGAAGAACAGCGTGTAGCCGTCGGGCTCGGACCGCGCCGCGGCTTCGGCGCCGATCGCGCCCTGTGCACCGGCCTTGTTCTCGACCACGACGGGCTGCTTCAGGTCGCGGCTGAGATATTCGCCGACCATGCGGCCGAGCACGTCGGTCGGGCCGCCCGCGGCATAGGGCACGATCAGCTTGATCGGACGTACTGGATATTCCGCCGCATGGGCGAGCGGCGCCGCGAAGGCGAGGCTGCAGGCCAGCGCCGATAATTTCAGCCAGTTCATTTGGTTTCCTCGGGCGTTTCTTGTGCGCCGGAGAGTACCGGATTACGCGCCGGCTGCAATCAACCGAGCCACCATTTCCCGGCCAGCAGGAAGATCTCGCCGCAGACCACGCCGGCAAAGATCGAGCGTCGCGTCAGCATGAACACCGCAAAACCCGCCGCAACCGCGCTGTAGCGCAACCAGTCCGGCACATCGGCCAGCGCGCCCGGCGGCTGCACCAGGATCTGGGCGATGACGCCAGCGAGGATCGCGGTCGCCACCGCCCGCACCCACACCAGAATCTCCGAGCCCTCGTCGACGCCGGCGCCGAACCACAACCCGGCCATGCGCCAGACCTCGTTGGGCAGGAAGCCCGCGAGCACCAGAACCATCAGCGCATGGGGACTGCCGAAAAACTCGCTCATGCGCGCTCCCTCTCCCGCCACCAGTGCACGCCATAGGCGATGCTGCCGGCGGTGACGCCGCTGATCAGGATATCGACGCCGGTGTGCAGCATCGACATCAGCGGAAACAGCGCGATCCCCAGCACCAGCGCCAATATGTCGGATATCTGCCGGCAGTTGCGCGCGGTCGAAAGCAGGAACGCCAGCGGTGTCAGCAGCAGGATCGCCGCTGCAAACAGCGGCGGCAGGTTGGCAGCCAGGCCGTAACCGAGCGTGGTCGCGACCATGCAAACCGTGAGAAGCCCGCAGCCGAGCCCATGCGTGAACGCAATCCGCCGCTCGCGTGGCACCTTTGGCAACAGCGGGTAGCATTCGACCCACAGGGTGACAGCGATGAAATGCGTCGCCAGCACGAGGTGGCGGCGCTTTGTCTGCGGCGTCCGCATCAGCGGCAACACCGACACCACCATCGGAAACAACCTGATGGCGCTGACGGTCACGGCGATCGCGGCCTGTACGGCCGTCGCGCCGGAGCCCAGCGTCGAGATCAGAATGATCTGCGCCGGGCCCGCCCAGACCAGCAGCGTAGAGCCGAGCACCCAGCCCAGACTGAAATGGCTGTCATGGGCCAGCGCACCGATGCCGACATAGGTCGCAAACAGCACCAGCGTGAGCACCGTGGACGCGACCGAGCTCATGCCCCATGCGAAGGCGCGGATGGGGCTTTTCCATTGGGAGGATTCGAGTGCAGGCAGCGCCACGGGACCGGATGAGGATTTGAGTCGTTGCGGGCATAGGGCTGGCCAAAGCGGCCGCGTCAAGCAAGCGAGGGCTCAGGGCGGCTATGCAAGTCCCGTAGCCCGGATGAGCGCAGCGACATCCGGGACAACTCTAACACCGCCCCGGATATCGCTTCGCTCATCCGGGCTACGATTACTTCACCCCGGCACGCCCCTGTTCTTCAATACGAAGCATGCCCCGCCTGCCTTGCGGATACGGTTGCAGAGGTTGTCCGCGGCGGGCCGCGTGTCGGCGCCGATCCGCACCTGGTAGAACGCGCGCGTGCCACGGCTGCGCATCACCGAGGAGAGCAGGCTCGGATCCTGGTCGCCGATCACGGCGTCGAGGCGCTTCATGGCGCGGGCATACATCGCGAGCGCTTTTTCGCGGCTGAAGCCTGCGGCAAGCTGCACGCCCCACAATTTGGCGGCGCTGAGGGTGATGTGCTCTTCGAGGCCGGCGACGAACGGATTGGGCGCCTGCTTCAGCAACGCCATCAATTCGCGGCAGCTCGACGTCGGCATCCGCTCCAGCGTCCTGCCGCCCTTCTGCGCCTTCGACCAATCCTCGACGGTGGAGCCCGTGATGGCGAGAACGTAGCTGCGGGTCTCCTGCGGCATCCCCCCAGTGCCCGCGAGCCACTCCAGAACCCGGCGTGGGCCGGCATTGTAGGCGGCGGCCGCCAGTCCGAGATTGCCGAACTGGTCGCGCAGCTCGGCCAAAAACGCCGCCGATTTCGGCAGCGCCTGCACGGGATTGAAGGGATCGAGCAAGCCGCGCTCGCTTGCGGTGCCGGGCATGAACTGCGCAATTCCCTGCGCCCGTTGGCCGCGGCGCGTCATCGGCCCGATCGCGTCGGCGCGGAAGCGGCTCTCCTGCCAAATCACGCGGGCGAAGAATTCGAGCGGCAGATTTGAGGCTATCGCGGCCGACTCGATCATCAGGCACATCGCCTCACGCGCGTCGCTCTCCCGCGCGCCATCAGCCGGCTTCGGTGCCGGTATCTCCGGTTGCTTGAGGCTCGACTGATTAGCCTCATCCGCGTCCTCGGCGCCGGCAGGCGCAACCGAGGACAACAGCGACACCGTGCAGCATAGGGCGCGAAAAAATCGGGCTCTTTGCATGGCCGTTACAATCCGAGAAGGCGGATGGCGCTGAAAACGGTAATCAAACAATCAGGGCTGGCAAGCGGATCCGCGATTCTGCCGCGTTTTTGCACTGCGATTGCCCCGAAATCCGCGCCATCGGAACCCCGTTAATTTACGTTAATGCCGCATTTTGCGGCAGCCGGGTTTTTACGGGGACCAAAGCGGGGTAAAAGTCTCCCTCTTTGTTGGGAGACTTTCAATGCGGGACCGGCGCGAAAGCGTGCGCGACAAGGTGATGTATGGCGGCGTCGCCGAGATCGGTGACCACGGCGCGACGCGCGAATGCATCGTCCGCAACATCTCCGAAAACGGCGCGAACATCGAATTCAGCAATGATTTCCAGTTGCCGAAAGAGCAGCTCTCGCTGCGCATCGCGCGCAAGGGCCGCTCCTTCCTGGCCAGGGTGATCTGGTGGCGCGACAATTTCGTCGGCGTCGCCTTCAGGGCGGAAAGTCCGGCCGAACCGGTCTCCGACCTCGAGGAACGGCTGCGCAGAAGCGAGATCAAGAAGCGGCAGCTGCAGCAAAAGATCGACGAACTGCTCAACGAACGCTGAGCTTTCGCCGGCGCCCGTCAGCGGTACAACGGACGCCCCACGTCCCGCATCCGCTATCAACCGTATCGTGGAAGCCAGCATGTCCTCAAAACCGCCGGATGGCCTTCCCGTCTATCGCCTCCTGACCGGCAAGGACGATGCTGCGTTCTGCCGGCGCGTTTCGGAGGCCATCGAGCTCGGCTATGCGCTGTACGGCTCGCCTGCCCTGACATTCAACGGCGAATACGTCGTGGCCGCGCAAGCGCTGGTTTGGCCGGGCAATTAGGCATCAAGCCGTTAGCCATCAAAAAGCCGGCGGTCTCGCGACACGCCGGCTCTTCGCTTTTCAGATCGATGCCGCTTACGCCTTGACCAGCGGTCCCTTTGACGCCGGCCCCTTCGAGCCGCCTCCATTGGAGCCGCCCGATTTCGGCTTGCGCTTGCGGGCGCCGGGCAGCTTTTCCGGCTTCGGCGTGACCGGGCCTTCGACGAACTCGAAGCCGATCTTGTCCTTGCCGTCCGCGCTCGCCTCGTCCTTGACCAGCACGACGCGGACATGGCCGCCGCCCTTCAGCTGACCGAACAGCACTTCGTCCGCCAGGGGCTTCTTGATGTGCTCCTGGATCACGCGCGCCATCGGACGCGCACCCATCTGCTCGTCGTAGCCATGTTCGATCAGCCAGGCCTTCGCAGGCTCCGACAGTTCGATGGTGACGTCGCGGTCGGCGAGCTGCGCCTCGAGCTGGAGGACGAACTTCTCCACCACCATGCCGATGACGTCGGCGTTGAGATGGGCGAACGAGACGATCGCATCCAGCCGGTTGCGGAATTCCGGCGCGAATTGGCGGTTGATCGCTTCGTGGTCATCGCCTTCCCGCTTGTTGCGCGTGAAGCCGAAGGCCTGGCGCGCGAGATCGGCGGCGCCCGCATTCGTGGTCATGATCAGGATCACGTTGCGGAAGTTGACCTGCTTGCCGTTGTGGTCGGTGAGCCGGCCGTGATCCATGATCTGCAGCAGCACGTTGTAGAGATCCGGATGCGCCTTCTCGATTTCGTCGAGCAGCACCACGCAATGCGGATGCTGGTCCACGCCGTCGGTCAGAAGGCCGCCCTGGTCGAAGCCGACATAACCGGGAGGCGCGCCGATCAGGCGCGACACGGTGTGCCGCTCCATATATTCGGACATGTCGAAGCGAAGCAGCTCGACGCCGAGCGAGGCCGCGAGTTGTTTGGCGACTTCGGTCTTGCCGACGCCGGTTGGGCCCGAGAACAAGTAGGAGCCGATCGGCTTCTCCGGCTCGCGCAGGCCGGCGCGCGCCAGCTTGATCGACGCCGACAGCGACTCGATCGCCTTGTCCTGGCCGAACACCACGCGCTTCAGCGTCTGCTCGAGATGCTTCAGCACCTCGGCATCGTCCTTCGACACGCTCTTGGGCGGAATCCGCGCCATGGTCGCGATCGTGGTCTCGATCTCCTTGATGCCGATGGTCTTCTTGCGCCGGTTCTCGGCGACCAGCATCTGCGCCGCGCCCGACTCGTCGATCACGTCGATCGCCTTGTCCGGCAGCTTGCGGTCGTGGATGTAGCGCGACGACAATTGCACCGCCGCCTCGATCGCCTCGTTGGTGTATTTCAGCCGATGGTAATCCTCGAAATAGGGCTTCAGGCCCTTGAGGATCGCAATCGCATCTTCCACCGTCGGCTCGTTGACGTCGATCTTCTGGAACCGGCGCACCAGCGCGCGGTCCTTCTCAAAATGCTGGCGGTATTCCTTGTAGGTCGTCGACCCCATGCAGCGGATCGTGCCGGACGCCAGTGCCGGCTTGAGCAGGTTGGACGCGTCCATCGCGCCGCCGGAGGTGGCGCCGGCGCCGATCACGGTGTGGATTTCGTCGATGAACAGGATGGCGTTCGGATGCGCCTCCAGTTCCTTCAGCACCTGCTTCAAACGCTCCTCGAAATCGCCGCGGTAGCGCGTGCCGGCGAGCAGCGTGCCCATGTCGAGCGAGAATACCGTGGCGGCGGCCAGCACTTCCGGCACTTCGGAATCGACGATGCGCTTGGCAAGCCCTTCGGCGATCGCGGTCTTGCCGACGCCGGCCTCGCCCACGAACAGCGGATTGTTCTTCTGGCGGCGGCACAGCACCTGGATCGCGCGGTTGATCTCGGAATTGCGCCCGATCACCGGATCGATCTTGCCGTCGCGCGCCTTCTTGTTGAGGTTGACGCAATAGGTCTCGAGCGCCTCGCCCTTCTTTTTGGCGTCCTCGTTGCCCTTGGTCTCGGTCTCCTCGTCGACGCCGCGAACTGGCCGCGCTTCGGAGACGCCCGGCCGCTTGGCGATGCCGTGGCTGATATAATTGACCGCGTCGTACCGCGTCATGTCCTGCTCCTGCAGGAAGTAGGCGGCGTGGCTTTCGCGCTCCGCGAAGATCGCG
>Ga0268266_10002597_pt1 | contig 19133 bp, 18 predicted proteins | sample KBSS13metaG_FD_190356 | JGI IMG/M metagenome (GOLD analysis project Ga0268266, IMG submission 190356) | Switchgrass rhizosphere microbial communities from Kellogg Biological Station, Michigan, USA - KBS S1-3 metaG (SPAdes) (version 2) | ecosystem: Host-associated > Plants > Roots > Rhizosphere...
ACTCCTTCTTCGGCCGCAACCGAAAAAGAAAAGAAACTGCTACGCAAGGCGCATCAGACGCTGCAGCGCGTCAGTTCGGACTTCGAGACGCGGTGGCATTTTAATTCGGCTATCGCGCTGATCATGGAATTGACGAACGAGATTTACGGCTGCGAACCGCTTGAAGAAGGCGTCCGGCCCGAAGTGCAGAAAGAAGTGCTTGAGCTGCTGACCTTGATGCTGGCTCCGATGACGCCGCATATTGCCGAAGAAATGTGGGAAATCCTCGGGCATTCGAACGGGCTCTGGACGGTGAGCTGGCCTCGAGCCAATGCGCAACTCGCCAAGGATGAGGACGTCGAGATTCCAGTGCAGATTAACGGCAAGTTGCGCAGCAAGCTGAAGGTGTTGACGGGCATCGGCCAGGAAGAGATCGTGAAGCTCGCGAAAGCCGATGCCGCTGTTGCGGCGCATCTTGATAGCAAGCGCATCGTCAAAATCATTTATGTCCCCAACAAATTGCTGAATCTTGTTGTCGCCTAGGAGCCTTATGACCCCCGAGGCCGCTATGAAGAAAAACTACACGAAGCCGAAATCGGAATTGGGTGGTGTGGTGGTGCTGGATTTTGGCGGGCAGTACACGCAGCTGATCGCACGACGGATTCGCGAACAGCAGGTGTTCAGCGCGATTGTGCCGTGCACCGCAAACCTTGACGAGATTCGTTCTTACGAACCCGCTGGCATCATCCTTTCCGGCGGACCCAGTTCGGTTTATGACGCGGACGCTCCGAAATGCGATCCCGCTGTGCTTAGCGCTGGAATTCCGGTGCTGGGCATCTGCTATGGAATGCAATGGATCGCGAAGACCCTGGGTGGGAAGGTAGAACCGGTCGGGCGGCGCGAGTATGGCCGCGCGGACTTTGCGGCCGAAGCTGGCGAGGACGGGGAACTCTTCCGCGGCTTGCCGGGAAAACTAAGAATCTGGAACAGCCACGGCGATAATGTGTTGGCAGTGCCGCCGGGCTTCCGCACCACGGGTAAGACGGAGAACGCGATCGCGGCGATTCAAAACACCGAGAAGCGAATTCACGCAGTGCAGTTTCACCCTGAGGTGAACCACACCGAGCAGGGCACTGCCATCCTGCGCAATTTCCTGTTTGAGGTGTCGAAAGCCGAGCCGAAGTGGAGTGGCTCGGCGTTTGTAGAGGAGACGGTCGCAGCGATTCGCAGCAAAGTCAGCGAGAAGCAGGCCATTTGCGCCCTTAGCGGCGGGGTTGATTCAACGGTAGCGGCAGTGCTGGTGCAGCGCGCGATTGGGGACCGGCTGACCAACGTGTTTGTAAACACTGGCCTGCTCCGGAAAAACGAGTTTGAAGACACGCTGAAAATGTATCGGGAACGGTTGGGACTGCACGTGGTGGGCGTGGACGCCACGGATCGTTTCTTGGGCCAGTTAGCTGGCATCACCGAGCCGGAGGAAAAGCGCAAGCGCATTGGCAGGGAATTTATCGCTGTATTCGCCGAGGAAGCGCAGCGCCTTCAGCGCGAATCCGGGCACGACATCGGTTTTCTGGTGCAAGGGACACTTTACCCGGATGTGATTGAATCGGTGTCGGTTAAGGGTCCTTCGGCCACCATCAAGACTCACCACAACGTCGGCGGCCTTCCGGAAAAAATGCCCTTTGCACTGATTGAGCCGCTGCGGGACTTGTTCAAGGACGAAGTACGGCGAATCGGCAAGGAACTAGGTTTACCGGAAGAGATATTGCTGAAACATCCGTTTCCGGGCCCTGGTTTAGCAGTACGGGTACTTGGCGAGGTGACACGTCAACATCTCAGTACCCTCAGGGATGCGGACGCGGTGGTTCGAGAAGAGATTCGCAAAGCAAACCTCTACCAAAAGACCTGGCAGGCCTTTGCTGTTTTGCTCCCCGTACGCAGCGTTGGGGTCATGGGCGACGGCAGGACCTATGGTCTGACCGTAGCAGTGCGCGTGGTGGATAGCGACGATGCAATGACGGCGGACTGGTCGCGACTGCCGGCTGAGGTGCTGGAGCGAATTTCAACTCGGATTGTCAATGAAGTGAATGGTGTGACGCGCGTGGTTTATGACATTACGTCGAAGCCGCCCGGCACGATTGAGTGGGAGTAGTGCGAGTGGACTGGTGAAACAAAAGGCCGCATCCAGCGGAAGATGCGGCCCTGCATGAGAACAGTACGAAATGCTTGCAAAACCAGCGAGGACCGAAAACTTATCTGCCGGCCACCTTTTGCGCCATATACAGAACGAGTTTGCGATCTGCTTCGTCGGTCTTGCTCAACAAGCGGCGAAGTTTGTTAAGAAAACGCGCATCTTTGCCGGCGCTGCCCCAAGCGATGTCGTCACCCGACTTGCGCTTAGGGAGGTTCGGCAATTGAGGCGGTTCCTCGCCGTCGTAGAAGAGTTGATAGAGAGGCACTTCGAGAGCACGAGCGAGCTTCTCCAGCGTTTCAATAGCCGGCACGGTGTGGCCATTTTCGACGCGTGAGATGTAGCAGCGGAGTAGCCCGGTTCGCTTCTCGATGTCGCCCTGGGAGAGTTTCTTTTCTTCGCGCAGAGCGCGAAGGCGGTCACCGATAATCATGACGGCATTATTCCATATAGATAAGAGCCGAAGCAAGCATAAACTGGATATGGACGGAGTGAAACATCCGTATCAGAGATGGGCCTGCGCCTGAGGCAAACTGTACAAGGACAACGTAACCGGGAAACCATGGCACGCGTCACAAAGATAGCGGAAACGGACGCCCCTGGCCAGAAAGCCAGTGTGGGCGGGATTTCCGCCGCTGTCGGCGATGAACGCCAGTTGGTGCGCCGGGCACAGAAAGGCGACAAAGAAGCCTTTGAGGTCCTGGTGCAACGGCATAAGCATCGCGTTTTTGCCGTGGCCCGCGGAATCTTGAAGCGTCAGGAGGACGTGGAGGACATCGCGCAGCAGGTTTTTGTGAAGGCGTATTTTTCTCTGAAGCGCTTTGATCAGCGGGCGGCGTTCAGCACCTGGCTGTACAAGATTACCGTGAATGAATGCTGGGATCTGCTGCGTAAGCGCAAGGCCCGGCCGCTGGTGTATGAATCTGACTTCAGCGAAGAGCAGTCACGGCAGTTTAGCGCGAATGAACAGCAAGCGGACAGCGGCCCAGATACCAGTGAGCGAATGGCTATGCGCCAGCGGCTTGAGACCATGCTGGCACAGTTGGACGAGCGGGATCGGGCAATGCTGATCTTGAAAGAGGTGGAAGGTTTTTCGGTGGAGGAAATTGCCGATTCGTTAGGATTGAATGCGAATACGGTGAAGGTTAGATTGTTCCGCGCGCGCCGGCGGGTGGTGGAATTCGCGCGGCGGGAAAAACGCTAGATTTCTGGTTGAGCGGTTGCAGTAGCAGGAGGTTGAATTCATGTGGCGAATGAAGGATAAGGTGAACGCGGAGTGCGAGCGTATTTGCGACGCTCTGGAGGCAAGCGCGGCTCCTGAAACGCGCGGAGAGATTGCCGCCTCCGGGACGCTGTTGGCGCGATTGCCGCACCAGATGCGCGAGCACGTCTATTCATGCGAGGGCTGCCGAACGTTCGTCCAAGAACTGGTCGAGGCGCGCGAAGTTCTGGCGGCAGCGGAAAACAAAGCAGAGCCGGGCCCGTTTTTCTTGGCAAGGGTTATGGCGTCGATCGCGTCCCGCGAGGCTGAGCTCGATAAAAAAGCACAGACTTGGGCGGCAGTACCGCGGCTGGCATCGCGACTGGCCGTGCTAGTCTCGCTGGGTTTGCTGATCGCGGCGACGTGGGTATATCAGATGCCCAGCCCTGCGAACGTTGCGGGATGGAACTCTCAGCAATGGTCCGGTTTGGTGGATACCAACGCCGTACAGGATGATTTGCTGGTCAGCCCGGCGGGCAGATAGACATGACGGCGCCTACCGTTCAGCAAAAAGCGTCAATTTGGCTAGCCTTGGTTTTTGTGCTGGGCACCTCCTTGGGCGGTGTACTGGGCTACGCGTTTGCACATCGCAGTTACGCTGACAGCGTGCCTGCCCAACCGACCCTCGAACAACGCCGTGCGCAGAAGCGCGAACAGCTGGCGCGTGAAGTGGGTTTAACTCCCGATCAACAGGCGCAGGTGACGACGATTCTGGATCAGGCGCAGGGAGAGTACAAAGCGATTCACGCCGTAAGCGATCCGCAAGTGGACGCGGTCCGGCAAAAGAGCCGGGATAAGATCCGCCAAATCCTCACTGCAGATCAAAAGCCGAAGTTCGAAGAATTCATTCGCAAAATGGACGAAGAGCGAAAACGACTCGGCCAGTGATTTGCGCTGGCTAGAATTGTCTGCTTTAGGTTTCCTGCGTTCTGCGTTATTAGAAGGGAATATCGTCGTCCGAGATCTCTGGTCCGCCAGCACCGCCTCCGCCAAAATCGTCGCCGCTTGCGGGAGCATCGTGCTCTTCGCTCCGGCTGCCTCCAGCGAAACTTCCTCCCCCAGCCGCACCGTCGGCTCGACCGCCCAGCATGCGGAAGTTCGTCGCCACGATTTCAAAGCTGGTGCGTTTTTGGCCTTCCTTATCCTGCCATTCGCGTGACTGAATCCGTCCCTCAATGAAAATGAGCGAGCCCTTTTTTAGGTATTGTTGAGCGATCTCCGCTTGCTTTCCCCAAACCACGATCTTGTGCCACTCGGTGCGCTTCTGGCGTTCGCCGTTCTTGTCGCGATAGGTTTCATCGGTGGCGACTGAAAAATTAGCGACAGCTTGTCCTCCTCCGGTGTAGCGGGTTTCCGGGTCGCGGCCCAGACGGCCGACGAGGATGACTTTGTTCACTGACATGAGCGATGTTTCTCCTGACTGGGCGAAGGTAACACGAAGTTCAAAAAAAAGAAAATCGTGTCCTTCGCCCAAGGATGCCAGAGTCTGGTGATTCGTACCCGCCTGGAGGTCCCGGCATTGGCAAACAACACGCCGGATGCCGGGCCCTGCCCGCGCTAGAAATAGAGCCGCAGAGAAAGTTGCAGATTGCGTTCGCCAGAGCCGCTGGAGCCGCCGCCCTTCGCGAGCACTTTGCCGAAGGTGGAGGTGTTCGTCGGATTCAGCGCGATGTTGGTGGTGCCGCTGCAACCGCTGGCCCCGCACCAGTTGGGGTGATTCCAGACGTTGTACGCCTCGGCGCGGAACTGGAGACCTACCGATTCCGTGATCGGGAAGGATTTGAAAAGGCCCATGTTCCAGTTGGAGAAGCCGGGCTGGTAAATGATGTTGCGGACGCGTTGAGTGTTGAATGTGCCGAAGGCCGGCGCGGTGAAAATGGGCGATCCGTCCGGATTGGTTGTGGCGAACCATTGTCCGGTCGAGCCAAAGGTGCCGATGATCTTGGGATCGCCATTGACCACCCAATATTGGCCGTTGACGCCGCATCCATAATTGGCGTCCGGACCCACGCCAGCGTAGTCATTTGCCGCGGCCACGCTGCAGGGCAAGCCGGTCTGAAACTGCGTGATTCCGCTGAGCTGCCAGCCACCCAGCAGCTGACGCACAAATCCTTTGGAATTGCGGAAAAACGGCAGTTCGTAAAGATAGTTGATGGCGGCAACGTGACGCGCGTCGAATTCGGAAGGGCCCCACAACATCGAAACGTTGTACGTATCGGGAACGACGTCGCGCTGGTTCGAACCGTTGTCCATGCTCTTGGAGTAGGTGTACGCCACGCCGAACTGTAGCCCACCCGAGAAGCGCCGATTCCACGATACTTGCAACGAATTGTAAGTTGATCGCGCCACATTGTCAGTCTGGCGAATGGAACCGTAGCCCTTATAGGGACGGAACGCGTCCACTTTGCATGTAGCCGGCGGGAGAAGACACGGATTGTCCGCTACAACGTCGAGAGTGGGCTGATTGATGTCTGCTTCGCGCTGCAGGTGGAGACCAACCCGGGCGACATAGCCCACGCTCAGGATGGATTTCCAGAAAAGTTCGCGCTCAACGGTCACGTTCCAGCCCCAGGCTTCGGGATTTCTGAAATTCTTGCTCTGTGTGGTGACCACTAAGGGCGGAGTACTTCCCGCTGCGGAGGCGGGTCCCAAGTCGTCGATTGATCCGCCAGTGATGCTGGCATTTGGTTGGAATGGAGGGTTGCCGCCGAGGAAGATGGAATCGCTGACCCCGAGGCGCGTGATGTAGCGTCCGCCGCCCGCGCGGATAACCGTTTTCGAAGTCAATTGATAAGCGACACCGAGACGCGGCTGTACGTCACCCCATTGAATGTCCGAATAGTAGTTCGGAACATGGCGAAACAGCCCGTCGTATAGCCCGGACGTGGCTTCAGGGACGCGTCCATTCGCTGAAGATGGGAATCCGCTGCCGGGAATCACCATTCCGTTGTACAGCTGTTGGATGGTCGGCGATCCCGTAATGCGCCCTGTTGTGGGGTCAACCGTCACGGCGATGTTCGGATCATAAAAGCGCGGATCAAACACGATCATGTTTCCCCACTCGGCGTGGTACGGAACGATGACCGTATAGCGCAGTCCATATGTGAGCGTCAGCCTGGGCGTCATCTTCCAACTGTCTTGTGCGAAGCCTTCGTACATGTGCGAGCGGAACAGCGTGTAGGCGCGGTGTCCAATTTCCGAGTACGTGTCGAAAATTCCGAGCGCTGCGTTGGCAACTGCCGCTCCGGTACCGCCGGGGCCGCTATTTGAAAATAGGAATTGCCCGTTCTGGTTGTTCGTGCAAGTGGCGCAGGCCTGCACGTTGATCTCGTCGTTGTCATTCTCGCCGGAGCGTTCAAACATGCCGCCGAACTTGAATGTGTGGTTGCCCCTGATCCACGTGAAGCTGTCGGAGAGGTTGTAGATCGGCCCAGCGGAATGCGATGGATAGGGTCCGCCGCTGAGTCCACCAAAGTTCTGCATGTTGACGGTCGGGATGCGGTTCGGCAGCAGCTTCTCGTCAACGGGGAAGATGTAGTTGTAGTTGGTGCCAAAAAAACCAGGGCCTTGCACCGCTCCCTGTGTGCGATCTAAAAAGTTGGCCGCGTCCACCGGTATGTGAACCTGATCTAGGCTAAACGCAAATAGCACTTCGTTAACTTTAGTTGGACTGATCGCCCAGATATGGTTTAGCGAGTTTGTTTGATTCGGCCGGTCAAAGAATTTAGGCGTCTCATTGGTTCCGCCGTCCAGCGGTTGATACTCCCAGAATGTGAAGTACACCCGCCGGAACCGCAGCCGCTGCTTGCTGGTCAGGTTGATATCGACGGCGATGGTATCTTTTCGCTGATTCTGCGGGTGCTTGGCCGACGCGAACCAATTCGAACCGTTTGGAAGAGGCGTGGCGAGATTCGGCGCGGGATAGTCATTCAGAAGGCCCAGCCCGTTCGCGCTGGCCGTGGAACCTGTCGTTGTGCTGCCCGGCGCCGGAATAATGTTTCCTGGAAATGGCAATCCAGTTTTGGGATCGGTAATCTGCACGGTGTGCCCATAGTAGATATTGTGCGGATCCAATAGTTCGCTGAAGTCTCCTGTGCGCATCTGCAGGCTCGGAACGATCATGTTGTTGCTGTCTGTAAAGACGTACCGCACCCACTCCTGGCCCCAGTACCAGAACACTTTCGACTTGTCCTCATTGAAGTGCCCGGGAATGTAGAACGGCCCGCCGATGTTGTAGCCGAATTGGTTGTAGTGAATGGGCGCGGTGATATGGCTCGTGCTCGCGCTGGCATTCCGAAGCCACGGATTCGCGTTAAAAATAGTATTCCGGGCGTACTCGTAAACGGAGCCGTGGAATTTTTGGCTGCCGGCCTTGGACACGATGCGAATTTGTCCGCCAGAGGACCGCCCAAACTCCGGCGCATAGTCCGTCGTGAGAATTTGGATTTCCTGCGTGGAGTCCACGTCCGCTGCGCCAAGACTCGTGCCGTTCGAACGCGTGCGTACGGCGGGCGCTCCATCGTAGGTAATCAGGCTTTCCGGAGTGCGTGCGCCGTTGATGTTGGATGGCCCCTGGCTGAAATTAAAGCTCAAGCTAGCCAGCGTGCCGCCTCGCGTCCCGGGCACCAGGTTCGCCATCAGTACGGGATTCCTGCCGTTCAATTCTTGCGCGTCGAGTTGCTCGCGCGTCACTAGTTTCTGCACCGCAGCTGATTCGGTTTGCAACTGCGCCGTCGAAGCAGTCACCTCCACCGTCTCGCTGGTCGAGCCCACGGTTAACGTCGCGTTGATCACCAAGTCCGAAGCAGGATCGAGCTTGTTGTTATTCGCTTGGTATTTCTGGAATCCGGGAGCCTCCGCCGTCATTACGTAAAAACCGGACGGCACGTTGCTGATGACGAAGTAGCCGGACTCGTTCGTAACCGCCTGGCGTTCGATACCGCTTTGGTTGTGGACGGTCACCTTCGCATTGGGAACAGAGGCGCCGGAGGAATCGTTGATGAAGCCCGAGATTCTTCCCAAGTCCGACTGGGCAAAGGTTTTCTCGGAATTCGCTGCGAAAAACAGACTGAAGAGACACACCACGAGCACCTGCGCGAGGACGCGCAGAGACCAGACTCGCATGGACACACCCTCCCTATTAGGACCTAGAGACCTACAGTTTTTATTGCTGGGCGAACACCGAAGACCCCAGGCTGGCGTGCAAAACGAGGTCGGGCAACCGGTGTGGGCGGAAACTAAATAACGTAATGCACTCTATACGTCAATACTTTTTATCGGTTCGCGCGAAAAATTATTCGCCCGAGTCGACTGAAATGCGGATTTTCTATTCGAACTGTTTTCGAAAGATCGCGAACTGCGCGCGCAGTTCAGAAACCTCTTCACGAAGCTGCGCCACTTCGCGAGTAAGAGCTTCCGTGTCGACAGTTTCCCGTGAGCCGCGTGCTTCTTCCGGTCGACCGTGCATTTTCTTCCCGCTGTTTTGCTCGAGGATGTTGGCAGCGGGAGCGGTTTCCCCCATCAAATGCGCATAGCGCGCTTCTTTAGTGCCCGACTGGCGGGGAAGCACCGTCACCAGCGGCGGTTCCCGCTTGCTCAGCCGCTGCAAAGCGGAGTGTACGCTTTCTAAATCCTCGAATGGGTGCATTCGTGATGCTCGCGTGCGCAACTCGCCGGGAGTCTGCGGCCCGCGCAGCAGCAATTCGCAAATGATCGCTATCTCCGGCCGATAAAAGTTGAACGCGTCCTGCAAACGGTGCTCGAACTTCGTGGCGCGGCTCTCCGCGATCGATCTCACGAGCGATTGTGATTCCAGATGATTGAGCGCCTCGCGTATCTCGTCCTCTTCCAGTTGCATCGCCGGCTCTCGATTTGATTTTTGATTGCACGCATTCGTCAGCGCATTCAGCGAAAGCGGATAGTACTCCGGCGTTGTGATTTCTTTCTCAATCAGCGCGCCGAGTAGGCGAGCTTCAACAGGTGTGAGCGTAAGTTGCATCGCTTCGATGATAGCGAAAGGGAACTGCGCGGCCAAATTCACCTGTACTGCCGTCCAAGTTGACGTTTTGTGGGAGTACTGTGCGAACGCAGCACAGGCGCCGGCGCCAGCGTCAGGTACTGTGGTAGCGATGGTTACGCAGTCCTCATGAATCCGGGACAAGGAGCGCCCATGAGAATCGGTCCAAGCACACGGTTGAGCGGAGTGGCCGTATGGGGTCTCGCGATGCTTTTGTCAGCAGGCCGGGCTGCGGCGCAAGGGCCAGCAGGGGCTGGCGCTGCCGAAGCCGCCGCGGCAAGTTCCGGTTCGCACTCCTACAATCCAACGAAGTGGTTCGGAAAGAAGGATGCGAACGCAAAGGCCGCCCAGAACGTTCCCGTGGAACAGCTTGACCAAAAATTAGAGCCACGGCTACGCGCTGCAAAAGTATTAGGAGCCAACGAATCACTGAAAGGCGCTTGCCAGAACTTCGTCGAGCGCGTCGATTGTGTCGCAGCGCTCCATGCCAGCCACAACCTTGGACTCAACTTTGTCTGCATAAAAGCGAGCATGACAGGCGTTCGCACGGACGTGGACGCGAGTTCTTGCCGCATGCCGTCGGACGACAAGCCGCTCAATCTGACGAAAACAATTCGTTTCCTGAAAGCCGATGCGGACGCGAAGAATGGGGCAAAAGAAGCGGAAGCGGCCGCGCGCGATGATATTGGGGATGCAGTGGCACAGGCCAACGCCACAACTATGCAGGCCACAACTGCTCAATAGGATCAGGCAGCGGTTGCTGCAACACCCAACTCTTTCAGTTTGGCGCGCGCACGGCGCTCTTCTTCCGTGCCGGGGTAGCGCTTCACCACTTCCCGCAGTTCCTTGATCGCCTGGCTCTTCTGGCCCATTTCGAGCAGCGCCATGCCTTTCTTCAATCGCGCAGGCGCTAGCTTAAAGCTCTTGGGATAGTTCGTGAGCACTTTGTCGTACTCGCTCACCGACTGCTGGAATTGCCGCTGCGAATACGCGATCTCGCCGAGGTAGAACTGCGCATTGGACGCTAAATCCGTGTCGGAGTAGTACTTCAGGTAGTCCTCGAATTCTGAGCGCGCCAAATCGTATTTGCCGCTGGTAATGTCGCGCAGGCCGTTCGAATACAGAGTGTCTGCGCTAGGCGGCGGTCCGCTTGGGCTCGATCCAACCGAGCCACCGCCGTTTGTGGGTAAGGAAGACGAGCCGGTGGATGCCGGCGCAGTGGATGGAGCCACTCCGCCGCTAGATATCTTCGCGTCAACGCTTTGAACCGTGTTTTGCAGATCCACGAGCTGCTGATTCAACCTGCCGAGGCGCGATTTGATTTCTTCCAGGTTGTCGGACAGTCCTTGCACCTGCGTGGACATGGTGTCGAGCCGCGCGCCGGAATTGGCCTGAACGTCCTGCACCGACTTCTGCAAACCGTTCATGGTCCCATTCAATCTGCCGACAGTGTCATTGGACTGCTCGAGCAGCGTGCGCATCACGGTGTGGTCCTGCGTCAGCTGTGTGGAAAGGTCTTTCTGTCCCTGCAGTAGGGTGGTAACGTCGCGCTGCAACTCGATGATTTCGCGAGCCACGGCAAGAGCGGGTCGCGGCCCTGCCAAACTGCCGCAAAGCGCACCGACTCCCAATGCAACTCCAAACGCCGCAATATTACGAAAACGCATGGATAAAGCTCCTCCTCAGTCGCGCGCCGGGCACGATCTACCCGGAAACGTGGCGCGTGAAGCTTCTCTTTCACTGTAGCGAGAGAGCCGTGCGGTAGCAAGAGGCTGCTTCCCGCGCGGTTCGGGTCGCCAACTCTTAGCGCCGAAATCAGTGTCTAAAAGAGAGGCGCCGCCGGGTATAAGGAAAAACCCGTAGGGCGGCGCCAGGTTGCGGTCCGATTGAGAAATGACGCCGTTTACCTACTTGGCCATTACAAAGTGGCCGCGGCGGTTCTTCTGCCAGCAGTCTTCGTTGCTGTCCATGCAGAAAGGCTTCTCCTTGCCGTAGCTCACGGTGCTCATACGATCGGCGCCGATGCCCAGGGAAACCAGGTACTGTTTCACGGCTGCCGCGCGCCGGTCGCCCAGCGCGAGGTTATATTCCGTCGAGCCGCGCTCGTCGCAGTGGCCTTCAATCACCACCTTGACCTGCGGATAGTTGCGCAAAAAGTCGGCGGTCTTGCCCATTGCTGATCGCGCATCGCTGCGGATGTCGGCTTTGTCCAGATCGAAGTAGGCATCCTGTACTTCTTTAAAGAACATCTCTTCCAATGTCGCGTTCGATGCCGGCGGCGGCGTCGGAGTCGGCGCGCTGACGGTTACGCGAACTGTGGAGTCTGCCGAACCGCCGGGGCCGCTCGCCGTAACTGTGTAAGTTGTCGAATCCGATGGCGTTACCTTCGTCGAGCCTTCAGGAGCGACCGCGCCAACATCTGGCGAAATGGTCAGTTGCGTGGCGTTGGTGGAAGACCAGCTTAGAGTCGCGGCGTCGCCCTTATTGACGGTCGTGGGGTTCGCCTGCAACGTTACGGTAGGCCGCGCCGCGGGCGGCGGCGGAGTTGGCTCCGTCCGGGTCTGTATCGGTTTCTTTCCGCAGCCCACGGTGAGAGCTGCGGCGGCGAAGGCGGTCAAAAGACAAGCGCGGTAAAACGGTCGGGCAACCTCAGACATTGCGAGAGTTCCTCCTCAGTGTGAATCCCCAATGAACAGTAAGATTTCAAGCCGTAACGAGCTACAACATGGTACCACCACAACCGAGCCCAAGAAACATCGCACTACGATACATTTCCTAAATCAAACACCGCAAAATCCGTGGTCAGCGCGCCGACCAGTTCGGCGATTCGTTGTGCCCACTGTTCGTCAGCTGGCGCGGCTGTGAACCATCTGCCAGCATGGTCCAAATCTGCCGCGTCCCGGAGCGCGTGGACTCGAACACGATATGCCGCCCGTCCGGCGCCCAGCTCGGGCGTTCGTTGCGTCCCATATCGTGCGTCAGCTCGATGATTTGCCGCGTAGCGACGTCCATTACGTAAATGTCGTAGTTATTCGAAGGCCGCCGCCAGCTGAAGGCCAGCAACTGCCCATTCGGCGACCAGGATGGATCGATCAGGTAGCCCTTATCGGGCAAGTCCAGATTCTGCGCGTTGGTGCCGTCCGAGTTCATCAGGTATAGCTTTGGCACGCCCGACCGGTCGCTGACAAAAGCAATCGAAGCGTTGGTCTTGGGATTCCAGACCGGCGAAGTGCTGGCTCCATTGGAAAACGTAAGGCGTTTCAAGCTGCTGCCACCCGAACTGATCGAATAGAGCTCGGGATTGCCTCCCATTGAGGAAGAAAAGACGAGCTGCGAGCCGTCCGCGGACCATGCTGGCGCGCTGTTCGTTCCACGGTAGCGTGGGAAACTCACGACGCGATTGGCGTCTATCGAGTACATGCAAATCTGCGGGCTGGCCGGCGCTCCTCCGGCCGACGCGTAGCACGTAAAGGCGATGCGCGAGCTGTCCGGCGCCCAGCGCGGCGTCAGCGAAATCGAATGCAGGGAAGTGATGGCACGCTGGTTCGCGCCATCGTAGTCCATCACCCAAATCTCCTTGGCGCCGCCGCGCGAGCTAACGAATGCGATCTGCGTAGAAGAAAGTCCCGGCAGGCCGCCCGAAAGCCGCATGATAATCTCATCCGCAAACTGATGCGCGAACTTGCGCACTTGCGCGTCCGTGGGTGTGCCCCGGTAAACCTTTGCAATCACCGCTTGCGTCGAAGGATTCGTCACGTCGTAGAACCAAGCTTCGATCGCTACTTCGCCAGTCGTCTCTGACAAATTCCCAAAAGCCACAAAGTGCGCATTGACGGGTGAGTCCGTCCAGGAAACGTAGCGCAGTTCGCCCGGAGCGCTCGGTTGCGATTGTGGATAGAAGCTGGGGCTGACCATATCCAGAATTCCGCTGAACGTCAGATCATCCCGTACCACTTGGGTGAACAGCGATCCGTGCGGCTTGGCTGCATCCGATCGTGGCGCAAAATCGGCGACCGCCACGCGCGGCTTCTCCTGTCCCATGCCCGTGGCAATGTGGATCCAGTCCTGCTGACCGAATGCCGGGCGCGCTCCCACCATGACCGCCAACGTAAACACCACGACCAATGCTCTACGCAACGCGGACGAAGGCACTATCTCCTCCAATGTTCTAGGTCTCTGGCGGCTGGGTAGGGAATTCGCCATTTATCTTGTCATACTAAGGTCAAAATCGAAAACGACTCGTACACTCGAGCCGTTATAATCCGGCGGCAATCCCGGCATCGGATTCGAGGACATGATGGCCCGCAGACCGGAATTGTCCATGGATAGGTTGCCGCTGGTCTGCGAAACGCGAATGTCCTTCACCGTTCCGTCTTTGTAAATCGTGAACTCCACAGTGGCGCGGGCCACACGCGCTGCGCGGACGCCTGGGTCGATCGTGTTCTGCAGCCAGTTCGTCTGAATTCTTCTTTTCACTGACTCCACATACCAGCCATAGCGCGACGCAAAGTCTCCGCCGCCTTCCGATTTGATCGCCAGGCCCGGTGTGCTGGAAGACCCTGGCTGGGTCCCCGCACCCGTGGGCACTTTCATCGAACCCAAGTTGGGCCCGGGCACCGCATTATCCGGATTCGGCTGCTTCGGTTGAAACGCTTTGTTGTGCTCTTGCTTGGGTGGTGGCGGCTTCTTGGCGGACTTTTCCAGCGTCTTGTATTCCGGGACGTTCTTTATGTCGGGCGGAACAATCTCTTCTTTTTTCGGCTGCGGCGGTTCGGGCTTCACTTCGTTCTTCCACAAACTCTTCGAAGGATCGACCACATTGCTGTCATTCACTGAGGGAGGTGTCGGCATCGGCAGGCCGCTATTGCCCACCAGTTTGACTTGTACAGCGCTATCGCTGCCCCCGCCGGGGCCTGCCCAACGGTTGCCTTCCCAGTGAAAATACGCTGACACGGCAAGCAGCACGATCAAACCGCCGTGCAGAATTCCGGAATAGGTGATGTACGGCGTGAACCGTATCTCTTCCGTGCTCGCGATACCCGGACTGGAAATTACACTGGCCATGTTGCTATCTGCGTCGCTCTGTAAGCGGCTCCGTCACGATACTAATATTATTGATGCCGGATTGCCGCAGCGCGTCTATTACCGAAGCGAATATCCCAAACGGCACCTTTTCATCGCAACGCAGAAACACGGCATCCTGCGGTTTCTTCAGCTGCTGCTGCACTTTTGGTCCGAGGTCGTGGATATTTACCGCGCTGTTCCCGAGATAGATCAGTTGGTTCTTGTCTACTGTAATCACCAGTCGCTGCTCGGTGATTTCCTTCACCGTCTTCGTCTTCGGTACGTCAACCTCAATTCCAGACTGCAGAATCGGCGCGGTGATCATGAAAATAATCAGCAACACCAACACGACGTCGATGAACGGGACCATGTTGATCTCCGACAGCGACGATTGCGTTTTTCCTATGAGTTGCGGCATAGAGTTTATGACCAGTACATTTGCAGGCCGCTCACCGATTCGTTCGGCGCGGCCGCGCGCTCGCTAACTAGTGATTGTTTCCGTTGCCAAATGCCTTTTCGACTTGTGCGGTGACTTCGAGTGCAAACGTATCAAGCCGCTGCCCCAGGTCTCGAATATCACCCACAAAATTGTTATAGAAAATCACCGCGGGAATCGCCGCAAACAGGCCCATCGCCGTTGTCACCAGCGCTTCCGCGATGCCCGGCGCCACCGCACGCAAGCTGGCCGAGCCAGCGTCGCCCAGGCCGGTGAATGCATCCATAATTCCCCAAACCGTGCCAAACAATCCGATAAACGGAGTCACCGAACCGGTCGTCGCCAGCCACGACATGCCTTTTTCTACGCGGCGCACTTCTTCCGCGGAGGCGAGCTGCATCGCCACGGTCACCGCACTGAGGCTCTTTAGCCTGGGCGGCTCTGGATTGCCGGGGTGTGTCCCGACCTGAAACTGCAGTTCGCGATATCCGGACGCATAGACATTTGCGAAAGGCGATCCCGCCGTGGCCAGCGCCTGCGGGTTGGCCACGCCGCGTGTCGCGCGAAAAATCCGCAAGAACTGGTCACTTTGCCGGTGAACGCGGCCGAAGAGGCTGAGTTTTTGGAAAATCATGCCCCACGAAACAACGGAGAAAAATAGCAGGAGGCCCAAAACGCCGCGAGCGACCCAGGTCGTTTGCTCCAGAATCTTTCCCAGATCAACGGCGAAGGCTGCAATCAGAAAAAAAGAAATGTTCGCCCCTCAGTGCGTAAATTTGCTGGTCTTTAGCAACGTAGCACACGCTCGGAGTCGAATCAACGAATCACAATACTGGTGCCGTTGTGGTCACCATCCTCCTGACCGCCTGCAGGGCCGGTTTTAGTTGCCACGCACGTGGCGCGGAGATAGAATCCGCGGCGATTGGGCCCCCACCTTGTTTCCTTCGAGGAGAAAGTACATGAGATTCAAAACAATTCTTGCAGCTCTCGTCGTGTGTCTCGCGGCGGCTGCGGTCTGCTTCGCGGCGGACGACGCTTTCAGTGGTACATGGAAGCTAAACGAAGCGAAATCCACATTGAGCGCAGGCATGAACAAGAACACGACGGTCACCTATGCAGTTTCAGGTGACAGCGTGAAAGTTACGCTCGATGGCGTCGCAGGCGATGGCAAAGCGACGCACGACGAGTGGACGGGGAAGTACGACGGCAAAGACTATCCGGTCACCGGCAATCCGATGACGGATACTCGTGCTTACAAGAAAGTCAACGACCACACGCTCGAAGCCACCGGCAAAAAGGGCGACAAAGTGGTTCTCACAGCGAAGATCACGGTTTCCAAAGATGGTAAGACTCGCACCGTCGTTGCGACGCAAACCGGTGCCGATGGGAAGAAATCCACCAGCACCGCCGTTTACGAGAAGCAATAGAAATTCTCCGGAGCCGATTGCACCAGGGGTTTTCCTTGCCTCGTGCATGCCGCCGCGAAGAATCTGCCCACCAGGGACAGTTTCTTCCGGCGGCGTTTTCTTCCAGCCTGCAATGTTTCGGTCGCACCGTTACGGCGCGCTACGGGCGGACGCGGAAGAGAAGGCGCGGATTCGTGTGATAAACTCGTGCCATTGGGATGAGTGAAGGAATTCACATTCGGCTGGAAATGCTGACAGGCGCAGCGCAGCCTGATGGTGTGCAGACAGCGACAGAATCGTTCGCCGCGAACGAATTGTACTCGCCAACTCTCTCGCGCGGCGCGCAGCGCGGGACGTTCTTTCTGGAGACGTTTGGCTGCCAGATGAACGAGCACGACTCGGAGAAGGTGGCGGGAGTGTTGCTGGCGCGTGGTTACAAGCAAGTCAAGACGCCGGAAGCGGCGAACCTGATTCTTTACAACACCTGCAGCATCCGCGAGAAAGCAGCGCAGAAGGTGTTTTCGCGGCTAGGCGCTTATCGCGACGCGCTTGGCAATGCGAACGGAGAACAGCAAAAAATTGGCGTGCTTGGCTGCGTGGCACAACAGGAAGGCGAAAAGATTTTTTCGCGCGCGCCGTGGGTAAGTTTGGTTTGCGGCTCGGCCAGTTACCGGAATTTGCCGCAAATGCTCGCGCGGGTCGAAGCCGGCGAAGAGCGCGTTACGGGTCTAGATAACGACACCGAGGAAACTTTTGAAACGGAAGTAACGCGGCGGGACAATCCGTGGCGGGCATACATCACCATTATTGAAGGTTGCGACAAGGCTTGCGCGTATTGCGTGGTGCCGTTTACGCGCGGGCCGGAGCGCAGCCGCGATTCCGCTCGCGTGCTGGCTGAACTACGCAGTCTGGCCGACCTCGGATACACGGAAGTGCAATTTCTTGGACAAACGGTGAATTCCTATGCCGATCCTTCGCCGCGGAAGATGCGCTTCAGCGAACTGCTGACGGAGGCGGCGCAGGTGCCGGGGATTCGGCGCGTGCGGTTCACGACTTCGCATCCGCGCGATTTCACGCCGGATATTATCGAAGCGATTGATGCGCATCCAGCGCTTTGCAACCACGTGCATTTGCCGGTGCAGTCCGGCTCGTCGCGGGTGCTGCGAGCGATGCAACGGACGTACTCGCGGGCGGAATATCTGGAAAAGATTGCGATGATCCGCGGCGCGAAGCGAAAAATTGCGGTGACGACCGACATCATTGTCGGTTTCCCGGGCGAAACTGAGGAAGAGTTTGAGCAGACGCTTTCGTTGCTCGATGAGGTGAAGTACGAAGGCGTGTTTTCGTTCAAGTATTCGCCACGGCCGAACACGCCGGCGACTTCGATGCCTGATGCGATTCCAGAAGAAGAGAAGAGCCGCCGGCTAGCCGTGCTGCTCGAGAAGCAGCGAGCGATCCAGATGGATGAGCTCAGCCGTATGCATGGCGACATTGTGGAAGTGCATGTGGACGGAAAGTCGAAGAAAGAAAACCACTGGTACGGCCATAGCTCCTGCAACCGCGTCGTGAACTTCAGTTCGACGGCGACCGACATCCTTGGACAGTATGTGCCGGTTCGTGTTTCCGGCTGCACGCCGAATAGCATGCTGGGCGAGTACGCAGCGGCGTTGTAGTCCGGCAGCCGGATCTGCGCGCTACATTCTGAAATACAAATTCTTCCCACAGGAAAAAGCGTATTGTGGTGATGCTTACGGAGTGATACAAACTCCACTGAGGGGCACAGGAGGGCGCGATGGAACTGGAGATGAAGATTCGCGGCTTGATGATGGACCCGGTGACGAATATGCCCATCGTGGTCCTCAAGGATGTGCAGGGGAACGCGGTGCTGCCGATCTGGGTGGGCGTGTACGAAGCAAATGCCATCGCTCTAGAAATCGAGAAAGTGCAGACGCCGCGGCCGATGACGCACGACCTGCTGAAGAATGTGTTCCTTGGTTTCGACGTACGGGTGGACAAGATTGTGGTGAATGACTTGAAGGATGACACGTTTTACGCGCTGATTTGTGTGGAGCGCGACGGGCAGATGATGACGATAGATTCGCGGCCGAGCGACGCTCTGGCGCTGGCGCTGCGGATGGATTGCCCGATTTTTGTGGATGAACAGGTTTTGAAGAATTCCAAGGTTTCAAGTGCGCTGACCGAGCGCACCACCAACGAACAGCTGCGCAACTGGCTGGAAGGCCTGAACGACGAGGACATGGGCCGTTACAAGATGTGAAGCAGCGGTCCGGCTTTGGTAAGCCTGTCTTGAGGAGGGGTCACGCCCACCCCCACCCGGGTGTTTTCGGTAGGTATTCATTCTAAAAGACATACGAAGTGCTGCTTCCGTAGGTATTGATTCCAAAGAACTTGCAGAACGACGGATGCGCGCGTTTCAGCCGTTCAGAGCCAACGGCGAAAGGAAGCTGGAAGCAGTACGCCGGGTGCCGCAGCAAACTACAGAAAAGGCGAGAGTTGCGCGAGGACAACATTGACGACTTCGGTGAAGGCAATGAGCGGGCGTTTGGCGACGAAGACGCGGAATGGCAGCACGGTGTTTTACTGATTGCCAATAGATATCGAGAGTACCGGAATCGGGTGGTCCGAGGCATGGGCCGTAAAAGCGGCAGCTGGGCTGCCGCACTCCAAATAGTTAGTCGAGTTTGCTGACTTTGGCGGATTTGACGGCGGGAGAGCGTTCCTGGCGGGCGGCGTACTTTTCGGCCTGCTCCTGATTGGTG
>Ga0268266_10002598_pt1 | contig 19129 bp, 16 predicted proteins | sample KBSS13metaG_FD_190356 | JGI IMG/M metagenome (GOLD analysis project Ga0268266, IMG submission 190356) | Switchgrass rhizosphere microbial communities from Kellogg Biological Station, Michigan, USA - KBS S1-3 metaG (SPAdes) (version 2) | ecosystem: Host-associated > Plants > Roots > Rhizosphere...
CCCTGCAGCGCCTTGGCCTTCGAGACGTCGTCGATCTCGGCGAAATGCGCTGCGATTGCGTCCGGCGTCCAGTCGGACTGTGGCAGGTTGATGCCTTCGGTCTCGATGATCTTGATCACCGCGAACGAGCCCGCGCCGGCGCCCATGATGGTGCGGGTCGGGGCGTCCTCGCTGAGCAGGAATTCCACCGCCGGCGTGATCGCCTCGGGGCGCATCAGGGCCAGCGCCTGCGGCGGCAGCAGCTCTTCGGTCATCCGGGTCGCGGCGGTCGGCGAGATAGTGTTGACGCGGATGTTGTTCTTGCGGCCTTCCTCGGCGAGCACGTTCATCAGGCCAACCATACCGGCTTTGGCGGCGCCGTAGTTGGCCTGGCCGAAATTGCCGAACAGACCAGACGACGAGGTGGTGACGACGATGCGGCCATAATTGCGCTCGCGCATGCCGGCCCACACCGCCTTGCAGCAATAGAAGGTGCCGATCAGATGGACGCCCATCACCTTCTGGAAATCGGCGACTTCCATCTTGGCAAAGGACTTGTCGCGCAAAATGCCGGCATTCGCGCACAGGAGATCGACGCTGCCCCATTCCTTCGTGGCGCACTCGACCATGGCGGTGACCTGCTCGAAGTTCGAGACGTCGGCGCCGTCGGCCATCGCTGTGCCGCCGGCCTTGCGGATTTCCTCGACCACGGTTTCGGCCGGCGACAGCGAGCCGCCGGTGCCGTCACGCGCGCCGCCGAAATCGTTGACCACCACCTTGGCGCCGCGGCTGGCCAGCCCCAGTGCATGCGCCCGTCCCAGACCATTGCCCGCGCCGGTGACGATAGCGACGCGTCCGTCAAACCTGATTGCCATGAGTGGAATTCCTGGAAGTTGGTTTCTCTCGTCATGCCCGGCCTTGTGCCGGGCATCCACGTCTTCTTGGTTGGTGCATAGCAAGACGTGGATGGCCGGGACAAGCCCGGCCATGACGCCGGAGAGGTGGCGTCAATCGAAATAGATCAGCCCGATCCAGTCGGCGACCAGCGCCGGCTTTTCCTCGCCCTCGATCTCCACCGTAACGTTGGTACGCGACTGCAGTTCCTTCGGCTTGCGCAGCTTGGCCTCCACCAGCGTGAAGCGGCCGCGGACGCGCGAGCCGGCGCGGACCGGCGAGAGGAAGCGCAGCTTGTCGAAACCGTAATTGACACCCATCGACGTGCCTTCGATGACCGGCATCACCTCGTAGGACATGATGCTCATCAGCGACATCGTCAGGAAGCCATGCGCGATCGTGTTGCCGAACGCGGTTTCCTTCTTCGCCCTTTCTGGGTCGACATGGATGAACTGGTGGTCCTCGATCACGTCGGCGTAGACGTTGATCCGGCCCTGGTCGATCAGGTGCCACGACGACACCCCGATCTCCTTGCCGACCATGGCCTGGTAGGCCTCGAACGAGACCGGCGGCTTCTTCCAGACTTCATTCATGGATCAGGTCTCCAGCCCGGCGGTCCGCACCTTCTGCAGCTCCGGGAATTCTTCCTCGCGAAACTCGGCGCCGCGCAGGGAACCGGCGCGATTGTTGTCATGTTCGAGCCGGCGTAATTGCACGCGGCGGATCTTTCCGGAAATCGTCTTCGGCAGTTCCGTCACCAGCTCGATCTTGCGGATACGCTTGAACGGCGCGAGCCGCGTGTGCAGGTGCTTGAAGATCGACAGCGCGGTTTCGGGCGAACGCTCCACGCCCGACACCAGCAGCACATACGCTTTCGGAATCGCGAGCCGGATCGGATCGGGGCTCGGCACGACGGCGGCTTCGGCGACCGATTCATGTTCCAGCAGCACGCTTTCGAGCTCGAAGGGGCTGATGCGGTAGTCGGACGACTTGAAGACGTCGTCGGAGCGGCCGACGAAGGTGAGATAGCCCTCGTCATCGGCGAACACGACATCGCCTGAGCGGTAAAGATCGCCGTCCGCGCCGCTCAGTCTGCCGTCTTCGCTCTGATAGCCCTGCATCAGGCCGGCGGGCCTGTTGGCGCCGAGCACCAGCGTCACCTCGCCCTCCCTGGTGACATGGCCGTCATTGTCGGTGATCTGCACGCGATAGCCCGGCAGCGGGCGGCCCATCGAGCCGACCTTGACCGTCTGGCCCGGCGAATTGCCGGCGAGCGCCGTGGTCTCGGTCTGGCCGTAACCGTCGCGGATGGTGAGGCCCCACGCCGCCTTCACCTGGTCGATCACTTCGGGGTTGAGCGGCTCACCGGCACCACACACCTCGCGCAAGCTCACCTTGAAGTCCGCGAGCCGCTCCTGAATGAAGAGCCGCCACACCGTCGGCGGCGCGCACAGCGTGGTGACGCCGCAGCGGCCGACGGTCGCGAGCAGCGCCTTGGCGTCGAAGCGTGGTTGGTTGACGACGAACACCGTGGCCCCCGCATTCCAGGGCGCAAAGAAGCAGCTCCAGGCATGCTTGGCCCAGCCCGGCGAGGAAATATTGAGATGCACGTCGCCGGGCTGCAGGCCGAGCCAGAACATGGTCGACAGCGCGCCGACGGGATAGCTGCGCTGGCTGTGCCGAACCAGCTTTGGCTTTGCCGTGGTGCCCGAGGTGAAATAGAGCAGCATTGGGTCGTCGGCGTTGGTCGGTCCGTCAGGCGTAAAGGTCTCGGAAGCGCTCGCCGCCTCTTCGAACGGAAGCCAGCCATCGTGCTTCGACGTCGCGCCGACCACGATCCGCACCAGGTTGTCGCCGCCGAGCCCGGCAAACTTCGGGACCTGATCCTGCGAGGCCACCACCACCCTCGCCTTGCCGCGATCGAGCCGGTCGCGCAATTCGTCAGGGGTAAGCAGCGTGGTGGCGGGGATCACGACGACGCCAAGCTTCATCGCCGCCAGCATGGTTTCCCACAGCGGCACCACATTGCCGAGCAGCAGCAGCAGATGATCGCCGCGCTTCAGCCCCTGCGCGCGCAGGAAGTTCGCGACCTGGTTGGATCGGCGCGACAGCGTGGCAAAGGAGAGTTTTGTCTCCTTATGGCCGGCATCGACGATCCACAACGCGGTGCGGTCCCGGCTGTCGGCATTGGCAGCGAGTTCCGCATCGAACCAGTCGAGCGCCCAGTTGAACGGAACCGGATCCGGCCAGCGAAATCCCTTTACGGCCGCATCGTAGTCGGTGCGATGCTTGAGCAGAAACGCGCGCGCTTCCTGGAAGGTCGTCATGGATGTTCCGTTATTTCCCGGCGAGGCTCCTAACGTGCTGGATAATGCCGGAAAAATCCACCCCGCCATGACCGGCGGCGTCGAACGCCTTGTAGAGTTCCTGCGCGTGCTTGCCGAGCGGCGTTACCGCGCCAGCGGCATTGGCGGCGTCCTGCGCCAGCGTCAGGTCCTTGACCATCAGGTTGGACGCGAAGCCGGGCTTGTAGCCGTTGTTGGCGGGTGAAGCCGGAACCGGCCCAGGCACCGGGCAATAGGTGGTGAGCGACCAGCACTGGCCCGACGAGGTCGAGGCGACATCGAACAGCGCCTGGTGAGACAGGCCGAGCTTCTCGGCAAGCGCAAAGGCCTCGCCGACCGCGATCATGGAGATGCCGAGGATCATGTTGTTGCAGATCTTGGCCGCCTGCCCCGCGCCCGCGCCGCCGCAATGCACGATCTTCTTGCCCATGTTCTCCAGCGCAGGCTTGGCCGCGGCGAAGGCCTTGTCCTCGCCGCCGCACATGAAGGTGAGCGTCGCCCCCTTGGCGCCACCGGTTCCGCCCGATACCGGCGCGTCGACCGAAAGCGCGCCGTGTTTGGCGGCGAGTGCATGCGCCTGCTTGGCGCTTTCGACATCGATGGTCGAGCAATCGATGATCAGCGTTCCCTTGGCCATCGCCGGGACCACTTCGTTCCAGACCGACAGCACATGCTTTCCGGCAGGCAGCATGGTGATGACGACGTCGGCGCCCTTGACGGACGCAACCGAACTCTCGGCGACTGCAGCCCCGTCCGCCTTGGCCTGATCGCGCGAGGCCGCGACTAGGTCGAACGCGGTGACCTTGTGGCCGGCCTTGACCAGATTGGCCGCCATCGGCCCACCCATATTGCCGAGGCCAATGAATGCGATATTTGCCATCTCGAATCCTCCGCTAATTCTTTTCTGTTCTGATCAGGGAAACTTCAGCTCGTCCGCACCGATCTCGGCGAAGTACGGTGCGACCTTTGCCGGCGTGACGTCCTCGATGCGCGGCGGCGACCATTTTGGATTGCGGTCCTTGTCGATCACGGCGGCGCGGACGCCCTCTCGGAAATCGTCGCTGGCGAACACTTCCAGCGCGGCGCGATATTCCCGCACCAGGCATTCCTCCAGCGAGCTCGATTTGCGCGCCAGCCGCAGCAGTTTCAGCGTCACCACCATGCCGCGCGGCGACTTCTCGTTCAGTGTCTTCAATGTCGCCTGCGCAAAGTCCGAACCATCGCGCTGCAAGGCCGCGACGATGTCTTCCATACGATCATGCGAGAACAGTGCATCGATCTTCGCCTGCTGCGCTGCGACCGGCCCGGCCGTCTCTCCGGTCGAAAACCCGTCGATCAGTTTCCTGATGTCGGCCGATGTCGTACCGGGCGCTGCTTTCGTCAACGCATCGCGCAAGGCCGGCAGTTTGGATGACGGCACGACCGCGTCGGCGAACTTTGCATGAACCGCGTCGGGGCCGTTCATGGTCTGCCCGGTCAATCCGAAGTAAGTGCCGATCTCGCCCGGTGAATGCGACAGCAGCCAGGTGCCGCCGACATCGGGAAAGAAGCCGAGACCGACTTCGGGCATCGCCAGTCTGGTCTTGTCGGTGACGACGCGGTGCGCGGAATGCGCTGATAGCCCGACGCCGCCGCCCATCACGATGCCGTCCATGAAGGCAACGTACGGTTTCGGAAACTTCTTGATCCGCGCATTCAGGATGTATTCGTCGCGCCACAGGATCTTGCCGAGATCGCCCTTCACCCTGGAGCTTTCCCAGAGCGAGCGAATGTCGCCGCCGGCACACAGACCACGCTCGCCGGCGCCTTCCAGCACGATCACCGCGACTGCGGGATCTTTCTCGAAGATGTCGAGCGCTCTGTCGATGTCGTGAAACATCTCCAGCGTCACGGCATTGATGGCCTTCGGCCGGTTCAGGCGCAGGATTCCCGCCGAGCCTTCCTTGCGCGCGATCAGGTCGCCCTCTGCAACAACCGCACCCGTCATCGCGCGCCCTCGATCAGCTTGCGCGACACGATCAGCCGCATGATTTCATTGGTTCCCTCAAGGATCTGGTGCACGCGCAGATCACGCACGATCTTCTCGATGCCGTATTCGCTGAGGTAGCCGTAGCCGCCATGCAGTTGTAGCGCCTGGTTGGCGACCTCGAAACCGACATCGGTGCCAAACCGCTTGGCCATCGCGCACAGCATGGTGGCGTCGGCGTCCTTGCGGTCGAGCGCGGCCGCCGCGCGCCATAGAAACGTTCGTGCCGCCTCCAGCTCGGTCGCCATGTCGGCAAGCCGGAACTGCAGCGCCTGGAATTCATCGAGGCGTTTGCCGAAGGCTTTTCGCTCCTTCATGTAGGCCAGCGACTTGTCGAGCGCGCTCTGCGCGCCGCCGAGCGAACAGGCCGCGATATTGATCCGTCCGCCGTCGAGACCGGCCATCGCGATCTTGAAGCCGATGCCCTCCTCGCCCAGCCTGTTCTCCACCGGCACACGGGCATTTTCAAAGATCACGGCGCGGGTCGGCTGCGCATTCCAGCCCATCTTGCGCTCATTGGCGCCGAACGACACGCCCGGTGTCTTTCCATCGATGACGAGCGTCGAAACGCCGCCAGGACCATCGCCACCGGTCCGCACCATCGCCACCAGCAGGTCGGTGCCGCCGGCGCCCGAAATGAACTGCTTCTGGCCGTTGAGAACGTAGTGATCGCCCTCACGCACCGCGCGGGTCCGCAGCGCCGCGGCGTCCGAGCCGGCACCGGGCTCGGTGAGGCAGTAGCTTGCGATCAGCTCCATCGTACAAAGCTTCGGCAGCCACTTCTGGCGCTGGGTGTCGTTGCCGAAGGCATCGATCATCCAGGACGCCATGTTGTGGATCGAAATGAAGGCCGACGTAGTCGGGCATCCCGTCGCCAGCGCCTCGAAGATCAGCGCGGCGTCGAAGCGGCTCATGGCGGAGCCGCCGACGTCGTCCTTGATGTAGATGCCGCCCATGCCGAGCGTGGCCGCTTCCCGCATCACGTCGACAGGGAAATGCTTTTCCTCGTCCCAGCGCAGCGCATGCGGCGCGATCTTCTCCGCGGCAAATTCGCGCGCCATGTCGCGAACCGCCACCTGATCTTCGTTGAGAGCGAACTGCATCCCGCTGCCTGACAATGAAGGTTACTTCATCGTCGGGATCGAGAACTCGGCACCCTCCTTGACGCCGGACGGCCAGCGCGACGTCACCGTCTTTGTCTTGGTGTAGAAGCGGATCGAGTCCGGGCCGTGCTGGTTGAGATCACCGAAGCCCGACTTCTTCCAGCCGCCGAACGTGTAGTACGCAATCGGCACCGGGATCGGCACGTTGATGCCGACCATGCCGACATTGACCTTGGCGGCGAAGTCACGGGCAGCGTCACCGTCGCGGGTGAAGATCGCGACACCGTTGCCGTAGTCATGGTCGGATGGCAGCGCCAGCGCTTCCTTGTAGTCGTGGGCGCGGACCACCGAGAGCACCGGGCCGAAGATCTCTTCCTTGTAGATCCGCATGTCCTTGGTGACGTTGTCGAACAGCGAACCGCCAAGATAGAAGCCCTTCTCGTAGCCCTGCATCTTGAAGCCACGGCCGTCGACGGCGAGCGTCGCGCCCTCCTTGATGCCGACGTCGATGTAGCTCTTCACCTTCTCGACCGCTTCGCGGGTCACCAGCGGACCGTAATCGGCTGACGGATCGACCGAGGTACCGATCTTGAGCGACTCCACGCGGGGGATCAGCTTTTCCATCAGCCGATCGGCCGTGGTCTTGCCGACGGGGACCGCGACCGACACCGCCATGCAGCGCTCGCCGGCCGAGCCGTAGCCGGCGCCGATCAGCGCGTCGATGGTCTGGTCCATGTCGGCATCGGGCATCACGATGGCGTGATTCTTGGCGCCGCCGAAACACTGACAGCGTTTGCCGGTCTGCGCGGCGCGCTCGTAGATGTACTGCGCAATCGGTGTCGACCCGACAAAGCCGATCGCCTTGATATCGGGATCGTCGAGGATGGCGTCGACCGCTTCCTTGTCGCCATTGACGACGTTGAGCACGCCGGGCGGCAGGCCGGCCTCGATCATCAGGGCGGCCAACATCATCGGCACGCCGGGATCGCGCTCCGACGGCTTCAGGATGAACGCGTTGCCGCAGGCGATCGCGGGCGCGAACTTCCACATCGGGATCATGGCCGGGAAATTGAACGGTGTGATGCCGGCGACGACGCCGAGCGGCTGCCGCAGCGAATAGATGTCGATGCCGGGGCCCGCACCTTCGGTGTATTCGCCCTTCATCAGATGCGGAATGCCGCAGGCGAATTCGACGACTTCGAGGCCGCGCTGGATGTCGCCCTTGGCGTCGGGAACGGTCTTGCCGTGTTCGCGCGCCAGCACGTCGGCGAGCTTGTCGTAGTCACGCTGCGCGAGTTCGAGGAACTTCATCATGACGCGCGCGCGACGCTGCGGATTGGTGTTGGCCCACTCGACCTGGGCCATCGCGGCGTTTTCGACGGCGGCCCGAACCTCGGCCTTGGATGCCAGCGCCACCTTGGCCTGGACGTCGCCGGTCATCGGCTCGAAAACGTCGGCCGTCCGGCCGGACGTGCCCTTGACCTCTTTGCCACCGATGAAATGTCCGATTGAGCGCATGAATGATCTCCCTGAGAGCCTGTTGGAGCCCTTTTTGACCCGCATTTCTTGGGATACAAGTCCGATATATTGCACCATAGATGTGCGGAAATGCTGGATCAAGGCACCAAGACGATCGACTGGGATGACTTCCGTTTCGTGCTGGCAATCGTCCGCGGCGGATCGGTTTCGGCTGCCGCCAAGCAGCTCTCGGTCGATCATGCCACCGTGATCCGGCGTGTCGACCGGCTGGAACGGCACCTGTCGGCAAAGCTGTTCGATCGCCGCAAGACCGGCTACCTCCTGACCGAAGCCGGCCAGCGCGTCGCCGACAGCGCGGAGGCGATGGAATCCACCATCGTCGCCAACCAGGAGGCAGTGGGCGGCTCGCGCGCGCAGCTCACCGGCACGGTCCGGATCGGCGCCCCCGACGGGTTCGGCAGCCACTTCCTCGCCTCGCGGCTGGTGAAATTCACTGAGCGGTATCCCGATCTCGACCTGCAACTAGTGGCGACCGCGCGGCTGTTCAGCCTCTCGAAACGCGAAGCCGATATTGCGATTAGCCTGACGATGCCCAAGGAAGGCCGCATCGTCGGGCGCAAGCTGCTCGACTACTGCCTCGGCCTCTATGCGGCGCCGGCCTATCTCGACCGCGCGCCTAACATCGCATCGCGCGGCGACCTGCCCGGGCATCGTTTCGTCGGCTATATCGAGGAACTGCTGTTCACGCCGGAACTGGATTACCTGCCGCAGGTCTCGCCAAGAATTTCCGCCAAGTTCCGCAGCGCCAATCTGATCGCGCAGCTCAACGCCACCATCGCGGGCTTCGGCATCGCCGTGCTGCCGCACTTCATGGCGACGACGCATCCCGAGCTAGTGCCGGTATTGCCCGATGAGGTCAGGATTTCGCGCACGTTCTGGATGCTGATGCACGCCGACAGCAAGGACCTGGCGCGAATTCGCGCAGTCGCCGATTACATCTGCGAGACGGTGGAGAGCGAGCGCGCTCTGTTTGGCGGTACCTCGGCCTTGGCTCGCAAGCCATCAGCGTAACCTCACGGACTTTCGCCCGCGCGTTCTCAAATACGGGTAGTGCCAGGCTCCAGTCCAAGGCGGAGGCGTCCTGCCACGACGTAGCTGTTCGGAGTCATGGCCACGTGTTTGGTGGCCGCGTGGACGTCGCGTACAGATCGCTCCAAGGTGCCGGTTTCGAATATGGAAGCGGTGCCGGTGTCAGCCGCGATCCGATCGACGACGTGGACCGCGGTTTCGGCGGCGTTGGCGCAGGCGGCACGAAAAAAGGCGCGGGCCTGGATAAGGCGTTCGCCGCCAATGTCGGTGGCAGCCATGAGTTCTTCCATGGCATCGACAAGGAAAGCGCTTGCGGCCCGAACGGCGGTTTCGGAACGGCCGATCATGCTCTGGATCATTTCGCTATCACGCAGCGGCACCGAACTGCCGAGGCGCATCTTTTTGCCGGCTAGTCCGACGAACGAATCTATCGCGCCCTGCGCGATCCCAAGCGGCACGACCGACACGGTCCAGGCAAATGCCGACAGGCCGGGCAACCTATATAGAAGTCCCGCCTGCGTTGGCTTGAAGTCGACAAGAGGGTGTATGTGCTCCGCCGGCACGAAGACATTTTGAACCTCGAAATCACAGCTGCCGGTGGCACGAAGACCGGACACAAACCAGGTATCGTGCAGCCGCACGTCCGGTTTGTTGAAGTAGCAGCACATTGGCGGGCCATTCTCGCCTTCGGCGGTCTTGGCGCTGGCCAGCCCCATGAACCTCGTGGCGTGATGCGCACCACTGCCGAATGGCCAGCGTCCGCTGACGCGATACCCGCCGCTGACGCGCTCGGCCGTTCCGACCGCGCCCGTTGCGCTGACAATGAATGCGTGAGGATCGGCGAACCAGTCTCGGGCCACGCTTTCGGGTAGATAGCCACCGATCCGGCTCATGCCGCCGCCATTCCCGACCAGCCAACCCACAGAACCGTCGAGCGCGGAAGCAGCCTCGACAACTCGCATGAAATCAAACGGCGAGAACTCGGGTCCTCCCAGGGTCTTCGGGAGGTACAGCCGGAAAAGTCCTGCATCGGCCAGCGCCGTGAATACCCCCTCGGGTATCCGGCGCTCCCCGTCAAAACTGCGTCGCTGCTCCCTGATGAGCGGCGCGAGCCGATGCAGGGCCGCCAGATATTCAGAGACATCACTCTGGGCCGCCACGAGCACGCGCTTCTCCCAATTCTGCTGCGTGCATCCTAGGCAGCATGGCTTCGCAGGCGCAAATCCGAAGAATTCAGGTGCAGGTGAACTCAATTCATCTAGAATACCCGGATGCGCAAGCTGCCGCCGCTGACTGAACTGCGCGCGTTCGAAGCGGCCGCACGCCATCTCAGTTTCAAGATGGCCGCGGCCGAGTTGGGCGTCACGCCGACTGCCATCAGTCATCAGATGAAGTTGCTCGAGCGTCACTGCGGCCAGTCGTTGTTCCGGCGCAGGCCGCGCCCGTTGGCGCTCACGCCTGCGGGCCAACGGCTTTTCCCTGTCGTTCGCGATGGCTTTGAAACCTTCGCCGAGGCGCTGAATCAAATCCGGGGCGGAGGTGCGAGCGGACGGCTTCGCCTAACTGCGACCAATGCTTTTACCGCGCGATGGCTGGTGCCGCGCCTGCCCGACTGGCGCAAGGTCTATCCTCGCCTGAAGCTTGACATCATCGGTACGGATGCCGTGCTCGATCTCAACGCCGGCGATGCCGACATCGCGATCCGCTACGCCCGTAAACGTCCGACGGCCGGACCGTCCGTCGAACTATTTCGAGACGAGTTCTACGCCGTGGCCAGCCCGAGGCTGGTCGGCGATTTGAAGCGATCGCTGCGTCCGGCGGAACTGGCGCGGTTTCCCCTGATCGAAGCCGAATGGCCGCCCGCCGATACGGATGCACCGCGCTGGCAACGCTGGCAGCGCGTAGCCGGTCGTCGCCACAAGTTTGTATCCGACATCGCCACCCTCCCCAGTCTCAACTTTCGCGAGGAATTGCACGCCATCGAGGCGGCGATTGCAGGCCAGGGCATCGCGATCTGCAGCAACATTCTCGTCGGACCGCAGCTAGCGAGTGGCGACCTTGTGCCGGTTTCACCGATCAAGCTGCCAGGCTACGGCTTCTACATCGTGCACCGCGCGAAGCATCCGAAAATGGAGTCGATCAAGGCTTTCATCGCCTGGGCCAAGGCGGCCGGCTAGCTCGCTTCAACGCCAAGCGACGGCGATGCGAATTCGGTCGCGTCCGGGAACCACGTACCGTCAGTTCGGCTTCGCCCGCGCCTTCTTCGCGACTGACTTCGTCCCCTCGGCGCGGGCCAGCGCCGCCTCGCGGCCGGAGGCGAGAATCTCGTCCGACAATTCGCCGCTGCCGGCAACGCGGGACATTACCAGGGTGCCCATCATGGTCGCCAGCATGCCCATCGCCTGCCTGCGGGCCGTCTTCCGGGGTACATCCGGAATCTGGTCGGCCATCACGTCGATCAATTGTTCGAGCTTGGAGCTAAACGCCCTGCGGGTCTTCGCGCTTTCACGGGCGATCTCGGCGCCGAGGGTGGGAACGGCGCAGCCGCGACCCGGATCGTCGCGATGTACTGTCGAGACGTAGGCATCGACGATCGTCGACAGCCGCTTTTCCGGCGGCGTTTCAGCGGCGATCTTCCGCCAGTGCTCAACCGAATGGTCCATTGCATAGGCAAAGGCCTCGATCACCAGCGCCTCGCGGGAATCGAAATGGGCGTAGAACCCGCCATGAGTCAGGCCGGCCTCCTTCATCAGGTCGGCAACGCCGATGCCATGCGCACCCTTTTCGCGAAGCCGCACCGAGGCCTTCTTCACGATCCGCGCGTGGGTTTCCTGCTTGTGCTCTTTCGAATAACGCATCAACCGATCCCATTAAATGTCTGCAGTCATATAATAGCAGTTACGCGCGGGAAAAGCTGCATCTATTTCGCTTTTTCACCGCCGATCATCGTGAATGTGGCGGTCGCGTGCACTGCAAGATTGCCCGCATTGTCGCGGACGAAGCCTTCGGCATAGCTGGCCTGGCGGCCGAGTTTTACCACCTTGCCTTCCGCCGAGACCCTGCCTGACCGTACCGACAACGGCCGCAAATAGGTCAGCTTGAGGTCCAACGTGACCGAGGTCTGCCCGACCGGCTGCATTGTCGTGATGGCACAACCCATGGCGGTATCCAGTAGCGCCGCGGCGGTCGCGCCATGAAGCAGTCCGATGGTATTTTCCAGGCTTTCATCCGGATCCAGTTCCATCACGATCCGGCCGGGCTCGGCGACCCGCATCTCGAAACCGATCAACCGGGCCATCGGCGGCGGTGGCAGGATGCCGTCGCGGATCGCGCACATGGTCTCCAACCCGGACATCCCGGAGGCCACCCTGGCAACCGGTCCCGGCGCCTGCCACTCCACCACCCTGTGCCTGCGAGTATCGAAGGAAAACAGATCGATCGTGTCAGTCACGGTCATGAACGGCTCCATTGAATGATATCCATCATTCTATGCCGACGCCTGCCGCCACGCAACACTCCCGCCTCCCCTTGACAAGCCGGCGCAATGTCCTTGCAAGTGGCGTCAACCGTCCCGAACAAGCCCGGAAAAAAACAATGGAAATGCTCAATCCCCACTGCGGCATCGACCGCGACGATCGGGGCGTCGTCCGCCTCTCGATCTGCAATGCAGGCACGCTCAATATCCTGTCCTCCGCCGTCACCGACGGAGTGCGCGAAGGGTTCGAGAAGCTCGCCGGCGACAAGGGTATTCGCGCGGTGATCCTGGCCGGCCAGAGCGAGAAGAGCATGATCGGCGGCGCCGACATCAAGGAGATGGCAAAACTCGACCAAAAATCCGCGGAAGCCTTCATCACGCGGCTGCGCGACCTCTGCGAGGCCGTGCGCAAGTTTCCCGCACCCGTGATCGCACGGCTACCCGGCTGGTGTCTGGGCGGCGGACTGGAAGTCGCCGCCGCCTGCGATTTCCGGGTCGCGGCCCATGACGCCAAATTCGGCATGCCGGAGGTGCGGGTCGGTATCCCCTCGGTGATCCACGCCGCCCTGCTGCCGCGGCTGATCGGCTGGGGCCGCGCCCGCTGGCTCGTGATGACGGCCGAGAACATCGACGCACCAACCGCTCTTGCCTGGGGCCTGGTCGACGTCGTCGCGAAGCAAGGTGGCCTCGACGCCGCGGTCGAGCATACGGTCAACGCCCTGCTCGAATGCGGCCCGGAAGCGTTGCGCGCCCAGAAGGCGCTGCTGCGCCAATGGGAGGAACTGCCGCTGACGGAATCCGTCAATCTCAGCGTCGGCGTATTCGGAAAATCCTTCCTGACCGGCGAGCCGCAGCGGCTGATGCAGGGATTTCTCGACCGCAAGAAGTAGACGGAGGGTGACATGAGACCTGCCGGCAAGGGTGCGCTCGAATCGCTCTATTTCGACTATCCGCAGTTCGCTGCGCGGCGCGTCCCCGAACAGGACGGCGCGGCGGCACGGCATCCCGTACTGATCGTCGGCGCCGGTCCAATCGGCATGACGGCGGCGCTGGTGCTGGCGCGCTATGGCATCAAGAGCGTACTGATCGACCGCAAGGACACGTTCAATGACGGCAGCCGCGCGATCTGCATCGCGCGGCCGAGCATGCATATCCTGGAACGGATTGGCGCGATCGCTCCATTCATCGAAAACGCACTCGGCTGGCGGTTTGGCCGCAGCTACTATCGCGGCGAGCAGATTTTCCGGCTGGAGATGCCGCAGCCGCCGGGAGAAAAATATCTACCGATGTACAATCTGCAGCAGCAGTACATCGAAAAGTTCCTGCACGATGCGGTCGAGGCAAGCGACCTCATCGACATGCGCTGGCAGAGCGAGTTGTCGGGCATAGAGCGTCACACCGACGGCGTGTCGGCTCGGATTGCATCGCCGGCGGGCGATTATCGGCTCGATGCCGACTATGTGCTGGCCGCCGACGGGGCACGCTCGCCCGTCCGATCCATGCTGGGCTTGCGGCTGAAGGGCGACAATTACGAGGGCCGGTATGTGATCGCGGATATCCGCATGGATCACGATTTTCCGACCGAGCGCCGCGCGTTTTTCGAACCGAGCGGCAATCCCGGCGGCACGGTGCTGATTCACAAGCAACCGAACGATATCTGGCGCGTCGACTATCAGCTCCGCGAAGGCGAGAGCGAGCAGGATGCCGTGCGGGAAGAAAACATCCGCGCCCGCGTCGGCGCCATCCTCGCGGATATCGGCCACGCCAAGCCGTGGGAGCTGGAATGGTGGAGTGTCTATTCCGCCAACACGCTGTGTCTCGATGATTACCGCCACGGCCGCGTCGTCTTCATCGGCGATGCCGCGCATATCGTGCCGATCTTCGGCGTGCGCGGGCTTAACAATGGTCTGGCGGATGCCGAGAACATCGGCTGGAAACTGGCGCTGGTGCTCCATGGCGAGGCGGACGAGCGGCTGCTCGACAGCTACTCATCGGAGCGGCGCGGCGCCACGCTGGACGTATTCGCCAATGCCACCAAGAGCACGCGCTTCATGACGCCGCCGACGCGCGGCTGGCGGCTGGCGCGCGAGGCGGCGCTGTCGCTCAGCCTCAAGCACGAATTCCCGCGCGGGCTCGCCAATCCACGGCAGATGCAGCCTTACACCTACTCGGAAAGCCCGCTGACGCCCTACGCCGGACGCGACGCCGAATTTGCCGGTGGCCCGCGTTGCGGCAGCGCTGCGCCGAACGCGAAGCTCGCCGACGGGAGCCATCTGCTGGACCGCGCCGGCAACGGCATGACGGCGATCCTGTTCTGCGAGGGGCAACCCACAGCCGAACAATCGACGCTGCTTGGACAGCTCGGCCGGATCGACAGTCGCTTCGTTCCAGTGCTGGTCTCCTCACGCGGCTCGAACTCCGACGCGAAAACCATTACCGATAGCGACGGCGAAATCGCCCGCCTGTTTGCTGCCGCACCCGGCACGCTCTATCTGCTGCGGCCGGACCTGCACATTGCCGGGCGATGGAAGACCCCCGTGCCGGACGAAATCCTGAAAACCACAAGCCTTTGCCTGGGAAGCGAGACGCCATGAGCGCCATGCCGTTCGAGGACTTCGAGACCGCCTACGAGACGCTGGCAACCGCGATCGATAAGGCGGGACCAGAGCGCGAAGCGCTGTTCCTGACCCGGCTTGCGCTCGTGCTCGGCCACGAGCTTGGCGACATCGCAGCCTACAGGAAGGCTATCGAGATCGCACTCGACGGGCTGGAATAGCGCCCCTTCGCAATAATCCGTGCCGGAGCCACGATCGATCCATTTCTCTCATGCGAATCGCAAGATTTTCTCATGGATTGATCCGTTGCGATTTGCTGCACCGCATAATATTATACGCATAATCCAATTTCGGAGTTGAGCCAGGCCCGGATCGATCCGGCGTCGGCGCTTTCTCTTGGATGTCCTGAAATGAGGGAAGTATGACATTCAAGTCAGACGGCCGTCACGTCAGAATGCACACAAGCCAAACCAGGCAATTCTTCCATCCGACCCCTGAGGCCCAATGATCTCGATCTGGCTGTCAGCCGCCCTCGCCCGCCGCAACATCCATTATGGCTGGGTGATGGTGGCCGTGACCTTTCTCACCGCCCTGATCTCCGCCGGCACGGTTGGCGCGCCCGGCGTCTTCATCGTCCCCCTGCAGAAGGAATTCGGCTGGACCACGGCGGAAATTTCCTCGGCGTTGTCGATCCGCTTCATCCTGTTCGGCCTGATGGCGCCGTTCGCGGCTGCGCTGATGAACCGCTACGGCCTGCGCAATGTGACGCTGCTGGCGTTGTTGATCGTCGTGTCGGGCCTTGTCGCATCGCTGGCGATGACGCAGGTCTGGCACCTGATGCTGCTGTGGGGCGTGGTGATCGGGCTCGGCACCGGCATGACCGCATTGGTGTTGGGCGCCACGATCGCCGCGCGCTGGTTCGTGGCCCGGCGCGGCCTTGTCGTCGGCATCCTCACAGCGAGCGTCGCCACCGGGCAGCTCGCTTTCCTGCCGCTGTTGGCGACCCTGACCGATGCTTATGGCTGGCGGATCGCCCTGGCACTGGTGTGCGTCATGCTCGGCGTGGCTGCCTTCGCCGTGCTGATGGTCATGCGTGATCGGCCGAGCGACGTGGGCCTGCGGCCGTTCGGCGACGAAGGCACCGAGCCGCTGCCGGCGCCACCGCCCAACAACGCCCCGATCATGGCGGCGGCGCTCGGCACGCTGCGCGACGCCTCGAAGTCGAGCGTGTTCTGGATCCTGTTCGCAACGTTCTTCATCTGCGGCGCCTCGACCAACGGCCTGGTCCAGGTGCATCTGATTCCGATGTGTCTCGATTTCGGCATTCCGCAGGTGCAGGCGGCAAGCCTGCTCGCCGCGATGGGCATTTTCGATTTCGTCGGCACCATCGCTTCCGGCTGGCTCTCCGACCGTTACGACAATCGCAAGCTGCTGTTCTGGTATTACGGGCTGCGCGGCCTGTCGCTGTTGTTCCTGCCGTTCTCGGATTTCACGCTCTACGGCCTGTCGCTCTTTGCAATGTTCTACGGGCTCGACTGGATTGCGACCGTGCCGCCGACAGTGCGGCTGACCGCGCAGCGGTTCGGCGCCGAGCGCGCCAACCTCGTGTTCGGCTGGATTTTCGCGGGCCATCAGCTCGGTGCGGGTACGGCCGCGTTCGGCGCTGGATTGTCACGGACGATGCTGCAGACCTATCTGCCGGCGTTCTTCGTCGCCGGCGCACTCTGCATCGTCGCCTCGTTGATCGTGCTGGCAATCTCGCGGCCGAAGCCCGCGGCGGCGACTTAGGCAGGCGTAATCATCCGTAGGGTGGGCAAAGGCGCATTTGCGCCGTGCCCACCATCTTTCTTTATAGGCACAGAATGGTGGGCACGCTTCGCTTTGCCCACCCTACGATTCCTGCGTCGAACTACGGCCGCGTCGTCATATTCGTCGGCGCGCCCGCTGTCCGGATCGGCTCGGCCAATCGGGCGAACTCGCACAGCAGCGAGCGCGTCTTGCGGGGATCGATGACCTCCTCGACCCAGAACTTCTCGGCCGACCGGAACGGCGAGCGCAGCTTGTTGAGGCGATCCTCGATCTCTTTCAGCTTTGCGGCCGGGTCGTCCGCGGCGTCGATGTCGGCGCGGTAGGCCGCCTCGATGCCGCCTTCCAGCGGCAGCGAGCCCCAATAGGCGGACGGCCAGGCGTAGCGCATCGAATAGCGGTTGGCCGGCTGGTGCACGACGCCGGCCACGCCGAACGCGTTGCGCACGATGATGGTGCACCAGGGCACCGTGCTCTGGTTGACCGCCGCCATCGCGCGCACGCCGTGCCGGATGGTCGCGGCCTTCTCGGCCTCGAGCCCGATCATGAATCCAGGGCAATCCATCAGGTAAACAACCGGCAGATGGAAGGTCTCGGCAAAATCGACCCAGCGGATCACCTTGTCGCAGGCATCGGCTGTCCACGATCCGCCATAGTGGAACGGATCGCTCGCCAGCACCAGAACCGCGCGGCCTTCAAGCCGGGCCAGTCCGGTGATGACAGGACGACCGAAATTGGCGTTGACCTCGAAGAACGAGCCCTTGTCGATGACGGCTTCGATGATCGGCCGCATCTTGTAGACTTGGCGGCGATTGCGCGGCACCGCCTTGAGCAGCGATTCCTCGGCGCGTTCGGGATCATCGCTGCTGGGTACGGTCGGCGGCAGGTCAAACACCGACGACGGCAAATAGGACAGGAAGCGCCTGGCGCGCTCGAACGCCTCCTCCTCGGTGTCGACCGCATCGTCGACGCCGCCGGCGCGGGTCTGAATGTCGGCGCCGCCGAGTTCGGTCTTGCTCAGGTCCTGGCCGAGGCGCTTCACCACCGGCGGACCGGCGACAAACAAGGCAGAACTTTTGGTCATGACCGAATAGTGGCTGGCGGCAAGCCGCGCCGCACCCAGCCCCGCGACCGAGCCGAGCCCGAGCGCCACGACCGGGACACGGGCCAGGTTCGCCGTCGTGAACCAGTACGCGCGCGTGCCGCCGACGCCGCCGGGAAGGTTGGCTGCGCCGCGCGTTTCGATCGTCTTGACGGAGCCGCCGCCGCCCGAGCCCTCGATCACGCGAATGATCGGCAGGCGGAAATCATGCGCCATCTCCTCGGCCATCAGCGGCTTAGTGGAAATCGAGGCATCGGCTGAGCCGCCGCGCACGGTGAAGTCGTCCCCGACCACTACCACGGTGCGGCCGTCGACCTTGCCGCGGCCGAACACGCAGTTGGCCGGCGTCAGATGCTTGAGTTCGCTGTTGTCGTCGTATTCGGCGACGCCGGAAATCGCGCCGACCTCGTGGAAGGAATTCTTGTCGGTCAGTCTGTCGATACGCTCACGAACCGTAAGCCGGCCCTGGTCATGCTGGCGCTTGACCTTGTCAACGCCTCCCATCTCGCGCGCGAACGCTTCGCGCCGAGCGAGCTCGTCGAGCTCCGGCTTCCAGTTCATTCGTATCCTCCGTCTTGATGATCTTGTTGTTATTGTGGGCCGCTACTGGAAGCGGCTTTCTTTCCATGCGGCTGGTAAAGATGTCGCCTTCGGCGCCTTCGAGCAGGCCACCGATCGCGCCGCCGAGTGCGAGCATCTGCGGCGCCACTTCCCGGTGCAGCCGCTTCTCGTCGAACATCGCCGAGAGCAGCCCGATCGTCACGACGCAGAAGGTTTGATATTGCGGCGACCACACCGGCACCGCGCAGCCGTTGATGTGCGGGCTCCAGGTGCCGCAGCCAACGACATAACCGGTTTCCCGCAAGTGCCGGCGATTGGCTTCGATGCGCGACTTCAACTGTCCCAGGGATCCCGGGATCTCGCGCTCCATTTCAGCGATCAGGGCATCGCCGATTTCGGTATCGAGCGCTGCGGTATAGGCAAAGCCCGCCGCAGTGCTGGTCATCGAAATGCGGCTGCCGGTGCCTTCATGCAGGCCGAGCGCGTTCGCGGCGCGCGCAAATTCGAGATAGACCAGTTGATAGCGATCCGGAATTACGAAACCGACGGTGCCCGGCAATTGATCGGCGACGTCCTGCAACCGCAGCCGGATCAGATTGCGGAGCTGCAACCCCTTCATCATCGAGGTGCTCATCGCCACCGCGCTTGGACCGATCCGGTATTTCTGGTCGCGCGGCAAATAGACGAGCTGGCCCATCCGCGTCAGCGTGTGGGT
>Ga0268266_10002599_pt1 | contig 19128 bp, 13 predicted proteins | sample KBSS13metaG_FD_190356 | JGI IMG/M metagenome (GOLD analysis project Ga0268266, IMG submission 190356) | Switchgrass rhizosphere microbial communities from Kellogg Biological Station, Michigan, USA - KBS S1-3 metaG (SPAdes) (version 2) | ecosystem: Host-associated > Plants > Roots > Rhizosphere...
TGGAGCGACGGGAACGGGCAAGACGGTGACGCTGCAGGTCATGGCCGAGGCGTTGAGCTCGATCGGCGTTCCTGTGTTTGCTGCGGATGTGAAGGGCGATCTTTCGGGGATCAGCCAGCCGGGAAAGAGTTCGCCCAAGTTTGATGAGCGCGTGAAGACGATGGGGCTGGGAGAGTGGACTTTTGCAGGCGCTCCGGTTGTCTTCTGGGATGTCTTCGGGAAGGAAGGGCATCCGGTGCGAGCCACTGTCAGCGAGATGGGACCGCTGCTGATGAGCCGAATCCTGAACCTGAACGATACGCAGACGGGTGTGCTGACACTGGTCTTCAAGATTGCCGACGACAATGGCCTGCTGCTGCTGGATATGAAGGATCTGCAGGCGATGCTGCAGCACGTCTCGGAGCACGCCAAGGAGTATCAGACGACCTACGGCAATATCTCGGCTGCGAGCACCGGAGCGATTCAGCGTGGACTGGTTGCCCTGGGACAGCAGGGTGGAGACCAGTTCTTCGGAGAGCCTGCGCTCAATATCGAAGATCTGCTTCAGACCGATTCGAGCGGCAAAGGTGTGGTGAATATTCTGGCGGCGGACAAACTGCTGCAGTCGCCGCAGCTCTATGCGACGTTTCTGTTATGGCTGATGAGTGAGCTCTTCGAAAAGCTGCCCGAGGTGGGCGATCCGGAGAAGCCGAAGCTGGTCTTCTTCTTCGATGAGGCTCATCTGTTGTTCAACGATCTTCCTCCTGTACTTCAGTCCCGCATCGAGCAGGTCGTGCGGCTGATTCGGTCGAAGGGAGTAGGCGTGTTTTTCGTAACGCAGAACCCAATCGATGTTCCTGATACGGTTCTGGGGCAACTGGGAAATCGCGTACAGCATGCTCTGCGTGCGTTTTCGCCGAAGGACCAGAAAGCGGTGAAGGCCGCTGCACAGACGTTTCGTGAGAATCCAAAGCTGAATGTAGAAGAGGTCATCACGCAGATGGGCGTGGGTGAGGCCCTGGTCTCCTTCCTCGATGAGAAAGGAATTCCCGGTATGGTGGAGCGAGCATTGGTATGTCCTCCACACAGCCAGATTGGGCCGATTACGCCGGAGCAGAGAGCCGCCCTCATTAAGAGCTCTGTGGTCGCAGGAGTGTATGAGACTGCTGTCGATCGAGAGTCTGCTTACGAGAAGCTGAAAGGCAAGGTTGTGGCCTCAACCGCTGCAGGGGCTCCAGCAGCCGGTGGAGCGGGCGCTGGAACCGTCGAGCAGGGTGGGGGATGGCTTGAAGCAGCAGGCACGGCTCTTGGAGGAGTGCTCGGCGGCGGCGCCGGTTCGCGACGCGGCGATACGGTTGTGCAGGCAATGGTGAAGAGCGCTGCGAGAACCATGGGAAGCACGGTTGGAAGGCAGATCGTGCGCGGGGTTCTGGGATCGCTGCTCGGTGGAGCTACAAGTCGACGTCGTTAAAAGAGATGGTCCACTCGTATTCTTCGACGACGCGAGTGGACCACGATCATGCTTGAGGTTTTCTGTTAGATAACCTTCAGTAGAAGAAGAATAAGAACGATGGTGAGGATGAGACTGAGGCCACCTCCACCGTAGTAGCCCAGGCCAGGTCCCATACGATATCCGCCAAAACCGAACAGCAAAATCAGGATAATTAAAAGGAGGATCATGTTCTTTTCTTCTCCTAAAACAAAATGTGCATCATCAAGGTACGATGCACATTTTGCCTGATGCGGATAAGCGGCGCCGTTTTATTTCGCTGAGGCCATTGCTTTTGCCGAGGAACCATCAAAGAGCTGAAACTCGCGAATCCCTGCGGATCCGACGGTGGATAAGAGGTTGAGCCGAACTCGCTGCGCCGTGATTGCGGGAAAGATATCGATCTTCTTATGACCGATTGCGTGGGCATGGACCAGCGGCTTCCAGACTCCGTTTTGCCAGGCTTCAATACTGTAGTCCTGGATATGTTGACCTTCGTTAAGCCATTCCATCGTGAGGGTGCGGTCGAAGGTGACGGGCTTATCGAAACGGACCTCGAGTGTGGCGTGTCGCTCAGGGGCCGACCAGAAGGTTGCGGGATCGTTGTCGATGGCTGCGTTCGATGCTTCATTGGAGATGTGGACGGCCTGCCGCACGAGATTGCGTTCGGGGCCATAGAGGCGCTGAATGGCTTCACCGAACTCACGCAGACGAGCAACGTCGACCTCGGGCATGCGACCAGTGTCATCGGGCGCAAGGCCGAGCATGAGCTGGGCACCGTGGCCTACGGTCTTGTTGTAGATGTTGACCAGCTCATCAACGGCGTGGAGTGAGCTTTCATCGTTCGGGTGCCAGAACCAGTGCAGCTTACGCAACGGAGTGTCAGCCTCGATGGGCCGCCAGCGGAGATAGCCGGTGCGGTCAATGACGTTCCAGTTCTCGTACGGCACAGTGCCGTCTTCTGAGCCGACCCAGCGGATATCCGCGTTTTTGTAGAGCGCGACATCCGCAAAGACCAGAGTGTTGGGTTGATAAGTACGAAGCTCCTGCACGATCTTGTCGAAGTCGTAGGTGCGTCCTTCAGAGCCTGCGCCGTCGAGCCAGAACTCCGTCAGCGGGCCATAGTGACTGGCAAGCTCCGTGAGCTGGGAGAGATAGTACTTGTCGTAAGCCTTGGGATCGGGATAGCGGGAGTCGTGGCGATCCCAAGGTGAAAGATAAACGCCGAAGCCGAGCCCCGCTTTGTGCGCAGAGTCAGATGCCAGCCGGACGAGATCGCCTTTGCCATTCATCCATGGGCTGGCTTTGACGGAGTAGTCCGTATGCTTGCTGGGAAAGAGTGCAAAGCCGTCGTGATGCTTGGCGACGAGGACGGCATAGCCGGCGCCGGCGGCTTTAGCAGCCTGCATCCATTGATCGGTATCGACGTGCGCGGGATTGAAGACTGAAGGCGCGGCACTGCCGTCTCCCCACTCTCGATTGAGGAAGGTGTTGGTGGAGAAATGGAAGATGACACCGATCTCGAGATCCTGCCATTCCAATTGAGCTGCACTCGGTTTGATATCGGGAAAGCTCTGCGCAGATAGCGTTGAAGGCACAGGAGAAGTAAAGACGATGAGGAAGGCCAGACTCGCTCGAAGCCCGACAACGCCGGCTCGCAAGGAATTGAAGAAGGTCATGATCTGCATGGTATCGTCTCGCCGGGTTGTAAGAGCAGCGATCTGCCGAATCGGGAAGACGGTTCGATGAGGTGGTCGTCAGGCGAGGAGGCTACGGTTCGTGTCCGGCAGATTCGTCGACGGAAATTCCAAGGCGTCGGAATGTTTTTCTTCGTAGAGAGCTTTGTCGCATCGCATGAACAGCTGTTCCCAGCTATAGATATGCGGTTGCAAATCTGCAAGGCCGAAGCTTGCGGTCACCCGGGTCTTCATCTCGCCGTAGATAATTTCAGTCTGAGCGATAGATTCGCGGAGGTGTTGCGTCATCGCCAACGCCTCGACGTATTGTGTGCGTGGCAGCAGGACGGCAAACTCGTCTCCGCCGATGCGAGCGAGAAGATCTCCTGGACGCATGCCGCGTTGGAGACATGCGGCAACGGCGATCAGCGTAGCATCGCCACAGTGATGCCCATAGGAATCGTTGATGCGTTTGAAGTCATCCAGATCCACCACGAGAGCGCACAGGGGTGAGGATTCTTTTTTGCAGGCGATGATGCTTTGTTCTGCGGCCAGTTCGATGCCGCGCCGGTTCAGAGCGCCGGTGAGGGGATCCGTTGCCGCCTGCGTTTCGAGTTTGCCACGCAGGATAGCGGCCGTCATCCAGACAAAGGAGACCATGGCGCCCCACTGCAGGCACGAATTGGTGATGAGAATCCACTGCAGAAAGGGGCCGGCGTTGAGATAGTTGTGAGGAGCGCCGTGCATAGCGACTCCCACAATGCGGACAACATTGGCGATGCAAAGCCCCACCATCATCAGCATCATGGAACCGACGGGGATGCGCAGAGTATCAGTGCGGTAGCGATAGAGAAAGAGAGCGATCTGCGCATGCTGACAGCCGAGCACAACGCTCAAGGCGATGAGCCGCTTCCCTGTATCGGGACGAATCCAGCCATACTCACCCATGGTGATGATTGCCAGAAGTAAGAGCACCAGCTGGATGTAGACCTGCGAGGTCTTGCGCCCCAGGAAATCAGTCAGAGAGAAAAAGAGAGCAGAATAGCCCGCCGCAATGAAGACATCTCCGAGAACGATGGAGACAAAGTTGGGGATGTGTCCTCGGAGAGCTACGACGGTCGCCCCTAAAAAGACCAGAACGCTATAGATCGAAAACCAGCGGACTCCCTTCATCCCCTTGTAGAGCCAGGAATTGGCCAACGTAAGGATGGTGTACAAGGCGAGAAAAACGGCGTGCTCAACGTGCAGTGTATGAATGTCCAAAACGACGGACCTCGATCTTTGTGTCGACAATCTTATGTCACACTTGAAACGGTTTCCATACAGCTTTGGGCGCGGAGTTCCCTTCTAGAAAAGCATTGCTTTGCGAGTTGAACGGGGCCGGATATGGTTCCTCCCACCCTATAAAGTTCGCCTAACGAAGTTTATAGCGCATCCTATTGAAAACAGGCATATTGGCTCGGAGGCGTTGTGGGAAGCTGCCGCGGCTAACGCGCCTTCTGGTGAGCGATGCCGTCCTGGAAGTTTTTGGCGATGCGCTGGGATTTAGCGATGACGAAGGCGGCGTGCTCAGGGGAGAGGACCTCGTTGGCGGTTGCGGCAAAGAGAGCAAGCCATCGTGTGAAGTGATCGGGATCGAGCGGGAGCTGAAGATGAGTCATCATCGGATCGCCTCTATAGCGGCCCGTGGTGAGCAGCACTGTCGACCAGAAGTCCTTGAGCGTAGCGACGTGATGCGGCCAGTCGCCCACGATGGCGTTGAAGATGGGGCCGATGTCAGGGTCACGACGGACTTTATCGTAGAAGATGTCTACGAGGCTGCTGATCTCTGTTTCCGTGATCTCAGTTGCCATAGGGAGCCGATCTCTCAGCGATGCCGAAGGGATCGAGAACCCACCGGAGATCGTCGGCTTTCTTCACCGCGCCATCCGCTCCAGATGGCGATAGCCACCTGTTGCGATAAATAGGGTCAGGAAGACTGAAAAGTTGTAGCAGGCATGCACGATGGCGGAGCAGGCTACGGAGCGAGTGCGGATGCGGACGAGCGTCAGGATCAGCGAGACGACGAACAGGACTCCAAGGGCACCCCATGCATGCGCCAGTTGCTGCGCGTGAAGAAGAGCGAACAGGATGCTGGAGACGACCGCGCTGAACACGAGGGCGGCGAAGGTAAGGCTGGTGGTCGTGCGCCAGCGTTCATGTGCAGCCGGTGTCTTCGGGAGTGAGAGCCAGTCATACGCGATTGCGAAAGCAGGGAAGAGAAAGCCGCGAAAGGCGATCTCCTCAAACAAGGGGGCTAGCAGGGTTCCGAAGGCGGTGACCAGCCAGACATCGGATGTGCTGCGAAAGAAGTCGTCCATGGGAAGCGACTTCGGAACCGGGATCAATGAGGACAAGGCCTGTACGGTGAATCCCGTGATGAGGCCAATCGGAATCAGCTTGTGAAGGTTGCGGCGAGCCATCGCGAAGTCCCACTGGATGCCGTTGCCGAAGGATCGCTGCCAAAGGAGTGGAAAGAAGAAGAACGAGGCAAGCAACGTAATGACATAGCTGATCGCCATGGATGCAACCAGTAGTTTGGGGTGCACAGCCGCCGACACGATCTTTTGCGGATCGCCTTTAACTGGGCTTAACGCGAGCAGAATGGCCTGTGTGAGCAGCAGGACAAAGCCGGCGAGAGCAATGAAGAGAAGAGCATGACCGATATGGGGAACGCGCGCTGGAACACCCGGTCCGGTGACGTTCTCCGGAGGAGGAGCCTCGATCACGATGGCCGCTCCCGGAGGCAGGACGGGCAGAGATGGATCGTCAGCAGCCGGTGCCTGAGGCTGCGTAGAGCAGGCGCGAAAGGGACCCTCGGTCTGTGGCGATGTGGAGCGGTGGCTCATCGTTTCTTTGCCTTGGCTGCAGCCTTCTTCACTACAGGAGCCGCTTTCTTCGGCCTGGAGGTTTCGACTAGTTTAGCCGGGCGAGCGGTTGCCACGCCCGTCTTCCTCTCGGGAGGCACGAATTTGGCCTTGGGCTTTTTCTCCGGATCAGGAGCGGCACCGATATTAGCAGGCTGTGGCCCCGCGTGACTCCCTGAGCCATTGCGGCTGGCGAGAGTTGCCGGATCGTAGTGACGGGCAAGAAATTCGGCCGTATGCGAGCCTTTCACCGTGGCAACCTGTTCCGGGGTGCCGTGAGCGATGACCTGGCCTCCTCCTTCGCCACCCTCTGGGCCGAGGTCGAGGATGTAGTCGGCGTTGCGGATGATGTCGAGATTGTGCTCGATGATGATCACGCTGTTGCCGAGGTCGGTAAGACGGTGAAGCACCTCGAGCAGCTTGCGAACGTCGTCGAAGTGGAGGCCTGTGGTGGGTTCGTCCAGAAGGTAGAGGGTGCGGCCGGTCTGGCGCTTCGAGAGCTCGCGAGCGAGCTTCATGCGCTGGGCTTCGCCTCCGGAGAGCGTGGTGGCGGACTGTCCAAGGTGAATGTAGCCCAGACCGACGTCGACCAGAGTCTGCAGGCGCTGGTGGACCGCAGGGATGTCTTTGAGGACGGGTAACGCATCTTCAATCGCGAGATCGAGAAGATCGGCGATGGAGTAGCCGTTGAACTTTACGGCGAGCGTCTCCTGGTTGTAACGGCGTCCGTTGCAGACCTCGCACTGCACGTAGACGTCGGGCAGGAAGTTCATCTCGATGCGGCGCTGTCCTTCGCCCTGGCAGGCCTCGCAACGTCCTCCCTGCACGTTGAAGGAGAAGCGGCCGGGTTTGTAGCCGCGCTCGCGCGACTCAGGAAGCATGGCGAAGAGATCACGAATTGCGGAGAAGACCCCGGTGTAGGTCGCAGGATTCGAGCGCGGGGTGCGCCCGATGGGCGATTGATCGATCTCGATGACCTTGTCGATCTGGGAGATTCCGCGGACGCGTCCGTGCTGGCCAGGCTCTTCGCGTGAGCCGTAGAGTTCCTTTGCGAGCGCACGGTAGAGGATGTCATTGACCAATGTGCTCTTGCCGGAGCCGGAGACGCCGGTGATGACCGTCATCACGCCCAGCGGAAAGTGGGCAGTGACGTCTCTGAGGTTGTGAGCCTTCGCGTTCTCAACAGTGATCCAGTTTCCGGTGAGCGGACGAGGCTGTTTGCGAGCAACGATCTCGATCTCGCCGGCGAGATATTTGCCAGTGATCGAATCTTGGTTCGCCATGATCTGTTGCGGGGTACCGTCGGCGATGAGGAGACCGCCGTTCTTTCCGGCTCCTGGACCAAGGTCGAGGACATAGTCGGCCTTACGGATAGTGTCTTCATCGTGCTCGACCACGAGGACCGTGTTGCCGAGGTCACGGAGGTTTTCGAGCGCAACGATCAGGCGCTGGTTGTCGCGCTGATGCAGCCCGATGGAAGGTTCGTCGAGTACGTACAAAACGCCGCGCAGTCGCGAGCCGATCTGGGTGGCGAGCCGGATGCGCTGCCCCTCGCCGCCGGAGAGTGTCGCCGCCGAGCGGTCGAGCGAGAGATAACCGAGGCCGACGGCGTTCAGGAACTCGAGACGTTCGATGATCTCTCTCTGGAGGCGATCGGCGATGATGCGGTCGCGGCCAGTGAAGTTCATGCCTCTTGCGGCTGTCAGCGCCCGCTCTAAAGAGAGGGCGGTGAAATCGGCGATGGAGCGCTGGTCGACGGTGACCGCCAGCGATTCGGGCCGCAGACGTTTGCCCTGGCAGCGTGGGCAGGTGGTCGCGGACATGTACTGCATCATGTACTCGCGATAGCCTTCGGACTTGGTGTCCTCGAGGTTAGCGCGGAGGTAGGCGAAGATGCCGTGGAATCCGGTGCGGCTGGCTTCGCCTTTAGGAGGACCGTAGAGGAAGAGGTTCTGCTGGTCTGTGGTGAGCTGCTCGAAGGGCTTGCGGATGTCGATTTTGTACTTGTCTGCCGCGAGCTTGATGAGGCGCAGAAGGTACTGGGATGCGGAGCCGGGTCCCATGGCGCCGTCGAGCAGGGGCTTGGACCAGTCGGTGATGGTCTTCGCGGGATCGAAGTCGTAGATCGAGCCGAGGCCGTGGCACTCGGGGCAGGCTCCGTAGGCGGAGTTGAATGAGAAGCTGCGCGGCTCGAGCTTCGGCACGTTGATGCCGCAATCAGGGCAGGCCATCGAAGAGGAGTAGAGCGTCTCTTCCTGCTTGCGGGTGGCTGGATCCTGAATCCCGATCAAGACGAGGCCGTTGGCCATCTGCAGGGCCTTGGCGACGGCGGCCTCGAGCCTGCGTGTGTCGTACTTCGGCGGCGCTCCTGCGAGGGCGGCTGAGGCGTTCTCTGGCGGCACCGGCTTGAGGATGATGCGGTCGACGATGGCTTCGATGGTGTGGTTCTTGCGCTTCTCAAGGCGCATGCCTTCGGTGATCTCGGTGATCTCGCCGTCGATGCGGACGCGGAAGCCCTGCTTGTCGATGGACTCGAGCTCTTCGCGGAACTCGCCCTTGCGGCCGCGGACGATAGGAGCGAAGACGGTGATGCGCTCGCCGGGAGAGAGCGCGACGATGCGTTCTACGATCTGGTCCGCCGACTGGCGCGAGATGGGCCGCGCGCAGTTAGGGCAGTGCGGCTGGCCTACGGAGGCGTAGAGCAGGCGGAGATAGTCGTAGATCTCGGTGATGGTTCCGACGGTGGAGCGCGGGGAGCGCGAGGTCGTCTTCTGCTCGATCGAGATGGCCGGGCTCAGGCCGTCTATGGAGTCCACGTCGGGACGCTCCATCTGGTCGAGAAATTGACGGGCGTAGGCGGAGAGGGTCTCGACGTAACGGCGCTGGCCTTCGGCGTAGATGGTGTCGAAGGCGAGAGAGGACTTGCCGGATCCGGAGAGGCCGGTGACGACGGTCAGCGTGTTCCGTGGAATGGAGACGGAGACGTTTCGCAGGTTGTGTTGCCGGGCTCCGCGCACGGTGATGTGCGTAATGCCCTGCGGTTTTCGGGGAGTTGTTTGCGTACCCATAGACAGTCAATGAGGCTTTGGGGCCAAGGTTCTAGGATACGGCATTTGCGGGGTTACTGTGGTCCCCAGGAGCCAATGCTGCGCCGTGCTTTGATTCCCAAAGATTCCCAAACCGGAAAATGTATCCAAACATTCAATATCGAATTGCTGTTGAGACGTTGTAATTCGCCGATAGTCTGGGAAAATGAGGATTGCAGAGGGAACCAGCATAAAAGCAGCTGAATGACCCTGTGGAAGCATCCGAAGGATTTCAGGAGTTGCAGTGACCGCGTCTATCGTTCTTATCTCAGCCGTGCTGGCGTCGTTGGCAGTAGGCGTGTTAACCGCCCACACGATCTGCCTCACCATGTTTCGCCTTTTCCGGATTCACGCTCGTCAGGTGGCTGCCGAGAGACAGGCGCGTACTGTGGTTTCTGCCTCGAGCCAGGTGGTTGAGAGCTAACCCATCCCCCCGTCATTTTTGCGCAAAGTATTCATGAATCTAGACTTGATGGCGGACTACGCCCAGATCTAGTGAGTTGAGTAGATAAATCCCTCAGGCTTCGGCCCGGGGGATTTCTTATTTAAGTCTAGCAAGCAGAGGGTAGTAATTCGGCAAGTGTATGTGCCTGGATAGGAACAGGATAGGTGGGCCTGGGGCTTGACAGGATTTTGTGGCTGCGCGAGCGGGTGAAATACAGGGATTCCTCCCGTTCGACTCGCCTTCGTCTCGCTCAGGGCAGGCTCTTCGCTCGGAGTGACCCTTTTGGGCAGTTTGGCCTGAAGGATACGGCTGCGCCTAGTGCTGTTGTTGCTGCTGTTGCTGGCGGAGCTTCATCAACTGGTCGTAGATCTGCTGCGGAGTTCTGACTCCATTGGGGTCGTTTGCGTCTGTTGGATTTGTGGGAGATGCCGGTGTTCCGCTCTGGGTGCCATTCGGGGGCGTCGGAGCGCTTCCAGACGCTGCGCCGGCGTTGGGGGCAAGAGCTGGCCGAGACTCCTGCGGGGGTTCGATGGGAGGGGGTTCTGGCGGATTGACTGCCTGGTCGTCTGCATCCGCATTTTCGTCGGACCGCACGGCATTCGGATTCGGGGGCGTGGGAGCTCCGTTACGAGGGGTCAAGATGAGTTGAGCCCGCTCGTCCTTGGTGGCTGCGATGAAGAGCACGTTGCAGTTGGTTCCGTCGAGGAGCTGGTTGAGAACCTGCGAGGGATGGTCCGGCCCGTAGTTGCCGAAGACGCGCTCTTCTGCGACACCGCCTGTGATGGTGACTCCAGCGAGCTGAGAGACATCGTGAAGGATCTGATTCAGGCTCGAGTTATCCGCCGTGATCGCGAGCTGATGGTCGACGTAGGTGACCTTCGCGCGATTGGCGGGAGATTGCGCCGGGGTCAGATTTACGGGTTCGGTCGCTGTTGGAGCGGTAGCGGGGAGCGCCGCAGGCTGCGCTGGAGCAGACATCGGCCCGATCCGCGCGGGTCTGGACTGAACTGGTGTGGGCTGGGCAGGTGTGGGCTGAGCTGGTGTGGTTTGGGCACACAGAGGGGCTGCTATGCAGAGCAGCAGGGGAAATCGAATTGGGGTCCTGGCACGCATGCTCTGGGGTTAATGTTACGACGAGTTTGGGAGGGAAAGGTCAACTCGGGTTTGTCGGCCGGTGGGAACCCGATCATCCTGCAAAACTGCGGGTTCCTCGACTGCGGCCCTACGGGCCTTCGCTCGGAATGACACTTTTTGCTGGAGACGAGGTTCAGGTGTGGGCGGATCGCTCCACGTCGTGCTACGCCGCTCCGCTTCGAGATGAAAGAGCGATGGGGGTAAATTTCAAACCCGCCCCCCATCGCTCTGTAAACGCACGCCAATCGCTACGCTGTCCGCGGCTGGCCGAGGCGTGGAACCAGCAGCTGGAAGATGAGCAGAGCGACGACGTAGGCAAAACCAGCCATGGCAAAGATCGGCAAGGGGTGAAGCGAGAAGTAGTGGGAGACGATCCAGGTAAAGATGGCTCCCCCGGCCGCTCCGGCAGCGCCGCCGATTCCGACCACAGTGCTGACGCTGGTGGAGGGGAACATATCGGTGGGAGTGGAGAAGAGGTTAGCGGACCATCCCTGATGCGCGGCCGTGGCGAGGCAGAAGAGCGCGATGGCGGGCCAGGCGTTATTGGGGAAGAGGTCGTGCATGTGGGGTACGAGCATGATGGGCAGGACGCAAAGGGCGCAGACGAGCATGGCGAACTTGCGGCCGGAGTTGACGCTGTGTCCATGCTTCATGCGGAAGCCGGAGAGCCAGCCGCCTGCGATGGAGCCGATGCTGGCGACGGTATAGATGACGATGAGCGGATATTTGACGTGCTTGAGGTCGAGCCCGTAGTTGTCGTTGAGGAATTTGGGCAGATAGAAGAGATAGAACCACCAGATGGGATCGGTGAGTCCTTTGCCGATGCAGAAGGCCCAGAATCCTCGATGACGAAGAAGGACGGAGTAGATGGGCTTGTTCTTCGTGACGGGGGCAAGATCGGCCTGAGTCTGGGTGAGGCCGCGGCGAAGTTTGTTGTAGGGGAAGAGGAGCCAGATGACGCACCAGACGAGGCCCATGGAGCCGGTGGTGATGAAGGCGGCGTTCCATCCCCAGCGTGCCGTAACGGCGGCGATGAGTACGGGAGCGATGAAGGCGGAGGCGTTGGAGCCGGAGTTGAAGAGGCCGGTGGCGAGGGCACGCTCTTCGGAGGGAAACCACTCGGTGGTGGCTTTGATGGCGGCGGGGAAGTTTCCGGATTCGCCGAGGCCGAGGAAGACGCGGGCGATGCAGAAGCCAGCGACGCTGCCAACGAGGGAGTGGCTGATGGAAGCGCATCCCCAGACGAGGATGGCAATGGCGTAGCCGGTCTTGGTTCCAAGCTTGTCGATGATGCGGCCGGCGAAGAGGAAGCCGATGCCGTAGGCGATCTGGAAGCAGATCAAGACACGCCCGTAGTTGATGTTATAGGCGGTCTGGTGGGCGGCATCGATGCCGGGGATCCAGCCCATGAAGTTGAGGTGAAGGAGCGGCTCGATAAGGGAGAAGACCGAGCGGTCCATATAGTTGATGGTCGTTGCCAGAAAGAGAAGGAAGCAGACGAACCAGCGAACGTTGGATTTATCGGGGGCCGAAGTTGTGAAGCCCTGGGAGGATGGGCTGGCAGTGGGGTTCGTCGACATGAATCAATCTCCGGCGGCAATGCTGGTCGGACCATTGCTGGATAAGGGCCGCGAAGGCCGTTGGAGGTCAATGGGATGTGTTCTGGATGAGAATAGCTGTTGGCGGGTCAGGTGTGTCAAGGAGCAAAGGTGGGACGACGGGGTGCTGAAAGCGGTCCGTCCACTTTTCAACCACGCTCTCGCGAGTGAAGGGATGGAGCAGGTATGCTGTTGTCCTAATAAAAATCGGTTTTGCAAGGGGATCAGAGAATGAAGTTGGTTCGTGCCGCGGCTCTCGCCGCTATTGCAGTTCAGGCGATGTGGGGAGCTGGAGCGAGTGCGGAGGGGGCCCTGAAGATCGACCCGGTCTCTCTGAAGCTGGCCGAATCCATCATGAAGGAGTGGCCCAAAGGGTTGGTGGGGACGGAAGGCCGTCCGGGTAACTGGGGATATGAAGAGGGCGTTCTGCTGGACGGGATGGCGGCGCAGTGGCATACGACCGCCAATGGCGACGAGTTTCGCTACATCAAAGCCGCGGTCGATAAGTACGTGATGGATGACGGGAGCATCAAGAGCTACCACGCCGATGCACACAGCCTGGACGAGATTGAGATGGGACGGTCGGTGCTGCTGGTGTATCGCGTGACCCAGCAGGCGAAGTATTACAAGGCGGCCAAGTACATCTACGATCAGCTGGCATTGCAGCCCCGGACAGCGAGTGGAGGGTACTGGCACAAGCAGATCTATCCCAACCAGATGTGGCTGGATGGGGCCTACATGGCGGAGCCGTTTCGCGCAGAGTATGCGGTGACCTTCCAGCAGCCGGATGACTTCAACGACATTGCGAAACAGCTGCTGCTGATGGATCAGCACATGCGCGATGCGAAGACAGGACTGCTGCTGCATGGATGGGATGAGTCCAAACAGATGAAGTGGGCGGACCCGAAGACGGGCCTTTCGCCTGAGGCATGGGGAAGAGCGATGGGATGGTATGGCATGGCGCTGGTCGATGTTCTGGACTGGTTTCCTGCGGATCATCCTCAACGGCCGGAGTTGATTCGAGCCTTGAATCGCACAGCCAAGGCGATTGTCGCTTACCAGGACAAGAAGACGGGCCTCTGGTGGCAGGTGCTGGATAAGGGATCGCAGAAGGGAAACTTCACGGAATCATCGGCGAGCGCAATGTTCGTCTATGCGCTGGCGAAGGGCGTGCGCATGGGATATCTGCCGCAGGCGGATGAGGGTGCAGCACGGCGTGGATGGAAGGGGCTCGAAGAGACCTTCATCAAGACCGGCGCTGACGGAGCGACCTCGCTGGAAGGAACGGTCAAGGTGGGTGGGCTGGGCGGTTCGCCGTATCGTTCGGGGACGTTCGATTACTACATTGGCGAGAAGACACGCACCAACGATGCGAAGGGCGTAGGAGCCGTTCTGTTGGCGGGATCGGAGATGGCGCAGTCTGCGACCGAGGCCCTTGGACAGGGAAAGACGGTGATGGTGGATGCGTGGTTCAATTCGCAGACGAGAAAGAATGCCGCGGGGCAGACGGAGTTGTTTCACTACAAGTGGGATGACGATGCCAATCCTGGATTCGCGTTCTTTGGACGCGCGTTTCAGCGATACGGCGTGAAGCTGGCCACTCTGAAGACCGCGCCTACCTTAGCCGACCTGAAGAAGGCACAGATCTACGTGATGGCCTCACCCGATATTCCGGTGAAGAATCCGAATCTGCACTACATGGATAAGGCCAGCGGCGAAGCAATCGAGGCGTGGGTGAAGGCCGGCGGCGTGCTGATTCTGATGCAGAACGACAAGACAAACTCCGAGTTCGACCACTTCAACACGATGACGGAGCGGTTCGGTCTGCACTTCAACGCGGTTCTGCGCAATACGGTCGACAACAACAACTGGCCGCAGGGAACGATCATGGTTCCGAAGGGAACAGGAGTCTTCGAGTATCCGCACCAGGCTTACCTGAAGGAGATCTCGACGATTACGCTGTCCGGTCCCGCGAAGTCGATCCTGACGGATAAGGGCGACGTGCTGATGGCGGTGACAAAGTTCGGCAGAGGAGTCGTCTACGCCGTCGTGGACCCGTGGATCTACAACGAATATGTCGATCGCCGGAACAAGCTGCCGCAGGAGTTTGATGGCTACGATGCGGCGATCGATCTGGCGGGATGGGCTGTGCGACAGGCGAAGTAAGGACGTCTAGAGGTACGCTGCCAACAGCTCCCGAAGCCTGCGCAGGTGTTCCTTCAATACAGTCGCGTCCTGAGGAGTTGGCGCCTTGAAGGTGTGCTCTATGTCGCTGGCGACCTCTCCTGCTTCCTTGTAGCCGAACATGCCGAGATTGCCGGAGAGTTTATGCGCGACGGACTGTGCTTCGGCCCGCACTGTCTCGTCGAGATGGCCGTTGGAGGCCATCTGCACCGCATGATCGAGGAGATCGAGACGCTCGTGGGTGGAGGGAAGGTGTTTTTTCCAGAGATCCTGCAGAAGGGCGAACAGCTCGGGATCGGGATGGGAACTCGGGTTCATTACTTCGTCGTTGCGTGGAGCCAAGGGTACCATCGGGGGCCGTCCCAAACTCAGGAGTGTATGGCAGTAGTGTAAGGGCGCAGATGTGCAATCTTACCGGCAGTGGGATTACTTCGGTGCAGAGGTCGAGGAAGCGGTGCGATGCGATGAGGGCGGAGCGGCATTCCAGCCGAGCGCCTCAGCGATCTGCTCGGCGAGGGTTAACGGATCGAAGGGCTTGAAGAGAATCGCAGCAACACCGAGATCTGCGAAGCGGCGCTTGTCGATGCCCTGAACCTTGGCGGTGAGCAGAAGCACAGGGATGTGAGCGATGGAGGAGATCTGCTGCATCTTGCGGAACGTTGTAGGGCCGTCCATTCCAGGCATCATCACGTCCATCAGGATGGCATCGGGCTGATGCGAGATAGCGAGCTCGATCCCCTGCGCGCCTGAGTTTGCGGTAGAACTTTCCATCCAGCAGTGGCTTCGAGCGAGAGAGAGGCTACCTCGCGGATATCGTCTTCATCGTCGATGATCAGAATTCGCTGCATTATCGAACTATTTTCTCATGCAGCGACGGGTGCCGAGAAAGAGGAGAGGTTTTTCTTCCCCCGGTCAGGCTGCAGGGCCTGAGGAGATAAGGTTCTCGTATCTGGAACGCAGGCGACGCACCATGGAAAGAACGAGAGTCTCGACCTCCTGCGGTTGTACTTTGGCTTTGGTGAGGAACTCGGTATGGCCGAGACGGAGCTTCGACATCTCGGCGTCGGAGAGCTCATTGCCAGAGTAGACAACCATGGGCATGCTGCGAAGCCCTTGCTGCTGACGAAGCCAGTCAACAAAGGAGAATCCGTCTCCATCGGGGAGCTTCAGGTCGAGGATGATGAGGTCAGGCCGATGTTTGATGCAGTGGCGAACCGCCTGCTGTCGCGTGGAGGCGTGATCGATGTGGACGGCTGCATCGCGGAAGTTCGCGATCAGCACGCTGGCCAGATCGTCATCGTCTTCTACGAGCAGGACGTGTGCGGGACCTTCGCCGTGATGGAGTACGCGTCCGAGCTCGGCGAAGAGGAGATTTTCATTGAAGGGCTTCTGGACCCAGCCCTGGGCGTCTCCGCTGAGCTGAGGACGGAGAGTTGAGGAGAGGACGCTTAATACGACGACGGGAATCTCGGCGGTGGCGGGAGTATCGCGCAGACGCTGAAGTGTCTCCCAACCGCTGAGCCCGGGCATGTAGAGATCGAGAAGGATGGCTTCGACCTGCTTTTCGGCGGCTACGGTCAAGGCTTCATGGCCGTTGGAGGCCTCAAGGACGGTGTAGCCCTGGCGGGTGAGGTGCTCGGAGACGATGGTGCGAATCTCTGGATCGTCGTCGCAGATGAGGATCGATCCTTCACCGGTAGGGATGGGGGTAGCAGAGGCAGGGAGATCTGTTGCACGCGCAGTTCTGGGCAGCATGACAAACATGGTCGTTCCCTTGACCAGATTGCGCTGGGCCCAGATGGAGCCGCTGTGCTGCTGAACGATGCTGCGGGAGATGGAAAGTCCGAGGCCGGTACCGCCGCGCTGGCGAGCATCGGCGTGTTCGACCTGCTGGAAGCGATCGAAGACAGAGTCCAGCTTGTCGGCGGGGATTCCGCGGCCCTCATCGACGACCTTCACGAGGATTGAGTCTGAGGTCGCTTCGGTATTGATACGGACGGTGGACTCCGCAGGCGAAAACTTGATGGCGTTGGAGAGAAGATTGGTCAGAACCTGGAGGATGCGGTCGGAGTCGCCATCGAAGAACAGGGAGTCGATGGAAGCTGCCTGCCCAGAGACGAAGGAAACCAGTTCCAGGTGAACTGTGTGCTCTTCTGCCATGGGAGTCATCGTCTCGATTGCCTGCTGGCAAAGATCGCGCAAAGAGCAGCGGCGGATCTGCAAGGGAGCGCGCCCTGATTCCATTCTCTCCAGATCGAGGATGTCGTTGATCAGACGGATCAGACGGTCGGTATTTGTAGTCGCGATGCGGAGAAGATTCATGGCCCGGGGCTCAAGGGTGCCGAGCGTTCCGGAGGATAGCAGGCCAAGCGCACCTCGAATGCTGGTCAGGGGCGTGCGCAACTCGTGCGAGACGGTGGAGATGAACTCATCCTTCAGCGTGTCGAGCTGGGAACGCTCGGAGAGCTGCATCTTGTCCTGATGTTGCTGCTCACGAGCCTGCGTGAGCTGTTCGGCGAGTTCCCGTGCAGCCCGCTTCGCCCGTAGAAGTGCGAACAGCAGGATCCCACACGCCACTAACAGAGAGAGAAATCCTAGTACCGGGAGCATATGCATGCTGAACGGACCCTTTAGTAACCTTGGCAGTAAAGGTGGAGGACTTAGTCTTGCTCCCCCGAAAAGCAGAAAAGTAAAGCAGACAAATAATTGCAAAACATTGGATGCAAATCAAAGCCAACCACGCGTTATGTAACAAAAGTAACCTAATTTTGCACGGCACCCCTATTAAATTTTTGCGTTATTCGAAGTTGGATCAAGATTGGACGAGTAAATGCAGGGACTTTGAGTACGGAAGTCGCAATACCCTTGAACGGCGAAAAGTCGGGGGGATTTCTGCAACCTGCAGACTTAAAAAGAGATGAGAAGGGTTTCGCATGAAAAAAGCCACCTGACGTCAGGCGGCTTTTTTCGATATCAGGTGGGCTGGAGTCATGCCGAGACGGTCACGTTGTCCAGAATGGCGGCCCATTTTTTGCCCTGACGGGCTGCCTGGGCGTTCTTATGGAAGGCGAATCCGGCGATGAGCGGGAAGGCGAGGGTGGCTTCGGAGTAAACCATCTGCTCGTAGGTGGTATCGACCTTGCCCCAGCTGGAGGCTTCCTTCAGGGTGGATCCCGAAAGGGCACCGTCGCGGGAGTCAGCCACCGTGATCTGGATGGCGTACTTGTGCATGGAGGCCTCAACCCCGAGGATGTCAGCGGCCACGACGATGTCCTGGGCGAAGTTCTTGGGTACGCCGCCGCCGATCATCAGCAGGCCGGTGGTGGGGTTGGCGATCTTCAACTGGGTGAGTTCGTAGAAGTCCTTGCCCGAATCGATGGACATTGAAGGCTTGCCTTGGCGGTCGTGAAGGTGGGCAACGAGGCCGAAACCAGCCGAGCAGTCCGAGAAGGCGGGGCAGAAGATCGGTACGTTCTTCTCGTAGGCGGCCAGGATGATGGAATCCTTTCCGCCCGCGGCGGGAGTTTTGCCGTTCTTGACCAGATAGGCGCCCATCTCACGGATGAACTCACGTGAGCTGTAGGGGCGCGTCTCCAACGAGTTGGCGATCTGGTGGGTGGTTTCGTCGCAGGCGCGCAGCTCTTCTTCATCGATGAAGGTGTCGTAGATGCGGTCGATCATCAGCTCGCGAAGAACGCCGTCTTCGTGGCCGTACTTGAATTCGTCACCGGCGATGTAGTGGTAGTAGCCGAGAGCCTCGAAGAAGTCCTGGTCGACGATATTGGCACCGGTCGAGACGATGGCATCGATCATATTATTGCGAACCAGGTCGATGATGACCTTCTGCAAGCCGGCGGAGATGAGCGATCCGGCGAGGCAGAGGATGACGCCACATTCGGTGTCGCGGAGCATCATCTCGTAGATCGAGGCGGCGCGTGCGGTATCGCGCGAAGTGAAGGCCATCGACTGCATGGCATCGACCAGAGCGACTACGTTGTGCTGCTTTATGTCGATGTGCTGGATGGGCTGGGTGAGGAGTTCTTTTTTCGTAAGCATAGCCCTAATAGGATATCAACGTTTGGAGCTGGATTGGCGCGGGGTTTACGTGAATTTAATGTGCCGGGATTCAGCGGTCCGGTTGGTCCGGTTGGTCCGGTTGCCTTCGTGGTGAGATACGGATTTTGCCTCAGGAGGGACTGGAGGCACTTCGAGCGGAATACAGGGATTCCTCGGCTTCGCTCGGAATGACGTTTGTGGAGGCCACTAAGAAATGAGCTTATGTCCGGGGTGCGTCTGAGTTCTGTCCTGGAATGCGCTCTCTTTATGCTGTGGATTCGTCCAGCCGGAAGGGGAGTCTTCGCAGACGTTTGCCGGTCGCATTGAAGATGGCGTTGGCCACGCTGGGACCGATGAGCGCGAGCGGCGGTTCGCCGATGCCTCCGGGAGGGCGGCCCCCGGGAACGAGGTAGGTCTCGAGTTGAGGAGCGTCGGGCATGCGCAGCAGATCATAGCCGTCGAAGTTCTTCTGCTCGATCATTCCGTCCTTGACGGTAATGCGCTCTTTGAGTGTGGCGCTGAGGCCCATCAGGATGGCGCCCTCAATCTGTGCGCGAATGCCGTTGTCGTTAATG